>QFCS01000977.1_pt1 | contig 176633 bp, 147 predicted proteins | sample 3576561 | NCBI WGS metagenome assembly QFCS01 | reverse complement strand
GATTTCAACTCAAAGTAGTCGATAATATATTCAGGAAGTAAGAGCCCAATTAAACTATTAAAGGAAGTGTCCATCTAGAAAATTTATAATCACAAAGTAATCTATTTTTTATTTTCTCCACAACTTTTTATCTTGAGCCATTTTTTAGAATATTCAAAAGGGAAATAGAATCCGAAATTTAAAACACTATATCTGAAACCGCCAGTTGAGACTGAACACTGTGACTGCCAACTTTTACTGAATACTGCGGCCATACACTCAACAAGAATTTAGGACTAAATATGAATACCCACCGTCACTTTTTACTCCACAAACCTTACGGCTACCTCAGTCAGTTTGTCTATGAGCTGAAACGGCCCAAAAGGTTGTTGGGAGAATTACACGATTTTCCACCCGGAATCATGGCTATCGGTCGTTTGGATGAAGATTCGGAAGGCTTGCTTATCCTTACTACCGATGGCATGATGAGTGAAGTGGTGCGAAGTAAAAAAGTGGAAAAAGAGTATTATGCTCAAGTGGATGGAATTATCACCCAAGAAGCCGTCGAGCAGTTACAAAACGGTGTTTTAATTGGTTTTAAAGGAACCAAATACAAAACCAAAAAATGTCAGGCGAAATTGATTGACAATCCCGGTTTTCCGGCACGTTCGCAAAAAATCCGGGATGAACGTCACGGCCCCACTTCCTGGGTGTCCATAACTTTAACAGAAGGAAAGTTTCGCCAAGTGCGAAAAATGACTTCTGCAGTAGGTTTCCCTACTTTACGCTTAGTTCGAGTGCGAATTGGAAATTTTCACTTAGATAATTTGAGATCCGGAGAGGTGAAAGAGATTGAAAGTGTTTTTTGGGTTTGAAATTTAATAAATTATAGATCAGCAAATCAGCGGCAATCAAATACATTTTCTACCTATTCAGCCACCAAATACTTCCGTTCAAAATCATCGCAAAACTTACCCAAAGTAAATACGGAATCAGTAATTTACCGGCTAAAGCATCTATAGGCTTAAATACCTTGATGGTTTCAAAAATCATCAGCCAAAGCAGCATAATTTCAATTAAAGCTAAAAAAGGATTCTGTAGTCCGAAAAATAAAAAACTCCACAATGCATTCAAGATCAATTGAATTACAAAAACCCAAAGTGCTTTTTTGACTAAAACCGGAACAGCTTCCGTTTTGCTCCAAACCAATCCCGCACCCACACCCATCATGACATATAAAATGGTCCAAACCGGAGCAAACAACCAATTGGGCGGATTAAAAAAAGGTTTAATCAACGTGGGATACCAGGTTGAAATGGAAGATTGTGTAGCCATTCCGGCTCCATAGCCAACCGCTAAACAAATTATAACAGCAATCGCAATTTTGAGAGATTTTGACATGGTTAATTTTTATTCAAAAGTATAACAAAACCACTTTCAAAAAAAGTCTGCATGACACAAAATCTGTATCTTTGCCCAAAAATAAATTGCATGTTGTCACCTTCAGATTTTATTCCGGAAGAATATTCAAAAAGTGTTGAAAAAGGTAGTTTTCAATGGTCGGCTCCCAGCAATATTGCCTTGGTGAAATATTGGGGGAAAAAAGAAAATCAGATTCCCGCTAATCCGTCAATTAGTTTTACACTCAAAAATTGTAAGACCATCACAAGGCTGACTTTTTCGAAAAGAGAACGAACAGAAGATTTTTCATTTGATTTGTTATTTGAAGGAAAACCGAAAGAATCATTCCGACCGAAAATTCAAAAATTTCTGGAAAGAGTTGAAACGTATTTGCCATTTTTAAAAGATTATCATTTTACGATTGATACACAAAATACATTTCCGCACAGTTCGGGTATTGCTTCTTCTGCCTCAGGAATGGCAGCATTAGCAGTCAATTTCATGAGTTTAGAAAAGAGATTAAATCCCGAGATGACAGACGAATATTTTAACCAAAAAGCGTCTTTCTTAGCCCGATTAGGTTCAGGAAGTGCCTGTCGGAGCGTAAAAGGCGAAGTAGTCATTTGGGGAAATCATCTGGAAACATCAGCCAGCTCTGATTTGTTTGGAGTGGAATACCCAGATGTACATACCAATTTTAAAAATTATCAAGATACGATTTTGCTGGTTGACAAAGGAGAAAAACAAGTTTCAAGTACTTTGGGTCACGATTTGATGGACGGTCATCCGTATGCCGGAAAACGATTTGAACAAGCTCATCAGAACTTATCGCAAATCAAAACCATTTTAGCGAATGGCGATGTTGATGGATTTGTGAAGCTGGTGGAAAGTGAAGCATTAACGCTGCATGCAATGATGATGACATCAATGCCCTATTTTATTTTGATGAAGCCTAATACACTGGAAATCATCAATAAAATTTGGAAATTCAGAGAAACAACTTCTATACCGGTTTGTTTTACTCTGGATGCCGGTGCAAATGTGCATGTGCTTTATCCTGAAAACGTTCGCGAAGAAGTTTTGCAATTTATTAAGAATGAATTAGTTGTGCATTGTCAAAACGAACAGTATATTTGCGATGAAATTGGTTTGGGAGCAGTTCAATTCAACAAATTTTAATTATCTTTACACAATAACATAAAAGTTACTATGAAAGGACCACTTTTTTACTCAAAAATTCTTCTTTTCGGAGAATATGGTATTATTAAAGATTCTAAAGGACTTTCGATTCCGTATAATTTTTATAAAGGAGCGTTGAAAGTGAGTGAAAACCCATCCCCTGAAGCAATCAGATCCAATGAAAGCTTAAAGCGATTTGCGGTTTATTTAGCTCAGCTACAAGAGGAACAACCGGAGTTGGTGATGTTTAATTTAGGTTTGTTGAATCAGGATATTGAAAGAGGAATGTATTTTGACTCTTCTATTCCGCAAGGGTATGGAGTGGGAAGCAGCGGAGCCTTAGTTGCTGCTGTTTATGATAAATATGCCCATAATAAAATCACGGTTTTAGAAAATCTAACGCGGGAAAAATTATTGCAGTTAAAGGCAGTCTTTTCACAAATGGAATCGTTTTTCCACGGAAAAAGTTCCGGTTTAGATCCGTTGAACAGTTATTTAAGCTTGCCTATTTTAATCAATTCCAAAGACAATATTGAACCAACCGGAATTCCGTCTCAAACAACTGACGGAAAAGGAGCCGTATTCTTATTGGATTCCGGAATTGTGGGTGAAACGGCACCGATGGTCAATATTTTTATGGAAAACCTAAAAGACCAGGGTTTCCGGACAATGCTGAAAAACCAATTTGTTAAATATACCGATGCTTGTGTGGAAAATTTCCTTCAAGGCGATGTAAAATCGCTGTTTTCCAATACCAAAAAATTATCTAAAGTAGTCTTGAATAACTTTAAACCGATGATTCCGGAACAATTTCACCAGATTTGGCAAAAAGGAATTGAAACCAATGATTATTATTTAAAATTGTGTGGTTCCGGCGGAGGCGGTTATATTCTTGGTTTTACACAAGATCTGGAAAAGGCAAAAGCTTCATTAAAAGATTATAAATTAGAAATCGTTTATCAGTTTTAAGATTGATTGAAACACCTGTTATGGCATTATCCAGAAAAAACAAATTGATTGTAATGAAGATTATCAGTTTGTTTTCTGTGGTAAGAGGTTATAACATCCCTGTCATTGTCTTGGCTCAGTATCTGTCTGCTATTTTTATCTTATCTGAAAAGCGGGCATTGGATGTGCTTTTAGATTTCAATATGTTTATCATTGTGTTAGCCTCTTCGTTAACCATTGCTTCCGGTTATATTATCAATAGTTTTTATGACAGTCAGAAAGATCTGATCAACAAGCCGAATAAAACGATGTTAGATCGTCTGGTTTCGCAAAAAACAAAATTACAGGTTTATTTCGGGTTGAATTTTTTTGTTTTTCTGATTGCTTTTCTGGTGTCATGGCGGGCTGTTTTTTTCTTTTCAGCGTATATTTTCCTGATATGGTTTTATTCGCATAAACTTAAAAAATACCCCATTATTGGTAATATTACGGCTGCTTTACTGGCCGTTTTGCCTTTCTTTGGTATTTTGTTGTATTACCAGAAAATTGATGCAATTCTTCAGAATTTAAATGATGAAAAGTATTATGTCATTTTTGCCCATGCAGCTTTTTTATTTCTGCTTATTTTAATTCGTGAAATGATCAAAGACTTAGAGAATATCAAAGGAGATTTAGCTCAGAACTACAGGACAATTCCGGTTATCTTAGGAGAAGATTTCTCAAAAAAAGTCATTACTTTTTTAGTTTTGTGCACCGTGATTCCGGTTTATATTCTTATAGAGATTTATGATGTGGGCTATATGGATATCTATTTTTATATCAGTTTTATAGTTTTGATTTTTTTCATAATCAAATTATGGAAATCCGATTCAAAGCAAAATTATCTGCTTCTGCATAACATGCTCAAATTTATCATTGTAGCGGGTGTTTTTAGTGTTATTCTGATAAAACCGTCTGTTCTTATTCACGGAAGAGAAGTGTTGGCTATTTAATCACCGTTGACAATTTTCAATTCCATATCTTTGTAAAAATTTTTAAGATGGATAAGAGAAACGGAAGCAACAGAAAATCAACTTCCAACAGAAATGCTTCGGGTAAAACAAGCGGGCCTGGAAAATCTAAACCGCCCATGCCGAAGCGTTCACAAAAGCCTAAAAAGACTACTTCGGATGCAGTAGCTGTAAAACCAAAAGTAACATCAGACGAAATCCGTTTAAATAAATATATTGCCAACTCCGGTGCATGTTCGCGTCGTGATGCCGATATCTACATTCAATCCGGAAATGTAAAAGTAAACGGAGTTGTTGTAACCGAAATGGGATACAAAGTAAAACCCGGTGATGTGGTTAATTTTGACGGAGCTACCATTATACCGGAACGTAAAGAATATTTATTGCTCAATAAGCCTAAAAATTTTACCACTTCTGTTGATGACGATCGCGACATGCGTAATGTAACGGAATTGATTAAAAATGCGACAACGGCAAAACTTCAGCCGATTGGTAGAATGGACAAGAACACAACCGGATTGTTGTTGTTTACGAACGATACAGATATGATTCGTAAATTTAATTTACCGAATCAAAAATCAACAAAGATTTATCAGGTTTCGTTGGATAAAAATCTGAAGTTTGAAGATTTAGAAAAAATTCAAGGTGGTGTTTCTTTTGATGAGCACCGGCTTTTTGTAGATGAAATCAGTTATATTGAAGAACAACCCAAAACGGAAGTGGGACTTAAATTACGCACATCTAACGTGAAAGTAGTTCGCTCTATTTTTGAAAAGTTCGGTTACAATGTGCTTAAGGTTGATCGTGTGGCCTTTGCAGGGCTAACTAAAAAGAATTTGCCAAGAGGGAACTGGCGTTTTTTAACAGAACAGGAAATTATCAACCTAAAGATATTTTAATGTGTGCAGAAAATAATTTGTCGATAGCCTACAAATGGTTTGACGCATTTAATCAGCATAATTTAGAACAATTGTTGTCACTTTATGATGAAAATGCACAACATTTCAGTCCGAAACTGAAAATCAGAAAACCGGAAACCAAAGGCTTGGTTATAGGAAAAGAAGCTATGGAGGAATGGTGGAAAGATGCCTTTGATCGATTGCCAACATTGAAATATAAGGTAACTTCCTTAACGGCTAATGCAGACAGAGTTTTTATGGAGTATGTGCGTACTGTAGAAAATGAAGATGAGATGCCGGTCGCAGAAGTGCTCGAAGTCCGCGATGGCAAAATCGTTTTTTCCAGAGTTTATCACGGTTAAAAAAACAAATTAAAAAATCCCGAAATGTTGTTTATTCCGGGATTTTTTTCGAATTAAATTAACCTAACATATATTTATTTTGACTGCTTGTTCAAGCCTCTTTTTTTCAATAAAGGTTCTATGCTCGGCTCTCCGCCTCTGAATTTTTTATACAATTCCATCGGCTCTTCCGTACCCCCTTTTTCCAGTATGTTTTTTCTGAATGAAGCTGCCTTTTCAGTATTAAACAGGGAGGTTTTTTTAAATTGGTCGAACGCATCCGTATCCAATACACCGGACCAGATATAGCTGTAGTATCCGGCTGAATAGCCGCCGGCAAAAACGTGACTGAAATAGTTTGCTCTGTGGCGTGGGATGATGGAATGAATCAAGCCTATTTTTTTCATAGCGTTGAGTTCAAACTGATCTGCAGAACCGGAAATTGTGCCTTCTGAGGTGTGAAAATCCATATCTAAAAAAGCAGAAGCTAAATACTCAACAGTGGCAAATCCCTGTCCGTAAGTGCCTGCATTTTCCAGTTTTTGAATTAGTGCGTCCGGAATCGCCTCCTTTGTTTTATAATGTTTAGCATACATTTTTAAAACGTCCGGATCAGCAGCCCAATTTTCCATAACTTGTGAGGGTAACTCTACAAAATCTCTTGAAACACTTGTTCCGGCCAAACTTTGATAGGTTACGTCAGATAATAATCCGTGTAAAGCATGTCCGAATTCGTGAAAATAAGTAGTCACTTCATCAAAAGTAAACAGAGCCGGTGTGTTTTCGGTTGGTTTAGAAAAATTACAGACAATTGAAATTACCGGAGCAATACGTTTTCCGTTCACTGTTTTTTGCGGACGATAAGAGGTCATCCAGGCTCCCCCTCTTTTAGAATCTCTGGGATAAAAGTCCATGTATAGAATACCTACGTGTTTTCCGTTTTTTTCCAATACTTCCCAAACCGTTGCTTCATTGTGGTAGGTAGGAACATTTTTTAATTCTTTGAATTTTAAACCGTATAACTTTTCACAGACCATAAAAACGCCTTCAGTAACCGCTTCTAAGCTGAAATAAGGTCTTAATTCCTGTTCATCTAAATCAAATTTTTCCTTTCTGATTTTTTCACTGTAATAACGCCAGTCATAAGGTTGAACGTTGTCTTTAATTCCTTCAGACATCATCATTTCTTTGATTTCGGCTTCTTCTAATTTTGCTTTAGCCAAAGAAGGTTCCCACAACTCATTTAAAAACGTCATCACTTTTTCGGGAGATTTTGCCATGCTTTCTTCCAAAACATATTGTGCATGATTTTGATAGCCCAACAATTTTGCTTTTTCTGCCCGCATCGAAGCCATGCGGATGGCAATGGTATTATTGTCGTATTCGTTGCCGTTGTTGCATCGGTTTTTGTAGGCTTCCCAAATTTCCTTTCTCAATTTTCTGTTAGAAGAGTATTGAAGAAAAGGCATGACGCTGGAATTAGAAAGTGTAATAACCCACTTCCCCGGTTTGCCTTTCGCTTTAGCTGTTTCCGCTGCTGCGGCAATTAAATCGTCTGAAAGACCATCTAACTCGTCTTTAGAATTAACAACATATTGATAGTTGTTGGTTTCAGCTAAAATGTTCTGACCAAATTTTAATGTCAATACAGCCATTTCACTGTTTAATTCGCGAAGGCGTTGTTTTTCTTTCTCATTCAAATTGGCACCGCTTCGAACAAACCGTTTGTATGTTTTTTCCAACAATTTACTTTGTTCCGGATTTAGTTTTAGTTTGTCCTTTTGATCCCAAACAGTTTTAATTCGGGTAAATAATTTTTCATTGAGGTTGATATTATCACTGTGAGCAGTTATTAAAGGAGCTGCTTCGGTGGCAATTTTTTGAATTTCATCATTGGTGTTGGCAGAATTCAAATTGTAAAAAACAGTGGAAACATTTGTCAATAATTCGCCCGAATTTTCTAATGCCAGGATAGTGTTTTCAAATGTAGGAACACTTTTGTTATTTGTAATTGCTTTTATTTCGGCTTCCTGTTTTTTTATTCCTTCTTCAATGGCAGGTTTAAAGTGCTCATTTTTAATTAAATGAAAAGGAGGTACGTTGAAAGGGGTACTATATGAATTAAAAAAAGGGTTAGTGGAAAACGATTTTTTTAGTTCTTGTGCTTCAATTTCACCAACAGATAATCCCATAAGCATCAGTATAATAAATTTATTTTTCATGCGGTAACGTATTTTAAGTCTGCCAAAGTAATGATTTTTTACAGGCTGATTTTTCAGATTAACTTATTTTTAAGACAAAAAGCCAATCAAAATAAACCGATTGGCTTTCCGGAGAGATCAAATTTTTACCGGTTTTCCTCCCGCATAACATAAATCCAACCTGTTTTTGATTCACCGTTTCTGAACGTTATGACATAATAATAGGTTGCTGAAGGAAGTTCTTTACCGTCATCGGTTTGACCATGCCATTGATTGGTGTAATTTTTTAATGTATATACTTTTTTTCCATAACGGTTAAAAATGGAAAGTTTGTCAACATCCAGTAAAGCTAAATCAAAAAAGTCATTCAGGTTGTCTCCGTTGGGAGAAATTCCTTTTTGAATACCACAGAAAACAAAGGGTATCCTGATGGTTTCTTCTGCAAAACAACCGTCAACAGATGTGGCTCTAACGTTAAATTCCAAAGGAAAAGTTTCCGTTTGCGGCGTACTTCCTATGTATTCGGTTACATTAAAAGTGGATGAATTAGAGCCTATGGGGATACCGTTTTCGTTCATCCAGGTATAATCAGTCAGAATTATATCAGCATTGTTGGTTAGCTCTACCCCAATTGTAAACTGGTTGTTTATACATTGATCTGTAATTACGATTGAAAATTCAGGTAAAACAGAAATTGTAGCAGAAAAGGTTGTTGTACAGGCCGTGTTTAACGGTGTGAATGTGTAATTTGTTTCTTGGGTTGGGTTTACAACAGGCGGATTCCAACTCCCGCTGATACCGTTATCTGAAATTGTGGGGAGGGTTAATGTATTCTGGTTAAAGCAAACCGTCTCCGGTAAAGAGAATACCGGAACTGTTGGTTGGCTAATAACAACCGTTAAAACAAAATTTCCGGCACATTCAGAATTATTCGCTATAAAAGTATAGGTGCCGCCTATTGTATTGTCAATTGTCGGAGGAACCCAGAAGCCATTAATCCCGTTGTTGTCAACATTCGGTAAGTCAGGAGCTTCATTGCCTGAACAGATTGTAATTTCATCCCCAAAAGTAAAGACAGGAGTCGGAAACGGATTTACGGTAACCGTTAATATGAAATTATCTGCACATTGCCCGTCATTTGGAACAAAGGTATAGGTGCCCGAAGCATTAATTACCGGCGGACTCCATTCTCCACTGATCCCGTTGTTGTCTGTTGAAGGTAAAACAGGAGCCTGGGCAACAGTACAAATTGTCAGTTCATTCCCGAAATTGAAAACAGGAGCGGTTTGCGGATTAACCGTTACATTTACCGAAAAAGGAGTGGCACAGTCAAGGGTTGGCAGGAAAGTATAGTTTCCGGATTGAGTGTTGTCAATCAGAGCAGGATCCCATGTTCCGCTGATTCCATTGTTATCAGTCAGAGGTAAACTTGGAGCAGTTTCTCCGGAACAGATTGAAATTTCATTATTAAAGCTGAAGTCAGGGACAACCCATGTATTTAAAATGACAAAAACAGCCAATGGTTCACTTTCACAGCCGTTTACGGTTTGTGTGGCATAATAGGTAAGACTGTCCGTTAGAGGAGTGTTTGGCGGAAGAGGTGTTAACAATGCTGCGTCGGCATACCATTGTATCTCTGTTCCTGCAACAACTAAGTCTGCTAATGAAAAGATGGCAGCAGCATCGCTGCAGATTTGCTGTATGTTTTCTCCTTCCGGAATATCAGGTATAGGGTTAACGGTAACCAGAAGCGTAAAGCCCAAAGCACAACTGTTTTCTGAAAAGAAAGAATAAGAGCTGCTTTGTGTATTGTCAATCGTTGCCGGAAGCCAATATCCTATAAAATCGTTCTGAGAGGTTTCCGGTAAAACAGGTGCTTCACTACCACTGCACAATGTTATTGATGTGCCGAAATCAAAAACCGGTGTTTCAAAAACATTCAATATGACCAGTACAGCCAAATGCTCATTGCTTTCACAGCCGTCTGTATTTTGCGTTACATAATAGGTTGTATTATTTGTCAGCGGATGATCAGGAGGCAGCGGAGTGGTCAGGTTTTCATCGGCATACCATTGCAGGTTATTTCCGTTTACAACCAGATCATTCAACGTGAAAACAACGGCAGCAGTACTGCAAATGGATTGAGTGGTTTCTCCGGTTGGAGCAGGGGGTGCAGGGTTAATGGTCAACGTAACGGCTGTTCGTACAGAGCTGATACAATTTAAAGTGTCGTGTTGTGCTTCGGCATAATAAGTAATGCTGCCAACACTATTCAAAACAGGATTTGCAACGATGTTTCCGCCTGTTTCGGCATCGTGCCAAACCACAACAGAACCGTCATTTGTTGAGGCATCGGCAGTTAATGTCTGAATGGGATTTGTTTCGCAAACAATTTGATTTCCTCCGGTTGTTGGAGGATTCACAACAGGATCTGACAAATTTATAATGGTATTTGAGGTTGTGGTACAGCCATTGAGGATAAGATTAAAATCTGAATAGATTCCGGCATTCAAATTTGAAACCACATACTGCCCGTTTTCGTTTGCTGTGATGGAAACCGGACCAATCGTCTCATCGTCATCAGAATAAGAGTATAAATAAGTTGAACCGGCATTCAAATTCGAAATAACAATATTTCCTTCAGAACCGCCGCAGGTAGAAGGATTTTCAGATATAAAAAAAGGCGGGGCGGTTAGGGTAAAATAAGCTTTAAAGTTGTTGCCGAAATTACTGATAAAAATGGTGTCATCACATTCAGCATTAGAATTCAAATCGCCGGTAACATCAAAGTAAACTTCCAACACATAGCTACCGGGAGTCAGGTTGGTTAAATCTACCGGACTAAAAGGAACGGTTGTGCCGTCGGCAATGACTCTTTGCCACTTTTGATCGCCTTGGCTACAGGGGCCGCCGGACGGGAATTCACTTGATCCCACATTACAGTCTTCAAAGAAGGGAAAGTCAATAATGTTAAACCCACCCGGGGTTTCAGAAGTTAAGTACGTGCGATAGTTCATTCTCACACTACAGGCATTTCCGTTACTGTTTTTAAACGTTTTTACTTCGCCACCCCGTAAAATAAACGTACCTGAGTTTTGCATAAAAACACCAAAATTTGTTTCAGTAAAAATATTTTCCGGCGGACCAATCAGGCTGCTGCCTTCTCCGGTAGTGTTGAAAAAGTTGGAAGTATTACAGTCAGTGAGCCATACAGCCGAAGCAAATGAACCGAAATTCTGTGCATTAAGTGAGATAGCATTCACTGAAAATAAAAACAGGCAAAGGAGAGTAATACTTTTTTTCATAAATGAATTTGTTGATGAACAAAATAACTCTCTAAAGTAATTAATTTTATTAAAATCTGAATTTTTTAAGAAAAGTATTTTTTTAAAAACAATTCGCAAACGTTATAGTTTGATAAATAAATTTTTAAATTAAGATAGATGCACAAAAAAAGCCCAAACTTTTTGTTTGAGCTTTGTGCGGGTGATAGGACTCGAACCTACACACCGTGAGGCACCAGATCCTAAGTCTGGCGTGTCTACCAATTTCACCACACCCGCAGGCTTGTAAAACAGTGACTGTTTCAGTAAGTGGGTGCAAATATAGATAATATTTTGAATATTAAATCATGATTTTCAAATTTTTTTACCCTTAATTTTTTTGTACTTTTGAACTTCATCATTTTTTATATTTTATAATGAACAATATCAAAAATTACGTTCAGCAAAACAAAGAACGTTTTATAAACGAATTAATCGAATTGCTCAAAATACCTTCTGTAAGTGCCGATTCTGCCTATTCTCAGGATGTCATCGATACCGCAGAAGCCGTAAAAGCCAGTCTTGAAAAAGCCGGATGCGATTTTGTGGAGCTTTGCGAAACACCCGGTTACCCAATCGTTTACGGAGAAAAAATCATCGATAGAAATTTACCCACGGTTTTAGTGTACGGTCACTACGATGTGCAACCACCGGATCCGATGGATTTATGGACATCGCCCCCGTTTGAACCGGTTATTAAAACGACCGAAATTCATCCGGAAGGAGCTATTTTTGCCCGGGGTTCATGTGACGACAAGGGGCAGATGTATATGCATGTGAAAGCCTTTGAATACATGATTGCCAACGATTGCCTGCCTTGTAATGTGAAATTTATGATAGAAGGCGAGGAGGAAGTTGGCTCCAAAAGCTTGGGCTGGTTTGTGGAACGCAACCAGGAAAAACTGGCTAACGATGTGATTTTGATTTCCGATACCGGCATGATCTCCAACCAACAGCCTTCCATCACTACCGGATTACGGGGGTTAAGCTATGTGGAAGTGGAAGTGACCGGACCCAACCGTGATTTACATTCGGGACTATATGGTGGAGCCGTAGCAAATCCCATCAATATTTTAGCCAGAATGATTGCTTCATTGCATGACGAAAATAACCGCATCACCATTCCCGGTTTTTATGACAAAGTAGAAGAACTTTCCGCAGCAGAAAGAGCCGAAATGGCCAAAGCACCGTTCTCGTTGGAAAGCTATAAAAATGCACTTGAGATCGGTGATGTTCACGGCGAAGCCGGTTATGTAACCAATGAACGCAACTCCATCCGCCCAACGTTGGATGTCAACGGCATTTGGGGCGGCTACACCGGAGAAGGAGCCAAAACCGTTATCGCCAGTAAAGCTTATGCCAAAATTTCCATGCGGTTAGTTCCGCATCAGGATTGGGAAGAAATCACCGAATTGTTTAAAAAACATTTTGAAAGCATTGCCCCGAAATCGGTAAAAGTAAAAGTAACGCCTCATCACGGCGGTCAGGGATATGTAACACCAATTGACAGCATAGGCTACCAGGCAGCCAACAAGGCATACACTGAAACCTTCGGGGTTCCGGCTATTCCGGTGCGTTCCGGAGGCAGTATTCCGATTGTGGCACTGTTCGAAAAAGAACTGAAATCCAAAACTATCCTGATGGGATTCGGTCTCGACAGCGATGCTATCCATTCACCCAACGAACATTTCGGAATTTTTAATTACCTTAAAGGAATTGAAACCATTCCGTTGTTTTATAAATATTTTGTAGAGTTATCGAAATAATTACTGCTAAACCTTTGTCAAAGTTCCGAACTTTGACAAAGGTTATCCCAAAAAATCCGTTTATTCAGCTGAGTAAGCGGATTTTTTATGGCCCCAATTCGGCTTTCCGTTGCTATCCCGGGTGCAAATTGTGCATCAGAAATTTTTAATAATAGAAAATTACTAGCTTATTTTTTTAACGGATTAAATTTAAAATTAGTCCGTGTTATTTTTTTATTCTTTTTTAAAAATGATATCTCTTCCTTCAAATTAGAGATTAACTCTTTATAAGCTTGTCTTTCTTGATTGAAGGAATCCAATACAATTTCATGTACATTAAAAAATCCTTTTGAATTTTCATTGAAACCTATTAAACATTTAATTTATGAAAAATTTTAAGTCATTTAAGAAGCCTTTTTTTTCTTTGTTTTTAGCAATCTTTATTAGTTTGATGACCGTATTCTGTTCTTGCTCCAATCAGGATAATATTGAAGAAAGCGATAATGTTGTATTAGATTCCAATCTTTATTTTCAAAGAACAAGTTCCATAGATTTTAAGACAGACATGTCTAGTTACTACAAAGGAGAAATAGAATTTGGTGTTGAAAAATTTGTTGAAGAACATTCTGTTAATACTACAGAAATATTAAAAAATGGTATTGTAGTGGGTTATTTTATTGAAAATAGTGGTAATTTTGGTATCGGGGATATAAGTAAAAGTGGCAAGATAGTATATTATGATTTGGTAAAGAAGTTAGGATATAGTTTTGATATTGCTTACAATCAAGATTATGAAACAGATCTTCCATTGTTTAATGATGATTACATAGATTATGAAGTATATGCTGATAATAGATGCCAAGGTCAGTTAATGTTATGTATTGCTGGATGTACTCTTGCATCAATTGCTATTGCAGCATCTGATGGTCCGTTGCCATTTATGGATGCTGTTGCAGTTTCAACTTATGTAGTATGTAATGGACATTGTGTAGTTAGTTACGATTTGTGTGTAAATCCTCCAAGAAATTAAGCTAAAATTATGGATATAATGAAATTAATATACAGAAGCAATTCTGTAGCTAGAGAGTTTTCAAAAAAAATGTCTGACGAGAGAATATTATCTATTGAGCCTTCTAAAGTTTTGTCAAATGTGAATTTCAATCCAGAAGTAAGAAAAATGAATTGGTTGTTTTCAGAAAGAAAAAACACGATACTTACGGATAATTTTTTAATTTATGGAAAACAAATTTTTAAAAAGAAGGAATTAAGAGAAAAAAAAGTAATTTTATTAAAAACATTCTTTAATTTTATTTCGTATCAAGTAATAAGTTTCAGACATAATGATAGATATTATTATATCGGTATGAATTTTAATTCCCTTTGGATTGATAATATGAATGACGTTGAGATTATGAATGATAATAAAAGATCATATGTGCCTATAGTTTTAATAGTATTAGCTTTTGGTTTTTATATAATTTCAAAAGTAATTTAGTTAACAATTTATATCTGTCAGAAGCGTTGTAATTTTATAACGCTTTTTTTATCTTTTAACTTTTCAACAAATTACAACAAATTGAAACATTTGACGTTAAATTTGTACTAATCATTTATGTTGAACCTGTTTCAGCAACTAAAATCATCAATCCTGTGCTAAACCCGTTTTAGTACTTTAATCATCAATCATCATGCTTAAAAAATTCTTCCTGCTTTGTTCGGGTGCCGACAAGCAAATCATCGAAAGCTGTTCCAACGGTGAACAAAACAAATATGCCGGAATCGGGGCTACGGTTTTCTTTACGGCCGTTATGGCTTTTATTGCCGGGAGTTATGCTCTCTACACTGTTTTTGACAGCGTATATACTGCGGTGTTTTTCGGACTTGTCTGGGGTTTGCTCATTTTTAACCTCGACCGTTTTATTGTTTCCACCATCAAAAAAAGAGATAGTTTTCTCGATGAATTCATTCAGGCTTCACCCCGGATTGTATTGGCGGTGATCATAGCCATTGTCATTTCAAAACCATTGGAAATCAAAATTTTTGAAAAAGAAATTAATACCGTTTTATTGAAAGAAAAGAATGAAATGGCGATGAATAATAAAAAACAAGTCGCTAATTATTTTCAATCTGATGTAGAGCAGAACAAAGCCCAAATTGACAGTCTTAAATCCGATATCTTGAAAAAAGAAAAAGAAGTCAACGATTTATATGCCGTTTACATCACTGAAGCTGAAGGAACTGCCGGAACCAAAAAACTCGGAAAAGGGCCGGTTTATAAAGAAAAACGCGAAAAACACGATGCGGCTTTACAGGAATTAGCCGCTTTAAAATCGACCAGTCAGACCAAGATTACCGAACTAGAAGAAAAAGGCAAAACCCTGCAGACCGATTTAGATAAAAAAATAGCCGAAACACAGCCCGTTATTGACGGTTTTGACGGCTTAATGGCTCGCATTAATGCGTTGGATAAACTACCATGGTTACCGTCCTTTTTTATCATGTTACTTTTCTTAGCCATTGAAACTTCTCCGATTATAGCCAAATTATTATCGCCCAAAGGCGAATATGATTTTAAACAGGAAGAAGGCGAGTGGGCGGTGAAAAACGTATTAGCCCAAAACAAACACCAAAGCGAATTACAAAAACAAACCGATGCATCGATCTATGATAAAGTGTATGCCGATATCCGGGAAGACAAAGGTTTATACGATTACAAGAAAAAACGAGCTATTGAATTGTTAGAACTGCAAGCCGATGGTTTTGTGGAGAAACAGAAGAAATCGTTTTAAACTCCTCAACCCTTCCAGAGTTCTAAACTCTGGAAGGGTTGAGGGGTCTTAGCCAATTTCACTCTGCACCTTCTTGGTCAGGCTTTTAAAAACCAATTCATACGAATGGTTGATCAATTGCCGCATCATTTGGTCATCCACATCACTATGAAAAGCGACAGTGTTCCAATGTACTTTACTCATGTGATAACCGGGATTTATTGCGTCGTATTCCGCCCGTAGTTCCAAGGCTTTTTCGGGATCACATTTCAGGTTTAAAGAAGGAGTTCCGTTTTCCCATTCTTTCAAAGAAGTGAGACAAAACATTTTTCCTCCCACTTTAAACACCAAAGTATCTTCATCAAAAGGGAAATGTTCGGTTACGCCTTTTTTAGAAAGGCAAAATTCGTATAATTGTTGGATGTTCATCATTTTTTTGTTTGCTGTGTCATTTCGACGAAGGAGAAATGACACAATGCTTTTAATTACTTTAGTCAAATCCCTCTTCAGAGTAATACCATCTTTTGTTTAGTTGGACAATTTTGTATGAAGCACCTGGAATAGTATCATTACCAAAATTTCTTGGAACTTCATTAAAATCATAAATTATTCGTTTTTCATAATCAAACAAACCGTTAGATCTTTTAATAAATAGAATTAAACCATCATTTTCTTCAATAAAACCTGAATAATTTGGATTTTTCTTTCCACTATTTTTCACAATCAAATCAATGTCTAAATCTCTAACATTTTCTATTATAAATTCATCAATTTCATCTCTATCATGATTTCCACTTTTATATTTTTCAAGTTTTGATATTAAATTTAATAACTCATTTTCATGTTCTAAAACTCTATTTTCATGGAATGGATTACATGAAATTAAGAATATCGAAAATGATATTAAAACTATTTTTAATTTTCTTTTCAGAATTTTAATCACTCAATTTTATACAAAATTGGTTTCGAAGGTGTTGCATCATTTTCAAACGAAGAAATTTGTAAGTTCAACAAATAGCTTCCGTCTTCTATGGAATCCGAAACAAAAATCAACTCCGTAATTGTCGCATTTTTTCGGGCATCGCCATTCAGATTATTCACATCTTTCACATTCCAAAAAGCTTTATGAGCCAACAATTTACCTTCGTCTTTTTCTTTGTCAACACTCGGTAAATCAATCAGCAAATGCTGGATGCCTTTTTCGAAGATAAAGACAGCGGCTTCTTCCTGCAAATAAGGAGGGTTGGTATGAGAATAATTCTTGGATTTTTTTTCGTTTAAATTGGGTAATGTTCGGATGATTAGGGCATCCGTGGAGACGTTGCAGTGCAACGTCTGTACATTCAAAGCCGTTTCAATTTGATTTTTAGTGATTACAAAATCTTCTCCTTGTTTTTCAGGTTGAATAGAAATCAGCTGAGCAGTGAAAAGAAATGTTTTCAGAGCTTGATTGATACTGAAAAATTCCTTCGTAATATGTCCCAAACATTCCGTGTGCGTGCCATGTCCGTGCGGATTAAAGAAGATGTTATTGAAATTGGTGGTGGCTCCGCCTTTTACACTTCCCACCCAGGAACCAAAACGAACGGGTTCTATTTGTGGTTTTTCAATGTACCACGCAATCGGATTGTTTTCAGTGTTGGATAAGGGTAGTGAAATATCAATGGGTTTTGATAAATCTACTTGAAAGGTTTTGTTTTGGTGGGTTATTGTTGCTTTCATATTTTTGTTTAACCGCAAAGTTCGCAAAGTTTTACGCAGAGGTCGCTATGTAATTATAAGTTGTTGGCGATTCGTTTAATCCCATTTTTAATTAAGACTACATTGAAATTTATGAGTAATCCCAATCTGGAATCTGTTAATTTTAAATAGGTTAATAATTGTGCAAAATGAACATCATTTAATGATTCTACTGATTTTATTTCTACAATTAATTTGTTTTCAATGATTAAATTGATTCGATAACCAATTTCAAGTTTTACTTCCTCATAAATAAGTGGTAATGCTTTTTGCTTTTCAATTTTTAGATCTGTCTTATTTAGTTCATAAAATAAACATTCTTCATAAGCACTTTCTAGTAGTCCAGGACCAAGACTTTTGTGAACTTTATAAGCACAATTAACCACAATTTTAGATAATTCGTTTTCTGTCATGATATATTCTTTTTGGCTTTTAAAAAAATCATTATTATCCTAGCGTACTTCGCGTAAATCTTTGCGAACTTTGCGGTTAACTTACTCCAAATTTAATAAAAATAAGTCTGATGCAATCCCATCACTCAAAAACTTTCCTTTTCGTGTGGTTCGCAAAATGTTCTCGTCCACAAAAAGTAAATGATCTTCAATATATTTGGCGGCTTGTTGGTGGAGGTAATCCAAATAGTTTTGGCCAAATTCATTTGCAATCCGGTCAAACGAAATGCCCCAAATGGTTCGTAATCCCGTCATCACATATTCGTTGTAGCGATCGGTTTTAGATAACGTTTCGGTTTCGATTGGTAATTTTCCTTCCTGAATTGATTTGATATATAGCGTGTTATTCGACACATTCCAACCTCGTTTTTCGCCATCATAACTGTGAGCAGAAGGACCAATTCCGATGTATTTTTTGCCCAACCAATAACTCGAATTGTTTTTTGAAAAATAGTTTTCTTTGCCAAAATTCGATAATTCATAATGAATAAAACCGGCCTCTTCGAGTTTTTCGACTAAAATTTCAAAATGCTCCTGGGCTGCTTCATCGTCAGGAACCGGAATAATTCCTTTTTGAATAAACGAATGCAAAGCCGTTTTCGGTTCAACCGTTAAGGCATAACTGGAAATATGCGGAATACCAAACGACAGGGCCGCTTCAATATTCTGCATCCATTTTTCGTTACTCATACCGGGAATACCGTAAATTAAATCCAGGGAAATGTTATCGAAATGTTTTGTCGCTTCTTCCAGACAATTTTTAGCTTCATCGGCATTGTGAGCCCGGTTCATCAGTTTTAAATCGTCTTCAAAAAAAGATTGAATACCGATGGAGAGACGGTTAATTGACGAATTGGCTAATTGACGAATTGTCTCATTATCCAAATCGTCGGGATTCGCTTCGACAGTAATCTCTGGGTTTTCAACAACAGTATAATTTTTATACACTTCATCAATCAACAATCTCAAATCTTCAATCGCTAATATACTCGGGGTTCCGCCACCGAAATAAATGGTTTCTACAACTTCATTTTTGAACTCTTCTTTTCGCACGGCGATCTCTTTTGCCAAAGCCAAAACCATTTCGTCTTTCTTCTTCATTGAAGTTGAAAAATGAAAGTCGCAATAGTGGCAAGCTTGTTTGCAGAAAGGGATATGGATGTAGATGCCGCTCATTAATGTGTCAATTTTCAATTAGCCGATTTGTCAATTTTCTGATCCAATTGACACATTGACAAATTACCTCATTTTCTAATTTTATTTTCATTCTGCTTCACAAAAGCATCCCAACCCGAATAACTTTTTTCTCCAATCACTTTTCCTGAATTAAAAAAATGACAAACCGCCGCCGCCAAACCATCGGTAGAATCCAGCTTTTTAGGCAGTTCTTTCAATCCCAACAATTGTTGCAACATTTTAGCCACTTGTTCTTTACTGGCATTTCCGTTTCCGGTAATCGCCATTTTAATTTTTTTTGGTTCATATTCCGTGATTGGAATTTGCCGTGATAATCCGGCCGCCATGGCCACTCCCTGGGCACGTCCCAGTTTGAGCATGGATTGTACGTTTTTACCGAAAAAAGGAGCTTCAATCGCAATCTCATCCGGATGATGGGTTTCAATCAGCTCGATAGTCCGCTCAAAAATGACTTTTAATTTGGTGTAGTGGTCATCATATTTACTCAAAATCAATTCGTTCAGCTGTATGAATTCCATTTTTTTATGAACCACTCTGATTAAACCAAATCCCATGATGGTCGTTCCGGGGTCAATGCCTAAGATGATGCGTTCGGTAGCCAATCTTTTTTGTTTAAAATTTAACGTTTCAGGTTTAAAGTTTGTTTCTTTGTGTTGATGAATTCAATTCCATACAAAGCTAAACAATTCCTGTTGGTTCTCCTCAAACTTTTAATCGTTTGTGGAGCAATAGCCTTTTTGTATGCTCAATTAAAATCCAAAACTTTGTCTGACTGGCATTTGGTTTCACAAAAGTTTAGTTTGCTGAGTTTTTCAGGAATAGTTTTTTTGTCGGTTTTAAATTGGTTGTTGGAGTGTTTAAAATGGAAAAATCTGGTTTCTAGTTTTAAAAAAGTTAAACTCAGACAGGCGGTTGAACAAACACTGGGTTCATTAACGGCTTCAATTTTTACACCCAATCGGATTGGCGAATATGTGGCAAAAAGCATGTATTATCCCAAAGAGCAAATCAAAAAAATTATTTTTTTAAATTTTTTAGGAAACGCCGTTCAAATGCTTGTAACCGTTTTTTTCGGAATAATCGGATGTGTTTTCTTTTTTGTTTTATCGCCAGATCGCTTTGATGAGAATTATTTTAAAGCCGGTTTTGTGTTTTGGTTACCTGTTATTTCAGCGTTCGGTCTTATTTTAGGACTGTTTTTTCTAAAAAAATGGCGTTTCTATAGTTATTCTATTGACCATCTGATCGGAAAAATTCATTTATTTCCTGCCAGAAAACATTTTGCAAACATTCAGTACTCCATGCTCCGCTACCTGGTTTTTTCACATCAGTTTTATTTTTTACTTCTTCTTTTTGATGTAAGCGTATCTTACCCCGATGCATTGCTGACCATCTTTACCATGTATTTCTTTGCGTCGGTCGTGCCAACAATCCATTTCATAGATGTTTTGGTGAAAGGTAGTGTGGCGGTATTTTTATTTGAAAAATTGGGAGTTAATCAATGGGCAATAGTTGCCGTGACTACCTTAATGTGGCTGTTGAATTTGGTGATTCCGGTGTTGATTGGCAGTGTGTTTGTCATGAAATTTAAACCAAAATCAGCCTTATGATCTATTTTCTTTTTTGTGTTGTTTCGGCGTATGTTTTTTTGATGATTTTCTTTTGGACGGGATTTAAAAAAGTACCCCGTAATGCTGAACATTTATCGGCAGAAAAACGGTCTTTTTCCATTGTGGTGCCATTTCGGAATGAGGCCCATAATCTTCCTGTCCTTTTACAATCAATGGAAAGATTAAAGTATCCTGTTGAATATTTTGAAGTGATTTTGGTGGATGATGAATCAGCCGAACCGTTTCAGATTGCAAGTTTAGCTTCGCTCAGCTCATCTTCGTCTCGGGGCAGGTTTCAGGTTCAAATAATTCCAAATCAAAGAACGTCTGACTCACCCAAAAAAGATGCGATTCAAACAGCAATTCATCATGCTCAGTTTGAATGGATTATTACCACCGATGCGGATTGCTTGGTTCCTGAAAATTGGCTTTCAGATTTGAATTATTACATTCAAAATACCGGGAAGCAAATGGTTTGCGGACCGGTTTTTTTTAAAAACAAGTCCGGATTTTTGTTTGATTTTCAACAAATTGAAATGATTAGCCTGCAGGCGGTTACCATCGGAAGCTTTGATTTTAACCTGGCTTTTATGTGTAATGGAGCCAATTTTGCTTATTCCGGAAGTTTTTTCCGGCAATTAAACGGCTTTGAAGGGAATCAACAGATTGCCGGCGGTGATGATGTGTTTTTGTTGCAAAAAGCCGTCAGAAGTTTTCCGGACAAGGTTGGGTTTTTATTGAAACAAGATTTTCAAATGATCACGAATCCGGCAGAAAGCTGGACGGAACTTTTTCAGCAACGGATCCGATGGGCAGGAAAATCAACAGCCTATTCTTCGGGGTTTGGAAAATTTGTTGCCTTGCTTGTTTTTTTGGGAAATTTAGCGTTTATCGTTTCGTTGTTTTTATGTTGCTTCGGGGTTTTTAAAATGATTATTTTACTGTTTATAAAAGTTGCTTCCGATTTAATGGTAACTGTTCAAACGGCCCGGTTTTATAAACTAAAAATGAAAAGTATTTTAGTAACGGCATTGGTTTATCCCTTTTTCAGTTCGGCAGTGGCATTTTATTCTTTATTTGGAAAGTATGAATGGAAGGGCAGAACGTTTAAATCTTAATCCGCCTTTAAAACAACAGGCAAAATAAATTGTGTTTTTACCGGAATTCCTTCTTTTTGAGCGGGTTCAATTTTAGGAAAATCAGTTAATCTTGTTTGGATGATACTATCTGTTTTCTGTTTATCATACGTTAAACTATCCGATGGAAAAAGCGGTTCAAACGTAATTTTTGAATCCGGAAAAACAGTGACTCTCACCTCAATTGTGTCTAAAATTTTGGTTTTGGTAAGCAATGAGTCCGGAGCAATTTTTTGACGGATAATTTCCGTTAAGTACTTAAAAAAGCATTCTTTCTGTAATTCCTTATCCAAAATACTATCGCATTCCGCTACCGACGGATAAACCGTTACTTCGTTCCAATTGATTTCCTTTAATCTTTTTTGTAATAATTCCTCTTCGGAAGGCACACGCTTTTCGAAGAACTGGCACGAGACCAGGAGGAATAAAAAAGAAAAAACAGAAAGAAATTTACTCATTTTTCGTTTGTAATAAAACAACACGTATTTTTGGTTAACCAAAAGTAATAAATTATTTTATGGATTACGCACTTTTACTCATCGCATTCATTTTAATGATAATTGGCATTCTCGGCAGTTTTTTACCCGTTTTGCCCGGACCACCCATCAGTTGGGTCGGACTTTTGTTGTTGTATCTTACCAAAGCCGTGCCGATGAGTTACACCGTTTTGGGCGTAACTTTATTGGTCGCACTTGTCGTCGGAATCCTTGATTACGTCATTCCTGCCAAAGGAACCAAGCGGTTTGGCGGCAGTAAATACGGCATCTGGGGAACAAACATTGGGTTAGTAGTGGGTATTTTTGCACCTATTCCGTTCGGGTTTATCATCGGGCCGTTTGTGGGAGCTTTTGTAGGCGAACTGATGAATGACTCCAAAGATTCTCAAAAAGCGTTCAGAGCAGCAACAGGATCATTCATCGGATTTCTGGCTTCAACATTTATCAAATTTGTGGTTTCAATTATTTTTTTCGGGTTATTCCTGCTTAAAGTCTGGGAGTATCGAAGTGAATTATTTTAGTTTTTTTTGGCCTTATCGGGCTTTTCACTACAAGTCCTCATAAAAAAACACAATTTTCTATAAACCAAAAAGAGCTTCCGTTGGTCGCTTTTTTGCTTCAAGAAAATTAGTGTTTTTTTGTTCCGGGCTTTCCGTTGCAATCCCGGGCAAGGGTTGAGTGCTTTAAATCAAAAGTTGAGTTAACCACAAAATCATCCGTAAAGAAAGGCGAAATTTCTTTCACCCTTTTTCAATTTTATTGTTTCACTATTTTTTTGAGAATTCGTTGATTGGATGTTGTTGTGATTTCCACCAAATAAATTCCTTCAATAAAAGGAGAACCATCAACTAAAGCAGAATTACGTTCAATCTTATTTTCAACATAAATTTGTTTTCCCAGCACATCAAAAACCGAAACTTTTTCAATCAAATCATTTCCGCTCAACTTAATGTGAAAATTGTTTTTTGTCGGATTTGGATATAGAACCACTGTGGAAACAGAAAAATCAGCAACCGATAAATTTTCTACAAACTCAGTTTCTATCGTGTTCGTTATAATGGGCGGATTGTAATCAAAATAAATTTCTGCCGTATTTTCAATTACATCACCAATAGCAAATCCCGGTTTAGGTTTGATTTTAAAGTGGATAAAACCTTGACTTAATTCGGCATCTTCAATGGTTGGCGGAAGATTAATATCAAAGAAATTCCAAACCAATTCATTATCAGTTCTTCTCATATTATACTGATGACTGGCATTTAACATTTCAAAAGTTGTTTCATCTAAACGGCTTTCCAACATATCTTCAATTCGGATGAATTCTGCCGCAGCCGTTCCGGTATTTTCAAAACGAATGGTATAATAAAGATAATCGTCGGCTGTAAAATCGGCAAACACAATTTTTCCGCCATGCGATTCATTTTTATCGTTTGGATCATACGAACCAACAACAACTTGTGATAAAGAAAAAGTGTTGTTTGTTAAATTAACCTCATTTTCAACCGTTTCAATAGAAACGGAATTGGTTAGAACATCACCTAAATTTATGGTTGGCATTGTTGGCACTTGCATCGTAACAGTTATATAACGAGTTTCAAACGGAGTCAAATCCCAATAACTATAATCAAATCCTGTAGCTGTTGAAACAATACTAATTTCTGAAACAGAAATAATTGTGACATCATTATCTTTTGTGAAACTTATATTTCCAAAAGGAACAGTTGTATAACCATTGTTTTTGATGGCAATCGTATTTGTATAAGTAAATCCCGGTCTTGGCTGAGAATTTCCTATTAGCGTAACACTCACATCGGCATAGGGTTGAATGGATGTAATTGGGAAATAATAGGTTGACAAACCACTTCCTTCAGGGGCATTAATGTTTGAATAAGTTGTAGTGGATGAAAAATAAGCCGATAAAGACTCATTCACTTCAAAACTAAAGTCATAACTGTTATCGGGATTTGATTCAAAGATTGTAAAATTTCCGTTCCCTGAATTTCCATAAATAGTTTCGCCAGAATCATTTATTTCATAAACAAATGAACCGCTGTTGAATAGTATTTCATCTTCCTCTTTTATACCATTATTATTTTCGTCAACAAAAGCAATTAAATTTAATTGTTCGGGACATTGACCGTTGTTGGTGCAATCCGTTATACAAAAATGTAAAGGATCGGTCATCGAAATTGAGACTGTACCATTAATAAAGCAATGTGATAATACATAAACGGTATAACAGGTGTTGGGCATTAAATCTGTAAAAGTAAAATTAGGAGTTTGTGTTATTAAATTGTTTACCTCATTAAAAGGTTCTCCATAAGGAACTAAGCTAAGGCTCCAGTAAGCAGGTACATTAGCACTTTCTGGAAGACTAGACCAAGTTATTGTAGTTGACGTGTCAGTTGTATTACTTGCAACTAAATTTACAGCAGATTGACAGTCGAAATTACAATTGTTTGTATTTAAAGTAAGTGTTGTTATAGCAAAACAACCTGTGTCAAGATCTGTAACACGTGCAAATAAGATTTCAATTGGGTGATTAACAGGAGCATAGATGGATGGAAGTGGATTTGTGTCTGTAATTGCCTGTACTTCGGTAATATGAAATGTTACAAATAAATTACTTTGGCCATTCATGATTTGAGGAATAGCTTCGTCTAAATTATAAATTGGTAATTCCTCTGGGTCACACCAAAATAGTGACGCAGCCATAGGAGCAGGAATTTGATTAGCTATTAAATCAAAAGAAGTAAACTCAGCTTCACTTGTTTCCATATTTTCTACTCGCACAAAAATTGTTTGCGGATTATGAATGTTCATGAAGGAAGATGGATTCGGTATGGCAGTGGTATTATTTTCTGCATCTAACTGCGTTTCATAATAAGTAACAGTAAAGTCATTTGGATTTGAAACAGAGCTTAAAATAACAGATTGATTTACGGTTAAATCAAATACAGCAACTCCCCCTTGCCCACATAAAGTTAAATCGGGAGGTGTTGTAATTTGAGCAAAAAATGAATTCGAAACTAAAAGCAGAAAAATAAAAAGTAGTATTTTTTTCACTGTGTTATTTTTGGTTAGTCAAATATAATTGATTTTAAGTAATTTAGGAATGGTAAAGTGAGAATTTATTTAGATATTTTCACTCACAATAAACCCACCTGTCCACGCATTCTGAAAATTAAATCCGCCGGTGATGGCATCGATATTTAAAATTTCTCCGGCAAAATAAAGCTTTGGAAGCAGTTTGCTCTCCATAGTTTTAAAATTGATTTCCCGCAAATCAATACCGCCTGCGGTAACAAATTCTTCTTTAAACGTGCTTTTCCCATTTACTTGAAATTTTCCATTGGTTAATTGCAAAGCCAAATTTTGAAGTTGTTTTTTGGATAAATCGGCCCATTTGGTTTCCAACGAAATTTCAGAAGCCAGAACCAAACTTTCCCATAAACGGTTCGGGAAATCAAAAGGGGATTTTTTGGCTACGACTTTTTTGGCGTGTTCCAATTTGAGTTCTTTCAACTGGTTTTCGGTTTCTTCCAATGTAGTACCGTTGAGCCAGTTGACCTCCAAAATAAACTGATAATTTTTAGCATATAATTCTCGTGCTCCCCAGGCAGAAAGTCGCAAAATTCCCGGTCCACTCATCCCCCAATGCGTGATCAGAAGCGGTCCGGAGGCAGAAAGTCTCGAGTGTTGCACTTTTACCGAAGCAAATGCCGAAACCCCCATTAAATCTTTAATCCGTTTGTCTTTGATGTTAAACGTAAATAGCGAAGGAACCGGGGGTACAATCGTATGACCCAATTTTTCCAGCATCTCCCAGATTTTCGGATTGCTTCCGGTAGTCATCACCAAATTGTTACAGCGAAACGTTTGCTGACTGGTTTCTACCTTCCAGGTTTCATCCGAACGAAAAACAGATTGCACACTCTGTCCGGTGAGGATCTCTATCTTGTGTTTTTTAGCGGCATTTAAAAAGCAATCGATAATCGTTTGTGAGGAATCTGTTATCGGAAACATTCGCCCGTCTTCTTCAATTTTCAATTCAACACCATGCTTTTCAAACCATTCAACCGTATCTCCTGAACAAAATTGATGAAACGGTCCCCGCAATTCTTTTTCGCCTCGTGGGTAAAATTTCACTAAATCATTGGGAATAAAGCAAGCATGCGTCACATTACAGCGTCCGCCCCCTGAAACACGCACTTTAGTGAGCACTTCCTTTCCGCGTTCTAAAATGGCAATCGCATAATCAGGATTTTTTTCGGCAAGGTTAATCGCCGTAAAAAAACCGGCTGCTCCACCCCCTACAATCAGGACATCATACATCAGTGTAATCTTTCGGGGAAATTACAAAAAATTCCATCCACTCCCAATTCAGTTACAAGTTTAATATCTTTTGGTTCGTTAACCGTGTAGGTATAAATTTTAAATCCTTCTTTCTGAATTTGTTCAACGTTTTCCTTTGTCAATGTTTTCCACCACGGATTGATGGCAACAACGTTTAATTTTTTACCAATTGAAATGGCATCTAACGGATTTTCTTCCGTTAAAATTGCAATTGGAATTTCTTGGTCTAATTTTCTATAGGTTTCCAATTCATTCCATAAAAAACTGGAAATCACAAAATCATTTTTTTTCCATCCATTTTTATAGAATGTTTCTAGTAATTCAAAGGTAGGTTCGGCAGTGTTTTTTCCTTTTAATTCAATATTAAGGGGTACTTTTCTATTAATCGTTTCAATAATTTCGTGTAAAGTGGGAATTTGATGGTTTCCTTTAACAATTACCTTTTGCAATTCTTCAAAAGTAAAATCTTCAATCCTTCCGGAAGTATTGGTTAAACTATCCAAAATATCATCGTGAAAAACTACCAATTCGCCACTTTTTATTAAAAAAACATCAATTTCAATCATATATACGTTCAACTCCAGTGCTTTTTTAACAGCAGCAATTGTGTTTTCTGTTTCGTGACCCATGGCACCTCGATGACCAATGTTGAGTGGTTTTTTCATTTTAGAACAATTCTGTAAAGTCAAAGCTAAAATAACTAACCAATAAATTTTCATTTTCATGGAAAAGATTTTTACAAAGTTGAAAAACGAATTCCACAAAACTTATTTTTAAGTATCAAGATTAGGTTAATTTTTGCCACTCATTCACTGATTTATTTTAAAGAATCAGTGAATGAGTGGCTGATAAAATAGTGGTGTATTTGTGGTTAATTTAAAAATTAAACTTCATCCCAAAAGCTATTCGCCCACCATCGCTTGAATGAAAATAGGAAAGAGTAGATGAAATCACATTGCTGCTGTTCAGCCACAATCCGAATCCGGTTGATTGATGCCACTTGGAGTTACTTTCCGAAGGAAACCAGACCCTTCCGTAATCAAATCCGATAAAAGCCCCGTAATTAACCGGAGCAAACGGGTTTTTAATTTCCCCAATAGCATACCGCAAATCCGAACCTTGAAAAGCAGCTGTTTTTCCGGAAAAGCGATTATCTCGAAAACCTCGCAAATTATTATCGCCACCCAAATTAGCCGCTTGATAAAATTCGTAAGTGGAACTAAAAAGTGATTTTCCTTTGATGGAAGTTTCCAAAATCCATTGAGCATCGGGTGTTAACCGGTAAACAAGGTTCAAGGCGACTTCTGCCGAAGGAACCTGTCTGGTGAAATCTCCGAGGTTTACATTCCATGTTCCGAGTACCTGAAAGCCCATTCCCAAGGATGGGATAAAAGGATTGTCATAATTTTTAAATTGATAGGCTAATGCGAACCCGGCAAAATTCTGGTATTCAAAAACCCGGTTGTCCACAACCCCGGTAGAAATAAACCGGTCAGGAGTGTCTTCCACTTTATACGCTTCAAAATTTAAACGACCAACAAAACTTGAACTTTTGGTTTTTTGCCATGCCAATCCGGGACTCACTTTGTAGGAAGCGATGCGAACCCGGTTAAAGTCGAATTCATCAGCATCGTTGGAGGTTGTGTTGCCAAAACCAAAAAAGTTCTGCACAAAATTAGAACTGGTTGCCTGGGCATCAATCACCATATCAAAATTTGAAAAAGCTCTTTTTACAATGCCGGAATAGTTGAATTCATATCCTCCGGTAGCAAAATAATAATTGGCATCGGCCGTATGTTTTTGAGAAAACGGATTGCCTAAATAACCTTTTTTAGTAAAATCCAACCGAACTCCTAACCGAATGCCATCGTCCGGATTAAAACCAACTAACGGGACTCCTGTAAATTCATCAAAATCCGGTTTTTTATATTGGTAAGTATTTGTCTCATAATCGTTGGAAAGTAAAACCGTTGTTTTAGGGCCTGTCTGTAAAATGTTATTTGATTTAAAATCGTGTATTTTGACTTTCTTTCCGTTTTCAATCACATATGAATCTTGATTTAAACCACCGATCAGACGGATTTTGATGTTGCTGAATTCCTTACCTTCCATGCTGAATTCATCTTTTCCTTCTAATCCGAAAAGCCAGATTTCCTTGGTCTGTTTTTTGGTAAACGTTTTTTCAAAAACAATGTTTTCCGGTGTTTTCTTGCCGTTATACACCACTACCGAAGTTTTTCCGCCGGATAAGCGGTTTATTACAAAAACATCGTTTTGCATGGTTCCCACGACCAGTGTTTTTTTGTCCAGCAGTTTTTGATAGTGCTGTGCGGTCTGGTTTAATTTTTTGAGACGGTTTCTCAAATTCAATTTCAGCTTAGTCGTTGTTTCATCCTGTAATTCATAGGGTAGTTGTAAAAAAGCTTTGTTAATGACATCATTCGTTAAATGTTCTTGAATATACTTAGCTTGTTTTTCCCATGCTTTCTGATCAATATCCGACAACAGTGCCAGATCTAATGCATAAGCCTGTTTGTTGAATTCTTTACTGTTTTTGTGATTATAGCTGTAAGAATGCATTTGTCCCATAGCCGGGATACTTTTTAAAAGCCATAAAAATGCCCCGTCGTATTTGGCAAAGGCCTGATCACGGTTCAACGGAATCGGGCGGTAAACGGTTTTTTCTTTTTCCCGGTGTACTCCCCAACGCCAGTTTTTTTCCTGCCGGTCCCAATCGCCGATGAGCATGTCAAAAAGACGGGCCCGGATATAGTTTTCTTTATCCACGACATGGTTTTTGTCTGTTCTGATCTGGTGTAGCATTTCATCGGTATCAATAATAGACGATGGTTTGCCAAAAACAGCAAGGCTTTTTTGCGAAGAGTTCACCTTTTCTGCAATAAAATAAAGGCTGCCTCCAAAATTATCGTTATAGTTGCCTAAGCTGTTTTGATTTGGAATGTAGTACAGTTTTGGTTGAGCTGAACTGACTCCGATTGCTTTGGATAAAACCGGAATTACCAAAGGTGTAAACGGGTGAATGGTGGTGAAATAGTCCCGTAGAAAATCTTCGGAAAGAGCATTTTCAGCTTGATTTTTCAGTTTTTCATTTTTATAGGCCAATGATTTAAAAAAGGAAGAGGCATTTTTTTCCAAAGGAGACATGACAAATTCTTTTCCATTTTTATCTTTTAATAAAAGAGAATTTGTTGTTCCTTCGTTGTCTAAACCAATGGGTTTTAAACCGCCGTATAGCGTATCCAATGAAGCAGTTCTTAATGCAATTTCCTGTTTGTAGTAACTTTTATAGTGTTTTCCCCAAAGAAACTGATAAACGTCACTTTTCCGGCTGACCGGTTTTCCGAAAATGGATTTTTTTGCTGTCGGTTCAAATTGTTTCGAGTAATTCTGGTGTTTTATATTGAATTCCGGTTCCCTGATCTTTTGTTTAAAAAGCAATACTTCTTTTCGGTTAGAGGTAGTGTAAAACGAAACGGTTGAAGCTCCGTTGGCATAAACATCTACCACAGCATAACCATAGCCGCCATAGCTGAAGTCTTTTGGATTAACGGCTCTTGCCGGAGTAAAGTGAGCCCCGGAACCGCTTATAATCTGTTGAATACCGTCTTTGCTGATGTATTGTAAGTTTTGTTCGTGTCCGGAAACCACCACTACATGGTTGTATTTTTGTACCGTAGCTTTTATGCGGTCTGCCATTTCACGGTAAGAGGCGTGTTGCAAATCGTCCGTTTTGTAGCCACTTGCTTTTCGGAAAAGAGTATAAAAACTTCCTGCAACCGGAAGAGGGATTTTGTTGTCAAACGGGAAAAGTTGTTCATTTAAAGAATATTGTCCGCCATATATTCCGTTGCTCAACAGTGGGTGATGCATGGCTAAGAGAATTGTTTTTTCCTGATTTTCGAGTAAATGGCTGTCAAGTTCATCAAAAAACTGTTTCCGGGTTTTAATGCTGCATCCTTTGTTGATTTCGGGATGTTCATTCCAGTCTTCCAAAAACCATTGCGAGTCGATGGCTACCAGCTCTACGTCATTGCTGAGAGATATAAATTCAATGCCACACGCATTTTTGGGTGTTATGCTGCTTTCCTTTTTTTTATATTTTGAAATGAAATTTTCCTGTGCAAGTACCGAAGAAGTTGAATTCCCCCAATCGCTTTTGCCCGGAATGAAAAATACTTTTCCTTTGAACCGTTCGGTTAAATTTAATTGCGAGGTGATTTTTTCTTCGGCTTTAGCTTTGTTTTGGTTAAACCCGTTTAACGGAAAAACATTATCGCCTAAAAAAAGAACGGTGCTGTTAGCAGAAGCTGTCTCCATTCGTTTTTTAAAATTCGACAAAGCAGGAGTCGCTGCGTCATTTAATTCATTGGCGGCGTTTCCGGTTAAAAAAACGGAATAAACAATGGTTGTGGTGTCAAGCGATTGATTGTTGTAAAACGAAGTAGCCTGGCTTCCCATCTGGGTTTTGTAAGTCGTGCAACTGGTTAATCCAATAAAAAACAAAAGAGCAATTCGTGGCAGAAATGGCTTTGAAAGAGGATTTATACTTAAAAAGTTCATTAAAAAAGAATGTTTTTTATTGATGAGTTCAAATATAGGAATAAAGCAACGAATCTTTATCTCCAAAAAACGGTTAAAAAAAAAGCGTTTACAACCGGTTTGATTATAAACGCTTTTGACAGGGTAAAAGTATTACTGAATTTACTTTCTTTCCAGTAATACGATTCCCATTTGACTATCAATCGTTGCTTTTCCTTCTTTTACGGCAGTTGAAATACCGGAAAAGGCATCAAGGACCTCCGTACCATCTTCAAAAATACCGGAAACATTGATTTCTTTTTTACCGAAAGGCAGTTCCAGACCAATGATGACTTTATCCGTAAAATCACCTTTGGTAAAGGTTCTGCTAAACGTATAAAACGGAGCTTTTGAAATTTCTTTATGTATTCCGGCTCCAACAGCCGGATGGTTTTTTCTAAACTGACCAATTTTTTGAAAATGCGTCAATACATTTTTGGTGTTTTCATTGGTTTTGATGTCTTCCCAATTCATAAACGAACGCAAAGTAGCATCGCCTTCTGTTCCTTCAATTTCTAGTGATCGAGCGGTTTCATCGCCATAATACACTTGCGAAATTCCGGGAGTTAGCAATAATTTTGTTCCGGCTTCAAAGGTTTTTTCTCTTTTTTTATCAAATGGCCATCCGTCATCATGAGAAGTCACATAATTCATTACGCTCAACCCTTTTAAATCGGAATGTAAAATAGAAGCATAATTACTGAAAAGTTCTTCATATGGTTTATTCGCGTCGCCTTTAAAGTCAAAATTGATGAGTGATCCAAAACCGTTTTCAAAGTAGTTTACTTTTTTGTCGCCAAAATTATATAGTTGTTTACCGCTGATGCCGTAGCCATATACTTCACCCACCAGGAAAAACTCATTGTCATCCAATACGTTGTCCGGATTGTCTTTTTTATATTGTGTAAAAGCATCTTTGCAAACTTTTGAAAAGTCAGCCCAGACATCTTCGGTGGTATGTTTTACAGTATCTACACGGTATCCGTCAATACCAAAATCGGTGATGTAATCAGCCAACCATTTCATGATGTAATATTTCGGTGCTCTCGGATAACCGGTACGTTTAAAAAATGCATCCAATTCGGCTACTTCTTGTTCATAACGGCCTTCTTTTTTCCATTTTTCAACCAAAGCGGGTGGCAATTCTACAGTTTCATTGCTTTCGGTTTTAATGTCCGGAAGATTTTCTACCAACGTACAATCGATGTAATTTTGATAGGTGTCATAGGTGCATTTCGGGCCGGTTCGCACCCAACTTTCCGGCCACACCGGATCTAATTCGGTCACGGGTCCGGTGTGGTTAATCACGGCATCCAGCACGATACGGATGCCTCTGGCATGTGCTTTTTCTACCAATTCTTTTAAATCTTCCCGTGTGCCGTAACTTGGGTCGATATTTGTCCAGTCTTTGGTCCAGTAACCGTGAAAACCATACGAATTCCCGGTGCCTTCATCCACCGATCCGTGAATTTGTTCTACCACAGGTGTCATCCAGATGGCATTGATACCCAAATCGGTAAAATAACCATCATCAATTTTTTGCGTAATGCCTTTAATATCGCCACCCATGAAATTACGAAGCACTCCGGTTTCTTTATCTCTCGAAATAATCTTATCATTATCGGGATTGCCGTTGTTAAAGCGGTCGATAAGTAGGAAGTATAAATTGGCACCTTCCCAAACAAAGGGTGTTTCTGAGTTCATCGTTTTTTCTTTTGTTGAACAATTGGTTAAACTAACAAGGGCTAAAATTAGGAATAGTGCTTTTTTCATTTGAATTGTATTTCTATTTTTTGTTTGTTAATACCAAAATAAGTGACCGAGGTAGTCAGTATTTTGGACTTTTCATCATAAGTAAATTTGATTTTTTTACCATTAAACCGAATCTTTCTCGGTTTCGATTCAACATGATGAATGATAAAAGTATAAATTTTGAATGCTTGTTGGAAGTTTTTACCCGCTTCTCTTTCGATTTCAATTTCCGTTTTTTTACTTTCGTGATGTGCATTTAGCTTTATGATTTCATAATTTTCATTTTCAAAAGCATCAACTGTGGCACCATCATCAAAATAGAATTCTCGACTAGAATTAAGTGACTTTTCATCCCTAAAATAATGAAAACTCATAGTGTTGGCATTATGTTTTTCTGTAGTTGACACCAAATTTGCCATTGGAATAAAACTTCCACCTCGGACAAATGTGGGAATATGATTTTCAACTGTGGTAATTTTTTGAGAAGTTCCTCCTTCAAATTTTTCATTAGTGTAAAAATCAAACCAAGAATTGTTTTTAGGAAAATAAACTTCTTTCGTTGATTGTTTCGCTTCCATAATCGGATAAACCAGAAAATCTTTTCCCCATAAATAACCATCGGATTTAGTCAATAATGCTTCATTTTCAGGTTCTTCAAAAAACAAAGGTCGCATTAACGGAATACCGGTTTGGGAATTTTCATAAGCCAAACTATAATTATACGGAAGCATTTGATAGCGTAATTCAATCGCTTGTTTGGCTAAATTTTTTGCCCAATCACTCCTAAAAATCGGTTCAGAAGCCACGTCTGATTGAGCATGCGGACGAAATATCGGATTGAAAACGCCATATTGCAACCAACGGACATATAATTCGTCATCTAAATTCGCACCGGCAAATCCGCCTAAATCAGAGTGCATATAGGCCAACCCTTGCAGGCCCATTTGCAGTGAAATTTCCACCTGACCGGAAAGTCCGCCCCAGGTTCGGCTCACATCGCCACTCCACGGAATCATCCCATACCGTTGCGAACCCGAATAACCGGAACGCATCAGGATAAAAGGTCTTTGGTTTGGAAAGTTATTTTGATAGCCTTCAAAAATCAATTTAGCCCAATTGTGACCGTAAATATTATGCACTTCATCGGCTGTCCCACCAAAGGTTTGTGCAGCGGCCGGAAAAACTTCGGGCTCACCCAAGTCGCCCCAAACACCGCCAACACCTTTATTGGCTAACTCTTGGTAAATATCCCAAAACCATTTTTTGCCGGATGGTTTAAAAATGTCAATAATCCCAGTGTTTCCAAAATAGAAATCATAGGTAAAAGGATTTCCTTCAGTGTCGGTCGCCAATATTTTGTTATCTACCGCTTCTTGCCATTTTTTGGAAGTTGTCAGAATAAACGGTTCCGTAATCGGAATGGTTTTGATACCCATTTTATTGAAATCAGCTACCATTTTTTCAAACGTTGGAAAGCTGTCGCGATACACTTTGAGATTACCCATTGTGCCTTGCACTTCTTTGCCAAACCAATATAAATCTAAAATTATCGCATCTACCGGAATTTTTTCGTCTTGAAATTTTTGAATGGTTCGTCGGGCTTCCTCTTCAGAATGATAGCCAAATCGGGAAGAAAAATTTCCCAACGCCCAACGCGGTGGTAACGGTTGTCTTCCGGTTAACTCAGTATAATTGGTGATTAAATTTTCCCATGAATTGCCCACAATGACTTGATAGGTTTTTCTACCGGAAATGGTTTCGTATTCCAACACATTCTCTTTTTTACTATCCAAATCTAAATACCCTATCGGAGCATTGTCAAAATGAACCATGTATTTTTGGGATGAAATCACAATTGGAATGGTGAAATTCATTAATTCTGAGCGGGTTTCATAACCGTAATCAGCACGGTTGTATAGAGCCAATCGGTTGCCGCGACGGTTCATACCTAACACTCTTGCACCGCCACCATAAAGCTTTTCGGTTGAATTGATGTTAAACTGTATCACTTCTGTGGAATCATACACAATATTTCCTTTTACTTTTTCGAGCGGTTCATGCTTGCGTTTAAAGTAACCTAATTTTTCGGAAAGAAGTAATTCGCCCTTTTTGTAATACGATATTTTAAATGGTGATTTTACAATCTGAACTTCTATATAATTGGTTTTAATTTCTAAATAATCGGTTGATTGTTTAAATTGAAAACCATTACTGTCCGGTTTTAAAACAACAGCATGTGAATTCGGATTGAACTTTTCTCCGTTGGGAACGAAAGTAGTTTCAATGATTTTATCCGTATAAGATTGAATAAAATACATTCCATCGGAAGTTTTTATTTCCAATACATTTTCATTTAATTGATGGGACAGGTATTTCCGATTGGCATTTTGGGCAAATCCGATTGAAGAAAGGAATAATAGCAGAAATAGTTTTTTCATATTTTTTTGTTTCACAGAGATTCACAACGACTTCGTGAGCTTAGTGATTTCTTTGCGAATCTCTGTGTAATCTATTAATGTTTAGTCGTAAACAGGTAGGCACCTTTTTGTTTTAAATTCAATTCGTTTTCCCATATAAATTCTTCTCCGGTGAGTATATTTTTGAATTTTTTGTCTTCCAAATTCAGTTCTTTATAAATCGATAAATCTACTTTTGCCGATTCATTTTTGTTTAGAATAAAAACCAGAATTTCATCATTCAACATTCTAAACAAGGTATAAATTCCGTTATTTGGAGCAAAATGCATCGTTTTACCTTCGTGAATGGCTTTACTGTTTTTACGGTAATTTAAAATTTTGGATAAAAAGTTTTGCATATCTTTTTGCTCTGCTGAAAGTCCTTCACCAGTAAAAGCATTTATTTTATCGCCTTTCCATCCGCCGGGAAAATCGGTTCTGATTAAGCCGTGATCACCGGGTTTGGTGGTATTTTGCATCAAAATTTCTGTTCCGTAATAGAACTGTGGAATTCTCGGTAAAACCAAATAGGTTGCCAAAGCCATTTTTGTGTTTTCTACATTTTCTTCCAATTGAGTAAAAATGCGATCCATGTCGTGATTGTCCGGGAAAATCATAATGTCTTTGGGTGAAGCATAATGAAAATCGTTGGCTAATCCATCGTAAATTTTTGCCAAACCTTTGTCCCAACTTTCTTTTTCTTTGATGGCTTGCGGAATGAGCGTTTGCATGGCAAAATCCATCGTAGAACGCAAGTTGGATTGGTAACCATCGTTGTTATTTGCTCTTTGTTGCCAATAACCAATCAATAACGGATTAGAACTCCATTCTTCGCCTACAATGTTAAAATTCGGATATTCATTCATGATTGCTCCAGCCCAATTACTCATAAATGTTTTGTCAGGATAAGGATACGTATCTTGGCGAATTCCACTTAAGTGGAGTGTTTCAATCCACCAAATGCTGTTTTGAATGATGTATTTTGCCAAGAAAGGATTGCGTTGATTCAAATCGGGCATGGAAGAAACAAACCAACCGTCTGCCATTTCTCTTTTATCTTTTTCGGAAGCATACAAATCTTGGTTGCTGGTTCTACGGTGATTGGAAGTAACGTATTTTTTTTCTTTTTCAAATAATTCTTGGTAATTCACCCAATCTGAAAAGGGTAAATCTTTCATCCACCAATGTTCGCTGCCGCAATGATTGGCCACTTGATCCATGATGAGTTTCATGCCGTTTTGCTGCAGTTTTTCGGCTAGATTTTTATAATCTGCTAAAGTTCCGAACCGAGGGTCTACTTGGTAAAAATCGGTCATGGCATAGCCGTGATAGGAGCCGCTTTTCATATCATTCGTTAAAACCGGAGTGGGCCAAATGGCTGTGAATCCTAAATTTTTAATGTATTCAATATGGTTGGTAATACCTTGAATATCCCCACCGTGACGTTTGTAATCGTGGGTTCGGTCTAATGTGGTTTCGTTCATCGTTTTCACAATATCGTTTGCTTCATTTCCGTTGGCAAAACGATCGGGTGTGATGAGGTAAATCGCATCGGAACTATTAAAACCGATAAAATCTTCAGATGGTTTTGACTTTGGTTTTAATTCGTAGGATTGTGTGATTTTTTTGCCCTTTTCCGATTCAAAAACGATGTTGAATTTTCCGGGTTTTACAGATGGAGCAATTTTTATATCGATGAATAAATAGTTCGGGCTTTTTGCTTGGTGTACTTTTACAATTGAAACTCCGTCATAGGATATTTTCGGAGTTGCTTTTCCGATGTTCGGATGATGTACAAGCAATTGGAGATTTTCATTTTTCAATCCGGTCCACCAGTTGGGTGGTTCAATTCGATTTACTTGAGCGATTGCAGAAGTCGATAGTAGTAAAAAAATAAGTAGCTTTTTCATTTTTTGAACATTAAGAAGTTAAGTTTTTTTCATTAAGTCTCATTAAGAAAGTCTTTTACAAAAAATAACAGAAATATTTTTAAAGAGTAAGAAGTATGATTATTTCATTAAGGTTTGTTAAGAAATGTATATCGATTAGAAAATTAAATTAAGGCTCAAGCATTTTAAAATACTCATTAACCAAAGGTTTAACTGACTTTGTAATGTTATCGGTGTAAAAGTTTATTAATAAACCTTGCGGTTTTTCAAGCAGACTCATGTAGGTTAACAACTGAGCTTCATGAACCGGAAGTAAACTTTCAATTGATTTTATTTCAACAATTACTGTGTTATTTACAATTAAATCGAGCCTTAATTCAGTTTCAATTAATAAATCTCTATACTCTAGTTTGACCTTTTTCTGTGATTCAACATAAAATCCATTGTACTCTAATTCTTTTTGAAGACATTTTTCGTACACTGATTCAAGTAAGCCTGGGCCTAATGTTTTATGAACAGTGATTGCACAACCAACAATATCATAGCTTAATTGTGTGACTTCTTTTTTTGTCATATTTGTTATTTAAAAAAGCAAAGGTTGCTTCATGTTTTTTAATTTTCTTAATGAAACAACCTTAACTTCTTGATGTTAAAACTATACAGTAACCAAACTATTTGGTTCCACCAAAATTTCTTTTCCTTTAACAAAAACGGTAATTGGTTTTTCACCTTCCAACGAAAATTTGGTTTCATTGGCATGAACAGAAACTTTCAAAATCTGGTTTCTGAAATTAATTTTAAACGAATAACCTTTCCATTGTGTTGGGATTTTCGGTTCAAAATGCAGGGTGTCATTTTTTACACGCATACCGCCAAAACCTTCTACGATACTCATCCATGTTCCGGCCATTGAAGTAATGTGTAATCCTTCGTGCACTTCTTTGTTGTAATCATCTAAATCTAATCGTGATGTTCGCAGATAGAATGTATAGGCTTGTTCCATTCTACCCAAAACAGCGGCTTGGATAGAGTGGACGCAAGGTGAAAGTGAACTTTCATGAACGGTGAACGGCTCATAAAAATCAAAATGTTTTTCCAATTGCTCTTTGGTGAAATGATCTTCAAAAAAGTAGAATCCTTGCAATGTGTCGGCTTGTTTAATGTAGGGTGAACGCAAAATTCTGTCCCAGGACCATTTTTGGTTAATCGGTCGCTGACTCTTATCTAAATCATGAACCTTTACTAACTCTTTATCCAAAAATCCATCTTGTTGCAAATAAACGCCATGTTCTTCCGAATAGGGGAAATACATATTATCCGCCACTTCTTTCCAATGGTTGATTTCCGCAGCAGAAAGTTTTACTTTATTTAAAATCCGGGTGTAATCCGAAGGATATTCTCTTTCAATTTTCCTGATTTGGTCAGTGGTATAATCAATACACCATTTGGCAATGTAGTTAGTGTACCAGTTGTTGTTTACGTTGTTTTCGTATTCGTTCGGGCCGGTAACACCTAAAATGACATACTGATTGCGGTAGGTTGAGTAAGTGGCTCTCTGGTGCCAAAAGCGGGCAATACCGATTAAAACTTCTAATCCTTTTTCGGGAATATAGCTGTAATCTCCGGTGAACCGGTAATAGTTATAAATGGCAAAAGCGATGGCTCCGTTCCGGTGAATCTCTTCGAAAGTGATTTCCCATTCGTTGTGACATTCTTCACCGTTCATAGTGACCATCGGATACAGAGCAGCTCCGTTTTTGAAGCCTAATTTTTCTGCATTTTCAATGGCTTTGTCCAATTGGTTATAGCGATAGGTCAGCAAGTTTCTTGCCACTTGCTGGTCTTTGGTTGCCATGTAAAAGGGAATGCAATAGGCCTCGGTATCCCAATAGGTTGAACCGCCATACTTTTCGCCGGTAAATCCTTTCGGGCCGATATTTAAACGTGAATCTTTTCCTAAATACGTTTGATTTAATTGAAAAATATTGAAACGAATACCTTGCTGGGCTTTTACATCACCTTCGATAGTAATATCGCTCATTTCCCATATTTTTGCCCAGGCATTAATCTGGTTTTCCAATAATTGCTCATACCCTTGAGCAAGAGCCGCAGCAATCACTTTTTGAGCGGCATTTTCCGTGTCTTCATGATTCATTGATGCAGTATAGCCCCCGATTTTTTGTATGACAGCCGGTTGATTTCTGCCTACTGAAACCTCGTATGAAAATTCAATTCGATCATCGGATGCGGTTACATTCAAAGGGCGGGAATTTGTGTTTTCGCCATTAACTAAAACAGTGTTTTGCATGAACGTTGTAGCCGTAAAATGCGTTTTGAATGTTCTTGCCGTGACAAAAGCTTGGTTTCCGTTGCTTTTTACGTTTAAGGGTTCCCAGAATTTTTCCTCCCAGTTGGCATCTTCATTGTGGACACCTGCATCAATATACGGTTTGAAAATAATTTGGGCATCCTGATTTAAAGCGGTAACCTGATAATTAATCACACCAGCTTCGTCTAAATCCAGCGAAAGAAAACGGCGAACCTGCACATCAATTTCCGTTCCGTTCCGGAGTGTTGCCGTAAAAGAACGATGGTACCATCCCTCTTTCATGTTCAATTCTCTACGGAAATTTTTTACCGCTGCACATTTGGCTAAATCCAGGTTTTCACCATTGATTTCAATATTGATTCCGATCCAGTTAGGAGCATTTAATACTTTGGCAAAATATTCAGGATAACCGTTTTTCCACCAGCCTACTTTGGTTTTATCCGGATAGTAAATTCCGGCAATATAACTCCCTTGGAACGTTTTTCCGGAATATAACTCTTCAAAATTAGCCCGTTGTCCCATAGCACCGTTGCCAATGCTGAACAAACTTTCAGAAGACTTAACCAGGTCTTGTTCAAATCCTTCTTCAATAATCGACCAGTTGTCTGGTATGATATAATCTTGGTTCATTAATTTATGGTTTAAAAAGTTTCAAGTTTAAGGTTTTAGGTTGATGAGATGTTCATGGTGTCAAACTAAAACATTAACTTTTTACTAATTATTTATTAGGTTTTCTATAAAATTCAAATCGATATGTGTAAAATCAGGAAACACAAATTGTGCTTCCTGTAAAATAGAAGCCTCTCCGATACCGACGCTTATCATCCCGGCAATATTTGCGGCCTGTATTCCGGCGACAGAATCTTCAAAAACAATACATTTTTCATTTGGGAAATTCACTTTTCTGGCTCCCTGAATAAAAACTTCCGGATCGGGTTTGGCGTTTGAAACATCATTTCCGTCCACAATAGCATCAAAATAATGGATAATGTTCGCTTTTTCTAAAATAGGCTTTGCATTTTTACTGGCAGAACCCAATACGATTTTTTGATTATGTTGTTTAAGGTATAGCAGAACCGGCAAAACACCGGGCAGGATTTCATCTTCATTCATATTAACCAGATAAGAAAGATAGTCTTCATTCTTCTGAACAAGCCATTTGTTTTTGTCTTCCTGAGAAGCTTCGATATTTCCTAAAGCTAAAATAAGGTCGAGAGACCGGATACGGCTCACTCCTTTAAGTTCTTCGTTGTGTTCGGGTGTAAATTCGATACCCAATTGGTGAGCAATCTTTTGCCACGCTAAATAGTGATATTTGGCTGTGTCAACGATTACGCCGTCAAGGTCGAATATGAAGCATTTTTGATTCATTAAATGTCTATTTTTCTATTGGTAGTTACTGTTAATGTTAAAAATCCGGCAAGAATCATAGAAATTCCACCAATAATAAGTGCATAGATAGGTTCGTTATTGAAAAAGGTATTCACTAAAAATCCTAAAATAGTTCCCGCTACAATTTGTGGTATTACAATGAAAAAATTAAAAACACCCATAAAGTAACCCATTTTGTTGGCTGGTAATGATCCGGAAAGCATCGCATAAGGGATTGATAAAATACTAGCCCATGCAATACCTACACCAATCATTGCTAAAAGTAACCCTACTTTATCTGACAAGAAATAAATTGAAATCAAACCAATTCCACCAGCTACTAAAGCTAGCATGTGAGTAAATTTATTACTTGTTCTTTTTGCTAAAACTGGTAAAAGAAAGGCTACTGCAGCAGCAACACCATTATAAACTGTAAACATTACAGAAACCCAATCAGCCGCATCATTATAAATTTTAGATGTTGCATCAAAATTTCCAAAAACATGACCTGTCACTGATTTAGTAGTATAAATCCACATAGAAAACAGTGCAAACCAAGAGAAAAATTGAACCCAGGCTAATTGCTTCATCGTTTTTGGCATATTCAATAAATCTGTAATGATAATTGTAAATCCGTTTTTAATATTTTTTTTACGTAATGCCGAAACTACTGAAAATAAAATACCAAAAATAAAAATACCAATTGAAAGGATGTAAAGTTCTTTATGACTATTGTTGTTTTTTGTATTCAAATCATGAACAAAATAGGTTAGCAATGCTCCTATTCCACTTAAAAATAAACCAATAGTAAGTTGCTTTTTTTCAGAACAGCCATTATCTTCTATATTTTCAGATATTTTAGTGCTTTTATTTTCAAAAGCTTCAAGTTCTTCAGGGCTATATTCTTTTGCCTTGAATACTGTCCATAAAACTGTGATAAGAAATACAATACCACCCACATAAAACGACCATTTTACAGAAGGAGGGATAATTCCTTCAGGAGCTGTATTCTCAATTCCTAGCCAATTTGTAAAAACATAAGGAAGAGCAGATCCAACTACAGCACCAATTCCTATAAAAAAACTTTGCATAGCAAAGCCAAGAGTTCTTTGCTTCTCAGGTAAGTTATCTCCAACAAAAGCTCTAAAAGGTTCCATAGAAATATTTATAGAGGAATCCATAATCCAAAGCATACCAATTGCAATCCAAAGAGTTGGAGAATTTGGCATTAGTATCAAAGCTATGGAAGATAGAATTGCACCAACTAAAAAGTAAGGCTTTCTTCTACCTAATTTTGTCCAGGTTTTATCAGAAAAATAACCTACAATCGGTTGTACAATTAGTCCGGTTAAAGGTGCGGCTAACCAATATAAACCGATTTTGTCGACTTCTGCACCAAGAGTATCAAATATTCTTGAAGTATTTGCGTTCTGCAGAGCAAAACCGAACTGTATTCCCAAGAAACCGAAACTCATGTTCCAAATTTCCCAGAAACTTAACTTACGCTTTTCCATTATCGTAATTAGTTGATTAATAATACGATAAGCGGTTTATGGCTTATCAAAACTTTGGTTCGAAGTAAAAATACAAGCTTTGATAATCAGTACAAATATAGTTTTTTTTTAAAGTGAAATTATTTTTTTAAAAAAATTATGAAAGTCATTTTTTGTTTTTGTAATTTATAAATCAAACAAAATCAGTAGTTTATACAAACTACAACGTTGGCGTAGATTCTCTTTCTACCAAGTGCGTTTCGATAACTTCTGTTCTGTAATGTTCGTCATCTTCTTCTTCGCTTTCTAATCTATCGATTAACATTTTGGCAGCCTTTCCGCCCATTTTTATACCGTTTTGACTCACGGTGGTGATGCTTGGAGAGGAATATTTGGAAATAATTCCGTCTGTAAACCCGATAACAGCAATGTCATCCGGTATTTTCAGTCCTTTTTTCAAAGCTGCTTTGATGGCAGTAACGGCAAAAAGTTCATTTACGGCAAAAATTGCTTCGATGTCATTATGGCTAATCAGGTTTTCAATCGCTTCGTCGCAATGTTCAATGTCTTCAATTTTAAGGATTAAGTTTTCGTCAATTTTGATGTCGTTTGATTTCAGGGCTTTTAGGTATCCTTCTGTTCTTAGTTTGCCTACGCTGACATAATCTACGGTGGTGATGAGGGCTATTTTTTTTAATCCTTTATCGATAAACGTCTGAACAGCCTGTACGGCAGAAAGACTGTCGTCTATAATGACTTTGTCGCAAAGAATATCATTGGTTATCCGGTCAAACATAACTACGGGCATTCCCTGGTTAATAACTTCGGTTATGTGATGGAAATCTTTTTTTTGCTGTGTTTCTTTGGAAAGAGACATGATAAAGCCGTCAATGCTTCCGTTGGCCAGCATTTCCATGTTAATGACCTCCTTGTCAAAGGATTCGTCAGACAAGCAGACGATAACGTTGTAGCCGTGTTCATTGGCAACATTTTCGACACCGCTGATTACGGTGGCAAAAAAATGGTGAACAATTTCGGGAATGATGATGCCGATAGTTTTTGTTTTTTTGTTTTTTAAGCTGAGGGCAATATTATTGGGTTTGTAGTTGTATAATTTAGCAAAAGCCTGTACTTTTTGCCGGGTGTCTTCGCTGATTTCGGCACTGTCTTTCAGTGATTTTGAAACGGTTGAAATGGATACATCCAATTCTTTGGCAATTTGCTTTAAAGTGACTTTTCTTTTCATATTGTTTTCAAGGTAAATACTAATTTGTGAATAAAGATAAATTTTATTTTTTAGAATCGGAATTTTTAGCCTAAAAATACGGATTATTCCAAAAGTTTTCAACACGAAAACGTTTTCGGGAAGTGTTTAACAAATGTTTATTTAAAAAGATGAAATTTTTACTTAAATTTAACATTCGAAGTCAAAAATACAAGCAAAAAACACAATTTTTAACCTAAACAAACTGTATGAAAACAATTTCTAAAAAGTTGTTATTTTTATTACTGCTACTGCCGCTTAGTGTGCTGGCTCAGAGCACTGTAAGCGGCGTTGTGACTGACAAATCGTCGGGACAGCCCTTACCGGGAGTAAATGTGATTATTAAAGGTACTTCTAAGGGTACTACAACCGATTTTGACGGTAAGTATATACTGTCGAATGTAAAAAATGGTGAAGTCATTGAGTTTTCTTATGTTGGTTTTACAGCACAAGATGTGGCTTACACTTCCCAACAAACAATCAATGTTTCCCTTGAAGAGGAAACAGCCAAATTAGACGAAGTCGTCTTGGTAGGTTATGGAACTGTTAAGAAGAAAGACGCGACAGGTTCGGTAACTACAATTACAACAGAAGACTTTAATAAAGGGGCAAATGTGACTACCGAGAATTTATTGCAAGGTAGGGTAGCAGGTGTTACTATTAATACTTCTGGTGCTCCGGGGTCTGGTTCTGAAATCAGAATTAGAGGGGGTTCATCGCTTTATGCTTCAAATGATCCTCTTATCGTGGTTGACGGTTTGCCGATTGAAAATTCTACAGGAACCGGTTCAACATCATTTTTAGCGTCTTTAAACCCGAGTACGATAGAGTCTGTTACGGTATTAAAAGATGCCTCTGCTACTGCAATCTATGGTTCTAGAGCGTCAAATGGTGTGATTTTGATTACAACAAAGAAAGGTGGGAAAGAATTGTCGGTTGATTATAACTTTCAATATGGATCAGGGAAATTGGTTGATAAGGTAGATGTTTTTTCAGCCAATGATTACAGAGCTATAATTCAAGAGTATAGACCTCAGGATGTTTCGAGATTAGGAAGTGCTAATACAGATTGGCAAGATGAGATTTACAGAAGAACAGATTTTGTTGATCAAAATTTATCGTTGAGAGGCAATTTATTTGGAGCCGTACCTTCACGATTAACCGTTGGTAACACTTATCAGGAAGGACTTAGATTAACAAATAAGTTTAATAGAAGTACAGTTGGTCTTTCATTAAACCCGTCATTGCTGAAGGATCATTTGAAGTTTAGAATTAATGCAAATTACGCAAATGAGAAAAATAGATTTGCAGATGGAGTAGAAGGATCTGCTTTGGCGTTCGACCCAACTCAGCCAGTTTATGACAATAATTCTATATATGGTGGTTTTTTTGAGTACTATAATCCTTCAAATGGAGAATTAACGCCTCAGACACCCAGAAATCCTGTTGCTCAATTAATGCAAACATATGATAATGGTCTTAATAACAGATTTTTTGGTAATATAGAAATGGATTATAAATTCCATTTTATGCCTGACTTAAGAGCTGTTATTAATGTTGGTTTTGATGAATCGATAGGTGAAAGAACGAGATTTGCAGGAACAGATGTAGCAACTTCAGGATCTAATAATAACATACCTTACGGGACTAATGAGTTTACCAGAGGTTACAGAAAGAATAAACTATTAGATGCATACCTTAATTATAATAAAACATTTAATAATTTAGTTTTTGATGCAACGGTTGGTTATTCATATCAAAAATGGGATTCTTATTCTTATGCAACAGGAAATATAAATGACCCTAATCTGCCAACGGGACCAACAGGATTCCCACAAACAAATGTTGATTTTGATCGGGTTAACATTGGCTTTTTCGGAAGAACAAACTTTAATCTTTATGATAAATATTTGTTGACATTTACTTATCGAAGAGACGGTTCGTCAAGATTTGATGAAAATAACAGATGGGCAAATTTTCCGGCTGCTGCATTTGCATGGAAAGTTAACCAGGATTTCTTTAAAGAAAGTAAAACGATAAATGATTTGAAGCTAAGATTAGGCTGGGGTATTACAGGACAACAGGATGTTGGTAACAGAAATGATTATTTGCAACAATATAATATAGGTAGCGGTAGTTCACAATATTACTTTGGTTCAGTTCCTTATCCGATTGCTGTATCAGCAAGACAGAGTTACAATTTGAAATGGGAAGAAACAACTACGTATAATGCGGGGATTGATTTTGGTTTATTTAACAGTAGAATTACAGGTGCTTTTGATGTGTTTTACAAAGATTCAAAAGATTTGTTAGCCGATGTAGCAACTGCAGACGGGAGTAACTTCTCTAACAGTGCATGGCAGAATATAGGTAGTTTTACAACAAAAGGTATTGAGTTTTCTTTAAGCTCGGATGTGATTAAAAATGAAAATTTAAATTTGAATTTAAGTTTCAATGCAACAACATACCAAAGAGAAATAGAAGAATTAAATGCTCAATATATAAGAGTGGGAAATAATGTAGCAGGAACAGGAACTCAAGCTCAGGCACATTTTGTAGGTTTTAGTCCCTCTTCATTTTATGTTTACAAACAATTATACGACACCAACGGAAGACCAATTGAAGGGGCATTTGCAGATTTGAACGGTGATAATGTAATTAATGCTGAGGATAAATACATATATAGAAATCCCGATCCAAAACTTATATTGGGGTTTGCCACTAATTTAAACTATAAAAATTTTGATTTCTACTTTAATTTGAGAGCAAATTTAGGCAATCGTGTATTTAATCAGGTTGATGCCAGTAGAGCACAGTATAACTTGCTGACAACCGGCGGAACTATCGGTAACATACCTACTTCAGTTTTAGATACAGGAATTATCAATCAGAATGACAAAAATGTTCTATCTGATATGTATGTAGAAAATGCTTCATTCTTAAGAATGGATAATATTACATTGGGTTACACTTTTCCAAAATGGTTAGAAGGTAAAGCTTCTCTACGATTGTTTACCGGTGTGCAAAATGTGTTTGTGATAACGGATTATTCAGGTTTAGATCCCGAAATAACAGGAGGATTAGACAGCACAATATACCCAAGACAGAGAAGTTTCTTGTTTGGGGCTAATGTTAAATTTTAAAAAAAAAATATATGAAAAGATTTAAGATTTTTTACTTATTCCTGATATTTGGAGTAATTATATCTTGTACTGATGATTTAAATGTGGTCTCAGAAGATCCGAGAACAGTTACTCCGGAAATTTTGTTTTCTTCAGTAGAAGGATATAAACAAGCTTTAGCAGGTGTCTATGGAAATCTATCATTAACCGGAACCGGTGATGCCGGTAGTTCTTTTTTACAAGGAATTGATGCGGGAACAAGTCAGTTTGGTAGAACGTTGTGGTATTTGCAAAATTTAACCACTGATGAAGTGGTTTGGACGTATGAAAATGATGAAGGAGTTGCTGAATTGCAAAGAAACACTTGGACAGCTACCAATCCAATTGTTTTAGGGTTTTTTAGTAGAACAATGGCAGAAGTAGCATTTGCGAATGATTTTTTAAACCAATCAACTCCTGAGTTGCTAACTGCAAGGGGAATTACTAATCCAGATGATGTTGCTCAGATTGAGGTTTTTAGAAATGAAGCAAGAGTATTAAGGGCTTTAGCATATTATTATATGATGGATGTTTTTGGTAAAGCTCCATTTATAACCGAAAATGACCCAATAGGTTTCAAAGGTCCGCAATACAACAGACAGCAATTGTTTGAGTTTATTGAAAGTGAATTGATTGATGCTATTCCGGGTCTAAAAGAAGCTAGGACAAATGAGTATGGTAGATTAGATAAAGCAGTAGCACAAACTATATTGGCAAAAATATATTTAAATGCAGAAGTTTACATTGGTACTCCAAAATATAATGAATGTATGATTCAGTGTGAAAACGTCATGGCTGGAGGATATGCTTTAAATACAAATTATTTGAACAACTTCAAAGCAGATAATCATACTTCCGGAGAAATGATTTTTACGTTACAATCTGACGGTGTTAGAACCCAGAATTATGGGGCAACAACTGTTATAATTAACGGACAAGTCGGATCGTTAGAAGGAAATGGTTCTGAGTTTGGTGTTGGAGGATGGGGAGGAGCTCTTCGTTTAAGAAAACAATTAGTGCAAAAATTTGATGGAGATGCTTTTACAAATGATGTGAGAAATACAATTTCAGATAACAATGGTGAAAGACCAATCGACATTCAGGTAATTACTAATGCAGCCCAAGGTCATATCCTACATAAGTTTTCAAATAAATCGTCAGCGGGAGTTGCCGGTTCAAATTCAACGTTTGTAGATACTGATTTTCCTTTGTTTAGATTGGCCGATGTTTACTTAATGTATGTAGAAGCTCAGATGAGAAAAGATGGAGCCACAAATGGCAGTAATGTTAAAAATGCTTCGTCCCAGTCTATTGGATATATTAATGACTTAAGGGTCAGGGCAAATGGAGGAAGTACTGGTGCAAATGTGTCCGCAAGTGATGTTGATCTTAATTTTGTTTTAGATGAAAGAGCAAGAGAATTACATTGGGAAGGTCATAGAAGACAAGATCTTATAAGATTTGGAAAGTTTACAGGCGGGAATTATAATTGGGCTTGGAAAGGAAATATTCAAAACGGAACTTCTATTTCTGATAACTTGAGAATTTTTCCAATACCTGCAAATGCAATTGTTGCAAATCCAAATTTAACTCAAAATCAAGGGTATTAATAATTATAAAGAAATAAGCATGAAAAAAATTTCAAAACTGTTATTAGTGCTTTTAGGACTAATAGTTATATCATGTTCGGATGATATTCAAGAAATTGATGCATTAACACCAGAGGAGGGAATAATGTTGATTAATCCAACATCAAGTTTCAATTCAGTGTTAGATGGTAGTAAATTAAATCAAGTGGCAACCACTTTTGTTTGGACTGATTCAGATGCAGCAGGTGATGCTTCTGTTACTTATACTGTTGAAGCAGCATTAGGTGAAACAAATTTTGCAACTCCAATAGTAGTTGGTACAACAACAAACTTATTTTTAGATGTAACAATTGGCACTTTAGATGCAACTGCAAAAAGTTTAGGGATTCAACCACTTACAGAAGGTATAATTGATGTGAGAATTAAATCCTCAACATGGACATCCAATGTTGTTTCAATTAAAGTTACTCCTTATCAACCTAATTGGGGAATAATAGGAAGTGCTACTCCATTTGGTTGGGATAATAGTACGGATATGATATACAATCCAATGACTGGAAAATATTCAATCTCTCTTTACCTTTTAACCGGTGAATTTAAATTTAGGTTAGATAATAGCTGGGATACAAATTATGGGGATAATGGCAATGATTTAACTCTTGATTCAGGTGGAGATAATATTCCAGTAACAGAAGGAAATTACACTATTGTGTTAGACTTAGACAATCTAACCTACTCATTAACTCCAATAGTAGATGCATGGGGAATAATAGGAAGTGCAACTCCAACAGGATGGGATAGTGATACCATGTTAGATTTTGATTCTGTATCAAATACATATTCTATTGTAATTGATTTAGTAGAAGGTGCATATAAATTTAGATTAAACCAAGATTGGGGAACTAATTATGGTGATAATGGTAATGATTTAACCTTAGATTCTGGGGGTTCTGATATTCCTGTAACAGCTGCCGGTAAATATTTTATTACCGTTGATTTTAATGGTTTAACATATACCATTACACAGTTATAATTTTTAAAATAATTTACAATGAATAATACATTAAGAATATTAATTGCTAGTATTGGTTTGTTTACCGTGTCATGTACAGACGACATTGCAGATACAGAAAGAGAAGCTGTAAATGCCAATACTGCACCCGTTTTACAATCACCAACGGATGATTTTTCGATGGTTCTGCAAAATGATAATGCAAGTGATTTTGCTGTTACATTTGTTTGGGATTATGCTGATTACAACGGAACACCTACTGTTGTTAATTACGCCATTGAATTTGATGAGGTCGGTGCGAATTTTGAATCGCCAACCGTAGTTGCAAACTCTACAACTAAATTTAAAGAATTTACGGTGAGTGAGTTGAACCAAGCTGCTTTAGATGCCGGATTCCCTCCTTTTGAAGAAAGTAGTATAAATGTCAGAATAAAGTCAACTGTCGGAACAATTGGAACGGCTGTACCTCAATATTCAAATCATTTTACCATTCGTTTAACGCCGTACCCTGCATGGCCAAATTGGGGAATTATTGGTAGTGCAACGCCAACAGGTTGGGATTCAGATACGAATATGGATTATGATTTAGCAACAAAAATCTATTCAATTACGATAGACCTAACAGCCGGAGGTGCATTTAAGTTTAGATTGGACGATAGCTGGACAACAAATTATGGAGATGACGGAAATAATCTGACTCTTGATCAAAATGGAGCTGATATTCCTGTAACTGTTTCTGGAACCTATTTTATCAGAGCTAATTTTAACAATACAGAATCAGATGGGCTGGCAGGTAAAAGTTATACAATTACTCTGCAATAAAAAGTAAACATTTTTCGGGGTTGTAATTCTGAAAATTGTGATTGAATGGAATTATTGGCCAACTTTTTAGTTAGCCAATAATTCAATCAATTTGCATTAAATGGAAAAACAGGAATGGAATGATTATGTTTTGAGTTTAATGTGTTGAAATCACACGTTTAAAGGAAAGCAATTCCGATTTTTTTATAAGCAAAAAGGATATGAAAAAAATTTTATTAGTTCTATTATTGTCACCAATTTGGTTGTTAGCTCAACAACAAACGGTGACTTATTCAATTAACCCGTCTCCCACTTTTGAAGGGACAGATGCGTTGACAATCACAATAAACGGTTCTTCAGTTAACGAAGCAGCTTGGGGAGTAGCCAATAATCAATTATACGCTTGGGTATGGGCTTTGAATAGTGCAAATGCCAATATCCCTTATTCAGGAAACGGATCTTGGGAAAATTCAAGTGAAAGTAAGTTAATGACATATAATTCTTCCAACGATACATATTCTTTTACATATAATCCTTCTGTTTTTAATTTTTTTGGAAGTACCGAGGTTGCTAAAGTTGGTTTTTTGATAAAAGCAAAAAATGGAACCGGAGATAAAAAGTCACAAGATATCGTTTTAAATGTGGGTTCTTTCCAAGTAACATTAATGAATAATATCGTTGCCGGGGGCACACAACTTTTTGCAACGTCATACACTGTTGCCGCCAGACATACTGTTGGGCCGTCTAACTATGTTTTAAAACGAAATGGTGTTGTTATCAATACACAAAATAATCTGCCGGCCAGTACGGGAGCTCCGAGTTATACATTTTCAGACGCAACAGCCGAAAATATAAATAATTATGTTTTAGAAGTTACACAAAACGGATCTACCAAGAGTTTTCAATTTTCTGCAATAAAAACGCTGACACCAGTTAGTGAAGCACTACCGTCAAATTTCCAGGATGGTATCAATTATGATTCTTCCGATTTTACTAAAGCTACATTAGTGCTTTCTGCTCCAAATAAAGATTTTGTATATGTGGCAGGTAGCTTTAATAACTGGTCACCTACACTTGCATATGCAATGAAAAAGGATCCTGCAACAGGTAAATTTTGGTTGGAACTGAACGGATTAAATCCGGGAACCATGTATGCCTACCAATATTGGGTGTGTGATAATACATCAGTTCCGGCAAATTCTCCTAGAATTGTAAAGACTGCAGATATGTATTCAACTCTGGTTTTATCCCCTTTTGATGATGGAGAAATTATTGCATTGGGCAAGTTTCCAAATTTACCAGATTACAATACTATTGCTCCTAATCAACAGAGAGAAGTAACAGTATTACAAACCGGACAAGCACCATATAATTGGAGTGATGCTACTTTAAATTTTATAAAACCAGATAAAGATAATTTAGTGGTTTACGAAGTTTTAGTCAGGGATTTTGATGCAAACAGAAACTACCAGGATTTGATTAACAGGATTGATTACTTTAAAGATTTAGGGGTTAATGTTATACAGCTTATGCCGGTCATGGAGTTTGAAGGTAACGAAAGCTGGGGGTATAACACTGCATTTCATTTGGCGTTAGATAAATATTACGGTACGCCGGATAAGCTAAAAGAGCTCATAGATTTATGCCATCAAAATGGGATTGCTGTTATTTTAGACGTAGCCCTGAATCATTCTTTTGGAAGAAATCCGGGGGTTAGAATGTGGATGAATGATCCGGAGGGAGACGGATGGGGTTCGCCTTCATCTGAAAATCCATACTATAATACAACAGCCAGACATAGTTATAGTGTGGGAGAAGACTTTAATCATCAGTCAGCTTTAACGCAATATTATACCAGAAGAGTCATTAAACAATGGATAGAAGAATTTAAAATTGATGGTTTCCGATGGGATCTGACCAAAGGATTTACTCAGAATTGCAGTGGTGGTGATGACGGATGTACCAATACTTATCAGGCTGATAGGGTACAGGTTTTAAAAGAGTATGCTGATTATTCGTGGAGTCTTGATCCTAGTCACATTGTAATCTTTGAACATTTAGGTTCTGATAATGAAGAACAGCAATGGGCTAATTACAGGTTAAACGAAGGTAAAGGTATCCTCATGTGGGGAGAAATGTTCTCTCAGTACAAAGAGCTTGCTATGGGCTATTCGGGTCAAAATATTAACAGAATGGGTCATGTCAGCAGAGGATTTGCAGGAAAAAGATTAATCGGTTATCCGGAAAGTCATGACAAAGACCGCATGATGTATGAAGCTATTACTTATGGTAGCAATAGTGGTTCAGCACCGGTTAGTGGCAACTTAACCAATGCTCTGTCTCGAATGGGTGCGATTGGAGCAACCAGTATTTTAGTGCCCGGGCCAAAGATGATCTGGCATTTTGGAGAACTTGGTTGCAATCAATCTATTTTTACTTGTTCAAACGGAACGGTTAATGATGAAGGAGGTACACTTCCTGGAGATTGTAAGTTAGATACAAAACCACAGTGGCAATGGACACAAAACTGGCTTTCAGATTCCAGAAGGACTGCTATTTATGATGATTGGGCAAGAATGATTAAACTCAAAATAAACGAACCGGTTTTTAATGGAGAGTATTCAATTAGTCCAAACGAAACCAATCTTCGTCAGCGGATTTATGTTTATGATAATTCACTTCCTGCTTCTCAGTTAAAAAATGTAGTGATTTTAGCAAACTTTTCTACTAGTAGCGAAAATATAACGCCTGATTTTCCTTATACCGGAACCTGGTATAACCTGATGGATGATACTCCGATCAATGTTACCAGTACAACTGCGGCAATAAATCTTCAACCCGGGCAGTTCAGAGTCTATGGAAACCAACCCTCAACCTTGTCAACCCATAATTTTGGAGTGAATACAAATGTAACGTTGGCTCCAAACCCTGCCTCAAACGCATTTACCATCTCGGTTGCCACAACAAAAGTAGAAGTGTACGCTGTAACCGGTCAATTGGTAAAATCATTCAACAAATCGTTTAATGCAGATTACTCTTTTGATGTAAGCGATTTAAACAAAGGGGTTTATTTTGTAAGAGCCGCCGATGAAAACGGCAACGAAAAGACGATGAAATTAATTAAAAATTAGGATTTTAGAGTTAGTTAATTATATTGCAATGCCATTAAGCCCAGTTATTTAACTGGGTTTTTTGTTGTGAGCCGGACTATTGTAAATTCAATTGGAATGATTTACATTCGTGTCATGAAAAAGTCAAACAAAGCATTAGTTTTTAAAGTATTGAAAATAACAGGGATCACTGTGTCAGTTTTGTTGTTATTGCTTTTTCTGTTGCCCACACTTTTCCCGGAAACCATTACAAACAAAGTTAAGTCATTTGCCAACGAAAAGCTGAATGGTGAGTTGAGTTTCAACGAAACCCACCTGTCTTTTTTTTCTCATTTTCCTTCCCTGACGCTTACGTTGGATGGGTTTTTGCTGAAGGGTTCTGCTCCTTTTGAAAAAGATACGCTGATTTCGGCCCAAGAAATTGCGTTTGGAATTAACGTAAAATCCATTTTTTTTGGTGAGAAAATTAAAATTGATAAGATTTTTGTTTCCGAAGGATTGATTCATGTTAAAGTCGATAAAAAAGGACAGCCGAATTACAATGTATATATTTCGGAAAGCAAAGAATCGTCAAAGGACTCAACTTCTGCTGCCATCAGATTAGAGCGGATTGACATTAAAAAAATGCGATTGGTTTATGATGACCAGTCTGTCAAGATGCTTATTAAAGCCGATGATTTTAATTATTTAGGAAAAGGCGACTTGTATGAGTCTGTCTTTGATTTGAAAACAAAGGCACAGATTGAAGGATTCGATTTCTCATTTAACAACGAAGCATATTTTGAGGATAAAAGTGTAAATGCCGAATTGATTACCAAAATAAATACAAATTCCCTGGCCTTGTTTTTTGAGGAAAACAACCTGATGATCAACAAGCTTCCGGTTGAGTTTAAAGGGAGGCTTGATTTTTTAAAAAACGGCTATGATTTAGATTTTAATGTGAAATCGGAGAACAGTCAGCTCAATGATTTTTTTACCGCCTTACCACCGCAATTTATCACATGGCTGACTAAAACCAATATTAAAGGAAAAACAGATTTGTTTTTTTCGTTAAAAGGGAAATACATTGCTGAAAAAAATCAGAAACCCGATATCCATTTTAATATGAAAATCAGGGATGGGTTTATTTCGTACAACAAGACACCGTTTCCGGCCGAAAATATTTTTCTCAATTTTGACACCAAACTGCCTTCTTTGGATACAGAGAAACTGGTTTTGAAAATTGACTCTATCTATTTTGATGTGGGGAAAGATTTTTTTAACGGTAACGTAAAAGTCAATGGTTTATCCAACCCGGTGATTGATGCCAGAATAAGGTCTAAATTAGATTTAGCTAAACTGGATCAGGCATTGGGAATCGAAAATATGGATTTAAAAGGAAGCTTTTCAGCAGACATCGTTTCCAAAGGAAAATACAGCAAAGAACAAAGGCAGTTTCCGATAACCAAAGGTAATTTAGAGCTTAAGAATGGTTTTGTTCAATCAGTATATTATCCCAGTCCGATTAAAAATATCAATTTTAAAGCAGTTGCCTCAAACAGCAGCGGACAGCTCAGCGGTTTATCTTTATTGATTTCTCCTGCGGGTATAGAATTTGAAGACAAACCATTTAATCTGTACGCCTCGCTTCAAAATTTTGATGATATTGCTTATGATATCAAAGCCAAAGGCGAATTGAATATTGAAAAAATATACAATGTATTTTCGCAAAAAGGAATGAATGTAACCGGTTTTGCTAAAATAGATGTTGCTTTTCAGGGCAAACAAAGTGATGCTGCTTCAGGGAAATATGCCCGTTTAAATAACAAAGGAACATTAGAGCTCAAGGAAATTAAAATTAATTCTGAATTTTTATCCAAACCGTTTATAATTAACAAAGGTTTGTTTTTGTTTAATCAGGATAAAATGAACTTTACAGATTTTGTGGCTTCGTATGGACAGTCAGATTTTAAGATGAATGGCTACATGGAAAACGTAATCAATTTTGCCCTTTCAGACAAAGAAATTTTAAAAGGCAGTTTTTCTGTTGATTCCCATTTTATTCAGATTAATGAATTCATGGCTTTTGCGAACGAAACGAAGGAAGAAAACAACAATGTTGCCCAAAATGGCGTAATCGTAATTCCGTCTGAATTTGATTTTAGCCTCAAAGCAAATGCAAAAAAAATCAGCTTTGACGACCTGAATATTGAGAACCTGACCGGAAAAGTCAGTATAAATCAAGGAAAGTTATCCTTGCAAAACACCTCCTTTTCATTAATCGGAACCAACGTTCGTATGGATGCCGTTTATTTTCATGAAACACCCACCCGGGCTGATTTTGATTATAAAATTAAAGCGACTGATTTTGATATAAAACGAGCCTATAATGAAATTGCCTTGTTCAGAGAGATGGCTTCAGCGGCAGAATATGCCGAAGGAATTGTTTCATTAGATTATAGAATTGCCGGAAAATTAGATGGTAATATGGTGCCGGTTTTCCCTTCTCTGTTTGGTGGAGGAACACTTTCAGTGAAGAAGGTAAAAATGAAAGGATTTAAATTATTCAATGTAGTTAGTCAGAAAACCGAAGCAGATGCCTTGAAAGATCCGGATATTTCCAAAATAGATATTAAAACAACGGTAAAAAATAATTTGATAAAAATAGAGCGGTTTAAGTTCAAGGTTTCCGGCTTTAGACCGAGAATTGAGGGTGAGACCAGTTTTGACGGAAAAATAAACCTGAAAATGCGGATCGGGCTTCCGCCTTTGGGAATCATCGGAATTCCGATAAAGGTTACGGGTACACAGGAAAATCCGGAGATTGGTATCGGTAAAAAAACAGAAGACCTTGAAGAAACGGAATATGTAGAAGGAATGGAACTGGCAAAACCTGAAGATAAAACAACAATACAACCTGTTTCAAATGAGCTGCAGCCAAAAACAGCAAAAGATTCACTAAAAACAGAGTAATAAAAACAAAAAACCCGAATAGCAATATTCGGGTTTTTGTGGTACCTCCAGGGATCGAACCAGGGACACACGGATTTTCAGTCCGTTGCTCTACCATCTGAGCTAAGGTACCTTTGCTGATGCGGGTGCAAATATAGTGCGATTTTTATTTTATCCAAAACAATTATTAAAAAAAATCTATTCGTACCTTCGCCGGCAGAAATGTAAGATATGGTTTTAGTTGTCGATATAGGAAATACACGGATTAAATGTGCTGTTTATGAGTCGGATACACTCATGGCAACTTTTGTGTTTACGGAAGCGGAAGCCGAAAACAATTTTAAAAATATTTTGTTGTCCTATCCGAAAGTGAACGATTTAATCGTTTCTTCTGTGGCAAAAACCTTAAATTTTGATGTGCGGACACTTTCAAGGAACCTGAAAATACACTTTGTTTCCAATTCTGACGTTTTTCCTTTTCAAAACAATTACGCCACACCAAAAACATTAGGGACAGACCGGATGATTCTGGCAACGGGAGCAACATTATTGTATCCTGAGCAGAACCGTTTGATTATTGATGCAGGAACGTGCGTAACCTATGACTTTGTAGATGAGAATAATGTCTATTGGGGAGGAGCCATTTCTCCGGGACTAAGGCTCAGGTATGAGTCGCTCCATCGGTTCACGGCAAAATTACCTTTGCTGGCATTGGAAGAACCCGACGGACTGGTGGGTAATTCAACAGATCAATCCATTCATTCCGGAGTAGCAAACGGTCTGGCATTCGAAATTGACGGCTTTATTAATGGTTATAAACAGTATAATAAAAACTTTACCATAATTTTAACGGGTGGAGACGCCGTTTTTTTGGCAAAAAGATTAAAAAATACCATATTTGCCAATTCAAATTTCCTTTTGGAAAGTTTGAATCAATTTTTTCAATATAAAATCAAAAATGATTAAAAAAATTCTGATAGGCTTTGGCTTATTTTTTTCAGCAGTAATCTGGGGTCAGGAAGGAACAGCTTCTCCGTATTCTTTTTACGGCATTGGGGATGTTAAATTCAAAGGTACTGTTGAAAACCGTTCGATGGGGGGTGTAAGCGTTTTTAGTGATTCTATCCATGTTAATTTGCAAAATCCGGCTTCTTTTTCACATCTGAAGCTAACTACGTTTACCGTGGGAGCAAATTATAACAACGTAAAACTACAGAATACTTCGGCCTCAGAAACCGCAACAAGGACTACGTTAGACTATCTGGTAGTGGCCATGCCGGTTTCAAAAAAGTTTGGGGCTTCTTTAGGGCTTCTGCCTTTTTCATCTGTTGGATACAAAATCCAAAACTACAACGAAGATACTTCACAAACCAGCTCAAGGTTTTTCGGGGAGGGAGGCGTAAACAGGTTTTTCGGAGGATTGGGGTATAGTATCAATGCTAATTTTAGCATTGGAGCCGATTTGAACTATAACTTCGGAAATATTTCAACCAATTCAATTGAATATATTCCCGTTGTTCAATATGGTACCAGAGAATTAAACACCAGCAGGGTAAATGGATTCAGTTCAAATTTCGGGGTCATGTATAATCGAAAAGTATCCGAAAAAATGACTGTTTTTGGTAGTTTGGTTTATTCTCCTGAAAGTTCGCTTACACTTGATAATGAGCGGAATATTACAACTGTTTTGGTGATAGATGATTTCAATGCCGTTCCGCAGGAAGAAGGGATAACACAGCTTAGCACAACAAAACTGAAGCTTCCCTCAAAGTTCGTTTTTGGTATAGGGATTGGTGAAGTGAGAAAATGGATGGTCGGAACGGAACTCACATTACAACAGTCAAGCAATTTCGGAAACCGTTTTAATGATATCAATAATGTCGGGTATGAAAATGCAGTAAAATTCAGTTTGGGAGGCTATTATATTCCCAAATACAACTCGTTTAACAGGTATCTTGAGCGAGTGACTTACAGAGCCGGTTTTAATTATGAAAACACGGGGTTGATTATCAACAACGAGTCAATAAATAATTATGGCATAACTTTTGGTTTTGGTTTACCGTTGGGAGGAAGTTTTTCTAACATTAATGTAGGATTTGAATTCGGTAAACGGGGAACAACCAATGCCGGCCTGATAGAAGAAAACTATACCAACATACACATCAGTTTATCATTGAATGATAAATGGTTTGTAAAAAGAAAATATGAATAATACAGAAATTTTATAACTATGAAAACTAAATTAATTATTGTATTTGCGTTTTTAATCGGAATGATTCATGGAAAGGCACAGAACGCTGCCGATTGTGCAGAAAAATTATCCATCTTTAATGAGCTTTGCAAAGCAAAAGATTTTGCTTCAGCGTATGAGCCTTGGTCATATGCCCGTAAGAATTGTGCTTCTTTTCATGAGGCAATTTATATTAGAGGGGAGCAAATCTTAAATTATCGTATTGAAAATGCTAAAACGCCGGCTGAAAAAGAAGCTGAAGTTCGTGATCTGATAAAAATGTATGGAGAATACGATAAACATTTTCCGGAGAACAACAAAGGAAACAGCGTGAAAAAAGCAATGGCATTGTTCGAAAACAATGTAGGTACACCTCAAGAAGTATATCAGTTGGTGGATGATGCTTTTAAAAATGACAGAGCTAATTTTTCCAATGCAAAAGCATTGTATGTGTACTTTGAAATCTACGTAAATGATTTTGAAGCCGGGAAAAAAGGAATTCAATTGCAGGACTTATTTAATAAGTATGACGAAATTTCAGACAAGATTGATGAAGAGGAGAAAAAACTTTCCGATGAGCTGGATGTAATTTTACAAAAAGAAGAAAATAACGTTGAGTTAACGAAGAAAGAAGAAAGTGTTAAGAATGCCAATCAAATCAATCTGGATGCTTTTCAGACAATCAGAACAAGCATGGATAACAAAATTGCTCAGTTGTCAAGCTGTGACCGTTTAATTCCGTTTTTAGGCGGAAGTTTTGAAGAGAAAAAAGGAGATGCAGAATGGTTAAGAAGAGCTGCCGACCGTTTGGATAAAAAAGGATGCTCTTCGGATCCGTTGTTTTCTAAAATATCTGAAACATTACATCAGCTAAACCCAACAGCCAAGTCGGCTTACAATCTCGGTGTTTCCTATTATAACAAAAAGAACACGGCTAAAGCGTTGGAGTATTTTAACCAGTCGGCAGAATTGCACAAAGACAGTGGTGAAAAAGCCAAAGTATATTACACGGTTGCCAGAAATATATACGGAAACAGTAACAAAGCTCAGGCAAGAGCCTTTGCAGAAAAAGCATTGGCTGCTAAACCTTCGTTTGGTGACGCCCATGTATTCATTGCCCAGCTTTATGCTAACAGTGCCAACGAATGTGGGAATGATCCGTTTGAAAAAAGAGCAATTTATTGGTTAGCTGCTCAAACCGCCAGAAAAGCAGGAACAGCAGCCGGTAATGCAGCCGCCGCTTCGTATGATAAACTGGCACCCACAAAAGCAGATATTCACAATGCGGGCAGAGCAGGACAAAGTATCCGTTTTAATTGTTGGGTAGGAAGAAGTGTTACAGTGCCTAACTTATAAACCATGTTTTGCAGACATAAAATAATTAAAATCAGTGTCACAGTTTTTACTGTGACATTGTTTTTTGGTTGCCAAAGCAATTTCAAGGAAATCCAGAAAATAAATATTTCAGAGTTTATGCCTTCCGGTGAAGCAGATTCGGTTAATTTAAAGTACACAGATTCAGGTAAGATTAAAGCGGTTTTAATCAGCCCTAAAATGATGGATTACGCAACGGTTCAGTATCCTTTTACCGAGTTTCCTAATGGTATAGAGGTGACACTGTATGATCAGAACGGCAAAAAGAATTTTATCAGATCGGATTATGCGGTTACGTTTAAGGGAACGGATATTATAGATATGCAGGGAAATGTTAAGATGACATCCGAGGGAGGACAGTACCTGGAAACGGAACAACTCTATTATGATCAAAAAAACGAATGGTTTTTTACAGAAAAAAGGTTTAAATTTACCGACCCGTATAAAGGAGAAACAAAAGGAGACGGTCTAGATTTCAGTAAAGATTTTAAACGAATCAACTTTCAAAAAGTTTCCGGAGTGATTAACGAAGCGGAATAACGGGAAAAACCGATAAACGACAACAGCTAACCAAAAAAACAGACATGACATATTTAAAATACATTCAGTATTTCTATCTTTTTGCTGCCGGATTTTTTATTTACCAGGGTTTTGCTAACCTGAATTCCGAAGAAAAAAGTCCATGGTTAATGTTCTTTTTTGCAGCGATGGCTATTTTTATGTTCTTTTTCAGAAGAAGGTTCATCAATAAAATGGACAGTCGCAATAAAAAATAAGCGGCATGGAAATCAGTATCATACTCATTTGTTTACTGCTTTCGGCTTTTTTTTCCGGGATGGAAATCGCTTTTGTCTCGTCTAATAAAGTCTATTTGGGTATTGAAAAGCTTCAGGAAGGCTTTGTTGCTAAAATTTTAACCAAAATAACCGAGAATCCGTCAAAATTTATTGCCTCAATGTTAGTGGGTAATAATATCACATTAGTCGTGTATGGATTTACAATGGGTGATTTAATCATCAAATGGATGTATCCGGATTATATTGAAAACAATAACCTGCCCCTTAAAATTCTCATCTTTCAAACGCTGATTTCTACTGCAATAATACTTGTGACCGCTGAGTTTTTACCCAAGGTGTTTTTTCAGATTTATGCCAATACGTTTGTCAAGATTTTTGCTCTCCCGGCTTACTTTTTTTATCAATTACTTTATTATATCTCTACGTTTATCATCTGGATATCCGATTTTTTTCTCAGAAAACTGTTTAAGACAGAAGGTGATGAAGCCAGGCTTTTTTTCAGCAAAGTAGAATTAGGTAACTTCATATCGGAACAGATGAATGCAGTTGAAGATCATCAAGCCGTTGATTCTGAGATACAGATCTTTCAGAATGCTTTAGAATTTTCCGGTGTTAAAGCAAGGGATATCATGATTCCGAGAACCGAAATTTCCGCTGTTGAAATGCATGATTCAGTAAAAGAGCTGAAATCTCTTTTTATTGAAACCGGCTTTTCAAAGGTGTTAGTCTATCAATCTTCGTTAGATGATATTATTGGTTACGTTCATTCGTTTGAACTGTTCCGCAAACCAAGAACCATCAAATCGGTTATGATTTCAGTGGAGTTTGTTCCCGAAACAATGTTTATTAAAGATGTGATGAACCTCCTGACCAAAAAACGTAAAAGCGTTGCAATTGTATTGGATGAATACGGAGGGACTTCCGGGATGATTACCATAGAGGATATTGTAGAAGAACTGTTTGGTGAGATTCAGGACGAGCATGATTCTGATGAAACACTGATTGAGGAGCAGTTGGGAGAAAAAGAGTTCCGGTTTTCCACCCGTCTGGATGTTGAATACATCAATGAGGTGTATAAACTCAATATTCCGGAAGAAGACTCTTATTCAACATTGGGAGGGTTTATTGTTAATCATGCCAAAGAAATACCGCAAAAGGGAGAAATTATTGAAGTCGGTCATTTTCAGTTTTTGGTTGAAGAAGCAACCAATAAAAAAATTGAGCTGGTTAAAATGATAATTGATTACACCGATTAAATTCAAATCAACTGATCCCTGATCGTGATAAAAAAGAAATATACTTCTTGATTCTGTGCCTTTTTTTAACTGTGTAAAAAAACCACAAAATATATTGATTTCTTTGTAATTATTTCACAGATAATTGTATTTTCGCAAACTGAAATAAAATTAAACATAAATAGAAATGGCGATTTTAGGAAAAATTAGACAACGTTCATTCATTCTTATTGTGATTATTGCGTTGGCATTATTCTCTTTTGTATTAGCAGATGTAATTCAAAGTGGCGGTTTCAGCCAGACTTCCAACAATGTAGGGAGTATTAATGGAAAAGATATTCCGTTTGAAGAATTCAGAATTAAAGTAGGAAATGCGGAAAAATCAGGACAAGGGATGTCTAACATTCAGGCTGTTAACCAGGTTTGGAATCAGGAGATAAACCTGGCATTGTTGACTGAAGAACTGGAAAAGCTGGGAATCAGAATTGGTCAGAATCACCTGATTGAAACCCTGAAAGCAGATCCTAATATTGGACAAAACCCTTCTTTTCAAAATGAGTTAAAGCAATTTGATATCAATAAGTACAGAGAGTATATCAAATCAAGTTCAAATGCCCAGGAAGTTGCATATTATGAGAATGTTGAAGAAGGAGCAAATGTCAATGCAAAATACCAGCTTTACAGCACGTTGGTTAAATCCGGTTTTTTTACAACTCAAAATGATGCCAAATTCAAATATAATACAGAAAACAAGAAAGTAACGTTCGACTTTGTAGCGGTTCCTTATTCATCTGTAAAAGACAGTGATGTTAAAGTTACGGATGCCGAAATCATGGATTACATGAAGAAGAACGAGAAGAAATACAAGGCCGATGAAACCCGGGAGATTGAGTTTGTTGTTATTGAAGATAAACCTTCTGATACCGATAAAAACGATATTAAAAACAAATTGAATTCATATTTATCGCCAAGAGTTGTCTATAACAAAGCGACAGATAAGAATGATACTATTCCAAGTTTTTCTGCCACAAAGGATGTTATTCAGTTTGTAAACGAAAATTCCCAGTTCCCTTATGATTCAACCTACATCGGAAAATCAGATTTGCCTGCTGAGCATGCAGAAGCTATTTTTAATTTAGCGGAAGGCCAGGTTTACGGACCTTATCAATACGGAGACTATTTTGCTTTAAGCCGTTCGATGGGTAGAAAAGCTGGTGCAAAAGCCAGAGCAAGCCATATTTTAATCAGTTTTACAGGTTCACGGGCACAGCCTAAAGAAGACAGAACCAAAGAAGAAGCCAAAGCAAAGGCAGAAGGTATTTTAGCGGAGGTTTTAGCTAATCCGGATGCATTTACCATGCAGGCATTTACTGCTTCAGAAGATCAGGGTTCAGCCCAAAGAGGCGGAGATTTAGACTTCTTTGGTCCTGGCCAGATGGTTCCTGCATTTAATGATTTTGTGTTTAACAATCCGATCGGTAAAGTTGGTTTGGTTGAAACAGAATTTGGTTACCACATTATTAAAGTTACAGACAAACAGGATGCTATACGGTTAGCAACCATTGCTCAAAAGATTGAGGCTTCTGAAAAAACATCTGAAAATGCGTATACAAATGCGGTAAAGTTTGAAATGGCAGCGAATGAAAAATCGTTTGATACAGCAGCTAAAGAAGCTAAATTAACGGTTAATCCATCAGTTCGTGTAAAAATTTTGGATGAGGTGTTAGGACAATATGGAGCACAAAGACAGGTTATTCGTTGGGCTTTTGAGAAAGATACCGATGTTAATGATGTTAAGCGTTTTGAAATTTCTAAAGTGGGTCATTTAATTGCAAAGCTTAAAAAAGTAAACGAAGAAGGATTGCTTGCAATCGAGGATGCCAGAGTTCAGGTAGAACCTGTTTTAAAGAATAAAAAGAAAGCCGAAAAAATTATGGCAAAAATGAAAGCTACCTCATTGGAGGCAATTGCTCAGGCCAATTCGGTTCAGGTACAAACAGCCAGCGATGTTACGTTAGAAAATCCGGCAGTAGCTTCAGCCGGTTATGAACCCAAAGTTGTAGGAACAGCTTTCGGTACAGCTGTGAATAAACTTTCCGCTCCTATCGAAGGGAACGCCAGTGTGTTCGTGGTTAAAACAACCAAAGTAACGGAACCTTTGCCAACCAAGGATTATACAACGCAAGTAAATACGTTAAAATCGCAGAATGCTTCGGCTGTTGGCCGTGTTTTCGGAGCGTTGAAAGAAAAAGCTAAAATTAAAGATAACAGATTCCAGTTTAATTATTAATTCAAACGGTAATTCAGTAAAAAATCCCAACCTTTTTAGTGTTGGGATTTTTTTATTTCAAGATCAGCTCGTCATAACGGATAATGGTTTGATAACCTCTCTCTTTGAAGTATCCGCCGGGGTCATTTTTTGAAACGGCAAGTACAAAATCACCGCCCCAGGCACCTAAACTTTTGATAACACCTTTAAAATCATCAAACAAGGCTTCTTTAATGGTACTGGTTTCCAGTACGTCACTCAAAATGTTTTCGTGTTTTTCCATTTCATATACAAATCTTTTCAAATCCGGATTAGCCAAAACAGCTTGTGTAATGGCGTTGATCTGTTGAATGGTTTTTCCGATTTCGTTTTGTTTGTTAATGTAATTGGCAATTGCCGATTTACTGCTTTGCTTCCGGTTAAGGTAAACAAAATACAGGTTTTCGCTGAATTCCGGATTAAATTCCACGCTCTTAAAAACCGGTTTGTTGTCAAGCAACTGATAGGTTATAGGTGTGTTTTTCTGTGCACAGGCAATATCATAACCGCTTCCGCCAAAACTGCGTTGCAATAGCTCAAAGGCATCAATCTGTAGCCATTGTCCGATGTTATTGATCAGGGTAGAAGAAGTACCCAAGCCCCAATTTTTCGGGAAGGTCAAATTGGTTTGGATGTTGAATCCGTTTTTGTTCAAAAGAAAATCCGGATTCAGTTGAAACGCTGCATTTAAAATTTCCAGCAAGGTATTTCTGATGGAGTTTTCGGCAACATAAGGTTTGTTTGCGATTTCATCAAATTCAAACTCGTCTTCAAACCAGGTACTGCCGTCCTGGTCAAAACTTTTCCATCTAATCCGTTTGGGTAGTATGGGATCTACACTCAAATATTGCCCTAATTTTGTAGGTAAAGCCAGGGCTAAAGCACCATCAAGTACTACATATTCGCCAGTTAAGAGTAGTTTTCCGTTACTGTAAAAAGTTTGTTTCAAGTTGATCTATTTTCTGATTTGTTCTAAAAACGTAGCCACAGAAGCATGCGAAATCGTATTGTCTTTAAAATAATCCAGCACTTTCATTCTTTCCTCAGCGGTTGCATGGTATTGATTCAAAATATTGTTTATATGCATTTTCATATGCCCTTCCTGAATACCTTTTGTGGTTAAGGAACGCAACGCTGCAAAATTCTGAGCTAACCCCACTGCGGCTACAATTTGCATTAATTCACGAGCCGATGGTTTTTCTAAAATTTCCAAGTTAAATTTCACCAACGGATGCAATGAAGTTAATCCCCCAACGGTTCCCAAAGCTAACGGAATCTCCAGCCGGAAACTAAAAATACCGTCTTCTATTTTGGCATGAGACAAACTTCGGTATTGACCGCTTCTGCTCGCAAAAGCATGTGCTCCTGCCTCGACGGCTCTAAAATCATTGCCGGTGGCTACCACAACAGCGTCAACTCCGTTCATAATCCCTTTGTTGTGTGTAACTGCCCTGTAGGGTTCGATTTGGGCTATTTGAACGGCCCGTACAAACTTTTCGGCAAATTCCTGCGGATTTTCAATGTGCTTTTCGGCTAATTCTTCAACCGGACAGGAAACTTCAGCCTTTGCGATACAATTGGTTACATAATTAGACAAAATACTCATAACTACTTCGATACTTTTTTCTTCTTCAGAGAAATCAGCAAATAGTTCGGCTTCAGTTTTTAATGTTTTGGCAAACTGTTCTAAGCATGAATTAATAAAATTAGCACCCATGCTGTCTTTGGTTTCAAAAGTAGCGTGAAGTTGGTAGTAGTTTTCTAAATCGGCAGTTTTGTCATTTAAAACAATATCAGAAATCCCGCCACCTCGTTTTTGCATGTTTTTGGTAATGCCTTCCGTTTCGGTAAAAAGTTTTGGCTTTGCTTGATTGAAAAAGGCCGTTAATTTCGATTTATCGCCTTTGTAAATAAAATGAACCTGCCCGATTTTTTCAGTGTTCTGTACAGTAGTTTTAAACCCGCCGCGTTTAGACCAGAATTTAGCCGATTTTGCAGCTGCAGCCACCACCGAACTTTCTTCAATTACCATCGGGATCGTATAGTTTTTTCCGTTAATGTTGAAGTTCGGAGCAATGCCTAACGGCAGATAAAAATTAGAAACCGTATTTTCAATAAATTCATCGTGCAGTTGCTGTAGCTTTTCATCAGTATTCCAGTACTTTTTTACTAATGAAATGGCTTCATCAGGTTGCAAAAAATAATGTTGGGCAATCCATTCAATTTTTTCGGTTTTGGATAGTTTAGAAAATCCGGCAATTTCGTGATTCATGATTGTTGCATATTGTGATGCAAAGATAAGGAAGAAATAATCTTTGGAGGTTTTTTATAAAATGAGAATAAGCGTATTTTAATTTCAACGTCCAGAAAAACCCAAAATTTGCTATTTAACAGAAAAAAACACGTTTTATTCCAATTTTTTCACTAAAATTGAATCTTTTTTTAACGCATTAAAAATGAATCCATTTTCTAGACTCGTTTGTTTCTTACTTCTTGTGTCTGTGACCGCCATAGGTCAGCAAAAAATAACCTTAGAAGATATCTGGTCTTCAGGTACTTTCAGAACAAAAGGAATGGATGCTTTACAGGTGCTGAAAAATACAAATCAATATACGGTTTTAAATTTTGACAGAGCTTCCGGGAGTTTTCAGATTGATTTGTATGATTTTGCCACGCTGAAGAAAGTGAGTACACTTATCGATACAAAAAACCATGCGGAATTAAAATCCATTGACAGCTACAGGTTTAATTCGACAGAAACACAATTGCTGATTGCTACAAATACCCAGCCGATTTACCGGCATTCGTCAGTGGCAGAATATTTTTTATATGATTTAACTACCGGGAAATTAACAGAATTTTCCAAAACAAAAATTCAGGAACCGACTTTTTCTCCGGATGGGAAAAAGATTGCATATGCCTATGAGAATAACCTGTATGTGTATAATTATGACACACAAAAGCTTACACAGATTACAACAGATGGTGAAAAAAATAATATTATTAACGGAATTACCGATTGGGTATATGAAGAAGAGTTTGGTTTTGTAAGAGCATTCGAGTGGAATAGCTCCGGCACACACCTGGCTTATATTAAATTTGATGAAACCGAAGTGCCGGAATTTTCGATGGATGTTTTCGGAAAAACATTATATCCGTCTCAAGACGTTTTTAAATACCCGAAGGCAGGAGAAAAAAATTCGAGAGTAACACTGGAGGTGTATGACCTCACAAAAAATTCAACCGCCAATCTGGTTGATGTTTACGGAGGCGGTGAATTTTATATTCCGAGGATTAAATGGACCAATGAGGCTAACCTGTTGAGTTTTCAGATAATGAACAGACATCAGAATTTGTTGCATTTGTCTTTTGTTGAGGTCAACACCCGCAGTTCAACGATCATTATTGAAGAAAAAGACGAAGCCTATGTTGATATTCATGATAACCTTACCTTTTTAGACGATAACAGTTTTATCTGGACTTCCGAAAAAGATGGTTTTAATCATATTTATCATTATGACAGAAAAGGAAAACAGATTCGTCAGATTACCAAAGGGAATTGGGAAGTAACAGGGTTTTATGGTTATGATTCCAAAACAAAAACAATCTTTTATCAATCTACTGAAAACGGTTCTGTTAACCGCGATGTATACAAGATCAGGTTAGATGGAAAAAATAAAGTTCGTTTAACCCAAAAAACAGGAACAAACAAAGCAACATTAAGCCCTGATTTTAACTTTTTTATAAATTCTTATTCCAGTTCAACAGAACCAACTTCTTTTACGTTGAACAGTTCCAAAGACGGAAAACAGATCCAATCGATTGTTGACAATACAGAATTAGCTTCAAAATTGGAAAAATATAATCTTCCTGTCAAAGAATATTTTGAGTTAACGACAGAAAAAGGTCATCGCTTAAATGCGTATATCATCAAACCCAAAAATTTTGATGCCACCCAAAAATACCCTTTGTTAATGTTTCAATACAGCGGTCCGGGTTCGCAGCAAGTCGCAAATCAATGGTTGAACGCTAATGATTATTGGCACATGTTATTGGCTCAGGAAGGTTATCTGGTGGCTTGTGTTGACGGAAGAGGAACCGGATTCAAAGGGGCGGCTTTTAAAAAAGTAACCCAGAAGGAATTAGGAAAATACGAAGTGGAAGACCAGATAGATGCCGCAAAAGTATTCGGAGCTTATCCCTACATCGATAAAGAACGGATCGGGATCTGGGGCTGGAGCTACGGCGGATTCATGTCCAGTAATTGTATTTTAAAAGGGAATGAAGTATTTAAAACAGCTATTGCGGTGGCACCGGTAACCAACTGGCGGTTTTATGATACGATTTATACCGAAAGATATATGCAGACACCACAAGAAAATGCAAGTGGCTATGACGATAATTCACCTATCAATCACGTGGATAAACTCAAAGGAAACTACCTGATTATACACGGAACAGCCGATGACAACGTGCATTTTCAAAATGCTGCCCGAATGATCCGTGCGTTACAACTGGCCAACAAACAATTTGATCAGGCAGTTTATCCTGATACCAATCACGGCATTTACGGCGGAAATATCCGATTGCAGTTATATACCAAAATGACAAATTATATTAAAGCTAATTTATAACCTGACTTATGACAAACGAACAAAAGTTAAATGAAAAAACATTTTTAGGACATCCGGTCGGACTCTATGTTTTGTTTTTCACTGAAATGTGGGAACGGTTTTCATTTTACGGAATGAAAGCCCTGCTGATATATTATTTAGTAAAATACCATTTGTTTTTAGATACTGACGGAAATCTTTTGGTCGGAAGTTATGCGGCACTTGTTTATGCTACCCCGGTGATAGGAGGCTATCTGGCAGATAAGTATTTGGGCTTTAGAAAAGCAATTATTTTTGGAGCCGTTTTGCTTGTTTTGGGACATTTAGGGATGGCTTTTGAAGGGAATGAGGCTACTAAATCGGTAACAGGAGAAATTGTGAGAGACGAATTTGCTTTGCAGGTTTTTTATTTTTCTCTTGCATTTATTGTGATGGGCGTCGGGTTTTTAAAGGCAAATATCTCCTCACTTGTTGGAGAACTTTATGAGCAAGGCGATATTAGGCGTGATTCAGGGTTTACCATTTTTTACATGGGAATTAATTTAGGGTCATTTTTAGCCACCATAATTTGTGCTTGGCTAGGCGACGAATTTGGTTGGAGTTATGGTTTTGGAGCTGCAGGGATAGGAATGCTGCTGGGATTGATTACTTTTATTTACGGTTCTAAATACTTCAAAGGAAAAGGAGAATCAAATTATCCGGATGAGCTCAATAAAATTCGTTTTGGTATAAAAACAGAATATTGGATATATATACTGGGAACATTAGCTACTGCTTTAATTTGGCAAATGGTTCAAAGCCATTCGATTGTACAGAATACGTTGATTGTCTCCGGAGTGATTTCATTTATCTATATATTGTATTATGCTATTACAAAACTTGACAAAATTGCCAGAGAAAGACTGTTAGCTCTGACTGTTTTAATTGTTTTTACGGTAGTTTTTTGGGCATTGTTCGAACAGGCCTACACGTCTATGAACCTTTTTGCCGATCGAGCTTTGGATACTAATTTTCTGTGGGTAAATTGGAAACCCAATCAGTTTTTAAGTCTGAATGCTTTGTTTATCATACTTTTAGCACCTGTTTTTGCATGGGTCTGGGTCAAGTTAGGAAAGTACAATCCAAATACAGCGGTAAAGTTTGCTTCAGCACTAATATTTGTCGGATTAGGATTTGGGGTTTTAGTACACGGAATAAATGTTTCCGGTGCGGGGCAGGTAGCTGCCATTTGGTTGGTATTGACTTACCTTTTGCATACAATGGGAGAACTTTGTTTATCTCCTGTAGGATTATCTGCGGTAACTAAATTATCACCGGCCAAAATCGTTGGTTTTATGATGGGGGTTTGGTTCTTAGCTACTGCCAGTTCTGAATTTATAGCTGGTGTTTTAGCAAATATAGCTGCCATTGACACCAATGTCGGAGAGGAATTATCATTGGATATTGCCAAGCCGGCCTATTTAAAACTATTTGGTTACCTGTTTTACACAGGTGTAGGTATTGGGATGCTGTTACTGATTTTATCACCATTGATTAAAAAGTTAATGCACGGCGTAGATAAAGAATTAAATAAATAAACTTTTAGATTTTATGAATAACTCAACCGATCAATTTTTCAAAAGTACGGTTCTTGGTCATCCAGCAGGACTTTTTGTATTGTTTTTTACCGAAATGTGGGAGCGTTTTTCATTCTATGGAATGAGAGCTTTATTGGTAATGTTTTTAACTTCAGCTTTAATAGATGGAGGTTGGACCTGGGATAGAGAACAAGCTATGGCATTATTTGGTTCCTATGTAGGCTTGGTCTATTTGTCAACAATGATGGGAGGGTATTTTGCAGACAAAAAAATCGGCTATAGAATGGCGGTGTTTATTGGTGCAGGTCTGATGACTTTGGGGCATGCCTCGATGGCTGTTGAAACCGAATTCTCTATTTATTTGGGTTTGGCTTTGTTGGTGTTCGGGAACGGGTTTTTTAAGCCTAATATGACGTCTATTATTTCTGAAATGTATAAAGATCGTCAGGACAAGAAAGACGGAGCTTATACTATTTTCTACATGGGTGTAAATGCCGGAGCCTTTTTTGGCATTCTATTGTGCGGTTATTTAGGTGAAATGGTAGGATGGAGCTGGGGATTTGGTCTAGCCGGAATTTTTATGTTTTTTGGGACATTACAATTTTGGCTCTCTCAAGATATTTTTGGAAATATTGGTCTAAAACCAGTAAAAAAAGAAGTTGCATTAACAGATGAGTTTAATGACAAACTCAATCCATTTCCGGTCTGGCAATTGGTTATCATAGCAATTACGGTGGTTTTAGGTCTGGTTTGGATTATTTTTGAACCAGCTAAAATTATTTCCAGCGGTGCTGTTGATATTTTTAACTTCAATGTATTAGGATTATCCGGCAACAATTTTACAATTCTTTTGGCTTTAGTTCTTTTTATTTTCTTACTTTTTTACAGACTTAAAAATTATTCTCAAATAACGAAAGAAAAGTTAATTGCAGTTACCTTTTTTGCATTTCTGACTATTTTCTTTTGGGCAATATTTGAGCAGTCACCCGGTACTTTAACTATTTTTGCTAAAGATTATACCAATCGTGTTTTAGATGGAAGTGCAGGGACTGTTTTTAAAATTATAAACGGATTAATAACAATAGTTCCATTAGCAATAATTACTTGGGTTCTGTATTTATTATTTAAACAGACATTTAAAAAATATGCTCTGGCCAATATAATTTTAGCGTTTAGTTTTGTGATTGTTTGGGGAATAGCACTTTGGATGCTTTACAACCAATACCAGGAAGAAACGTTAGAAGTTCCTGCTTCATGGTTTTCAACCTTAAACTCATTATTCATTATCAGTTTAGCTCCGCTATTCTCAAAATGGTGGGAGAGTAAATACAATCCGTCAGCTAATATGAAATACGGAATAGGGATGTTCTTATTAGCCTTAGGAATGGCTTGTGTGGCATTCGGATCTGCCGGAATTGAGCCAGGGGCAAAAACGGCATCCGTGAGCATGATTTGGCTTATTTTAGTATATTTGTTCCATACGATGGGCGAATTATGTATTTCTCCTGTTGGGTTGTCATACGTAAGCAAATTAGTTCCGGCAAGAATGATTGCCATGATGTTTGGAATTTGGTATTTAGCCGTTGCAATTGGAATGAAAGGAGCGGCTAAATTTGGTGAGAATATTGATAAAATTGCAGATGAGAAGGGAATAAGTTTTTTCTTTTGGATGTTAACCTTTGTTTCTATTGCAATTGGAGTAGTCGCTGTTGTTTTTCAGCCTGTCATCAAAAAACTAATGCACGGAGTCCGATAATGTTCGGCATCATTTTTGAAAAATAAAAAAATAAAAAAATTTATGACCATGAAAAAGATCATCTTACTTTTTACTTTGATAACGGTTTCGTTTTTACAGGCCCAGGAAATTAAATGGTTAACTTTTGATGAGGCAACGGCACTTCAGAAGAAAAACCCGAAACCTATTTTTATGGATGTCTATACCGATTGGTGCGGACCCTGTAAAATGTTGGACAAAAATACGTTTCAAACCAAAGAGTTTGCCGAGTATATTAATGCAAATTATTATGCCGTTAAATTCAACGGAGAAGGAAATACAACCGTAAATTACAAAGGAAAAAAATATGCCAATCCGGGATATGACGCCAACCGGAAAGGCAGAAACAGTATGCACGAATTTACCGGATTTTTAAAAGTAGAAGGCTATCCTTCGATGTATGTATTGGATAAAAAAGGGGATATTGCCAAGGTAATTGTCGGGTATTATCAAGCCGATCAACTGTTGGCAGAATTAAAAGAAATTAAGTAATGAAAAAGGCGATTTTGTTTTTATTCTTTTATTGTGCCGTACACACTGTTGCGGCACAGGAACTGACGTGGCATACCGATATTAATAAAGCTGTAGAGATATCTTCCAGAACCAACAAACCAATGTTGCTGTTCTTTACGGGTAGTGACTGGTGTGGCTGGTGTATCAAATTGCAAAAAGAAGTTTTTCTTAAACCGGAGTTTTCGGAGTGGGCGAACAAAGTTGTGCTGGTGGAACTGGATTTTCCGAGGAAAACAAAATTAGAACCGGGTTTGGCTCAGCAAAATGCTCAGTTACAACAAATTTTTCAGGTTTCAGGTTACCCAACCATTTGGTTTGTTACACCACAGAAAAATGGAGAGCAAATCAATCTTCAACAACTCGGAAAAACAGGATATGTTGGTGGCGGACCATTAAAGTGGATTGAAGTTGCCGATCAGTTTATCGCAAAAAAATAGTTAGTCTAAACTAATTCGATAATATCCCTTTTCGCTGGTAGCGTGAAAAGGGATATTTTTTTGATCACAGGTTTTTTGCCAATCGTCAACCATACTTTTGTAATTACTGCCGTCAGCAATAACAAGAAGAGGATTCAGGTTACTTAGAACTCTTTCAAAATTTATTTTCGGAGATTGTGTAACCAATATAATTTCCGGTTTCACCGGAAGATCATAAATCCCCTTTTCATCAAGGATTAAAATTCTGTTTTTGTTAGCCCGATATACATTTTGAAGACTGCAAATCGTGTCGATTTTGGCAAAATTGTTTTCAATATAATTTTTAATAACGTAATTCGATTTTACGGATGGATCATTTGAATGTAATGTAATCATGTTGTTTTCTTTGCTGGCCAGAATAGTTTTTTTAGGATACTGAAACACAATAAACTCATTTTGATTCCGGTGAAATTCCATCGAGCCAATCAACGAAATCTGAAAAATAAACAGCGAAACAAGTACTGCAACCGTTCTTTTATAACCGGGTTTTTTGCTGTAAATAATTACACTGGTAATCAGTAATAAAGAAGTAAAAAGTATAAAATGGTTAAACGGGATGTTTTTAATTATAAAGTGTTCAAACGAAGAAACCAGTTGCACGTATCCATTCATCAATCCGATTAATTCTGAAAGAAAATGAAACGGCAAGGAAATATGAAGGCCCATTGCGGAAAGAAGAATACTTACCATTCCGGTTAGTAAAATAAGAGTCAATAGCGGAATGATAACCAGATTAGTAACAAAAAACAAACCCGGAAATTGATGGAAATAATAAATACTCAACGGCAAAACGCCGATTTGAGCCGCAAACGAAACAGTCAGGATGTCATAAAAATATCCTGCGATTTTATTTTTAGGAATCCAAAGTTTACGGAATAAAGGCTGAATGGTTACGATAGAAAAAACCGCACAATAGCTCAGTTGAAACCCGACATCAAAAATAAAATTAGGTTTAAAAAGCAATAAAATCAAAACCGAAGAACCTAATGTGTTATAAATGTTCGTCTCACGGTTTATATACATTCCAATGCAGACAAACGTAAACATTGTAACGGCTCTCACAACAGAAGCCGATAACCCGGAAAGCAATGCAAAGGACCACAACACGATTATTAAAAGAACAGGGGTGATGAATCTGCCATGACGAATTTTTTCAATGGGTTTGAATAGTGCCCTGAAAAAGTAGAGTAAAATACCGATGTGTAAACCTGAAATAGCTAAAATATGAATGGCTCCTGATTTGGAGTAGTTATCTAATGTTTCTTGTTCAATGTTTTGTCGTTGCCCTAAAAATAAGGCTTTGAAAATATTTAATCGTTCAGTTGAAACAATTTCATTTTCAAAAAGAGCAACCACATTGTTTCTGGTTTTTTCTAACAGAAAAGTCAGGTTTTCCAGTTTGGCAATTACGGTATAGTTTTGATTTTCCAGGTACAGTTGGTCAAAAACATCTTTTTTTTCCAGATAAGCGGCATAATCAAACTGATAGGGGTTGTGAGGTCTGATAATTGGTTTTATAACGGCGTTGGCTAAAATTACATCTCCAATCTCAAATTCTTTTACAGCCTCTTTTTTATTCAAAATGATTAACAGTTTTCCGTTTACATTTTTTTGGTTAACCGACGCTACTTCCATAAAATATTTACACGTGAATTGAGTAGGTTTTAATTTCTCAGAAATAACCCCTTTAACGAAGTTTTTTTCAGAAGCGGGATAACCGGAATTTGAATAATGATTTGCGTGATTTTTAGGATAGTGCAGTGAAAAGATAAAAAAGCCGAGAGCGAAAGCCAGTATATAAGAAGCCAGTCCGAAATATAGCCTGAATTTTAAATTCCTGCGAATCAAATAGTATAAAATCAAAAACGGGGCTAATGTTGTTAAAACAGTCAGGAGGGCAAAATGAGTATCGGGTTTGATTTTATTGGAAACTAAAATGCCCAAAATCAAACAGATAGTAATGATAATAGTAGGAAATCTTACCACTTTCATACAAACGAAAATAATAAAAAATCAAATAGGGAGAAAAAATAAAATTAAAAATGTTCGTCAGACAAAACCCGGTTAGCTTGGACAAAAGTTCGTTGGTAATAAGGTTCTTTGGTAGAAGAGATAATCACGCCCCGTTGCACTGATGAATGAATGAACAGAATTTCATCACCCCGCACTTCAGTTACCAGTCCTACATGATTAATAACGCCGCGGTTACTGGTTTTAAAAAACACCAGATCACCTTTTTTTACATCCTTCAGTTTTAATTTTTGTCCTACTTTAGACATATCCCTGGAACTTCTGGGCAGTGAAATATCATGGGTTTTAAAAACAGTACTTACCAGACCGGAGCAGTCCATTCCGGCTGTGGTCGTTCCGCCACCGCGATAGCGGACACCTTCATACTGCATCGCTGAACGGATCAATTGCTTTATAAAATAAGACGTGTTGTCATCACTATTCGAAACAAAATTATCTTCATCTGATTCATTTGTTTGGGTCTTTTTAGCAGTGTCAGCATTTTTTCTATCAGTTGTACTTCGCGTGTTTTTTGCTGTGGATTGTTTAGTTTCAGATGTGGTATAAATTCCCTTTTTCTGAGCTTCATGCTTACTGGTAACAATGCCGGAAGAGGTTGATTTACATCCCACCAGAAACAACAACAAAAAAGGAATAATGACTGCGTTTTTCAAGAATTTCTAATTTTTACAAAGTTAAAAAACAGGATTTTTAAAATCAAGAAATATGAGCTACAATTAATTTGGCTACTTTTTCACTGGCTCCTTCACCACCCAGCTTTTCTTCTAAAAGATGATATTTTTCAATTAATTTTTCACGGTATTCCTCATCCAGGAGCTTACGGAGTTCGGCTTTTATTTTTGTTGAATTACAGTTGTCCTGAATCAACTCGGTCACCACCTCTTCATCCATGATTAAGTTTACCAGCGAAATGTATTTTAACGTAATAATTCGTTTGGCAATTTGGTATGAAATCCAGTTTCCTTTGTAACAGACTACTTCCGGTACTTTAAATAAAGCGGTTTCCAGGGTTGCAGTTCCCGAAGTAACCAGAGCAGCATGTGCAACGCTTAACAAATCGTAGGTTTTATTTGGGATAAAGTGAACGGCTTTGTGGGTCAGAAATTGGTTGTAAAAGTCAAAATCCTGCCCGGGAGCCCCGGCAATCACAAATTGATAATCCGGAAAATCATTTACAACAGCCAGCATTTCATGCAAAAGTTTGCCGATTTCCTGCTTTCTGCTGCCGGGTAAAAGAGCAATAATGGGTCTTTGGTCTAAATTGTTTTCCTTTCTAAAGGTAGATTCATCCAATTTTACCCTGTTGTGAATGGCATCAATCAACGGATGACCCACAAATTCAACCGGAAAATGATGCTTTTTTTCATAAAAATCTTTTTCAAACGGAAGAATGACATACAATTTATCAAAATCACGTTTAATGGCTTTGATACGATTTTCTTTCCAGGCCCAAATTTGAGGAGAAATATAGTAATGAGTAGGGATTTTTTTCTCTTTTGCCCACTCGGCTATCCGCATGTTAAAACCCGGATAATCGATGAAAATAATAACATCGGGATGAAACTGTTCAATATCTTTTTTGCAAAAACGGATGTTGTTTAAAATGGTTTTCAGGTTAAAAAGTACTTCGGCAAAACCCATAAAAGCCAGTTCTTTGTAGTGTTTTACCAGCGTTCCGCCCGCTTTTTTCATCAGATCGCCACCCCAAAATCGAATGTCAGCCTGAGCATCTTCACGGCGAAGGGCTTTAATTAAATTAGATCCGTGCAAATCACCGGAAGCTTCACCGGCTATGATGTAGTACTTCATTTTTAAACAAATAAGGTAACAATGGTTAAAACAATCGTGGCCAGAACAACACCTCTTGCCATCAGTTCTTTGTTGAATTTTAATAGAACAAAAAATAAGAGAACATTTATCACAGCCCCTAAAGCAATTAATTTACCCAGAGAATGCTGCGATTTTAAAGCAATGATTCCATCGGCAAATTCAAATTCCGTAAAAAATGTAATAAATAAAAAAACACCGATAAAAGCACCTATGATACCGAGAATAAATCCGATAAGTATGTCAGTTCGTTGCATTATAAATTGAATTTATACGTGTTTAGTTTTTGAATAGCATGATGAGCTGTCAGGTCAAATTGAACAGGAACAACCGAGATAAAACCATTGGTAAGAGCCCATTCATCGGTATCTTCTCCTTTGTCCTGATTAATGAATTCTCCCGTAAGCCAATAATAGTCTTTTCCTTGTGGCGTTTTGCGTTTGTCAAACTCTTCTTTCCAGAATGCTTTGGCTTGTCGGCAAATTTTAATTCCTTTTAACTCTTTTTCGTTTAACTTGGGAAAGTTAACGTTTAAAACAACTCCTTCCGGCAAACCGTTTTCCAATACTTGCATAGCAATGGTTTTAATCGAATTTTTAATCGGTTCAAAATCGGCATTCCAGTCATAATCCAATAAAGAAAAGCCGATGGCGGGAATTCCTTCTATGCCGGCTTCTACAGCCGCACTCATTGTTCCTGAATAAATAACGTTAATCGATGAATTTGACCCGTGATTTACCCCGGAAACACATAAATCCGGTTTTTGTTTCAAAATTTCATTCACGGCCAGTTTTACACAATCAACCGGTGTGCCGGAACAACTGTATTCTTCGGTTACGTCCGGATCAAAATTTACTTTATTGATAAACAGGGTGTTGTTGATGGTGATGGCGTGTCCCATAGCACTTTGCGGACTGTCGGGAGCGACTACCACTACATGGCCCAACTCTTTCATTACAGCTATTAAAGCCCGGATTCCGGGAGCAGAAATTCCATCGTCGTTGGTTACTAAAATAAGCGGTTTTTTACTCATAATGAATGATTAGTTGTGAATTGTGCTTGAAAAGAAACCACAAAATTAGTTTTATCGTATCCCAAAGAAAACAAAATTAACTCTTTTTAAGGTTTTCAAGCGTAACAAATTTCATAACTTTGTTTGGTTAAGTGATTTTTTTGAAATTAATTCATTTAAAAAACGGAAGAGCTAAAAAGAAGTGGCATAATTTTTATGGCAACTTAAAAGAAAGATAATGAAAACCATTTTGCTGTTTATGAAAAGAAATTTAAAATTAGTGTTGTTGGCAGTTGTTTTGTCGGTTTCACTGTTGGCATTTAATGCTATAGATTCAAAAAAGAGTGTCAGTTCTGACCCGGAAAAAGATAAACTTCTAATTGAGTTATTGACGTTTGTGATTGAACGTGGACATTATGATCCGGCGGCTATTGATGATAACTTGTCAAAAGGAATTTACAAAGATTATATTGAAGCGTTAGATCCGTCTAAACGTTTTTTTCTGCAATCAGATATTGATGAGTTTGCTAAATATGAAACGCTAATTGATGACCAGATTAAAAACAAAGATTTGTCATTTTTTGATTTAACGTATACTACATATTTAAAAAGAATGCAGGAAAGTCAGAAATATTACAAGGATATTTTAGACAAACCGTTTGATTATACGGTTGATGAAACCATCAATACCGAGTATGAAAAGCTTCCTTACGCTAAAAATACGGCTGAGTTAAAAGAACGCTGGAGAAAGCAGATTAAACTTTCTACCTTATCATCTTTAACCGACAGAATCAAGCTGCAAGAGGATGAAAAAAATGGCATGGCAGATGAAAAAGCCAAAGAAACAAAGAATAAAAAGAAAGACGAAAAACCAAAAACACTTGAAGAGCTTGAAAAAGAAACCAGAGAAAGCTCTTTAAAATCCTTAGATGATTATTTTACATTTATTAAAGAACTGGACAGAAATGATTGGTTTGGTGTATTTGTGAATGCGATTGCATCGAGGTTTGATCCGCATACAAATTATATGGCTCCGGATGACAAAGAGCGTTTTGATGTGAGCATCAGCGGAAAATTTGAAGGAATTGGGGCTCGTTTGCAAAAGAAAAACGATCTGACCGAAATCACCGAATTAATTTCCGGTGGTCCGGCCTGGCGGGGAAAAGAACTGGAACAGGGCGATATCATTTTGAAAGTTGCTCAAGGGGATGGAGAGCCCGTTGATGTGGTTGGAATGCGTTTGGATAATGTCGTGAAAAAAATCAAAGGCCCAAAAGGAACAGAAGTGAGGTTGACGGTGAAAAAAGTAGATGGAACGATGAAAGTGATTTCTTTAATCCGCGATACAGTTGAAACCGAAGAAACGTATGCCAAATCCAGTGTGGTGGAACGAAACGGAATGAAATACGGGATTATTTACCTGCCTAAATTCTACATCGATTTTGAAAATAAAGACAGTCGTGATGCCGGTAAAGATGTAGCGATTGAAGTTGAAAGACTTAAAGCTCAGGGGGTAAAAGGGATTATCATGGATGTTCGGGACAACGGTGGCGGCTCCTTGAAAACAGCCGTTGACATTACCGGATTATTTATAGAACAAGGACCGGTGGTTCAAATTAAGTCGGCCGGAACCAAAAAAGAAGTGTTGTATGATAGAGATCCAAAAATTCAATGGGATGGTCCGCTGGTTGTGATGGTTAATAATTTCTCGGCATCTGCTTCAGAAATTTTAGCGGCTGCCATTCAGGATTATAAAAGAGGTGTTGTAATTGGCAGTAAGCAAACCTACGGAAAAGGAACTGTTCAGAATGTCATCGATTTAAACCAGTTTGTTCGCGGAAATACGGTAGGAGATTTGGGAGCACTGAAAACGACAACACAAAAATTTTACAGAATCAATGGTGGTTCTACCCAACTGGAGGGAGTAACCAGTGATGTTGAAATGCCTGACCGTTATTCGTATATCGATATTGGCGAAAGAGATTTGGATAATGCTATGCCTTGGTCAAAAATTGATCCGGCTTCATTCAGTATTTGGGACAAACAATCCAATTTTGACCGTGCCGTAGAAAACAGTAAGGCAAGAATGGCTCAAAACGAACATTTTCAGTTAATCGATAAAAGTGCCAAATGGACAAAAGAAAGACGGGATGCTTCGGTGTACAGCTTAAAATTAGAAGATTTTAAGGCAGAGCAAAATAGCTTGGAAGAGAAGAGTAAAGAATTTAAACCTATTTCTGATTACAAAAATGATCTGGTCTTTAAACCTGTTCCGCAGGATTTGGAATTAATGAACAAAGACGAATCATTTAAAGAAAAAAGAGAGCGTTGGTTTGAAAGTCTTTCCAAGGACATTTATGTAGAAGAAGCGTTGAATGTATTGGATGATTTACAGTCTAAACCGGTTGTAAAAGGAAAAGTAGATTTAAAGAAAAAAATTGTCAAATCATAAACGGCAAATTGTATCTTTGACGCACTAGTTGAAAAATAAACTAATGTCTAAAAGTAATCAGTCGTTAACTGCTATAGCACTTCAAAAATTCCGAAAGAATTTTTGGGGTGTTTTTAGTTTGGGATATATTGTTCTGATGATTTTTTTAGCTTTGTTTGCCTATGTTTTAGCACCCGACAATTCGGAAAATGCCAACCAGATGCATTTGTCCATTCATTCCAAACCGCCGGGGTTTTCGGTGCAGATGTTAATGGTTCCATCGGAGAAAATTGCTTCCAAAACCCTGACAGGGTATTTTTTCGGACATCCGAACCAGGTAACGGAAGTGCCGATCTTAGAATATAAAATAGCCGGTAATACAATTCAATATGTTGAATATACCGAAGGTATCGATTTAAAGCAGACAAAGGAAATCAGCTTGGATAAGTTTATGGGTTATACTTCTGTTCAGAAAGTTGAGAATGATTTAATTAAAACCAAAACATTCTGTCTGGGGACCGATAAGTACGGGCGTGATTTGTGGAGCAGAATGTTGGTCGGCTCACGGGTTTCCATCTCTATCGGTTTTGTGGCCGTTTTAATTTCAGTTGTTGTCGGACTGTTTTTTGGGGCACTTGGGGGCTATTACGGAGGGAAAATTGATGCCATGGTCATGTGGCTGGTCAATGTAATCTGGTCTATTCCAACACTTTTATTGGTTATTGCTATTACACTGGCTCTCGGAAAAGGTTTTTGGCAGGTTTTTGTAGCGGTCGGATTAACCATGTGGGTAGAAGTGGCCCGTGTAGTCCGCGGTCAAATCATTAGTGTTAAAGAAATGCAATACGTAACAGCGGCAAGAGCGTTAGGCTTTTCAGATTTACGGATTATTTTGCATCATATTGTTCCCAATATCATGGCACCGGTCATTGTGATTTCGGCTGCTAATTTTGCTTCAGCTATTCTGGTCGAAAGCGGTTTGAGTTTTTTGGGATTAGGGGCACAACCGCCTATTCCGAGCTGGGGCGGAATGATTAAGGATCATTATAGTTATATCATTTTAGGAAAACCCTATTTGGCTCTCGTGCCCGGAACAGCCATTATGCTTATTACACTTGCCTTTATGATGACCGGAAATGCTTTACGGGATGCTTTGGATGTAAAGCAATAAAAAACCACGCTTTCACGTGGTTTTACTCATTAGTTTCTAACTTTTGTTAATTTTTGTTGAGCACTTTCAACTTCCATTTCAAGCTCCTTGATTTTGATTTGTTGTTTGCTGATTTTAATATTCTCTTTTTCAACTTCAATTTCAGTTAGTTTACCCTTGCGTTTTTTATTTTCAAAACGTTCCATGTTTTTTTGAAGCGATTTCTTCTCTTTGGTAACTTTGTTCTGAGCTTTCGAAACACTTTTTTCGGCAGAAGCAATTCGTTTTTGTTGTTGCTCAAACTGTTTTACTTCTTTTTCGTGCTTTTTTTGCTCTTTAGCCAAAGCTTTGGCTTTTTTTTCCGCCTCTTTGGCTGCTTTTTCTCTTTCTTTTAAAGCTTTTTCTTCTGCTATTCTTGCGGTTTCAGCAACTTCTTTCTCTCTGGCTGCCTTTTCCTGAGCTGTTTTGAGCTCCTCAGCAGTTTTTGTTTCATTTACAAGGATGCCTGTTTTGATCAGGCTGTCTGTCGTTGCAATTCTTGTTTCTTGGGCTTGGCTCATAACGGTTATTAGCAAAACCAAAAGGATACTAATTTTAAATCTCATAATGGTGTATAATTAAATTAAACAAACGCTTGTATTAAAAAAGAGTTTCTTTTTAATACATTTACAAAGTTAGCAATAATCGTTCCTGTTTGTTAAAATTAAGTTTTTTTTGAATGAATAAAATTAATTTCTTTTTAGTATTTCTTTTTGTTTTAAGTTTATTTTGCTCATGTAGAGACAGTTATGAATTTAAGGGTCCGCGGGTTGGTTTTCAAGAAAGTGAAGCCCGTTCTTCAATGGCAGATTGGAATGAATTTGATTTTTATCCGACTTCCACAACCGGACAAGTGATTCACCACAATTATTACACACTTTCTTATCATGAAGAACATGAACAAGCCGAATGGGTTGCTTATGAACTAAAAGCCGGAAGATATGCCGATAAAGATTTAAAACGGCCTTATTTTATTGAAGACCCAAAAGTAAAAACCCGTTCTGCCGATTGGAGGAATTACAGGAATTCCGGTTACGACAAAGGACATTTGTGTCCCGCAGGTGATCGGAAGTTTTCAACAGAAGCCTATAACGAAACTTTTTACACCTCTAATATTTCACCCCAAAAAACTGATTTTAATACAGGAGTATGGAACAGATTAGAGCAAAAAGTTCGCTATTGGGCAGATAAGTATGACGGTTTATATGTTATAACCGGCGGAGTTTTAGAACCGAACCTCCAAACAATCGGAAAAGAAAAGGTGTCGGTTCCGGATTATTTTTATAAAGTTTTGTTGGATGTTTCAAACAATAACCCGCGTGTAATCGCCTTTTTGGTTCCTCACCAAAAGAGTGATCGGCCCTTGTATGAGTTTGTTGTTTCAGTAGATGAATTAGAAGAGTTAACCGGAATTGATTTCTTTCATCAACTGCCGGATGATATTGAGCATAAGATTGAAAAAAAGAATGATTATAAATCGTGGAGTTTTAATTAGAAAGTATGAAAAAGACAGTATTTGTTTTGTTGATGATTATTTCAAATCCGTTTTTTGGTCAGGAATTAAGCGTAATGACCTACAACATTCGTTTAGACTTGGCCAGTGACGGAGAGAACAGCTGGCCAAACAGAAAAGAAAAGGTTGCAGACTTGATTAAATTCTATGAGCCGGATATCTTTGGAATTCAGGAAGGATTACCTCATCAGGTTCAGTTTTTAAATATGGTCCTTTCGGATTATAAAGCGTTTGGAAAGGGTAGAGACGGCGGACAAAACGGAGAGCATAGTTCCATTTTCTACAAAAGCGATAAGTTTGAATTGATTGCGTCTGATACGTTTTGGTTATCTGAAACTCCCGAACAGGTCTCAAAAGGATGGGACGCCGCTTTAAACAGAATCTGTACGTATGGTCTTTTTAAAGACAAAAAAACGGAACAGTTGTTTTATGTTTTTAACACCCATTTTGATCATATTGGCAAAGAAGCCCGAAATAAGAGTGCACAGTTGATATATCGAAAAAGTACGCAGTTGAACACGGAGAATTATCCTGTAATTATCATGGGGGATTTTAATTTAACACCGGAATCTGAACCCATTTTGTTCTTATCCGATCAATATGTTCACACCAAAAGAGATTCAAAATTAAGGTACAATTCTGGCGGTACGTTTAATGCGTTTGAGTTTCATAAGCCAATTGGTACTGATCGAGAAATTGATCACATTTTTGTTTCAAAAAAATCAGTTGAAATTAAAAAATATGCCGTTTTAACAGACAGTCATTCCTGTAAGTATCCATCAGATCATTTTCCGGTATTGGTGGAGCTTAAATTCTTAAAATAGCCTACCACTCATTCACCTTGTTGGCATCCAGTTTTAAGAAGATAAACAACAGAATTGTAAATGACCAAAGGCTCGATCCGCCATATGAAATGAAAGGTAGCGGAACTCCAATAGTTGGAAAAAGTTTGATTAACATTGTTATATTAACACAGTAATGAGTAAATAAAATTGTGGCAACACAATACCCATAAACCCTGCTAAATTTTGTTTTTTGTTGCTCTGCTAAATAAATAATTCGCAGGAAAAGCGTCACAAATAATAAGATTACTACTGTTGAACCTACAAAGCCCCATTCTTCACCTACTGTTGTAAAAATATAATCGGAGTGTTGCTCCGGTACAAAACCTCCTTTTGTTTGGGTTCCTTCCATAAAACCCTTGCCGATTAATCCACCGGAACCAATGGCGATCATAGATTGATTGAGGTTATATCCTTCATTTTTTAAATCAACATCATCACTGAAGAGAACATTAATTCTGTCTTTTTGATGAGGTTCCAACACATTATCAAAAACAAACCCTACCGAGAGCACAAAAGATGTGGCCGCAACAAAAACAATTAAATAGGCTAATGGATTTCGGTCGACTCGTCTTGCCCTTAAATAGTGAACAATCATAATTAACACAATTCCAATCAAAAGGTATACGGGTTGAATGAGTAAGGCTGCAAAAAAAAGTATGATGGCTATGAATCCGGTCCAAAGGTACCATTGGGGTAAACCTTCTCGATTTAAAACCAGAATTAATGACAAAAAAATCATAGCACTACCTGCATCGGGTTGCATTAAAATTAAAAGAACAGGTAATAAAATTATTCCGAAAGCAATTAATTGATGTCGTGTGTTTTTTAAAAAAACCTGCGAGTCACTGAGAAATTTTGCTATTAACAAGGAAGTAGCTGTTTTAACAAATTCAGAGGGTTGTAAACCAAATGACCCAAATCCGTACCAGTTGGTTTGACCCTTAACGGTTTTACCGAATACAAACAACCCTAAGAGCAGAATAATTCCAATGATATAAAACACAAAAGAGAATTTCTCATATACTTTGGCATCAATTGTTAAAACAACGATAATGATGGGAATACTTAAAATAATAAAAAGAAGTTGTTTACCATAGAAATCATTAAAATCAAATTCGGTAAACTCAACCGGAATGGATGTAGAAAAGATATTCACCCATCCCATTATCACTAAAATGAAGTATAATAGAACAGTGATCCAATCTAAATTACCGGTTACACTTTGATTTTTCATTACTGATTAATTCTAAAGGGTTGGCCACTTAATACTTTTGCATACTCATTTTCTAAACTGGAATTAAGTATTTTTTTCTCTAAATCAGTTCGGGTAATTTTTCCTTTCAGGTATTTTTCAATCATTAAGCTGGCAATAGGTCCGGCAATCCGGGCACCCCAATAACCGTTTTCAACAAACACGGCAATGGCAATTTTCGGGTCATCTTTTGGAGCAAATGCCACAAAAATGGAATGATCCGTCAATTGTACCCGCTGTCCGTTAATTTTGGTAAAGTTTTCTGCCGTTCCCGTTTTTCCGCAAATTTCTATGCCTTCAACCTGTAACCTGGAGGCTGTTCCTTTGTTATAAACATCAAACATCCCCTGAATCACAGGCGGAAAATACTGCTTGTCGATGGTCGTTTGATGCTTTGTTGTAAACTTTTTGTCAATGGTGTGGTTTTTTATACTTTTTATAACGTGGGGAGTGTAATAATACCCCTGGTTGGCTACAGCACACATGACGTTACACAGCTGAATCGGAGTCATCAGTACCTCTCCCTGTCCGATTGAGTTGGAGATAATGGTTGTACTTTTCCATCCACCGGCAGAATAGTACTTGTCATATAATTTTGAGGTAGGGACATTACCTCTTCGTCCCGGAGGTAAGTCATAGCCCATGAAATTCCCTAATCCGAAACTTTTTAAGTGATTACTCCAGGCATCTACACCATAAGCCGGTTTAGGGTACTTTTCAATGATTTTTTTATAGGTATTGGCAAAATAGGTGTTACACGAACTGTAAATTCCGGCATTTAAACTAAACCCTCCTGAATCGTGGCATTTCATAAACCGGTTTCCGTAACTGAATCCTCTTCTGCAGAAAAAAGTAGTCTGTTCGTCAATTACTTCTTCCTGTAAGCCAATTAAAGCCGTGAGTATTTTAAATGGGGAACCTGGCGGATATTCAGCCAACAGTCCTCTGTCATACAAGGGCTTCGCAATACTGTCATTATACAAGGCCGTGTAGTTTTTAGATCGTTGCCTGCCGACCAAAAGTGCCGGGTCGTAGGTTGGAGCAGATATTAGGGCTAAAATTTCACCTGTTTTAGGTTCAATGGCCACAATTCCCCCGCGTTTGTGCTGCATGAGTTCTTCGCCATACTTTTGAATACCAATGTCTAATGTCAGTGTAATGTCATCACCTTGTTTAGAAATGGTGTCAAAAATCCCCTCTTTGTAAGGGCCGATATCCCGATTGAATTTATCTCTTTGAATATATTTTACGCCTTTACGGCCTCTTAAAAATTCTTCGTATTGCTCTTCAACGCCTTGTTTTCCGATTAAATCACCGGATTTGTAATAAGGATTTTTTTCAATGGTAGCCGGATTTACCTGCGTTATAAAACCAAAAACATTGGCACCTACACTAACCTGATAATCCCTAAGCGATCGTTTTTGGATGTAAAAACCTTCAAATTTTCTGATTTTTTCCTGAAAAGAAGCGTACTCTTTTTTGTTCAGTTGCGACAGAAAAACAGAGGGGAGGCGGGGGCTGTAGATTATTGCTTTTTTTAATTTTTTATCAAAATCTTCCCGGGTTATATCCAATAACTCACAAAATTTGAGCGTATCCAGGTTTTTGATTTCTCTCGGAACAACCATAATGTCATACGAAGGCTGGTTGGCAACCAGCAATTTTCCGTTGCGGTCATAAATATAGCCTCGTTCCGGATATTCGTAAACAATTTTTATAGCATTATTTTCCGATTTCAGTTTGTATTCGTCATCAATTATCTGCAAATAAAAGAGTCTTGCCAAAATGGCAACGGTTACAAAAATAATTAAAGAGGGTAAAATAGCTTTTCTCAATTTTTAGCAGGCTTAAACAAGTAAATGAGCAAAATACAAAGTATCAGTGTAAAGATAGTACTCAAAATGGTTCTAAGCAATATATCCCAAAAAAAACTGAATCGGAATATCTCTAATAAAAAAAGAATGATATGATGGGTGAGAACCGATATTAGCAGAAAGGAAAACCTTTCCGGAGTAAGTCTTTCATTAATCTTAACCGTTTGGTATTCATAACTCAATCCAAATGAAAATTTAAAAAAGGAGGGTCTCAGGTAGGCCAGTGTTAAACAGGATGCGGCATGAACTCCTCCTGAATTGTTAAACATATCCATGGTAATGCCCAATAAGAAACTGACCAGCAGAAGGCCGTTTTTATTTCCGTTTACGGGATAAAGGAGTATAAAAAGAATGTAGGGATAAGGATTGATATAGCCCAGAAAGTTAATCTTACTGAAAATGGCTACCTGAGCCAGAATCAGTAAAATAAACCGTATAATATTGACGATAACCGTACTATTCATCTTTGTTTTGGGCTTCTAATTCTAAAATCTCTTTGCGGTCTTTGTTTTCAATAATATAAACATGTCCCAAACTTGTCATATCGTTAAACAGCTTTACATCAATGGTAAAATAGTTTGTTTTGTCATCCGTATAGATTTTATGGATGGTTCCGATGTTGACATTTTCAGGAAAAATAACCGATTGTGCTCCGGTTACAATTGTATCTCCCTTTTTTACCGACGCCAGTCGTGGTACATCAATTAATTGAACATAACCGGTGTTTCTTCCGTTCCAGGTTAAAGTGCCGAAATGATTGGTTTTTTTGATTTTGGCGTTGATCTGCGATTTTATGTTTAAAATACTGATAACCGTGGCATAATTTTTTGAAGTGTTTTCTACAATACCAATGATTCCTTTGCTGTTTACAACACCCATATCCGGTTTTACACCCTTTGCCGTACCGGAGTTGATGGTCAGGAAGTTTTCATGAACATTATAGTTGTTATTGATGATTTTGGACTGAATAACTTTGTAGTTCCCAAAGTTGCTTAACAACGCATTGTCGATAACTTTGGCAGTATCTTTTCTGTTGTACAGTAAGCTTTTTAAACGGGCATTTTCGTTGGCCAGGCCTTCGTTTTCGGTTTTCAGATTCAGGTATTCATTAACGGAATTGATGCGTTCATACACCCCTCCGGTGATAAAGTTGGCCGAATTAATGACTTTGCTTCTGTGATAGGAATGAGACTGAATGGTGAGCAATAATGAAATGACTAAAAGCAGCAAAAACAGTAACCGTGTACTGTTTTTTATGATAAATATAAATATTTGCTGCATGGTTCAGTGATTCAGATTCGTAATTCCGTTAGCGTAAAAATCAGTAAAACCGATTATTTGATTAAGATACTTCTGAACTTGGAAATGTTTTTCAAAGCGATTCCGGTACCGCGAACAACGGCTCTCAACGGATCTTCGGCTATGTAAACCGGTAAATCTGTTTTGAGCGAAATACGTTTGTCTAAACCTCTCAGCATCGATCCTCCTCCGGCTAAATAAATACCGGTGTTATAAATATCGGCGGCCAATTCGGGAGGAGTCTGTGATAAAGTTTCCATTACGGCATCTTCAATTCGCTGGATGGATTTGTCTAATGCCTTGGCAATTTCGCGATAAGAAACATCAACCTGTTTCGGTTTTCCGGTAAGCAAATCTCTACCTTGTACCGACATTTCATCCGGTGGCGTATCTAATTCTTCGATAGCGGCACCAATTTCAATTTTTATTTTTTCTGCGGTACTTTCTCCCACAAACAAATTGTGTTGCGTACGCATATAGTAAACAATATCATTCGTGAAAACGTCTCCGGCGATTTTTACCGATTTGTCACACACAATTCCGCCCAAAGCAATAACGGCAATTTCGGTTGTTCCGCCACCGATATCCACAATCATGTTACCTTTCGGTTGCATGATATCTACGCCAATACCGATTGCGGCGGCCATTGGTTCGTGAATCAGATAAACTTCTTTTCCGTTTACACGCTCACAGGATTCTTTTACAGCACGCATTTCCACTTCGGTAATTCCGGATGGAATACACACCACCATTCTTAGAGCAGGAGTGAACAACCGTTTTTTAAGAGCCGGAATACTTTTGATAAACATGCTGATCATTTTTTCTGAGGCATCAAAATCAGCAATAACCCCGTCTTTTAAAGGCCTGATGGTTTTTATGTTTTCATGGGTTTTACCTTGCATCAGGTTCGCTTCTTTTCCAACAGCGATAATTTTTCCCGATATTCTGTCACGAGCTACAATCGATGGTGAGTCAATTACTACTTTGTCATTGTGAATAATTAAGGTATTTGCGGTACCAAGGTCAATCGCGATATCCTCGGTCATGAAATCAAAAAATCCCATACGTTTGTTTAGGGTTAATTAGGTTTATAAAATTGTAACGTACAAAGGTAAAAAAATTAATGTTTGAAATGACGTGTTCCTGTAAATACCATTGCAATTTTATTTTCGTTGCAATAGGTGATACTCAATTCATCTTTAATTGATCCACCGGGTTGAATAACAGCGGTTATTCCGGCATGATGGGCAATTTCTACACAGTCCGGAAACGGAAAAAATGCATCACTGGCCATCACGGCACCGTTCAGATCGAAACCAAAAGAATTTGCTTTTTCGATGGCTTGTTTTAAAGCATCTACGCGAGAAGTCTGACCCGTTCCGGAAGCAATTAATTGTCCGTTTTTGGCAAATACGATGGTATTTGACTTCGTGTTTTTGCAGATTTTGGAGGCAAAAAGTAAATCTTCTATTTCCTGATCAGTAGGTGTTGTTAGGGTAACGGTTTTTAAACCTGCTTTATTGTCTGTGAGATTATTTTTATCTTGAATTAACAATCCGTTTAAACAGGTTCTGATTTGTTTGGTTGGCAATTCAACATCGTGTTGAACCAAAATAATTCTGTTTTTCTTTTCCTGCAAGATGGCAACGGCTTCATCATCATAACCGGTTGCAATGACTACTTCACAAAACAGCTGGTTGATTTCTGAAGCGGTTTCTTTATCAATTTTTCCATTCGCAATCAGAACACCGCCAAAAGCAGAAGTCGGATCACCGGCTAAAGCATCCAGATAAGCTTGTTTCATCGTGTTTCTTGTCGCTAAGCCACAGGCATTGTTGTGTTTTAAAATAGCAAAAGTCGGGTCATTGTCTTTGAATTCTAAAATCAGATTTACAGCGGCATCAACGTCCAGCAAATTGTTGTATGACAATTCTTTTCCGTGTAATTTGGTAAACATTTTATCAAAATCACCAAAGAAAAACCCTTTCTGATGCGGGTTTTCACCGTAGCGAAGCACTTGGCCGTTTTCGATACTTTCTTTATAGACTGTTTCGTCGGTGTTAAAATAGTTAAAAATAGCAGTATCATAGTGTGATGAAACATGAAACGCTTTTGTGGCCAATAAACGTCTTTGCTCCAAAGTGGTTGACCCTTTTTGAGAAGTAATCAGTTCAAGCAAATAACGGTATTCGTTCACGGAAGCCACAATAACCGTGTCTTTAAAATTTTTTGCGGCAGCACGGATAAGCGAGATGCCGCCAATATCAATTTTTTCGATGATATCGGCTTCTGAAGCACCGGACGCAACGGTTTTTTCAAACGGATATAAATCCACAATCACCAGGTCAATTTGCGGAATTTCGAAGGCTTTCATTTCTTCTGCATCATTTGGGTGGTCTTGGCGATTCAAAATACCGCCAAAAACTTTCGGATGAAGGGTTTTTACTCTTCCGCCCAAAATAGAAGGATAAGAAGTTACTTCTTCTACCGGTACAACCGGAATACCTAATTTTTTAATGAATTCTTCTGTTCCGCCGGTGGAATACAGCGTTACATTTTGGCTGTGTAATTGTTGTACAATTGGCTCCAGACCGGTTTTGTCGAACACCGAAATTAAAGCAGATTGAATGGTTTTTGCAGTTGTCATTGTGTTGTAGTTTTTTAAAGGTGCAAAAGTACTATTTGTCTGTTTAACTTTCAAAGGAATACAGGATTAGTTTTTTCTTTTTTTGATATTTTCTGCATTGACAACAGCATCTGTTATATTTGCATTTTGTGTGCATCTTATGGGATAAAGCCTTGTGGCGGATCAGGTGAAAAAAGATATGTTTTTTTGTAACAAAATCACAATATAAACTACCAATCAGTATATTTACAATTAAGAAAAACCGTATGCTTCTTTACCTCCGTTTGCTCAAAGAAAGTTTCAATTTTGCGATGAATGCATTGCGAAATAATAAATTGCGTACTTTTTTGTCATTACTGGGTGTAACAATCGGTATTTTTTCCATTATAGCGGTACTGGCTGCCGTAGATTCGTTGGATCAGAAAATAAAGGGTGATTTGGGAGATCTGGATAAAAATACGGTTTATTTACTGCGTTTTCCGTTTGGTCCCAGTGAGGTGCCGAGTTGGAAAAGGGAACAGTTTCCGGATGTAACCTATGAAGAATTTGAATATTTAAAGCGTTCGTTAAGCGGTGTCGATAAAATTGCGTTCAATCTTTTTACCCGTAATGAGAATATAAAATTTGAAGAAAGAACCGTCAGTTCTGTTCGGGTCACACCAACGACCAATGAATTTGAAGGGATTGACGGGATTAAAATTGACCACGGACGGTTTTTTAACGAGTCAGAATCTAATTCGGGAACCGGCGTCATTATTTTGGGTTATGAAGTTTCAAACGGATTGTTTGATCGTCCTGAACAGGCCATCGGAAAAAAAGTCAGGTTATATGGTCAACGTTTCACCGTGATAGGGGTTACTCAAAAGCAAGGGTTTTCTACTTTTGGAGACAGCCGGGATAACGCCGTTTTTATTCCGATGAATTTTATCCGCAGATTATATGGCGAAAACAGCAGTATGCTCACGCCTGCCATTTTGATTAAGCCTGAAAAAGGGATTGATATGGAAGGCTTCAAAGGAGAGATTACTCAAAAACTCAGAAATTTCAGAGGATTAAAAGCCGCTGATATTGATAATTTTTTTATCAATGTGCTTTCCGGTTTTACCGATATGATTGATAATATTATGGGGCAGATGAACGTAGTCGGGTGGATTATTTCAGGTTTTTCACTGCTGGTTGGCGGATTCGGAATTGCCAATATCATGTTTGTTTCGGTGAAGGAAAGAACCAATTTGATCGGAATTCAAAAATCGTTAGGAGCTAAAAACAGGTTTATTTTGTTTCAGTTTTTATTTGAAGCCGTAATATTATCGGTAATTGGCGGGATTATCGGTTTGGTCATGGTATGGCTGATTGCAGTGGTTTTATCTAAAGTATTGGATTTTGAATTTGTGCTGAGTTTCGGTAATATGATGCTTGGAACAGGTTTAGCCGGATTTATCGGGTTGGTTTCCGGAATTATTCCGGCCATTTCAGCTTCTAAATTGGATCCGGTGGAGGCGATTAGGAGTGGGATGTAATAGTATAAAAAAAATCCCGATTCCTCGGGATTTCATTTATCTGACATCGTCATTTAAAATTAAATCTAAATAGAGATTCACTTTGTCTTTTAATTCTTTTCGGTGGGTAATAAAATCCAAAAACCCGTGTTCTAACAGGAATTCAGATGTCTGAAAGCCTTCCGGTAAATCTTTTCCGGTGGTATCTTTTACCACACGGGGCCCGGCAAAACCGATTAATGCTCCCGGTTCACCAATATTAATGTCACCTAACATGGCATACGAAGCCGTTGTTCCGCCCGTAGTCGGGTCGGTACAAAGTGAAATATAAGGAATTTTAGCTTCGGCCAATTGGGCTAATTTAGCAGAGGTTTTAGCTAACTGCATCAAGGAATACGCGGCTTCCATCATTCGGGCACCACCTGATTTTGAGATCATCAGAAACGGTACTTTATTTTTGATGGAATAATCAATTCCTCTTGCAATTTTTTCTCCCACTACCGCTCCCATCGAACCGCCGATAAAGGCAAAATCCATACAGCAAACCACTAAGTCTTTTCCTTTTGATTTTCCTACGGCCGTTCTGACCGCATCTTTTAATCCGGTTTTATCGTACGCTTCTTTTAAGCGGTCTGAATATTTTTTGGTATCCACAAAATGCAACGGATCTTTAGAAGTCATTTTGGCATCCAATTCTTTGAATTCATTGTTGTCAAACAAAATTTCAAAATATTCTTTACTGCCGATCCGCACATGAAAATCATCATCGGGACTCACCCAAAGGTTTTTGGCTAATTCGTCCTGATCGATAATTTTACCGGTAGGAGATTTATACCAAAGTCCTTTCGGAACATCTTTTTTGTCTTCCGTAGCGGTTTGAATTCCTTTTTCTGTTCTTTTAAACCAAGCCATAATTTTAAATTTTGGTTGGAAGATGGAAGTTGGAAGTTTGGAAGAAAACTTCCTGCTTCAAACTTCACTCTTCCTGCTTATAAAGTGTTAACGTTATTTAAGTCAGCAAATGCTTGCTCTAATCTTGTATTGAATGTCACTTCACCTTCACGAATCCATTTTCTCGGATCATAGTGTTTTTTGTTGGGTGAATCGGCTCCGTCCGGACTTCCGATTTGAGTTTTTAAATAATCAATTTTACTGGTCATATAGTCACGGATTCCTTCCGTAAAGGCAAATTGTAAATCAGTGTCAATATTCATTTTAACCACTCCGTATGAAATAGCCTCTCGGATCTCTTCTAAGGTAGAACCGGAACCGCCGTGGAATACAAAATCAATAGGATTGGAGCCGGTATTGAATTTTTTCTGTACATATTCCTGCGAATTTTTCAAAATAACCGGAGTCAATTTTACATTTCCGGGTTTATATACACCGTGTACATTTCCGAATGCAGCAGCAATTGTGAATTTCGGACTCACTTTCATCAGTTCTTCGTAAGCATAACTTACTTCATCCGGTTGTGTATATAATTTTGAACTGTCAACATCAGAATTATCTACACCATCTTCCTCGCCGCCGGTTACGCCTAATTCGATTTCCAGGGTCATGCCCATTTTGCTCATGCGGGCTAAATATTCTTTACAGATATGGATGTTTTCTTCCAGCGGTTCTTCCGACAAATCAATCATGTGCGAAGAAAACAATGGTTTTCCGGTTTCGGCAAAATGTTTTTCGGAGGCATCCAGTAAACCGTCAATCCAAGGCAACAAATTTTTAGCACAATGATCAGTGTGCAAAATCACGGTTGCCCCATAAGCTTCGGCCAGGGTGTGAATGTGTTTTGCTCCGGCTATAGCTCCTAAAATAGAAGCTCTTTGCCCTTCGTTAGAAAGTCCTTTTCCGGCATTATAAGATGCCCCGCCGTTAGAAAACTGAATGATGACAGGTGCTTTTAACTTGGCTGCTGTTTCCAGAACACCATTGATGGTACTGGAGCCGATTACGTTTACTGCCGGCAGAGCGAAGCCTTTTTCTTTAGCATAGTTAAAAATTTCCTGTACCTGATCTCCGGTTGCTACACCCGGTTTTATGTTGTGTGCCATTTGCTTGTTAAATTAGTTAAGAGAACAAAAATAGGAATTAATCGAGTGAACAAAAAATAATTGACAATAAAATCAGTGCGGTTTTGATTAGTTTTTCTGAAAAATTACGATAACGTTTTAGAACGGATAATTAATCCCGACATTGAATACGATGTTACTGAAATTGTATTCCCTGAACCATCTTTTTCCAATTTCATGAGCCGGATTATACGTTTTGAATCCAAAGTCGAAACGGGCAACAACAAACCCGAAGTCGTAACGGATACCAAAACCGGAACCAACCGCAATATCCCGGAGTGAATTTAAACCGTCAAAAATAAAATCCTCATCTTCCACATTATCTAAAACATTCCAGATGTTTCCGGCATCGACAAAAAGTGCTCCTCTGACCTTTCCGAACATTTTGAAACGAAATTCGGCATTCATCAGCATCTTCATGTTAGCCTCGTTAAAGTCGTTTCTTGCACCACTGCTTCCGGGGCCCAGACCATAAGGTCGCCAAGCCCTGTTGTCGTTTGACCCTCCGCCAAAATAACTTCGTGAAAACGGAATACTGTTCGAATTTCCGTAGGGAATGGCTATTCCGAAAAAGGTTCTGGTTGCAAAAACCATGTTGTTCCGCAGATCAAAATGCTTGATATATTCAAACTCGCCTTTCACATATTGCGAAAACTCAATGTCAAAAAAGGTTTTGTTTCCATTGGGGCCTAAAGGCTGATTTGAAGCATCTGCAATGAGTGAAAGCACATTGCCCGCCGTTTCTGCCTTGATTCTGAAAACATAAAATTCGTTGTCTAGCAGGCTTGTTTTGGTGGTTTTAGAAAAACTGTAGCTCGAAGCAATAATCAGGTTGTTTTCAGTTAATCTGTTTTTCCGCTCATTGATGCTTCTGATGGTTCTGAAGTCTGAATCTGTCGGAAAAATAACAGGGTCATTCCCCAGAACATCATTTAAAAAATTATTCGTTCCGAAAGGAACGGTCAGGTCTCCGTTTTCATTTAAATAGGATGAGTCAACGGGATAATTTTCGGCAATATTATTCAGAGCTCCGTATGAAGAACGATATACGTTGAAATAATTGTTTCCGTTGATGTTTTTAATGTACTGAATGTTGAATAAATCAAACCGCACGGAGTTGTATCGTTTGGGGGTCCAGTTATAGGTCAGTGAACCGGTAAAATTTTCTTTGTCCAGACCAATGTTTTCCTGTTTGGCAAAACCCAGGCTGATTTGAGTGGACGGAATCATTTCTTTGGGGATGATTTTTCCGGTTTTAACCGGGAAGAATACCCTTGGAAAGTTCAACCGCATGTCGGCTCCGTATTCGGAGATATTAAAAAAAGTGTTGTCCGGATTGGCTAAATCCTGTGAAGAACCTATATTTCCTCTGGCAGCTATTTCTAATGTTTCGGCTCCGTTAAAGATGTTGCGGATGGAGAAAGAAGTATTACCGGCCAGACCAAAATCCTGGATATTGGAGTGTAAAGCATCAAACGAAGCCCCGAAACTGTATTTTTTTCTGGGGCTGAGGTAAATATTGGCAATTAATGAACTGGCCAGGCTATCACTCGGGTCCAGTTCGTACTGGATAGACGGATAGGTAAATACCCTGAAGTTATTTAATGAACGGGAAGTCAGGTTGTTTCTGAAATCAGCGTAGGTTCCGCCTTTACTGATAAATACGGCATCGGTAATTGCTTTCGGCCTGTATTTTAACTTGTCAACACTGTAAAGGTTATAGTTGTTATACACGACACTGTCGGCAATTTTCACGTTGTTTTTTGAAGATGGATTATCAGTATAGATGTTGACTTCACTGATTTTATAAATTTTAAAAGGGGTAGTGGCAAGTGAATCACCGTCACGATAGGAATAATCACTGATCAGCAGGTTTACATTTGCTTTGTTTCCCGTTTTGATTGTGTCAACATCAAAATTGATATAATTCTGTTGGAAATTATATACGCCGTTGTTCCGAAAATAATTCGTAAGCCTATTTCGTTCTTCTTCAAAATTGTCTGACCGGTATTGTTCTCCTTTTTTAACAACGGATAATTTTTCCGTTCTCCGGTACAGCGAGTCTAAAACGGACGAACTTATTTTTCGGTTAATGCTGTCTATTATATATGGATTGCCCAGTGTCACCGTGTAGGAAGTCAATGCTTTTTTAATACCGATAGTATCTGTTGCGGCAGTAGCTTTTACGTTAAAGTAACCTTCGTTAAAATAATAAGCTTTTAATTTTGCAATTGATTTTTTTGTTTTTGACTCGTCTAAAATTACGGGAGCTTCACCGGTGCTCTCCAGAAAATTATGAATGCCGGAATACCAGAACGACTCGCCCAAACGATAAACTTGTTTAGACGATAAAAACTTTGAAGTTCTTTGAAACCGGATGGAGTCTTTGATGAATTTTTCCGCAAACAGCGAATCGTGATTTGGTTTTGCCCAATTGTAGAAATACAGACTGAACGGCAAATTCAGAAACCGGGTGTTAGGTTTTTGTGTGATTAGTTCAGTGATATCTTCATTTTTAACTTTCTTTCCGTCAACAATTATTTCTGATTTGGCAAGAAGATTTTTGCCGTCCGGAACTCTTTTGACGGAGTTACAGGCATAAAAAATCAGTGCTGTTAAAATTATTAATGATATTTTTGCGGAAATCTTTTTCAATTGAATTTGAAATTTAGTTCAAAAGTACATTATTTTATGGTTAGTAAAAACCAAATTAAACGAATTACCGGATTACATCAAAAAAAGTTCAGAAGTGAACACGGACTTTTTATAGCCGAAGGTTTTAAAGTGATACAGGAATTATTTCATTCACATTACAAAATTCAGGAATTCTATTCAACCGATGCCACTTTACAACTCGATAACGCTACCGGACCACAACTTATTTCAGAGGCGGATTTAAAAAAAATAAGTTGCTTGAAAACGCCGAACCAATGTCTGGCCGTTTTTAAAATTACACCGCCGAAACCTGTTCCGGCGGATGGACTGATACTGGTGTTAGATGATATTCGAGATCCCGGAAATCTGGGGACAATTATACGGTTGTGCGATTGGTTTGGCATTGAACATTTGGTTTGTTCGGAAGAAACAGCTGATGTTTACAATCCAAAAGTAATTCAGGCTACAATGGGTTCTATCGGCAGGGTGAATGTAGTTTATACTTCTTTAGAAAGTTTTTTGAACAGCAGGCGGCCTGTTTACGGGGCTTTTATGGAAGGCAATTCAGTATATGAAACGGTATTGCCCCAAGACGCTGTTTTGGTTATGGGAAATGAAGCCAATGGTGTGAGTGCTGCCGTTGAAGCCTTGATTCAGCAAAAAATAAGTATTCCGCGTTTTGGAAGACTGCAAAAAACGGAAAGTCTTAATGTGGCGACTGCCACAGCAATACTGTTGAGTGAATTCCGCCGGAAGATCAGTGGAAAGTAAAATTTATAAAAAAACCTCTTGTTTTCATCGAGTCAACCGATGAAGTCCAAGGACTGTTAGGGTCATTGTCACGGATTAATTCATCGTTGAGGCTAAAGATACCCCTGATGGATGGCGAAAATTTGAAATACTCCAGGTAGATGTCAATTCCAAAACCAATTTCGTAAAAGTTAGTCCATTTTGTCATCCGGAACCGGTTGTTTGAATTATCATCCTGGGCGGTGGCATTACTGGACAGATTGAGTGAAGCCGATACTCCGCCAACCAGATAAGGTCTTATGTTCCCTAACCGTTGAGAGGAAAATTTTAGCAACAGAGGAAAATGAATATAGGTCGATTTTACTTCCCGTAATGCGTCGAACTGATTTTCAAAATTAGGAAAAGTCAGATTGCGTTGGGTGTAATACAAACCCGGTTCAAAGCGGAGGTTTATATTCTGGTGCAGACGCAAATCGCCTACCAATCCAACATTAAAACCGGTGGTGGTCTCCGATAAAATTTCTTCGGTAACGCGGTTTTGATCTATTTTGAAATCATAGGCGTTGAAACCTAAAAAATAGCCCCAGTGTACCCGTTGTTTGTCAAAATTTTCAAGGTGAATAATCGGATCTCTTCCAAAAACACCATTGAACTGAGCCTTAGAATGCGTACTCAATAAGAGCATTATGCTTAAAAATACTGTTCTCATTTTATTTTTTTGATGCGGAATAAATAGTGGCAACATCAAATGTTTGTGGCATTGCTGCTACGTCTATAAACCCAACTTTTCTCAAAATATTGTTCAAAGCTTCTCCGTAAGGAAAAACGGATGCTGATTCTGATAAATAGGAATAGGCAGAATTATCTTTCGAAAACAGTTTTCCAATCAGGGGCAGAATATATTTTGTATAGAAATAATATCCCTGTCTGAACGGAAATTTTCTGGGGACAGAGGTTTCTAAAATAACAAAAATACCATTTGGTTTCAGCACTCTCAGGATTTCTGCTAATCCTTTTTCTAAGGTTTCAAAGTTTCTGACACCAAAGGCTACAGTTATGGCGTCAAAACAATTATCTTCAAAAGGAATATTTTCAGAATCCCCTAAAACCATTTCGATTCTGTGAGAAAGTTTTTTTTGTTCAATTTTTTTTCTGCCTACGTCAAGCATTCCGGCAGAAATATCTAAACCGATGATTTTTTTTGCGTTGGTTTTTGTCATCAAAATAGCCAGATCACCTGTTCCGGTGGCTATATCAAGAATGGTTTCGGGATTTTTTGCAGAAACCATTGCTAAAACTTTTTTACGCCATTTCACATCCGTGCCAAATGAAATCACTCTGTTGAGACCGTCATAATTGCCGGAAATGTTGTCAAACATTTGGGCAACTTGTTCTTTTTTTCCCAAGGAGGAGTCTTTGTAAGGTGTAACAGATTTTGACATACTTAAATTTTAGGCAAATATAAACTATTCTGTTGTCATGGCAATAACCGGCAAATTTAATTTGTTTAACTTTTTTATTCAAAGCATAAACAAAATATCACTGTTTTTGGTGATATAAAAAAAATCACCAAAAGTGGGTATTGTGTATGTGTTTGATATTGTGCAATTTTACCACATGAATCAAATGTTACATATCATGTTATCAAGAATTGTCAAAGCTGAACTAAAGTGGATACTATTGGCACTGGTTATCACCTTTTTTCTTGTTAGCAGTATCGACAGTGTTGCTTTAATCAGCAACACTGAAGTTGGGGTGCCACAAACGTTCTTAGGGTTAAATTTGTTTTTGGAAATTTTAGTTTTTTTCGCCTTTAGTACCTTTGTGGTATTTGGTATTAAAGGCTTCTTTGAGATGTATTCTCAAAGGTTTGCCAATGTCGTAATCTTCATCTCTGGAGTATTTTTGGCAGTGGTAATTTTTATATTAAGTTATCAGATACTGATGCTTGAATAGGCTGATTCAAACACATGAAGCATTGATTCTAAACATCCCGAAAGGGATGTTTTTTTATTGAAGCGGTTTAAACTTTTTCGCATCAATCAAAAAAGTTTAAACCACTTCATTTGCGGATGTAGGTTTGATACGTAAAGTCAACCAAGTGTTTCTCATCTTTCGGATGGTAAGTTTCTTCTACCAGCAGCCATTGGTTCGGATTAATATCCGGAAAAAAAGTATCGGCCTCAAATGAGGCATGAACCCGGGTAAGTTCAATTACATCGGTATAGTCTAATGCCTGTTTGTAGATTTCACCACCACCGATGATAAATGCGTCTTCCTCTTCCGGAACAAACTCAAGTGCCTTTTCTATACTGTTCACAACAATACAATGCTGGGGCTGATAATCTTTCTGTCGGGTAATAATAATATGTGTTCGGTTGGGAAGAAGTTTTGGAAAGCTTTCAAATGTTTTTCTTCCCATAATAATAGGATGGCCGGATGTGAGCTCTTTAAAGCGTTTGAAGTCGTCCGGTAAATGCCAAACCAAATCATTGTTTTTGCCTAAAGCATTGTTTTCTGCCGCAGCAGCAATCATGATGATCATGCCTAAATCTCTTTTTTTGAATTGGTTTCGTTTTCTATTTTCTGTTCCAGTTGTTTGATGCGTTGTTCCTGTTTAGCCATCAATCGGTCAATCTGCTCTCTTTCCCATTCTTTATTCATGAACCGATCGGTAATATAAACCTTAATAAAATGCAGGATAAAAAGAAAGAACCAAAGGGTTACTGCCCATAAATACCATCCTTCAAAAGGTTGTATGTCGAAAAACTTTTCAATTAACAGAAAAAAAAGACTACCGATTAAAAACAAAACAAAATGGTAGTACAGTCTTTTTTTTTGTTTAATTCTTCGTCGGGCATATTCGTATTTTTCGTGTTGCTCCGTATTCATATCCATAAAGTTTGTTGTTTTTTGGTTTTGAAAGGTATTATTTTTTTGAAAAATAAAAAAATGAATTTGCATATAATGAAATGCGAAACCGTTTTCCTGTTTTGATAATTGCAAATGAATGAGTTGTAAACTGTTAATTTGGTTTTTTTTGAGAGTTCTTATTGCTAATTTGGTAAAAATAATGCTAACTCTTTGATTTTCATTATCCTATTCGTTTCTTTGTGGCATAATTCTAAAAATTAGACAGTTATGGCAATTAAAAAACAATTTATAAAAACTAAACCGGTTTGCAAAGTTACTTTTTCCATTGAAGCAAAAGAAGCTGTTTCTGCAGCTGTAGTGGGTGATTTCAATAACTGGAATCCCAAAGAAGGAGAATTAAGCAAATTAAAAAACGGAACTTTCAAAGCTACGTTTGAGTTGCCGGCTTCCAACACTTATGAGTTCCGCTATTTAGTAGACGGAGAATTTGTTAATGAAGCGGAAGCTGATGCGTACAAATGGAATGATTTTGCAGCAGCGGAAAACAGTGTTGTGGTCGTTTAAATTTCGCTTTTAAAGAAAAATAATTTCATCCGTTTGATTTTATCAGGCGGATTTTGCTTTTTAGTTTATTCTGTATGTGATTGGAATTTTGAATGAAAATGCAACAGGAACTTCTTTGACTGATGCGGGAATAAAGCGGGGTAATTTCTTGATAATTCTTTCCGCTTCCTTTTCCTGGATTCCGTATGGTCCTTCTATGTTGTTTATGTTGACAAAACCATCTTTGTCCATATAAAAATCACACTCAACTGTGCCTTCATAGCCATTGTCAATTGCCTCTTCAGGATAGATGAGGTTCTTCATGATGTGTTTACTGATAAAGGTATTTATACATTTATCATAATCATCAGAGTCTTTACATTCATAGGGTCTTGGTTTTATTCCGAATTTGAAATCAGATTGATAGTTTAGTTCTTTTAGTATTTTGTCATCGGCAATAAGCAACGTTCTGTTTTTTCTTACATAAAAAACAAACTCATGGTGTTTGACTTTCAACGAGTTGTTGGTTGAATCGTTATTCGGAAAAGGCTCTAATTGTAAAAGAAAATTTTCAAGTTTTTTCTTTAAATCATTGTTTGAAAAATCAATGTCTATGTCTTCTCTGATTGGTTTGCTGTCTTGGAATACAAAAGCAAGGGTAAGAACAGAATAACCGTTTTTGAAATTGGTGACTATAGCACTTTTTGTTTCAGGTGTAATTAAATTTAAGATTTCTTTTTCAAGAATTTTTCTCTCGCAGGCATTGTATTCTTTTTCGTCTTTACAATCGTCATGAAACGGAAAGTATTTTTGCTGACTTTTTTCTTGCCCAATTATGGTGCTGCAAATGAACAAAAAGCACATGAAATAGTTCATAAATACCGCATTAAACCGCTACAACTCCTTTGATGTGTGGGTGCGGATCATATCCTTCTAATGTAAAATCAGTGAATGTAAAATCGAAGATATTCTTTATTTCGGGGTTTAAAACCATTTTCGGCAAGGGTTTTGGCTCACGCGAAAGTTGCAGTTCCAATTGCTCGATGTGGTTATTATAAATATGTGCATCCCCAAAGGTGTGAATAAAATCTCCGGGTTGCAGGTCGCAAACCTGAGCAATCATCATTGTTAACAAAGCGTATGAAGCGATGTTGAACGGAACGCCCAGAAAAATGTCGGCACTGCGTTGGTATAATTGACAACTTAATTTTCCATCGGCCACATAAAACTGAAAAAAGGCATGACAGGGCGGAAGAGCGGCTTTTCCGTTGGCGACATTTTCGGCAAAGGATTTAGAAGTATCCGGTAAAACAGAAGGATTCCAAGCTGAAACCAGCATTCTTCGGCTGTTTGGATTCTTCTTTAAGGTTTCGATTAATTCAGCTATTTGGTCAATTTCCTCACTGTTCCAATTACGCCATTGATGACCGTAAACCGGACCTAAATCGCCCTTTTCATCAGCCCATTCATCCCAGATTTTTACCCCGTTTTCTTTTAAGTAACCAATATTCGTTTCGCCTTTTAAGAACCAAAGCAATTCGTAAATAATCGATTTTAAATGAAGTTTTTTAGTGGTCACCATCGGAAAGCCTTGACTCAAATCAAAACGCATCTGATAACCAAAAACACTGATGGTTCCGGTTCCGGTTCGGTCGCCTTTTTGCGATCCGTTTTCTAAAACGTGTTTAACTAAGTCGTGGTATTGTTTCATTTTTTTCTGACTCTGTAATGGTTAAATATTTGAACTAAATTGTTTTCATAGAAAAATATTAATACCGGAATACCTATAATTTCAATAAATAAAAATTTAAAACTTCCTATGAAATTGTATAAGATTAAAGCAACAAACGAACTAGTTATAAATCCTAAAAATATTTTATTTCTAGATACTTTACCATAAATTTCATTGATATGAGTTCTTTCTTTTCTTAAACAACTGATGCATGTTGTGCCTTTAAAATCGCCATGTTGCATTTGATATGTTCCTCGATCGCTTTCGCTGATAGAAATTTTATTTTCATGCTTGCAATGGTTACAAATAAAATGAAGCGTCATAATCTATCCAATAATCATTCCTGCAATAGTGGCAGATAATAAAGACGCTAAACTTCCTCCAATTACTGCTTTTAATCCAAATTCAGATAGTGTTTTTCGTTGTCCCGGAGCCAATGACCCAATACCACCGATTTGAATTCCGATAGAGGCAAAGTTAGCAAAACCACACAACATATACGTGGCCATGATAACCGACTTGTCATACGTAAAGTGGATGGCATTGGCTGCATTTTTTAATTCGGCTAACTGTATATATCCAACGAATTCTGATGCGGCTAATTTAATCCCCAGCAATTGACCCATCAGCATCATGTCTTCCCTGGCTACACCGATCAGCCACATCAAAGGAGCAAAAACAATACCTAAAACGGTTTCCAATGAAAACTTAGAATAAGGAGTGTTTGCGGCAATTATTTCATTTAATCCGGACCAGTCTCCTATCCAGCCCAAGGTGTAATTGATCATGGCGATAAAAGCGATAAAAACCAACAGCATGGCTGCTACATTGGCTGCCAGCTTTAAACCCTCGGTTGTTCCGGTGGCAATGGCATCCAGAATATTGGAACCGATTTTTTCTTTAGAAACTTCAACATTTGTATTAATGGATTCCGTTTGCGGAAATAATATTTTTGAAACCACAATGGCTCCCGGAGCTGCCATTACGGATGCCGCCAGCAGGTGTTTGGCAAATTCTAAACGTAACAAGGGGTCATTACCGCCTAAAAATCCAATATAAGCCGCTAAAACACCTCCGGCAACAGTTGCCATACCACCGACCATGACCAAAAGAATTTCACTTTTGTTCATTTTTTCTAAATAGGCTTTAATCATCAGCGGAGCTTCGGTTTGCCCTAAAAATATATTTCCGGCTACCGATAAACTTTCTGCTCCCGAAATACCTAAGATTTTAGTCAACAGCATGGCCAATCCTTTTACTACAATCTGAATTATTCCTAAATAAAACAATAAAGAGGTTAACGCTGAAAAGAATATAATGGTAGGTAAAACCTGAAACAGGAAGATGAATCCGAAATTGTCAACATTCATCATTCCTCCTAATAAAAACTCGCTTCCGGCTCTTGTAAAATCTAATACTTTCACAAACAATCCGCCAACAAATTCAAATAAGTTTTTTACAAAATCTACTTTCAAAACACCAATTGCCAACACTAACTGAGCAAAAATTCCAAGGCCAACTGTCTTCCAATTGACGGCTTTTCTATTTGCACTAAAAATAAATGCAATAATCAAAAGTGAAATCATTCCTAAAACTCCTCTCCATAAACTTTTGATTGTAAAGCCTTTACTTTCAATAAGTTTTGCTTGATTTTGTTCGGGTTTTATTTTGTTTGATGCAAAAAAAGAATAAGCTTTGTCTTTTGTTTTTAAGGTTAGTAGCGAGTCAGATTTTGATTCAATAGTAAATCGTTTTGTTGGAGCATCGGAACCATTTTCAAACAAAAACAAATAATTATCTTGTACCAAATAATCTCCTTTTTGAGTGATGCTGTCTGAACTTATTTTAAGCTCGTATCCGCCTTCTTTTAATTCTAAATAATCCGATTTGGAAGAGCTCAATTGCCATTTTTTTTCTAACTCTTGAGCTTTAAAACCAAGTGAAAACAACAAGGTTAGGGTGAGTAATATTATTTTTTTGTACATTTTGTGTATTAAAATGGGATTATTTAATGCGTGTTTTTATGATTCTTTTTTCGAAATTTCATCTCTTATTTTTGCCGCTTTTTCATAGTCTTCATTCTGAACGGCTTCATTTAATAGTTCATACAGTTCTTTAACGGTTTTTGAACTGTAAATGTCTTTTGAAGAAGTGTCTTCCATACCAAAAGTTTCAGGCGTGCTCAAAACATCCTGATCTTCATTTCCGGCATTTTCAGATTCCATTGTGTTTCCTTTTAAATAAACACCAGCTTTGTCTAAAATATTTTTATACGTAAAAATAGGGGCATTAAAACGCAATGCCAAAGCGATAGCATCAGAAGTTCTGGCATCAATGATTTCTTCAATTTTATCACGTTCACAAATAATACTCGAATAAAAAACACCGTCAACCAGTTTGTGAATAATAACTTGTTTTACGACAATATCAAACCGATCGGCAAAACTTTTAAACAGGTCATGGGTGAGCGGACGGGGTGGTTTTATTTCTTTTTCTAATGCAATGGCAATCGACTGGGCTTCAAAAGCTCCAATTACAATGGGCAGTTTTCGTTCTCCATCCACTTCATTCAGTATTAATGCGTAGGCACCGTTTTGGGTTTGGCTGTAAGAAATTCCTTTTATGGCTAGTTTAACAAGACTCATATTATATTGTAATAATGCACTAAAAGTGAAGCGTTTATTTTTAATTAATAATAAAAAATTGGGCTATCTGAACAAAGATACAACTATCTCGATTCAGATAGCCCAATAAGGGCACAATTTATAAAAAATTATGAATTTTGAGCTTTAAATTCTTTTAATTTTTGAGTCAATTTCGGAACAATTTCAAATGCATCTCCAACTACACCATAATCGGCAACTTTAAAGAAAGGAGCTTCCGGATCGGAATTGATAACCACTTTCACTTTAGAAGAGTTGATTCCGGCAATGTGCTGGATAGCTCCTGAAATTCCTATGGCTATATACAGATTGGTGGCAACGGGTTTTCCGGTTTGTCCAACGTGCTCACTGTGAGGTCTCCAGCCTAAATCAGATACCGGTTTTGAACAGGCGGTAGCAGCTCCTAAAACTGCCGCTAGATCTTCTACCAATCCCCAGTTTTCAGGGCCTTTTAATCCGCGGCCGCCTGAAACAACTATTTCGGCATCGGCAATTGTCACTTTTCCGGTCACTTTTTCTACATTTTCAACTTTTACAGTAAAGTCAGCATCGTTCAGCCCGGGCGAAAAATCTTCACTGCTCAGGGTTGAGTTGCTCTCCGCCAAACCATAGGAATTTTTGGCTAAACCTAATACCTTTACATCTGTAGAAATTTCGGTGATATTGAAAGCTTTATTTGAAAACGCATTTCTCTTTACTTGAAACGGCGAGGTGCTCAAAGGTAATCCTACTACGTTTGAAGCATAACCTGCTTCTAATCCAACCGCTACCAGCGGTGCTAAATAAATACTGTCTGTTGTTGAAGAAAGCACAATTACTTTAGCTCCTTCTTTTTGAGCGGCTTGCTTGATGACATCAGCATAAGCTTTAGCGTTAAAAGTTGCCAATTTATCGTTGGTTACTTTCAATACTTTGTCCACACCATATTTTGATAATTCGGAAACATCACCTGCGTTTACAGTAACGGCAGTAACGGTTGTTCCTAATGATTCTGCAACTTTTTTTGCATAAGAAGCCAATTCAAAAGCAACTTTTTTGAATTTTCCTTCTGCTGATTCTGCATATATTAATAATGACATAATTTTTTGTTTAAATTTTAAAAATGGTTTAATGGGTTAAGAGTTTGTGTGATATTTGCTTCAAACGCCATACTCCCAACTAAAAACTACTTACTAAATAACCTTTGCTTCGTTGTGTAATAAATTTACTAATTCATCCAAGTTGTCCGCACTAACCAGTTTAACGGCTGATTTTGGTGCTGGTTTTTCAAATTTAACCGCTTTAGTGTTGTTGTTAGCTCCAACTGGTTCCAAAACAGTTAAAGCTTTTGTTCTTGCAGTCATAATTCCTCTCATGTTTGGGATACGTAAATCTTTTTCTTCTACTAAACCTTTTTGACCTCCAATCACTAAAGGTAATGAGGCAGAAATAGTTTCTTTTCCGCCGTCAATTTCTCTGATTGCTTTGACAGAAGAACCTTCTACTTTTAAATCAATGCAAGAATTAATGAAATTATAACCTAATAACCCGGCAATCATACCCGGAACCATTCCGCCGTTATAATCCAAAGACTCTTTTCCGCAGATGACTAAATCATATTGGCCTTGTTTAATCACTTCGGCTAATTGTTTGGCAACAAAAAAACCATCGGTCGGATCGGCGTTTACCCGAATGGCTTCGTTGGCACCAATCGCTAAAGCTTTTCTTAAAGTAGGCTCTGTATCTGGTCCGCCTACATTTACAACAGTTACATTTGCTCCTTGTTGTTCCTGAAACCAGATGGCTCGTGTTAAACCAAACTCATCATTGGGGTTGATCACAAATTGAACGCCGTTAGTGTCAAACGCTGAATCACCGTTCACAAAATTAATTTTTGAAGTAGTATCAGGCACGTGACTGATGCAAACTAATATTTTCATATGATAGATTTAAATTATTTTCGGTTACGAAAGTACAAATATTTTTTCTAATTTTAGTATGCGTGCATAATATTTTTTAGAAACTAAATCGTTTTCGTAAAATTTTAAATTAAGATTTTAAATAATCAGGGGTTAAAAATGAAAAGAATGTAAATTTTGGGAGTAATATAAAGACAACTATTTTAAGGTAAAAATATGTAGTAAAGTGATTTTAAATTTTTATTTTTGCCTTTCGTAAAAATGATTTTTTAAGATATTTTCAATATGAGAACAATTCAATTTAGAGAAGCTATTGCAGAAGCAATGAGTGAAGAAATGCGTCGTGACGAAAGCGTTTATTTAATGGGTGAAGAAGTAGCGGAATACAACGGAGCATACAAGGCATCAAAAGGAATGTTGGATGAGTTTGGTCCCAAAAGAGTTATTGATACCCCGATTGCTGAGCTTGGATTTGCCGGAATTGCAGTAGGTTCAGCCATGAACGGTTGTCGTCCGATTGTAGAATTCATGACGTTTAACTTCTCTTTGGTTGGAATTGATCAGATTATTAACAATGCGGCCAAAATGCGTCAAATGTCGGCAGGCCAGTTCCCGATGCCAATGGTTTTCAGAGGGCCGACGGCTTCGGCCGGACAATTAGCGGCGACGCATTCACAGGCTTTTGAGAATTGGTTTGCCAATACGCCGGGATTAAAAGTAGTGGTGCCGTCAAATCCGTATGATGCAAAAGGATTACTGAAATCAGCTATTCGTGATAATGACCCGGTTATTTTCATGGAATCAGAACAAATGTATGGTGATAAAATGGAAGTACCGGAGGGAGAGTATACTATTCCGCTGGGTGTGGCAGACATTAAAAGAGAAGGCTCTGATGTAACTGTTGTTTCGTTTGGAAAAATTATTAAAGAAGCGTTTGTTGCGGCTGATGAATTGGCCAAAGAAGGAATTTCCTGTGAAATCATCGACTTAAGAACCGTTCGTCCGATGGATTATGAGGCAATTCTTAATTCGGTAAAAAAGACAAATCGTTTAGTGGTTTTAGAAGAAGCCTGGCCATTTGCCAGTGTCGCTTCAGAAATTACCTATATGGTTCAGGAAAGAGTTTTTGATTATTTAGATGCACCGGTGCAAAGAATCACAACGGCAGACACACCTGCTCCTTATTCTCCGAGTTTGCTGAAAGAATGGTTGCCCAATTCAAATGATGTTATCAAAGCGGTGAAAAAGGTTTTGTATAAATAATCAAAATAAAAACTATATTTGAAACTTCATCAACCTGTTATTTGATGAAGTTTTTTTTTACAATTGTGCTATGAAAATTAAAAGCCTTTCTTTTTTATTATTACTTTTTTCAGTTTCAATAATTGCCCAGACTAAAGTGAGCGGAATTGTTGTAGATGAAAAGAATGAACCGATACCTTTTGCCAATGTCTATTTCAAGAATTCTACAGAAGGTGTTATTACAAACGAAAACGGCCGGTTTTATCTGGAGTCTCAAAAAAGTTACGGCGTTTTAGTGGTTTCGTTTATCGGTTATACTGCACAGGATATTAAATTAGAAAAAGCGGTTAATTATAATATGAAGGTTACTTTATCGGAGGGAGAAACCCTTCGTGAAGTGGTTTTGGTTACCGGCAAGTTGTCTAAAAAAAACAATCCTGCCATTGACATACTCAGAAAAATATGGGAAAGGAAACGCAAAAACGGTTTACACCAGTTCAACCAATACCAATATGATAAATATGAGAAAGTTGAATTTGATCTTAATACCATAGACAGTGCTACCATGAAAAGCCGGCTTTTTAGAGGGATGGAGTTTGTTTTTGAACAAATGGACACCTCTAAAATTACCGGAAAAACGTATCTTCCCATATTTATAAACGAATCACTTTCTGAAGTTTACGGTGATAATACGTCCAAAAGAGAAAAGGAAATTCTCAAAGCCAATAAAAATTCAGGCTTTAGCTCCAATCAACAAATTATAGCTTTTATCAAAGACCTGTATGCGGATTATGATATTTATAACAATTACCTCAAATTTTTTGACAAAGATTTTGTGAGTCCGCTTTCCAGAACGGGTATCGATGTTTACAATTATGCCTTAACCGATAGTATGTATATTGACAATAAGTGGTGCTATAACATTGTCTATTATCCGCGTAGAAAAGGAGAGTTGACTTTTAAAGGGGATTTTTGGGTGAATGATACCACTTTTGCCATCAAAAACATAAACATGGCCGTCACCAAGAGTGCCAACATTAACTGGGTAAAGGAAATTTATATCGAACAGGAATTTGAGGTAGTTAATGATTCGGTTTTTCTGCTGAAAAGAGACCACATGATGTCTGATTTTGCCTTCAATAAAAAGGAAGAGTCGCAAGGAGTTTACGGAAAGAGAACAACCTTGTATAAAAATCATAAGTTCAACCAGGAAAAGCCTAAAGAATTCTACAAACAGGAGGTCAATTTTATCGATAACGAGGTCTATAGCCGCTCAGATGAATATTGGCAGGAAAATCGGTTCGAAAATTTAAGCAAGGATGAATTAGGCGTCTATAAAATGCTTGATACCCTAAAAACAGTGAAAAAGTTCAAGCAAATGTACGATTTGGTCGCTATTTTGGGAAGTGGTTATATTCAGAAGGGAAATTTTGATATCGGACCCATTTTTTCAACTTTTGGCTATAATGAAGTAGAAGGTTTTCGCCTCAGGGCAGGAGGAAGAACCTATTTTGGACAGAACGACCCGTGGCGTTTACAGTTTTATACAGCTTATGGTTTTGATGATAACCAATTCAAATACGGTGTTTCCGGTAAAGTATTGTTGAACAAGCGGAACAGATTAATAGTAGAAGGAGGAAACAGGCGGGATATTGAACAAATTGGAGCAAGTTTAACGACCACAAACAATGTGCTCGGCAGGAGTTTTGCTTCTAACGGATTATTTATGTCGGGGGCCAATGATAACCTGACCAGTATTAATCTGAGTATGGTTTCATTAAATATTGAACCGGTAAAAAACCTGACTTTTGAAACCGGATTTTCTTATCGGACACTTAAACCGGCCTGGGAAAAGTTTAGTCTGGATTACTTTTCATCCGATTCGCCAACCGGAATTGCAAGTGAAGTCGCTCAATCCGAAGTTTCCTTTTCCGTTGATTATACACCGGGGAGAAAAACCATTGGTTATGGGGTAGAAAGAAGTATTGTGGATAGCCCGTTTACAAGAATTTTTGTCAATTACAGCCAAGGTTTAAAAGGAGTTTTTGACAGTGATTTTGATTATCAGAAAGTACAGCTGTACATCAAACAGCCTATTTTAGTAGGTGGTTTTGGAAGACTAAATGTGATTACGGAAGCGGGTAAAACTTTTGGAGAGGTTCCGCTTGGTTTAATGAATGTTGTGCCGGGAAACCAGTCGTATTTCATAATCGAGAATACGTTTAACAACCTGAATTTTTATGAATTTGTCACCGACGAATATGCTACATTGCAATTAGAACATCATTTTTTAGGACGCATATTGTCAAGAATTCCCGGCTTGAGACAGATGAATCTGCGGGAAATTGTTGGCATAAAAGCGGTGGTAGGATCCGTTTCTGAAGCAAACAGAGCACTAAATGCTTCAACGTTAACGTATTTGGCTCCGGAAAAACCATATTGGGAATACAGTGTCGGAATTGGAAATATCTTTAAAGTATTCCGTATCGATTGTTCCTGGAGGGGAAATTACCGCAATCTTCCTGATGCAAATAAGTTTGCTATTAAAGGTTCTTTCGGTTTTTATTTCTGATATATTATTTTTTTGTCTGTTTTTTTCTGCTTATTGTAATTTAGGCTTAAGTAAATTGGGAATTTGACAAAAATTAAATTCAATTCCCGGTTCTGCATTATTGCTCGTAAATTTGCAGTCCTTAAAAAATGAATAACTATGAGTGCAGCAAAACAAAAATCTTTTGATGTATTGATTGAAATACCAAAAGGAAGCCGAAATAAATATGAATACGATTTTGAGTTAAAAAAGATACGTTATGACAGAATGATTTTCTCTTCGATGATGTATCCGGCCGATTATGGATTTATACCTGAAACACTTGCTCTGGACGGTGATCCGTTGGATGTGTTGGTCCTGGTTACCGAACCGACATTCCCGGGATGTGTAATGGAAGTAAAGCCTATTGGTGTTTTTCATATGGCCGATGAAAAAGGACCGGACGAAAAAATTATTTGTGTTCCTGTTTCTGACCCGATTTGGAATAAGTTAAATGATTTGTCGGATGTAAATCCGCATTTGTTAAAAGAAATCGAACATTTTTTCCAGGTATATAAAGATTTAGAACAGAAAAAAGTAGATGTAGAAGGTTGGGGAGATGTTAATGAAGCCAAAGAAATCATCGAAAAATGTGTAGATCGTTTTGCGAATTTAGAAAGTAAACCGGAGGGATTATTTAGTATTCGTTAAAGAATTTACTGTTTTGTTAAAAAAAGCAACATTCAATTTGAGAATGTTGCTTTTTTTTATTCCTATTTTGTTATTTTTGCAATCGTTAAAAAAATTATAAAATACATTTTTATGGATTCAATTATGATTTATGTGCCACTAATCATGGCATTTCTGGGCTTAGCATTTATGTGGGCCAAAAGAGCTTGGGTGTTAAAGCAAGATGCAGGAGATGGTAAAATGAAAGAGATTTCAGATTATATCTACGAAGGAGCATTGGCTTTTCTTAAAGCAGAGTACAGATTATTAGCCATTTTTGTAGTAGGAGCCAGTGTTGCTCTGGCTGCTATTTCATTTATTGTTCCAACAACCGATATTTTGATTGTAGTGGCCTTTATTTTCGGAGCCATTTTTTCGGCTTTTGCCGGAAATATCGGGATGAAAATTGCAACGAAAACAAATGTCAGAACAACACAAGCTGCCAGAACAAGTTTGCCACAGGCATTAAAAGTTTCTTTTGGCGGAGGAACCGTGATGGGATTAGGTGTTGCCGGTTTGGCCGTATTAGGTCTTACGGCTTTCTTTATATTTTTCTACCATTATTTTATGGGCGGAATATGGACTTCTACAGACCAAATGACGATTGTGCTTGAAACACTTGCCGGTTTTTCTTTGGGTGCCGAATCAATAGCATTATTTGCTCGTGTTGGAGGTGGAATTTACACCAAAGCTGCCGATGTTGGTGCCGATTTAGTTGGTAAAGTAGAAGCAGGAATTCCCGAAGATGATCCGCGTAATCCTGCTACAATTGCGGATAACGTAGGAGATAATGTGGGTGATGTTGCCGGAATGGGTGCCGATTTATTTGGTTCGTATGTGGCTACCGTTTTAGCAGCAATGGTGCTGGGTAACTATGTTATCAAAGATATGGGAGGTGCTATTGACGATGCTTTTGGCGGAATCGGTCCAATTTTATTGCCAATGGCCATTGCCGGTTTCGGAATCTTGTTTTCCATTATCGGAACCATGTTAGTAAAAATTAAAGATAATAATGCCAAAGAAAAACAAGTACAGGGAGCCTTAAATGTCGGAAACTGGGTTTCTATTGTCTTAACCTTGATTTCGTGTTTCTTCTTGGTGAAGTATATGTTGCCGGAAACCATGAACATGGAATTTTTTGGCGAAGGACTAAAAGAAATTTCTTCAATGCGTGTATTCTATGCTACCATTGTTGGTTTGGCAGTAGGAGGCATTATTTCATCTGTAACAGAATATTATACAGGATTAGGTACAAAACCGGTTTTAGCAATTGTGCAAAAATCATCAACCGGTGCCGGAACAAACGTAATAGCCGGTTTGGCAACGGGAATGATCTCTACTTTCCCAACCGTATTGTTGTTTGCGGGTGCCATCTGGGCTTCCTATGCTTTTGCCGGTTTCTATGGTGTAGCTTTAGCCGCTTCGGCAATGATGGCTACAACCGCTATGCAATTGGCTATTGATGCATTCGGACCTATTTCTGATAATGCAGGCGGGATTGCCGAAATGAGTGAGTTACCGAAAGAGGTGCGTACACGTACCGATATTTTAGACTCTGTTGGAAACACAACGGCAGCTACCGGAAAAGGTTTTGCAATTGCTTCTGCAGCATTAACTTCGCTGGCCTTATTTGCCGCTTATGTGACTTTTACCGGAATTGACGGGATCAATATTTTTAAAGCTCCTGTATTAGCGATGTTGTTTGTAGGGGGTATGATTCCGGTGGTTTTCTCCGCTTTAGCAATGAACTCAGTCGGAAAAGCAGCGATGGACATGGTGTATGAAGTACGTCGTCAGTTCAAGGAAATTCCCGGAATCATGGAAGGCAAAAACAAACCGGAATATGGCAAATGTGTTGAAATTTCTACTAAAGCCGCTTTACGCGAAATGATGTTGCCCGGAATTTTAACGATCGGTTTTCCGATCCTTATTGCCGTTGTTCCGATGTTTTTAGGGTATGATAACAAATTGATTGCCGAAATGTTAGGCGGATATATGGCGGGAGTTACGGTATCGGGTGTGCTTTGGGCTGTGTTTCAGAACAATGCCGGCGGTGCCTGGGATAATGCAAAAAAATCGTTTGAAGCCGGTGTGATGATTAATGGCGAAATGACCTATAAAGGTTCTGATGCTCACAAAGCAGCCGTAACCGGAGATACAGTAGGAGATCCTTTTAAAGATACTTCAGGCCCATCGATGAACATTTTAATTAAATTAACTTGTTTGATTGGTTTAGTGATTGCTCCGATTTTAGGAGGTCATGAGGCCGTGACTGTAACAGAGGAAGAGGAGGTTATTGAAGTTGTTGAAGCCGTTGTTGCGAAAGCTGAAAACAAAGAAATTTCAATAGATAAATCAAAAGCCGCTGATGGAAAAGTAACCGCAACTGTTACGATTAACACAACAGTAGATGGTGATACAAAAACTGCCACCGAAACATTTGAAGGAACAGAAGAAGAAGTTGCTGCAAAAATTGAAGCGTTTAAAAAGCAATAGTTCCCTGTTCTGTTTTTTTAATCATAAAAAATGCCTTGCCCATGCAGGGCATTTTTATTTTTAGTAAATTTATCAGAATTAAAATTTTCGTATGGCAAGACTTTCTTTTTTACTGGTATTCTTGATCTCATTTTTAGGATTTGGTCAAAATTTTATCCCGCAGCCTAAAGAACTTAAATATGCGGAAGAGTATTTTGAACTGAATTCAGAAACCGTTATTCTTATCCCTGATGTGAATGCATTTGAGGCGTTGTTTTTAAAAGAAAATATCAAACGGATTACAGGGCTGAGCTTAAAAATTTCTTCCAAATATACACCGTCAAATTGTATTCAGTTGACAGTTCGGCTTCCGGACACCACATTATTTGATAAAGAGCAATATGATCTTTCCATTTCAGAAAATAAAATACAAATCGCCTCTTTTTCCAATCAGGGCTTGTTTTATGGAATACAAACGCTTCTGCAAACTTTTCCGCACCAAAAATCAAAACAAGTCAGGGTGCAGGGTTTAACTATCCGTGATGCTCCAACGTTCAGATGGAGGGGGATGCACCTGGATGTTTCCCGGCATTTTTTTGATGTTGCTTTTATAAAAAAGTATATCGATTATTTAGCGATGTATAAAATGAATTCGTTTCACTGGCATCTGACCGATGACCAAGGTTGGCGAATTGAAATCAGGAAATACCCCAGACTCACTGAAATAGGGGCATGGAGAAACGGTTCGATGGTTGGGCATTACCGTGACCAGACGTTTGACAACAAACGTTATGGAGGCTTTTATACACAAGAAGAAATCAAAGAGGTTGTTGCTTACGCAAAGGAACGGCATATTACAATTGTACCTGAAATCGAAATGCCGGGACACGCTTTGGCTGCTCTGGCTGCTTATCCTGAATTTTCTTGTACGGGGGGACCGTTTGAAGTTGGGAAAATTTGGGGTGTTTTGGATGATGTCTTTTGTCCCAAAGACGAAACATTCATCTTTTTAGAAAATATTTTAACAGAAGTCATGGAATTATTTCCGTCTGCCTATATTCATATCGGTGGTGATGAATGTCTGAAAACACGATGGAAAAGTTGTTCGCATTGTCAAAAAAGAATAACGGTTGAAAACCTGAAAGACGAACACGAATTACAGAGTTATTTTATTCAAAGAATTGAAAAGTTTGTCAACAGCAAAGGTAGAAAAATCATCGGATGGGATGAGATTTTAGAAGGAGGCTTAGCCCCCAACGCTGCTGTAATGAGCTGGAGAGGAACTGAAGGCGGTATTGCCGCCGCTAAAGAAAAACATTTTGCAGTCATGTCACCGGGCTCCCATTGTTATTTTGATCATTATCAGGGCGAGCCTGCCAATGAACCGTTAGCTTTTGGTGGCTACACCACGCTGGAAAAGGTATATGGTTACAACCCCATTCCGTCAGAATTAAATGCAGATGAGGCTCCATATATTTTGGGAGCTCAGGCGAATTTATGGACAGAATATATTGAAACACCCGGCCATGTTGAATACATGCTTTTTCCCAGAATTACGGCTATTGCTGAGGTGGTTTGGGGCACTTCTGAACCGGAAAAATATAAAAATTTTGAAGACCGTGTAGTGCATCACATGCTTTTTTGGAAACAAAAAAATATCAATTACAGCAAAGCTATTTATGAAATAGTTTCAGATGTTACGGTAAAGAATAATGCTGTTTATTATGCGTTGAAAGGAAGAAATGAAGCCGGAATACGATATACTATGGATGGCTCTGAACCTAATTGGCAATCAGACAGCTATGTTACGCCAATAAAAATCGAAAAAAGCGGGATCATTAAATCCGGCTATTTTGAAAATGAGCAAGCTAAAAGTGCTACTATTACGCAGGATTTTTTCATCAACAAAGCATCAGGAAAAACAATTACTTTGACCAATGAACCCGGTAAAACTTATGGTAAAGGCGGAGCTTTTGCTCTGGTTGATGGTGTAAGAGGAGATTTATTGCGTTTTGGTAAAAACTGGCTTGGATTCTCCGGTAAAGATGTAGAAGCGATTATTGATTTTGAAGTACCAACAAGCTTTGAAAAAATCAGTTTGAATACGTTTAACGGCGAAACCAGTTGGATTTATTTACCGGTTGAAATTCAGTTTTATGTTTCCCATGACGGAAAATCTTTTCAGCTTTTACACACGGTCTCCAAAGAGCAAATCGACAAACAAAACGGAATTATTGCAGAAATTTTACCTAAAACAACGGCAAAATATTTGAAAGTATCAGCCAAAAATTACGGTATTATTCCGGACGGAAAACCCGGAGCAGGAAATTTATCCTGGTTATTTATAGACGAAATCAGCGTAGAATAAAATGGCAAACAGACGAGGTTTTTTAAAAACAACTGCTTTAGCAACGGTGGGAATGGCACTGCAATCATTCCGCTCTGAACCGGAAGCAACAGTAATCAATTCAGGCGAAACAAATAAACCCATTGTACTTTCCACCTGGAATTTTGGGTTACAGGCCAACGAAGCGGCTTGGGAAATATTAAAAAAGAAAGGCCGTGCTTTAGATGCCGTGGAAACAGGTGTTAAACTAACCGAAGCAGATCCGGCAGAAAGAAGTGTAGGCTACGGAGGACGTCCCGACCGGGACGGTCGGGTTACTTTAGATGCCTGCATTATGGACGAATTTTCGAACATCGGTGCGGTAGCTTGTTTGGAACACATTAAACATCCCGTTTCGGTGGCCCGTGCCGTGATGGAAAAAACACCCCATGTGATGTTAGCCGGCGAAGGAGCACTGCAGTTTGCCCTTTCACAAGGATTTCAAAAAGAAAATTTATTGGTTGAAATATCCGAAAAAGAATGGAAGGAATGGCTCAAAACCAGTCAATACCAACCTAAGGTAAACATTGAAAATCACGATACAATTGGTATGATTGCGTTGGACGCACAGGGCAATTTATCCGGTGCCTGCACGACCAGTGGTATGGCCTACAAAATGCACGGTCGGATTGGTGATTCGCCTATTATCGGAGCCGGTCTGTATGTGGATAACGAAGTTGGAGCTGCTACCGCAACCGGGCATGGTGAAGAAGTTATCCGGATTACGGGTTGTCATTTGGTTGTAGAATTGATGCGTCAGGGAGAATCACCTCAAAAAGCCTGTGAAGAAGCCGTGTTGCGCATTGTAAAACTTACTGAAAAAAGAGGCAAAAACCTGAAAGATATTCAGGTAGGTTTCATTGCATTGAATAAAAAAGGTCAATATGGCTCGTATTGCGTGCAAGGCGGTTTCAATTATGCAGTTTATGATGAAAAAGGAAACCGGTTAATTGATGCGAATTACTTTTTGAAATAATGAAAAAACTAGAAATAGCTTGTTTTAATGTAGAATCTGCTATGATTGCTCAAAAAGCAGGTGCTGATAGAGTAGAATTATGTGCCGACATATCCGTAGGAGGCATAACTCCAACAATGAAAATAATAAAACAAGTTCGTGAACATCTGACCATTGATTTATGTGTGATGATCAGACCAAGAGGCGGCAGTTTCGTTTATTCGGAAGCAGAATTCAGGCAAATGAAAACGGACATTTTAACGGCTAAAAAGGTAGGAGTTAACGGATTTGTTTTCGGCATTTTAAAGGAAAATAATACCGTTAATTTGGAACAAAATTTAGAATTAACGGAATTGGCAAAACCTTTTTTCTGTATATTTCACCGGGCTTTTGATAATGTTTCAGATTATGAGCAAACGTTAGAGGATGTCATTTCCTGCGGATTTTCAACGATTCTGACTTCCGGAACATTTCCAAATGTGATGGAAGGAAAAGAAGTTTTGAAAAAATTAATAGTTCAGGCTAACCATCGCATCAACATCATGCCGGGGGGCGGATTGCGTTCAGTCAATATCTCGGCATTAGATGAAATGGTACATGCCGATTGGTATCACTCCTCTGCGATTACCGATGGAAGTGAAATAGCCAGTTTTGATGAAATTATTCGACTCAAGAAAAAACTTCAGTTGTAAATGAGCCCTGATAAAAAGTGACGTATTTCAAAAATTATTGATAAATGTGATTTCTGACGGAATGACAAGTTTTTGATATGAGCTTTTTGAGTATTATTCAATTCATTTTTAAACTTATATGGTTAAAAAAGTAACATTGTTTTTTATTTTTATTTGTTGTTTTGTTTCGGCACAAACCTCCTATCGCAATTTGTCAACAGAAAGCTGGACATTTAACAGACAAAATGAAATAAAAAAATACAAGGCAGTTGTTCCCGGAACCGTTCACACTGATTTGTTCCAAAATCAATTGATTCCTGATCCGTTTTTCGGAGCCAATGAAAAGCAATTGCAATGGATAGAAAATGAAAACTGGGAATATGAAACACAATTCACCCTTTCTGAATCGGAGTTAAAAAACCAGAATATCGATCTGGAATTTGAGGGTCTGGATACGTATGCAACGGTTTTTTTGAACGGGAGAAAAGTTTTAGAAGCGGATAATATGTTTCGGAAGTGGACTGTTTCCGCAAAGTCACACCTCAAAAAAGGAACGAATCATTTAAAAATAGTATTTCATTCGGCTGTTCAAAAAGGAAAAGACGAAGCGGCAAAATTGCCTTATACATTGCCTGAAAAAGAACGTGTTTTTGTCCGGAAAGCCCAATACCAATTCGGGTGGGATTGGGGACCACGGTTCGTAACCGCCGGAATATGGAAAAAAATACAACTGAAATTCTGGAATTCCGCAAAAATCAGAAACATTAAATATGAGCAGATTGCTTTAACGGAAGAGATGGCAATGCTGATGTTTACAGTTGATATTGATGTCAGAAAAGCAAATCGTTATGCAATATCCATTGAGAGCAGAAAAGAAGAAAACTATACTTCGTCTTCAAAATCATTGTGGCTGGAAAAAGGGATGAATACTGTAGAAATTCAGTATCAAATAGCCAACCCTGAACTTTGGTGGTCAAATGGCCTGGGAGCACAAAGTCTTTATGATTTTAATGTAGAACTCATTAAGCAAAAGGATTTTACTGTCGTAGATTCAAGAAAAACAACTCTTGGATTCAGGACGATTGAACTTGTTCAGGAAGAGGATGATTTTACTTCAGAAAGCGACTCACTCGGTACAGGTTTTTACTTCAAACTGAACGGGAAACCCGTTTTTATGAAAGGAGCAAATATTGTTCCGCCGGATAGCTTTTTACCGAGGACTTCCCCAGCAACGTATGTTTCGTTAGTTGAGAATGCTAAAAAAGCCAACATGAACATGCTTCGCGTTTGGGGAGGCGGTGTTTATCCGGACGATGCATTTTATGAAGCTTGTGATGCCAACGGAATTTTGGTTTGGCAAGACTTTATGTTTGCTTGTGCCATGTATCCCGGCGATGAGAAGTTTCTGCAAAATGTAAAGCAGGAAGTTATCGATAATGTCAACCGGTTGCAAAATCATCCGAGTATAGCCATTTGGTGTGGCAATAACGAAAACGATGAGGGCTGGCACAACTGGGGCTGGCAAAAACAATTTAATTATTCTAAAGCTGATTCGACTCGGATTTGGAGCGATTACCAACAAGTATTTCATAAAATGATTCCGCAGATTTTGGATAGTTTATTACCGAAAGAAAAGAATACCTATTGGGCATCTTCGCCATCAATCGGTTGGGGGAGAAAGGAGAGTTTGTGGCAAGGCGATGTGCATTATTGGGGTGTTTGGTGGGGAAAAGAACCGTTTGAAATCTATAAAAAGAAAGTGGGTCGGTTTGTGAGCGAATACGGTTTTCAGGGGATGCCAAATTTGGAAACGCTGCAAAAAGTTATACCAATAGGCGAGTTGAATTTTACTTCAGAAGCGTTTAAAAACCACCAAAAGCATCCAACCGGTTACGAAACTATCCGCGAATACATGGCACGTGATTATGTGATGCCGAAAGATGTTGAGAATTATCTATACGTTTCGCAATTACTGCAGGCCCGCGGAATGAAAATCGCCATCGAGGCTCACCGGAGAGCCAAACCCTATTGTATGGGAACGCTTTACTGGCAGTTAAACGATTGTTGGCCGGTTACGTCGTGGAGTTCGCTGGATTATTTCGGAAATTGGAAAGCGTTTCATTACCAGGCCAAACGAAGTTATGAACATTTGCTGCTTTCGGTTGAAGAAGAAAATGGAAAATACCGGGTGTTTTTAGTAAATGATACTTTTAAGAATCATTCAGGGGAATTGGAATTGGAATTACGGTCATTTGATGGAAAATCGCTTTGGAAAGCTACAAAAGAAATCAGTGTCGGAGAAAATGCAAGTACCGTCATTTATGAAATTCCCAAAACTGATTTTGAAAAATTTGATTTGAAAAAAGCGGTTTTAAAAGTGCAGTGGAATGATGTGAAATCAAATTATTTCTTTGCTAAACCAAAAGAATTACAACTTCAAAAACCCGACATCCAAATCAGAGAAACGGAAGCGTTAACGATTGAAGTCTCAACGGATGTTTTGGCAAAAGACGTTTTTCTTTCCTCGGAAAACGAGGCTTTTTTCGAAGAAAACTATTTCGATTTATTACCGAATGAAAAGCGAATCATCAAATTGTCAAAAGCGGCAAAAGAGATAAAAGTAAGATCCTTATTTGATACCTTAAAATAAAAAGCCTCACATAAGGTGAGGCAAAATGTGTTATGCGGAAGGCTAAAAAAGACCGTTAATTTCAGCATCAATCCGATTAATAATCATTCCCAAATCTTCCGGATTGTCCACAAAATTGATGTTGTCAACATCGATTATCAGCAATTTTCCTTTGTCATAACCTTGAATCCAGGCTTCATAACGTTCGTTCAAGCGACTTAAATAGTCAATCGAAATGGTGTTTTCGTATTCACGGCCTCTTTTGTGAATCTGACTGACCAGGTTGGGTATCGAACTTCTCAGATAAATTAATAAATCAGGTGCCTGAACCATACTTTCCATCAATTCAAACAACGATTTGTAATTGTTAAAATCTCTGTTGGTCATCAAGCCCATGGCGTGAAGGTTAGGTGCAAAAATATGTGAATCTTCATAAATAGTACGATCCTGAATAATCTTTTTACCGCTTTCGCGAATTTGTAAAATTTGTCTGAAGCGACTATTTAAAAAGTAAATCTGTAAATTAAACGACCAACGTTCCATTTGATGGTAGAAATCGTCTAAATACGGGTTATCTACCACATCTTCAAAATGAGGTTCCCATTTAAAATGTTTGGCTAATAATCGTGTTAAGGTGGTTTTTCCGGCTCCAATGTTGCCTGCTACTGCTATGTGCATTATGGTAAACTGATTTGATATGTACTAATTTCGCTGTTGGTAAAAATAATCAAAAATTGGTCTTTAATCCGAAATTTTTCAACGATTTTTTTGTCTATGTGAATGGGTAAACTTTTTTTGTCTTTCAAAAAGTAGCAGTACAATTGATTATCACTTTGATAGATTGCCAGGTCGTTTGAAATGAGTTGTACCGAATCAAAAGACGGAATTTTACCCAGTGTTGAAATTTTTCCGAATACATCGCAAAAGAAAACGGTTTGATTTGAATCAATCCAGTAAAACCGGTTGTAATCAGTTTGATAGAATCGGATCGGTTCCTGAAAAGGCTGTGCCAGTGGTAGAAGAACCTGTTTGGTGAAATCATACAAACCCAATTGCATTTGCAGGGAATTAAAAATCCAAAGCCGGTTTTGCGAAGCTAATCCAGCCGCCGACGCCACAATCGGGTTTTGGTTTTTCGAAAAATTAACGGATAAAGTTTCATTTAACTGATTGTCTAAGGTGATTACTGCATTGAAACCTTCATAAAACAAAACAATTTTCAATGGATTTTGTAAATCGACCCGCGTTATTTTGCCCAATGAAAGATTTTTATACTGAAATAATTCCTTATCCTTTTGCTTATAAAAAACATTGCCTTTGATATAGTAGTAATAACCAAATGAGTCCATCGTAACAAACTCATCTGCTATGAGCGGAAGACTTGAAAGAAAGGAGGGGTTAATCACTTTTTCCTGAGAAAAACCGATACTGACAAAAAATAGCCAAAAAAGCCGTATTATTTTTTTCATAAAGGCTAAAATACGATTAAAACGGCAAACCTTTAATTGGGATAACAGATTTTTTAACAAAAAGTTGGTAACAAAAACCCAAATTACTCGCCATATTTGTTCTGTTAATGTAAAACGTTTTTGAAATGAAAACCATTGTAGTTACCTTACTTACTTTTTTTGCGGCAGTTGTCAGTGTGTTTGCACAGGATTTTCAGGGCATGGCTGTATATGAATCTAAAACCAGCACAGCCGATTTTCAATCCAGGATTTCCGGTAACAGGGATATAACGCCCGAGATGCAGAAAATGTTTGAAGAGCGTATGAAAAAAATGTTCGAAAAGACGTTTATTCTTTATTTTGACCGAAATGCTTCCATTTACAAGGAAGAAGAAAAACTGGATTCACCCGGTCAGGCTAATGCAGGGTTCAGAATGGCCAGTTCAATGATGGGCGGTGGCGGAACACAATATAAAAATATTAAAGAAAAAATATATACCGTAGATAAAGAGTTTTTTGGAAAAGAATTCCTGGTCAGAGACTCACTCCCCGCTTTAGATTGGAAAATGAGCGGTGAGACTAAAAAAATAGGTGATTACACATGCTACAAAGCCGTTGCCGTAAAAAAAAATGATCAATCTGATTTCAGAAATTTCAGAGCTAAAAAGGAAGAAGAGAAAAAGAATGCTAAAAGAGGAGAATCAGACAAAAAAGCTGAAGAAAAATCGACAAATCTGCTGGAGCAGATAGATATGCCGAAAGAAATTGAAATTACGGCCTGGTACACTCCGGAGATACCGGTTAATCAAGGCCCTGAGAATTACTGGGGTTTACCGGGTCTGATTATGGAAATCAATACCGGAAAAACGGTGATTTTGTGTTCAAAGGTAGTGCTGAATCCGAAGGATAAAAAAGAAATTAAAGCCCCAACTAAAGGAAAAGCGGTTTCGCAAAAAGAATTTGATGACATTGTTGTGAAAAAAATGGAAGAAATGAGTGAAATGGGCGGACGTGGCGGATTTCAAATGCGAATTGGCGGATAACAGAACTAGAACAAAAAGTCAAAGAAAGTTTCATTTTTATATCGTAAATTTATAACCCTGTCCCCTGATATTGATGATTTGAATGGCCGGATCCTGCTGTAGTTTTTTGCGAAGTTTGGTTATAAAAACGTCCATGCTCCGGCCGTTAAAAAAATCATCATCTCCCCAGATTTTCTTTAAGATAGTGGAGCGTTCGATAATTTCGTTCCTGTTTTCCGACAGCAGTTGTAAGAGAAGTGTCTCCCGATGTGTTAAGTTTTCGGTCATATTCTGAAATACCAAGGTTTGTTTGGTTATGTTAAAGGTGAATAAACCAATTTTAATTTCTTCTTTTTCTTCCGTTTTGTTTAATCTTCCCAAGAGTGAATGGATTCGTACAATGAGTTCTTCCATGCTGAAAGGTTTTTTCAGATAGTCGTTACCGCCCGACGTAAATCCTTCTACAACATCTTGTGTCTGCGATTTGGCCGTTAAAAAAATTAAAGGGATTTTTTTATCAATTTTCCTGATTTCTGAGGCAAGTGTAAAACCATCCTTTTTGGGCATCATGACATCAAGGACCAGAATATCTGGCCTTTCTTTTAAAAAAGTCAGAAAAGCTTCTTCTCCGTCCTTGCAATGAATGACCTTGAAGTTTCTGGTTTCCAGACTTTCCTTAACAATGAGGGCCAGGGCAGGCTCGTCCTCTGCAAGGAGTATTTTTACTTTCGTATTCATTTAGGTAAAAGTATTTGAAAAACAGTAGTTTTGTTTGACGGGATTAATTCAAGGGTTCCGCCATGTTTTTCGATTATTTTTTTAGCATAATATAAACCTATTCCAAATCCTTTTACATCGTGTATGTTGCCTTTCGGAATACGGTAAAATTTGTCGAATATTTTGTTCCGGTGTGATTTTTCAATACCGTTTCCATTGTCTTCTATGGTTATTTTCAGGTTATTCTCGTCGGTTTGCAAACACACTTGAATATTGTCTCCGCCATATTTGATAGCATTGTCAATCAGATTGGAAATGGAATTTTCAAAGTGAAAATAATCAACAGAAGCAAGATAATGATTGTGGCCGGTTTGAAAAAGCAAGTTTTTTTCAGCTGCAATGAATTTATTCTTTTCAATCAGCGAATTAATAAGCCAGACAAGATCTGTCGATTCTTTCTGTAATGAAAGTTTGCCGGTGTCAATTGAAGCGGTTTCCAGTAATTTTTCAACCATGAGCTCAAGTTTTTTTAACTGACGGTTAGAAATATCCAGGTAACGGTTGGTTTTTTCGATGTCATTTGGATGGTTGAAGTTTCTTATTCCTTCAATGGCGGTAGAAACAGTTGTAATAGGCGTTTTAAACTCATGGGTAATGTTACTGATGAGATCATTTTTAATTTCGTCAACTTTTTTCTGCTGCTGGATAATTTTAAGCAGATACAATAAACAACCGATGATGGAAAGTGAAAGTAAAAGCGATAAGATAATTTCAGTAAAACTGCGTTTTAAGATAAGGAGAGTCGGATTAGAGAACGAAAGTTTTAATTTTTGTGCATCCGGTAAGTAGGTTGATTTTGATTGTGTTTGAAGGGTTAACGGCATTTTACTGTTTGATTGAAACGAATCAAAAAGACTATCGGCCTTAAAGTGTTCCAGACGATAGGCGACAGCAATGTTTTTTCGACTTAGTTCCCGGTCTAAAGCCTTGCCTAATTTAGTAAACTCAATTGAATCTTTTATCAGCGAAATGACAATTTTGTTGGCCAGGTTTTTTAATTTCATAATACTGTCACTGGCTTTTTTCCCTTTCAGTATTTTAACGGAGGATATTTTTTCCGGATTAATTTTGTCAAGTTTTATTGATTCCTGCATTTCAAAATGGTTGTCCTGGTTATGGTTTGAAAGTATGACAGAGCGTTTTGTTAAGCTGGAACTGACAGAAACAGTATCAATGAATATGGAATTAACAGTAAGTTTTTTCGGCTTTGATTCTTCTTTTATCCTGATATTTGATGAGGCAGGTTTCTTTTTAAAAACAGTGTCGAGTTTAATGTTTTCCATGAATTCATCATTGGATAAGCTAACGGAGGATTCATTAAAAAAAGACAAAAAGTTTTCTTTAGAATCTTCAACATAGTAATATTCAATACTGTTGTCTAACGCAATCTGTACTTCGTTGATTAACCGGCTTTTGTTTTCCTTATAGTTTTTAATATTCCAGAAAATCTGTAAACCAATGGTTGCCAATATGGTTACGGATATAAACAGAATAATATAAATGTATTTTTTTGAGTTCATACTTCAAAAATAAGCACTTCTTTGTTGCAAAAAACATCCTTAACAATCGTTAACACTGGTTAACCTAAAAAACAGTTTAGAGTTGTTTTATTTGTATGAAATTAAAAATTGAAAAAATGAAAAAATTAATCTTCATCCTGTTAACGGCAATACTTTCATTGGTTGTAACCAACTTAAAAGCACAGGATTTCAGTGGTCAGGCCGTTTATTTTTCCAAAACAGTATTAAAAGACATTAAAATGAAAATCAATGGGGTTGAAATGGCTGAAGCGGAGCAGGAAAAATTTCAAAAAACAATGAATAAAATGAATGAAAAAACATTTTTTTTAGACTTCAATAAATTCGAGTCGGTTTATTATGAAGAACTAAAGCTGGAAGCCCCGACAACGAAGTCCGGAATGGTGTTTTCGTCTTCAAATGATGAGAAAATATACAAAGAGGTAAAAACAAATTTAAAAATATCAGAAAAGGAGTTTTTTGGTAAAGAATTTTTAATAGTTGATTCTCTGCCCGACTGGAAGTGGCAGTTGAAAGGAGAAAGTAAAAAAATTGGGGATTACACTTGCTACAAAGCGGTTTCAATAAAAAAGGTAACGCCCGAACAACTGGCTGATTACGAAAAGTCTAAAAAGAAACAGGAACAAGCTGAAACGAGTTTTTTTATGATGTCTGAGCCAAAAGACAGGATAATAACCGTTTGGTACACACCGGAAATTCCGGTAAGTCAGGGGCCGGCTGAATTTTGGGGGTTGCCGGGACTTATACTTGAGGCAAATTTTGACGACACAACAATACTTTGTACGAAAATTATGCTTAATCCAAAAGAAAGAGTAGTTGTTCATAAACCTAAAAAAGGCAAAAAAGTAACCGAAAAGGAGTATGAAAAAATTGTAGAAGATAAATTGTCTGAATACAAAGACGGGAACGGAGTGATACAGATAAAAATTGGCGGACGTTAAAAATGTTTAAAAAAAGCATAATTTAATAGATTGTTGATCAGAATAATTATAAAATTGCAAATTATTCGCACAGGGGAATTGCGATACAATAATCAGTAAATCGTTACTATGAAACAAATATTTTTACTTGGCCTGTTTTTATTTAGTTCGTTTTCCTATGCACAAAATATACGGTTTGAAGGTTTTGTTACCGATTCAAAATCCATTCCTCTGGAAATGGCCAACGTGATGGCAATCAACCAGACAACCAAGGCTATGGATGCCTATGCCATCACAAATGACAAAGGAAAATTTGTTCTGGCTTTGAAAGCAAATTCGGAATATGCCATAAAGGTAAGTTATATAGGGTATAAGCCTTTGGAAATGAATTTGCAGACTGCCACGGAGAATTTGTCTGAAGTACTGGTAGTTGAAGAAGGCGGAATAGAATTGGAAGGGGTAGAAATTGTCAAAGAGATGCCGGTTTCCATCAAAGGCGATACCATCGTGTATAATGCAGATTCATTTTCAACCGGGACAGAACGAAAGTTAGAAGATGTACTGAAAAAACTACCGGGGGTTGAAGTAAACGCGGATGGCGAAGTTGAGGTAGAGGGAAAAAAAGTAAGTAAGTTAATGGTAGAGGGGAAAGATTTTTTTGACGGAGACACCAAATTGGGCGTGAAAAATATTCCGGCCGATGCGATTGATAAAGTACAGGTGTTAAGGAATTTTAATGAGAATTCAGTATTGAAAGGAGTCGAAAACAATGAGGACAATATTGCCATGAATATCAAACTGAAAGAAGGGAAGAAAAACTTCTGGTTTGGTGATGTTTCAGCCGGAATCGGTGTAGCTCATGAGGAGGAGCGTTATCTGGTAAACCCAAAATTATTCTATTACAGTCCCAAATACAGTATAAACCTGATCGGTAATTTTAATAATATTGGTGAATTGCCGCTGACCATGCAGGATTATTTTAAATTCTCCGGCGGATTCAGAAATATGATGTCAAAAGGAGGCAGCTCATTTAATGTATCTTCCAATGATTTGGGGATTTCCCTGCTCAGGAACAATCGGGCCAAAGAAATTGAAACCAATTTCGGAGCCACTAATTTTTCGTATAACATAACCAAAGCATGGTCTTTGAGTGGTTTTGGAATAATTTCGTCTTCGTTGACCGATTTAGAAACGGTTTCGCAAACCAATATTCTGCAACCCAACTCATCAGAGGTTTTATCCACTGAAAACAGAGACGAAAATATTCATCAAAAAAGCAATCTGGGCTTGTTTAAACTGAGTTCAAAGTTAAATCCGAATGAAAAATTTCAAATGGATTATGATGTTTTAGTCAAAACTTCCAAACAAGATGAAAATAATGATTTGTTGCGGGAATCAATTTTTAATAACAGTTCTCAAACGGAAAATATTTTTACTCAAAAAGAGCAGGATCCGTTATCGGTGAATCAAAACTTCGGAATTTACTTTACGCAAAGCGATAAAAACGTATTTGCTTTTGAAATGCAGCACTTGTATCAGGAGGAAGATCCGTTTTACAATGCGAACCTGCAATTGCAGCCATTTAATTTTTCCGATTATATTCAAGGTCAAAACCGGAATGATATTAACCAGCAACGCTTTGTGAAAACAAATAAACTGGATGCAAAGTTGGATTATTATTATATGGTTACACCCAAAAGCAATATTAACATCACGTTAGGAAACACAAATTCCTATCAAAGTTTTAACTCCTATATTTTTCAGATATTAGATAACGGACTGCGTAATGATTTGGATAGTCAGGAAAATACGAACGATGTAACGTATCGTTTCAATGATGCTTTTGTTGGACTGCATTACAAAATTTTAGCAGGTAAATTTACCTTTACTCCCGGTGTTAGCTTGCATCAATACAACATGAACAATGAACAGCTGGGGTCGGAATTCAAACAGAATTTTACCCGTTTTTTACCTGATTTTTATGCTTTGTATCAGCTCAAAAAATCAGAATCATTAATCTATAATTTTGCCCTGACAAACAACTTTACAGATATTAATCAGCTGGCAGAAGGTTTCGTTTTTTCAAACTACAACAGTCTTTACCGAGGAAACAGAGCATTGGAGAATTCAACATCTATAACACATACGTTGAATTACCGGCGTTTTAATATGTTTAATTTTGAAAATATATTTGCCAACATAACATACAGAAGAACTTTAGATGCGGTTAAATCACAAGCTGTTTTTACAGGGGTAAATCAGTTTTCATCACCATTTAATGCTGAATTTGCCGATGAAACGGTTTCCGGTTTTGCCAATTACGGAAGGTCGTTCTTAAAATATTACAAAGCTTCTCTGGGAGCTAATTTAACATGGTCTAAGTTCAATAATATTCAAAATAATATTCAACAATCTGCAGAAAGTGTTCTTCAGACTTATACGGTCCGGGCTTCAACAAATTATAAAACCTTACCAAATCTGGAAATAGGTTATAGTTTTACGGTGAATGATTATAATGATAATAAATTTTTTATAGACAGACCATTTGCCAAGCTGGACTATTATTTTTTAAACAGCTTTTCTTTTGTGGCAGAATATGAGTTCTATCATTACTACAACAAAGATAAAACAATTGAAAATGAATATGATTTTCTTTCTGCCAGTTTAATCTATCAAAAAACAAAGTCCAGTAAGTGGGAGTATAAGATTTCTGCAACCAATATTTTAAATACAACGTCATTAAATAGCGATAGTTTTTCACAATTTGCAACAAGCACATCGCAGTACCGTGTTCAGCCGAGGTATGTTATTTTTAGTTTAAAATACAATTTATAAAAAGCAAAAACCCCCGGCTATATTTCAAGTCAGGGTTTTTTATGGTTGAGTTAGTTAAGTTTATAGCCCGAATGCCTTTTTGACCTGGTCAACATAATCCAGTTTTTCCCAGGTGAACAAATCTACGGTAAGCACTTTTTCTTCACCGTTAGGTGATTTGAATGTTTTGGTAACCGTTTCCGGGGTTCTTCCCATGTGGCCATAAGCAGCGGTTTCACTGTATATCGGGTTTCTCAGTTTCAAACGTTGCTCGATAAAATAGGGACGCATATCAAAAATTCCTTCTACTATTTTGCTTATTTCGCCGTCTTTTAAATTCACTTTTGACGTTCCGTATGTATTCACGTTGATAGAAGTAGGTTCTGCAACACCAATGGCATAAGAAACCTGTACCAGAATTTCGTCAGCAACACCGGCTGCTACTAAGTTTTTGGCAATATGACGGGTGGCATAAGCAGCACTTCTGTCTACCTTTGACGGGTCTTTCCCGGAAAAAGCACCACCACCGTGGGCTCCTTTGCCGCCATAGGTGTCCACAATAATCTTTCTGCCGGTTAACCCGGTATCTCCGTGAGGACCGCCAATGACGAATTTTCCGGTTGGATTGATGTGATATTTAATATCATCGTTAAATAAATGAGCATATTGAGGATTTTTTGCAATCACTCTTGGAATCAAAATTCCGATAATATCTTTTTTGATTTTTGCCAGCATCGTAGGTTCATCAGCAAAGTCATCGTGTTGGGTAGAAACTACGATGGCATCAATACGAACCGGTTTATTGTCGTCGGAATATTCCAGCGTAACCTGTGATTTAGCATCCGGACGCAGGTAGGTGATTTCGTTGTTTTCTCTTCTTAAATCAGCCAGCTCCTGTAATAATTGGTGCGATAATTTTAAGGCCAGCGGCATAAATTCTTCGGTTTCATTGGTCGCATAACCAAACATCATTCCCTGATCACCCGCTCCTTGCTCTTCTTTGCTCGCCCGGTCAACACCTTGGTTGATGTCGGCCGACTGTTCGTGTATGGCCGATAAAACACCGCACGAATTGGCTTCAAACATGTATTCGCTTTTGGTGTAACCGATTTTTTTGATTACTTCTCTGGCAATGGTTTGCACATCCAGATAGGTGTTTGATTTCACTTCGCCGGCAAGAATTACCTGTCCAGTTGTTACCAGTGTTTCGCAAGCTACTTTTGATTCAGGATCAAAAGCCAGAAAGTTATCGATAAGTGCATCACTGATCTGGTCGGCTACTTTGTCCGGATGCCCTTCGCTTACCGACTCTGATGTAAATAAATAAGCCATAAGTATAATTTAAATTAACAAATAATAAATAAATCAGAAAAAAGTAACTTGCAAGGGAAAAGGCTAAAGGAGGGTTCTGCTTTAGCATTTTTTTTATTCTGAACTTGTTTCAGAATCTCACATAAAGATTCAAGTTCGAATAGAGGTTGCAATCAGTACAAATTTTTCCTCTTTAATCGGGTGCAAATGTAGGGAGGTTTTTCTGAAAATAAAAATTATATTTCCAATCAGATTCTTTTTTGCGATTTTAAAATGCTAATATGTAAAATCATAAATAGTGTATTATCAATTGAAATTTAATTTATTGATTTACAGTTGTCTGTTTTTTACTATAAACACACAGGTGTTAAATCAAAAATATTTTAAAAATTAAACATGATTCACACGTTACACCACTGTAAAATACTTTGTATCCAATTCAATCTGTGAAAAGTATTTTCTTAGTAAATCATAAAAAATCTGTATATCTGTAGTAAATTAAATAATTAACTGAGGGTTGTGTAATATTTTTTCTCCAAATGTTTGATTTATGGAAAAAAACATTAATTTTATAACTTAAAAATATAAAACTATTGATTTATGAAAAAACTATTACTTTTTGTTTTTGCCTTTGTGCAAACGATTGTTTTTGCTCAGGGGACTTGTGCAACGGCTGTCCCTGTAACAGCTGGAATTTATTCTTACGGTACAATTAGTGGGACATATCAGGCAGGTTGTTTTACTGCAGCGAATGTTACTGCCGGGAATTGGTACTCTTTTAATTCTCCTGTTGAGACCGTTGTTAGAGTAAATACGAATATTGCAGCAAATCCCACTTCTGGAGATTCAAGAATTTCTGTTTTTGATGGTTCGTGTGCTTCTTTAGTTTGCGTAATTGCTTCGGATGATGTTAGTAGTACTAATTATTTGACTGATTTGTCTTTTTTGGCAGAAGCAAATGTAACTTACTACATACAGTTCGATAATCGTTGGGGGGCTGACTCTCAAAACCTTTCATTTGAGATTTCAACCAATGTTTCGCCTTGTGATTCTGAAGTTCCGTTCAATGAAATTTGGGCTAATCAATTTACTTGCTGGAGAGCTTATGATTCCAATGCAAATGGTTTAACATGGTCATTTAACAACGGTAATGATGTAGATGGAGATGGTGTAAACGATCCGATAGCACTTATTTTCCCAACAGCAGCAACAAATGTGGCCAAGAATGATTGGTTGATTTCTAACGGAATAGCTTTGACAGCAGGAACAACTTATGATGTAGAAGTTGTTTATAATGGATTTAACAATCCCGCTAATGCTAATGAGAGCTTCCGAGTTGTAATGCTGGATAGTAAATCGCCTACTGCGGCTTTTAGCCAAGAGATTGGTTCTGCATCGGGAATTGTTCAAGTTGGGGCTGGGGTGTCAAGTTTATTGCCTGAAGCATATGCTTCGACTTATACATTTACTCCGGCTACGTCAGGAAATTTTCATATTGGTCTACATTGTAATACACCCGGTCCAGGAGGAATCTTTATGGTTTTCAGGGTTAATATGACTGTTAATTTAAATACGCAAGATTTTTTTGCTAACAACTTAAAAATCTATCCTAATCCAACTAAAGACGTGCTTCATCTTGCTTCATCCACAACATTAATCAATGGTATAGATGTTACTGATTTAAACGGAAGAATTGTTAAATCATTTAAATTAAACGGAATCTCTCAGGCAGAATTAAATGTGTCTGATTTAAATTCAGGGATGTATTTTGTTTCTGTAGAAACAGATTTAGGGAAGGGTATAACTAAAATTATTAAGAATTAAATAGAAGGGTTTTACAAGATTGAAAAGTTCGGATTTGTCCGAACTTTTTTATTTTTTGTTAAAAGGGTTTTTTATTCTCTTTTTTATTTTTATTTTTGAACGTAACTTAAAAAAATAAATTATGAGAAAATTATTACTTATCGCTTTTATTACTTTTGCAGTAAATACAAATGCACAAACTGTTTTGTTTGAAGATAGTTTTGAGGCTTATGACGATTTTATTATTGATGGAATTGGAGATTGGATAACAATAGATATTGATGGCTCAACAACTTACACAGGAGGACTGCCTACAGGTGTAACTCCTTGGGCAAACTCTTTTCTTGCTCAGGCGTATATTGTTTTTAATCCCACGGTAGCTGGTGTGACAAATGCAACATCGGGTAGTGAACTGAGAAATTTTGATGCTCGACCAAATAGTCAAAAATATATGGGAAGTTGGGCGGCGGTTATGCCGGGAGCAGGAGAAGGTGGTGCCGGTCCAAATAATGATTGGTTAGTGAGCCCGGTTATAACTTTAGGGGCATCACAGAATGAAGTGAAATTTTGGGTAAAATCTCTCTCAACAACTTATGGTTTAGAAACTTATAGAGTAGCTGTTTATGTTGGTTCTGGTATTCCATCCGGACCCGGTGATTTTACATTTATTTCCGGACCTTCAAATTTGGTAGCTCCATATCCTAACTGGGAAGAAAAAACATTTAATCTGGATGCATACGCAAATCAGTCTATTCGTGTTGGAATTTTGTGTAATTCGGTTGATCACTATTTGTTTATGGTTGACGATTTTTCTGTTTCAACAGCGACTTTGAGTACCCAAGATTTCTTTGCGAACAACTTAAAAATCTATCCTAATCCAACTAAAGGAATGCTTAATCTATCCTCATCTACAACATTAATCAATGGTATAGATGTAACTGATTTAAATGGAAGGATTGTTAAATCATTTAAGTTGAATGGAATCTCTCAAGCAGAATTAAATGTGTCTGATTTAAATTCAGGGATGTATTTTGTTTCTGTAGAAACAGATTCAGGGAAGGGTATAACTAAAATTATTAAGGATTAAATAGAAGGGTTTTACAAGATTGAAAAGTTCGGATTTGTCCGAACTTTTTTATTTTTTGTTAAAACTGTAGGCCGTGTCTTTTTTTGTTTTAATTTTGAAATTCAATTTATAAATATTAATTATGAAAAAACTATTACTTTCTGCTTTTGTTCTTTTGGGAACTATTTACAATGTAAAAGGCCAGATATTTCAGGCGGATAATTTTAATTCGTACACCGTTGGGAATTTAGGGACTGATATAACCGGTGAAGTTTCGGGACAAGGAAACTGGTTGACATTCACTTCTGGAACCGGAGGTGCTAACACAGACTTTCAAATTGTGACCGAACCGGGTGAGAATGCTAACATACTCCAAATTACGGGTTCATCTACAACTGAAAATAAGTTTGCATGGAAAAATGTTGCTGAAGATGCCTGGGATACAAGAGAAGCCGGCAATAATATACTAAAAGTTAAAGGCGACTTTTTTACAGGAGGAACAACAGCAAGTGCAAACTCGTACAGAATTTTGATTTACGGAAGAACAGGTGATGATCCTGAAGCTGCCCCTCTTTTAATTGCAGGGCTTAATTTAGTTGCTTCCACAAAGGTTATTCAAGGGTTGTGTTATTTAAATAATGCAGGAACACTGAATACATATTTAATCAATTTTGCAGCTGGTGGTTTAGTGGTTACTCCCAATACATGGATTGATATGGAAATTATCTTTAATCAAACAACAGGAAGAGTCAGTTGGGTTAGTGAGGCCGCAGCTATTGATGGTTACTATGACGGAGCCGCTACCGGCTTTAATATTGTAGAGGTTGATGTTGCTGTTATCGGAGGAACCGGAAATACAGTTTCATCATTATTTAAAGTTGATAACTTTATTGTGGGAGCAGTTGCTACCGAAGATGATGTTCTTTCTACACCGGAAAATTTAATTGAGGATAAAACTTTCAAGGTTTACCCTAATCCGGCAGATAGTTTCTTTAATATTGAAAGTAATTCAGCCATTGAAAACATCACCTTAACAGACCTAAACGGAAGAACGGTAAAAAACATTAATGTTAATTCATTATCTTCTGCAGAAGTTAATATTTCTGATTTAACAGCGGGTATGTATTTTGTGACTGTTCAAACAGACAACGGTTCTGGTTCAACCAAAATAATTAAAAAATAATTGCTGAAAAACAGCATTTGAAAATCCGGAACTATGTCCGGATTTTTTTTAATTTATTTTTCTGAATAAAATAGAAAACACAGAATAAAAAACCAACAAACGATTTTTTGATAAAAAAATTTAGAAAAATAATCTAAAAAATTTTTTTATTTAGAAAAAACATCTACATTTGTCCAATCAAATAACGAAGAAATGAAATTTACAATTTGCCATATGTGTCGTATGATGTGGAAATCTCCGCAGAGGAACACTATTGCATAATTTTAAGTTTTTAAAAGAAATACAATTGAACCTCTGCCCACAAGCAGAGGTTTTTTTATGTTGAACTTGTTTCAGCATCCAAAGTAAAGGCTGAGTAATTTAACAACACAAAAAATGAATACAACACAAAAAATGATAATGAACCGTATGATGATGCACATCTGTTGCATCACAGACCTTCATTGCCGAAAGCGAAAGACATAATCCAGTTATTTACTTGTTTTTTAAGTCCTTTTGGTAAGCCGTCCAAAAGGACTTTTTTTTACGCTGAACTTGTTTCAGTGTCTCAGAAACCTGATTAATCCAATAATCTTAATACTTTAATCTTAATACTTAAAACCATGAGCACACCAAAATTCTCTACCAACGCACTTCACGCAGGACACGATGTAACTAAAAATGCAGGAACCAGAGCTGTTCCGATTTATCAAACTTCATCCTATGTTTTTAACAATGCCCAACATGCAGCCAACCTTTTTGGCTTGGCTGAAGCCGGATTTATTTACACCCGGTTAAACAATCCAACCAACGATATTCTCGAACAACGATTGGCAAAATTAGAAGGCGGAATCGGGGCTGTAGTAACCGCATCCGGTACAGCGGCCATCGCCACCACATTTTTAACCTTGCTAAAAGCCGGCGATCACATCGTCGCTTCAAACAGTTTGTATGGCGGAACTTATAATTTGCTAAGTGTAACCTTACCAAGATTAGGCATCACCACCACATTCGTAGATCCGTCTGATCCGGAAAATTTTACCAACGCTTCTCAGGAAAATACACGGGCGTATTTTGTGGAAAGTCTTGGAAATCCAAAGCTGGATGTACTTGATTTAAAGAATATTTCCAAAGCAGCAAAAACTTTCAAAGTACCGTTTATTGTTGATAATACCGTTGCGACACCTTTTTTGTTAAATCCCATTCAATACGGAGCAGATATTGTAATCCACTCACTGACCAAATACATTACCGGAAACGGAACATCGTTGGGCGGTGTAATCATTGATGCCGGAAATTTTGATTGGGGCAACGGAAAATTCCCCGAATTTACAGAGCCTTCAGCCGGTTATCATGGTCTAAAATACTATGAAGTGCTCGGAGCAGCCTCATTTATTGCGAAAGTACGCATTGAAGGATTACGTGATTTTGGAGCCGCTTTGAGTCCGTTCAACGCTTTTCAAACTATTCAGGGATTGGAGACGTTGGACATCCGAATTAAAAAGCACAGTGAAAATGCGTTAGCATTAGCCAAATGGCTACAAAATCAGGAAGAAGTTGCCTGGGTAAATTATCCCGGTCTGGAAACTTCTCCTTACAAAGCCTTAGCCGATGAATATTTGCCCGGAGGAAAGAGCGGTATCGTTACATTCGGATTAAAAGGCGGTTTTGAAGCGGCTAAAAAAGTAGCGGATGAAACCAAGTTGTTTTCGCTTTTAGCCAATATTGGCGACACAAAATCGCTGATTATCCACCCGGCAAGTACGACCCATCAGCAATTGTCCGATACTGAGCAGGAAGCGACCGGAGTGACCAAAGATTTGATTCGTCTTTCCGTTGGATTAGAAGACATCGAAGATTTAAAAGCCGATTTAAAAGAAGTTTTTCAAAAAATAAAAACCCCGCAATTAACATAACCATGAGTCAGAAAATAGTAAATGTTTTAGGCTATGCCAAAGCCGGTAATCAGTTTGTAGTGAAAGCACAAAATTTTGATGTACGCATCAGTAAAAATGAAAATTATCCTGAATTAGAAGGGCCAAGTCCACTTGAATATTTGCTCGCCGGATATGCCGGATGCATCAATGCCGTCGGAAAATTGGTAGCCCAAGAGCAAGGAATCACCTTAAAATCACTTCAGGTTGAAGTCTCCGGAACCCTAAGTTTAGACAAGTACCAGGGAAAAATTAGCTATGAAAGAGCCGGATTCAAATCCATACAAGTGGTGGTTAAGCCTACTTCAACGGCGAGTTTAGAAGAATTAAAAGCGTGGATTGAAGCGGTCGAGAACCGTTGTCCCATTCAAGACAACCTGATTAATCCCACGCCGGTTGAACTCACTTTATTAAAAGAGTTTTCAGCTACAGAAGCCGCATAATATACAGTTTGTTTGTTTTTGTTTGTTTAAAACTGTCTTTTTTCCACGTTTGAAAAAAGACAGTTTTTAAAAAACTAAAAAAGCATAACAACCTAATTGTTTTCTTTCAGAAGCAGGATTTGAAAAAATACGGTATGAAAAATTTAGAAAAAATAGATTTGTTCAATTTTGAACTGGAAAACGGAAAAGTAAGGCCATATATCCCGTTATATTATCAATCATTCGGTGAACCCATTGGTTCAGCTCCGGTTGTTCTGGTTAATCACGCACTAACCGGAAATTCAACAGTTACCGGAGAGTATGGCTGGTGGAATGATTTAATCGGACAGAATAAAACCATTAACACCAACTTTTTTACGGTTATTGCATTTAATATTCCCGGAAACGGATATGATGATATTTTCGGAAATCTTATCTCCAATTATCAGGATTTCACCATTCGCGATGTGGCCCGCATTTTTTGGGAGGGATTGTTTTATCTTAACATCAAGGAGCTTTTTACGGTTATCGGCGGAAGTTTGGGTGGAGCCATTGCCTGGGAAATGGCAGTTCAGTATCCGGACAAAATTCAGCACCTGATCCCGGTGGCAACTGATTGGAAAGCAACCGATTGGGTCATTGCCAATGTGCACGTTCAGGATAAAATCCTTAATAATTCCGATGATCCAATTGTTGATGCCCGTTTGCATGCTATGTTGCTCTACCGGACGCCACAATCAGTTAACCAAAGGTTTCAACGCAAAGAGATTAACGGATTTGAAGTAGAAAATTGGCTCGTTAACCATGGCTTTAAACTCAAAAACAGATTTCGTTTAGCCGCTTATAAATTAATGAATCACCTTTTGAAAACAAATGATATCACCCGAAACAGGAAGGATTTTCTTTTTGTGGCGGGTCAGATTCAAGCCAATATTCACATTGTTTCCGTAGATACCGATTACTTTTTTATTGCCGAAGAAAACAGGGAAACTTATCGTCAACTGAAAAAAGTAAAAGAAAATGTTTTTTATCACGAAATACAATCTGTGCACGGTCACGATGCCTTTTTAATCGAATACAATCAATTGGCCACTTTTTTATCGCCCGTTTTTAACATTCAAAACACCCAAAAATATGTCAACGCTTAGAATTAATGTCGTTCTTTTCGGAATAGGGAACGTAGGCAGTACGCTGCTCAATCAGGTTATTGAAAGTCAACAGTTTTTTCTTGAAAAAAGAAATATTGACTTGCGGTTTCCTGTAATAACAAACTCCTCTGTTGCTTTCTTCGAGAAAGACGGAGTCAAAAATCAATGGGAGGCCAACTTTACGCAATCGGCATTTCCATATACCATCACTGATATTATTGAATTTGTACAAAACAATCATCTCGAAAATTTAATAGCCGTAGATGCCACAGCCAGCGATGAATTAGTAAAATTCTATATTCCGCTCATTCAAAACGGATTCGATATGGTGGCTGCCAATAAAAAAGCAAATACAGTACACCATGATTTTTACAGAGAATTACGCCGAAATCTATTGAAATTTGATAAATCATTTGCTTATGAAACTAATGTTGGAGCTGGTCTTCCGGTGGTTCAGACAATAAATGAGCTGTATCTTTCCGGTGAAAAAATTACCAAAATCAGAGGTGTTTTTTCCGGTTCACTGAGTTATATTTTTAACCGGTTCGGAAATGAAGATACCCCTTTTTCAGAAATTTTAAAACAAGCTGAAAGATCAGGTTACACCGAACCCGATTCCAGAGAAGATTTGTCCGGTAATGATGTTGCCCGAAAGTTACTCATCTTAGCAAGAGAAATCGGAATTAAAAAAGAGTTGTCCGATGTTCAGGTTTCTTCTCTCTTGCTTCCCGATTTAAATGAAGAAAGTACAAAAGCTGAATACGCCTCAAATAAGCAATTGCTTGATAAACCCTATGGAATTGCCAAGCTTACTCAAGCCGAAAACCATGTCTTGCGTTATGTTGGTGAATTGGATGTGGCTGAACAGAAATTAGAAGTGAAACTTATTTCAACGCCTGTAAATTCTGCTCTGGGACAATTGAAGGGAACTGACAACCTGATAGAAATTTATACCCGATCTTACGGTGAAATTCCGATGGTTATCCAAGGAGCAGGAGCCGGTAAGCAAGTAACAGCCAGAGGAGTATTAAATGATATCCTCAAAATTGCCGAAAAAATTAAAAGCAGGGAAGCTGTTTGGCTGTAACTCGGTCAATCCAAACAACAATAGCGATCAAAATAAATACCATGAAATTAGATTATATAGCCCTCGCGATTCCTTTTTTTGCTTTTTTTATGTGCCTTGAATATTATATCAGCAAGAAGAGAAACAAAGAAATACATCGGTTTAACGAAAGTGTAGCCAACCTTAATGTTGGAATTGTAGAACGGATCTCCGATTTGTTAACAACAGGATTATTCTTTTTTGTATTCAATTGGTTGTACCAAAATTTTGCTTTTTTTTCAATTCAATCCACTTTTACTACGTGGATTTTGTTGTTTTTAGCAACTGATTTCCTTTGGTATTGGTATCATCGTTCCGGACATTTGGTCAATTTGTTTTGGGCTGCACACATCGTGCACCACCAAAGTGATGATTTCAATTACACGACGGCAGCCCGTATAACCGTTTTTCAAGCTGTGGCGAGAGGACTGTTTTGGAGTATTTTGCCGATGATCGGATTTGAACCTGAAATGATTTTTTCCCTCTTGCTGATTCACGGAGCCTATCCTTTTTTTACCCATACCCAATTAGTCGGAAAGTTAGGTTGGCTTGAATATATTTTTGTAACACCTTCTCATCATCGCATTCATCATAGTTCTAATGATGAATACCTCGATAAAAATTTTGGAGATGTACTGATTATCTGGGATAAAATATTCGGAACATTTGCCGAAGAAACCGTTCAGCCGAAATACGGATTAACCAAATCGCTCGAAAGCCATAGTTTCCTTTGGCAACATTTTCATTATGCACTCGAATTAATCGTAGCTTTCAGAATGGCAAAAACAATCAAACAAAAACTAAAAGTGATTTTTGGAAGTCCGCAAAATATCGACCCGCGAATCCGAACGCTGCTTGAAAGAAAACTGTCACAAAAAAACACAACCATTGAATATTCTGAAAATTTAATCAAGGCAATTAAAGTCAAAACATCGGTGTCTATGTTAGTACTTTTTTTTACGATACTTTTTTCACATTATATATCCATAAATAATTTGTTTTTTATCACTTCATTTATCGTGTTGAGTGTCATTGCAACCGGTGCGATGCTTGAGCAGCGACAATGGGTTTTTCACCTCGAATTTGTCCGGTTTACTTTAGTTTGCATCTTGCTTAGCTCCGTGTTTCCAATTGATTATGTCATCGGATTATCCTCTTTTCTCGTTCTTGTTTGGCTTTTGTTTTACAACAGTCTTCAAACAAAATACCGGGCATATCTTTTTCAAACAGAGTAGATAAAAAGCGGACTGCGTAAAACATAAAAATACAGTTTGTCAGTTTGGTTGCGTCTTTGTGTTTAGAATATTTTTCTGTTTGAATATTCATTTTAATAAAAAAGCAGAAAAATATTCTGTAATTTCAAATAACTCATTATATTTGCCCTGTTCATACACATATTGATTGTTATCACGAAAGCCGGAGGGACTAGACCCTGTGAAAGCTTAGCAACCCTGCAACTGTAGAAGGTGCTACATTCTATTCTTTATGCTGAACTTGTTTCAGCAACTCAATAAAGAAACAGATAACCCGTTTATTCCCTCTCTTTTATGATAATTTTTAGTTAGAAGCTAATCCCGCTATTCGTTACAAGCTTTTTTGTCTTGTTGCTTTTTTCTAAGTCAAAAAAGAAGCTTCCTTTGGTCGCTCTTTTTTGCCGAGAAAAAATGCAACAATCCTGCAAAAGGCTTTCCACTTCTATCGGGGCTAGGCGTCAGTGCAATAAACAAGTCTTAGCGAACTTGCGGTTAAATAACATAAAATGTCAAAAATAGAAAAAGCCATACAAGAAAGAATCCTCGTCCTGGACGGAGCGATGGGAACCATGCTACAACGAAACAATTTCTCCGAAGAAGATTTTCGAGGAGACCGTTTCAAAGATTTTCCACATCCGCTAAAAGGCAACAACGACCTACTTTCCATCACACAACCCGAAGCCGTAAAAGCCGTTCATCGTGCCTATTTTCAAGCCGGAGCCGACATTGTCGAAACCAACACCTTTTCCGGAACCACCATCGGAATGGCCGATTATCATTTAGAAGATTTGGTGTACGAACTCAATTATCAATCGGCCAAAATCGCCCGGGAAGTCGCAGATGAATTCACCGACAAACCGCGTTTTGTAGCCGGCTCCATCGGACCTACTAACCGAACCGCTTCTATGAGTCCGGATGTGAACGATCCCGGATTTCGTGCGGTTACGTTCGATGATTTACGCATTGCCTACAAACAACAAGCCGGAGCCTTGATTGATGGAGGTTGTGATGTATTGTTGGTAGAAACGATTTTCGACACGCTCAATGCTAAGGCCGCTCTTTTTGCCATCGAAGAAGTCAAAGAGGAGCGAAAAATTGATATTCCGGTTATGGTTTCCGGTACCATTACCGATGCTTCCGGACGAACACTTTCCGGTCAAACCGTTGAAGCATTTTTAATTTCCATTTCACATATTCCGTTATTAAGTATCGGATTCAATTGTGCGTTGGGAGCAGATCAGTTAAAACCGTATTTAAAAAGATTGGCACACAACACCCAACTCAATATTTCTGCTCATCCTAATGCCGGGCTACCCAATGCATTCGGACAATACGATCAGACACCGGAAGAAATGCAGGCATTGATTCGGGAATATTTACAGGATAATCTGGTCAATATCATCGGTGGGTGTTGCGGTACAACACCCGAGCACATCAAATTAATCGCCGAAGTCGCCAAAGAATTTAACCCCAGAACTATTTTAGAGAAGATATAATGCCAGAAGTTGATTGTAAAAAATATTTAAAATTATCAGGACTCGAACCGCTTATCATAACCCCGGAAACGAATTTCGTAAACGTAGGAGAACGAACAAACGTTACCGGTTCCCGAAAATTTCTTCGTTTGATCAAAGAGGAAAAGTACGAAGAGGCTCTGGATATTGCCCGTGCTCAGGTAGAAGGAGGTGCTCAGATCATCGATGTGAATATGGATGAAGGCATGCTCGATGGGGTGTATGCCATGACTAAATTCCTGAACCTTATTGCTGCCGAACCCGATATTGCCCGCGTTCCGGTGATGATTGACAGTTCCAAATGGGAAATCATTGAAGCCGGATTAAAAGTTATACAGGGTAAAGGTGTAGTCAATTCCATTTCGTTGAAAGAAGGGGAGGAAACGTTTATTCACCATGCAAAATTAATCAAACGATATGGTGCGGCCGTTATCGTGATGGCTTTTGACGAAAAAGGTCAGGCGGATACTTATGAAAGACGTATCGAAATCTGTAAAAGAAGCTACGATATTTTAGTCGATAAAGTGGGCTTTCCGGCAGAAGATATCATTTTTGATCCCAATATCTTTCCGGTGGCCACCGGAATGGAGGAACATAAATTAAACGCTGTCGACTTTTTTAAAGCAACTAAATGGATCCGGGAAAATTTACCTCATGCTCATGTTTCCGGTGGCGTTAGTAATGTTTCTTTTTCTTTTCGCGGGAATGATAAAGTGCGTGAAGCCATGCACTCCGCTTTCCTTTACCATGCCATTCAGCACGGAATGACTATGGGGATTGTCAATCCTGAAATGCTGGAGATTTATGATCAAATTGAGCCAGTTTTATTAACACATGTTGAAGATGTTTTGTTAAACCGGAGAGAAGATGCCACTGAATTGCTTTTGACTTTAGCAGAGAGTTATAAGGGCGAATCAAGAACCGGCGAAAAAGCAGTTCAGGAATGGCGGAACGGTTCTGTTCAGGAGCGATTAACCCATTCATTAGTCAAAGGAATCGATGAATTCATTGAAATTGATGTGGAAGAAGCCAGACTAAATGCCGCAAAAGCTATCGAGGTTATCGAAGTTAATTTGATGGCAGGAATGAATGTTGTAGGGGATTTATTTGGCAGTGGGAAAATGTTTTTACCGCAAGTAGTCAAATCTGCCCGGGTGATGAAAAAAGCGGTGGCCTATTTGCTTCCGTTCATTGAAGCTCAGAAAGACGGGAAGTCATCATCGGCCGGAAAAGTTCTGATGGCAACCGTAAAAGGGGATGTGCATGATATCGGGAAAAATATTGTGGCGGTAGTTTTAGGGTGTAATAACTTTGAAATCATTGATTTGGGAGTCATGGTTCCGCCGGAAAAAATCATTGAAGTAGCGGTTAAAGAAAACGTTGATATAATTGGATTAAGCGGATTAATTACACCCTCATTAGACGAAATGGTTTACCTCGCCAAAGAAATGGACAAACTCAATATCAAAATTCCGATTATGATTGGCGGTGCCACAACTTCGCGGGCACACACAGCAGTGAAAATTGCCCCTGAATACAAAGAAACAGTAGTTCACGTAAACGATGCTTCGCGTGCCGTAACAGTGGCGAGTAATTTGCTTCAGACAGAAACCAGAGAAGGTTATGTGAAAGCCATTCGGGAAGAGTATGATAAGTTACGGGATGGCTTTTTAAGCCGAAGCCGCGATAAAAACTTCCTTTCGATAGAAAAAGCCAGAAAGAATAAGTTGCAATTGGATTGGGAAAAGTTTAATCCGGTTACGCCAAATTTTACCGGAACAAAAACGATTGAAGCTGAACTTTCGGAATTAGTAGATTTTATCGACTGGACACCCTTTTTTCAATCGTGGGAGCTATACGGAAAATATCCTGCTATTTTAACCGATGAAGTAGTTGGGGAACAAGCAACCCATTTATTTGAAGATGCACAAAAAATGCTGAAACAGATCATCAGCGAAAAATGGTTAACTGCCAAAGGAGTTTTGGGAATTTTTCCGGCAAATACAATTCATGATGATGATATTGAGCTTTCGGCTTCCGGCTTTCGGTTTTTGACTTTACGACAACAATCTCAAAAAACGGCGGGAGCACCCAATATAGCCTTAGCCGATTTCATCGCTCCGAAAGAAAGCGGAAAACAAGATTACATCGGATGCTTTTGTGTAACATCCGGTTTTGGGGTGGATGAAAAAGCATCAGAATTTGAAAAGCAATTAGACGATTATAACTCCATCTTAGTAAAAGCATTAGGAGATCGTTTAGCAGAAGCTTTTGCAGAATATTTACACTTAAAAGTGCGAAAAGAAATCTGGGGTTATGCTTCCGGAGAAAAATTATCCAATGAAGAACTGATCAAAGAAAATTATACCGGAATTCGTCCAGCTCCGGGTTATCCGGCTTGTCCGGATCATTTGGAAAAACCAACCATTTGGAAATTATTAAAAGTTGAAGAAGAAATTGGCGTACGGTTGACCGAAAGCATGGCCATGTGGCCAGCCGCATCCGTATCAGGATATTATTTTGCTCATCCGGAAAGCAAGTATTTCGGACTGGGAAAAATCAAAGAAGATCAGGTAGCCGATTACGCCAAAAGAAGGAATATAAGTTTAGAAGAAGCTAAAAAATGGCTTTCGCCGAATATAGCAGAGTAAAAACCGTTGTCTGTTGTCCGTTATCAGTTAACCGACAACCGACAACCGATAACAGAAATCATGAAAGTAACCCATCATATCGAAAAAGCCAACGGCAAGCCCTTATTTTCTTTTGAGATTTTGCCCCCGTTAAAAGGACAAAATATTCAATCTATTTTTGATGCGATTGATCCGCTGATGGAATTCAATCCGCCATTCATTGATGTAACCTATCACCGGGAAGAATATGAATTCAAAGAATTGCCCAGCGGATTATTACAAAAGAAAATTGTAAAAAAACGCCCGGGAACGGTTGGTATTTGTGCCGGAATTCAGAATAAATACGAGGTAGATGCCATTCCGCATATTTTATGTGGCGGATTTACCAAAGAAGATACCGAAAATTTATTGATTGATTTAGATTTTTTAGGGATTGACAACGTAGTCGCTTTACGGGGTGACGCATTGAAAAATGAAACGTATTTCAGACCTGAAAAAGAAGGGAATGAATATGCTTCGGAATTGGTAACGCAAATCAGTAATTTGAATAAAGGAATTTACATGGATGAGGATTTGCAAAACTCATCCTGCACTAATTTTTGTATCGGAGTGGCCGGTTATCCCGAAAAACACATGGAAGCTCCCAGTATGGACAGTGATATTCACTTTTTAAAGCAAAAAATTAAAAACGGAGCAGATTATATTATTACCCAAATGTTTTTTGATAACCAAAAATTCTTTGATTTTGTCAAAAAATGCAGAACAGCCGGTATTACCGTACCAATTATACCGGGACTGAAGCCTATTGCCACCAAAAAGCAATTGAATTTAATTCCGCACCGGTTCAAAGTAGATTTGCCGGATGATTTAATTATGGCAGTCGTAAAAGCCAAGGATAATGAAGCCGTTAAACAAATCGGCATCGAATGGTGTATTACCCAGAGCAAGGAATTGTTGGCGTCCGGATTGCCGGTTTTACATTATTATTCGATGGGAAAAGCAGAAAATATAAAAGCGATTGCGAAGGAAGTTTTTTAATGTTAAACAATTTCATGAGTTGATAAAATTTTCTCCCTGATTATATTCTGTTATATTTGCCGGAATAACTTTTTAGGATGAGGAAACTTTATTTTTTGACTTTGTTTTTTTCGGTCATGCTTTTTGCACAGGAAAAAACAGAAACAACAGCCTTGGATGTTTTTTATTTCAGAGGAAATGCGTTGCCTCATACCGATGATTTACAGCATTTTCTGAAAGGTCATCCGGATGGGGTGTTAATTAATTTATATAAAAAAACGTATGGGCATCAAGAGTGGGAGAGAATCTTTAATTATCCTGACTACGGCGGGTATTTTATTTACCAGGATTTTAAAAATGATATTTTAGGAAAAGTTTATGGAGTCGGAGCTCATTATAACTTCTATTTTTTAAACCGTAAACTTCAGTTTAAAATTGCCCAGGGAGCAGCCTATACAACCAATCCTTACGATAAATATACGAACAATAAAAATTCAGCATTTGGTTCTAAGATTGTTGCAAATACCAATTTCGCCCTTAATTATACCACCCGACTGATTGATCATTTTGATTTTCAGGCCGGATTACTGTTCACTCATTTTTCTAACGGCAGAATTAAAGCTCCCAACAGTGGTGTGAATTCATATGCTGTGAATGTAGGGGTTACGTATAATTTTCAGGAGCCGTTGACAAGACAGATCGACACGTTACCCCGGCAAAAAATAACAGAGCCGCTTAAATACAACATTGTGCTGAGAACCGGTATCAGTGAAAGTCCTGTTGTGGGCAGCGGTCAAAAATCATTCTATCATCCGGCCTTTTATGTAGATAAACGAATCAGCAGAAAAAGTGCTTTTCAACTGGGAACGGAACTCTTTTTAACGCAATCATACAAAGAATATATTAAATTTATGGCCATCTCGTATCCAAATGAAAATGTAACAATTGACACCGATTATAAGCGGGTTGGTGTTTTTGTGGGGTATGAATTGTTTATCAACAGGATTTCGCTCGAAGCTCAGGTAGGGTATTATGTTTATCAGCCGTATAAATCAGATATTCCGGTTTATGACCGGTTGGGAATGAAATACTACCTCACTAAAAAAGTATATACCGGTTTGTCCATCAAAACACATGTTTTCCTGGCCGAAGCGATGGAGTTTGTTGTTGGAGTAAGATTATAGATTATGAAAAAAATTATATACATATTATTTACAGCATTCCTGTTCAGCTGCGAGAACCCTGCCGATTGTGTTAAATCAACCGGTAGTATGGTTACAAGAGAGATAGAAGTAACTCCGTTTGAGAATATCAGGGTTTATAAAGGGATTGGTCTGGTTATAAAACAAGGGGATAATTATAAAGTGGAAGTTCGTTCGGGTGAGAATTTAATTGATGATATCGAAGTTAAGGTGTATGACAATACGCTGTTTTTAAAAGATAAAACATCCTGTAACTGGGTTAGGGATTATGGCCAGACAACGGTTTATATTACGGCTCCGAATTTGATTGAAATTCGCTCTAAAACAGAACAGAACATTGTTTCAGACGGTGTGTTAACCTATCCTTCTTTAACGTTGATTGCGTTAGATAAAGACGGCGACGGCGAAGATGGTGCCGGAACAGGCGATTTTATCATGCAACTTGACAATGCTCATTTTGTGATCGGAAATAACAATGTTTCCAACTACTATATCTCCGGCAAAACAAACAATTGCTTTGTTGGTTTTTATAACGGAAACGGTATTTTAAGAGCTGAAAACTTGGAAGTCTCAACACTCAGCTTATATCACCGCGGGTTTAATGATATGCATGTTAAGGCAACCCAGACTATTACGGGCGATCTGTATGCAACCGGAAACTTGATTATTTATTCCAATCCGGTTTCAGTTGATGTAACAGAGCACTACCGGGGAAGGGTGATTTATAACTAATTATTTTTTAGTTTTCTCTCTGAAAATGGATTCCAGGTTTTTACTTTTCATCTGAATCTGAAGTGTTTTTAAGCCATTTTCATTTGCAAAATCAAAGAGTGTTGAACGCATATCTTCGGCGGAAAGAAAAGTAATTTCCCAAGCATAGGCAGCCGTGTTTTTGGCCGATTTAAAATTGGGCAAGGCAGCCAGTAATTCAGCGGGAACGGCTTTGTCAAACTCCACTTCGATTATTTGTTCTTGTTCATCAGCAATCAGCTTGTCTAATTTTTTATCCGTAACAATCCTTCCTTTGTTAATAATGATTACCCGGTCGCAGATAGCCTCTACTTCCTGCATAATGTGCGTAGAAAGAAAAACGGTTTTGTCTTTTCCGATATTTTTAATCAAATCCCGGATTTCAACCAACTGGTTCGGATCCAGTCCGGTGGTAGGCTCGTCTAATATCAGAACTTCCGGATGGTGCAGTAAAGCAGTGGCTAATCCTACACGCTGACGATAACCTTTGGAGAGTTGTCCTATTTTTTTGTGGCTTTCAGGCGTTAATCCGGTTAACTCAATCACTTCCTGAATTCTGCTTTTGGGAACTTTATAAACATCGGCATTAAAATCAAGGTACTCCCGAACATATAAATCCAGATACAACGGGTTGTGTTCCGGAAGATAACCCACAATTTTCTGAACTTCCTGCCGGGAAGCAGTTACATCAAAATTACTGACCGAAGCAGTGCCTTCATCTGCGACAATATACGTTGTCAGAATTTTCATTAAGGTTGATTTTCCGGCACCGTTCGGGCCTAAAAACCCGACAATTTCACCGTTACTCACAGAAAATGAAATGTTGTCCAACGCTTTTTGGGCACCATATGTTTTGGAAATATTTTTGACTTCGATTGACATACTGTAAAGATTTAAAGCAAAAGTAAAGTTTTTTAATTCATTTTTTTTCTAAAAAGTATTTTGATTTAAATATTTTACTATATTAGCCATTCAAAATCACAATACAAAAAATGATTTCACAGAACACCTATTATTTTACCAATTTCTTTTATTTTTTCTTTTGGAAAAAATCGGGATTGGTATTGTGTTATGTAAGGTAAATTTTTAATTCAAAAAACAATATAAATCCCGGTTCCGAACGAGCCGGGATTTTTTTTATGCTGAATTCAGTTCAGAATCTATTTTATAAATCAAATAATAATGAGTACAAAAATTGCTATTCAGGGTATCAAAGGTTCATTTCATCATCAGGTAGCGGAAAAGTATTTTTCTGAACCGGTTGAACTGGAAGAATGCCTTTCTTTTGAAAAAGTAGTAAAAAATGTGATGAATGATAGGTCCAGCAAAGGAATCATGGCCCTCGAAAATTCTATCGCAGGCTCTATTATTCCGAATTATGCTTTAATTGATGCTCATAATTTACACATCATTGGCGAATATTATCTGGATATTCACCACAATCTTCTGGCCTTAAAAGGTCAGACGATTGATGATATAAAAGAAGTGCAATCGCATCCGATGGCCTTGTTGCAATGTGCGGTTTTCTTTTCAGATTATCCGCATATTAGACTTATTGAGACCAGTGATACCGCAGAAACGGCAAAACGGATTCAGGAACAGCAACTGAAAGGAGTAGCAGCGATTGCCAGTAAAAAGGCAGCAGAATTATATGATTTGGAGATAATAGCCGATGGAATTCACACGGTGAAAAACAATACTACCCGTTTTGTAGTTGTAAAATCGGTGAACAAAGAAATTCCGAAAAGTGAGATCAACAAAGCCTCCTTAAAATTTGAATTAGAAGATAAGCCCGGCAAATTGGCAACAGTTTTACAAATGATCAGCGATTGCCGGCTGAATATGACAAAAATTCAATCGTTGCCGATCATTGAAACACCTTTTCAGTATTCCTTTTTTATTGATGTGGTTTTTGAAGAGTATCGGCATTATGAAAAAGCAAAAATAAATTTACAGCAAATGACAAGGCACCTTAAAGTGTTGGGCGAATATAAAAACGGACGATTATGATAGCAACAGCAGACCGGTTAAATACAGTACAGGAATATTATTTTTCAAAAAAGCTGCGGGAAGTCAATCAGTTACTTTCAGAAGGAAAACCGATTATTAATATGGGAATCGGTAGCCCTGATTTGTTGCCGCATGTCTCTGTTGTAGAGGCAATTCAGCGTTCCATGACCGATCAAAAAGCACATGAATACCAAAATTATCAGGGGTTGCCTGAATTGCGGCAAGCCATGGCAGGATTCTACCGGGATCAATTTAATGTTTCGATCGATTATGCTTCAGAAGTTTTGCCTTTAATGGGTTCAAAAGAAGGAATTATGCATATTTCGATGGCATTTTTAAACAAATCCGATAAGGTTTTAATACCAAATCCCGGTTATCCGACTTATGCTGCTGTGACCGAATTAGTACAGGCCAGCCCCGTTTTTTATAATTTAGTTGAACAAAATAACTGGCTGCCGGATTTTGAGTCCCTTGAAAAACTGGATTTGTCAGCTGTAAAAATCATGTGGGTTTGTTATCCGCACATGCCAACAGGAGCAAGGGCTACAACAGCTGTTTTTGAAAAACTGATTGCTTTCGGAAAAAAACACCGCATTCTGATTGTAAATGATAATCCGTATAGTTTTGTATTAAACAATCATCCGATGTCGATTTTTCAGGTGGAAGGAGCAAAAGAAATAGCGTTAGAACTCAATTCGCTCAGCAAATCGTTCAACATGTCCGGCTGGAGGGTTGGAATGGTTTTGGGTAATTCGTTCTTCATTTCTGCGGTTTTAAAGGTCAAAAGCAATATGGACAGCGGAATGTTTTACGGTATTCAGAAAGGAGCTGTTGAAGCCTTGAAACTGGACCGGGAATGGTTTAAAGGATTGAATGAGATCTACCAAAGAAGAAGAAATTTACTATTTCAATTGGTTGATAAATTAGGTTGTTCGTATGATAAAAACAGTGTAGGCCTGTTTGTCTGGGCAAAACTTCCGGAAGGGTTCGCTTCTTCGGAGGAATTTATTGACTGGCTGTTAACCGACAGACATATTTTTATCACACCCGGAACAATTTTCGGGAGTAACGGAGAAGGTTATATTCGTTTTTCCCTATGCATTGAAGAAGAAAAAATTAAAGAAGCTTTAGCACGATTTTAAGATGAAGATTTGTATTATTGGTTTGGGGTTAATTGGCGGTTCAATGGCTTTGGATATTAAAAAGTTATATGAAGGTTCAATTATTACAGGAATTGATTCAAAGGCGGAACATCTGAAGGAAGCTTTGTTGTTGGGATTGATTCATCAAAAAGGGAATTTAGACGATCAGATTGATGCTGATTTTGTTATTCTTGCTGTTCCGGTTGATGCCGCGTTATTACTTTTACCCCGGGTTTTGGATGTCGTTTCAGAACATACCATCGTATTTGACGTTGGCTCAACGAAGAGTCCGATTTGTGAAGCGGTTGCCCGTCATCCCAAGAGAAGTAGCTTTTTGGCTACACATCCCATTGCAGGAACAGAATTTTCAGGCCCGGCGGCAGCCATTGAAAATTTATTTGAAGATAAGGTGAATATTATCTGTGAAATTGAGAAAACTTCGTATAAAAAGCAGGAAAGAGCGTTGGAATTATTCCGAAATTTGAAAATGCGAATTCGCTATATGGAACCAAAATCACATGACAAGCACATTGCTTATGTTTCGCACCTGTCGCATATAAGTTCTTTCATGTTGGGAAAAACGGTCATCGAAAAAGAAAAAGATGAAAAAGATATTTTTGATATGGCCGGCAGTGGTTTTGAAAGTACTGTCAGATTAGCTAAAAGTTCACCGTCTATGTGGACTCCTATTTTTAAACAAAACAAAAAACAGATTGTTAAATCGTTAGAAGAGTATATTGCCAACTTATCGTCTTTTAAATCATTTCTGGAATCGGATGATTATGAAGCTATTTTTAACGAAATGAAAAACACAAACAGAATTAAAGAAATTTTAAAATAAATTGTTGTCTGTTAACTGTTGTCGGTGATTCGTTTCCTGACAACTCAGAACAGATAACCGACAACCGACAACCGATATGGAAAATGACAAAAATTTAAAAAACTGGTTAACCGATTTTCGATTAGAGCACCCTTTGGTCATAGCAGGCCCTTGCAGTGCCGAGACCGAAGAACAGGTGTTGAAAATTGCTCACGAATTAAAAAATTCCGATGTGCGAATTTTTCGTGCCGGAATCTGGAAGCCGCGTACCCGCCCGGGTGGCTTTGAAGGTGTGGGGGCAATTGGTTTAAAATGGCTTCAAAAAGCAAAAGCAGAGACTGGTTTGCAGATGGCGGTAGAAGTAGCCAATGCCACGCATGTAAAATTAGCCTTAGAACACGATATGGATGTGCTATGGATTGGGGCCAGAACCACTGTAAATCCTTTTGCCGTTCAGGAGATAGCCGATGCATTGCAGGGGACCGATAAAATTGTCCTGCTCAAAAATCCTGTCAATCCCGATTTGTCCTTGTGGATTGGTGGGTTGGAAAGATTGTACAACGCCGGGATAAAAAAATTAGGAGTCATTCACCGCGGGTTTTCAACCTATGAAAAAACAAAATACCGCAATAATCCGGAATGGCAGATTGCAATTGATCTGCAGAATAAATTTCCCGATTTACCTTTAATCTGCGATCCGTCACATATCACCGGAAAAAGAGATATGATTCAGGAGGTTTCGCAACAGGCATTGGATTTGAATTATGACGGCTTAATCATTGAAACACATATTGATCCGGATCATGCATGGAGTGATGCGGCTCAGCAGGTTACGCCTACTGTTTTAAAACAAATTTTTATCGATTTAAGGGTGCGTAAAGAAACAGATGATGCTGACGATTATACCAGACAGATGACGAAACTGCGTACTCAAATTGATGATTTTGACAGGAAGTTATTAGAGGTCTTAGGAGGCAGAATGAAAATTGCCGATCAGATCGGATTGCTGAAAAAAGAAAAAAATGTAGCCGTTTTGCAAAACAAACGTTGGCAGGAAATTTTGGATAAAATGATCGCTGACGGAAGTCAAAAAGGACTGAGTGAGGATTTTGTAATTCAATTGTTCAAAGCCATCCACCAGGAGAGTATCAGTCATCAGGAAAAAATTATCAATTCCTGATTGGCGAAATCTTGTATCTTTGTGGCATGACAGGACTTGTTTATAAATCGACCGGAAGCTGGTACACCGTTAAAACCGAAGATAATCAGTTGTATGATTGCCGGATTAAGGGTAAGTTCAGAATGAAAGGAATAAAAAGCACCAATCCGATTGCCGTAGGGGATGAGGTTGATTTTGAATTGGATGATTCATCAGATGTAGTTACCGGGTTGATTCACAATATACATGAGCGAAAGAATTATATCGTCCGAAAGTCCGTTAATCTTTCTAAACAATCACATATCATCGCCTCTAATATAGATGTTGTTTTTTTGTTGGTCACGATAAATAACCCAACTACAACAACCAGTTTCATAGACCGGTTTTTAGTGACAGCCGAAGCATATCATATCAAAGCAGTGCTTGTTTTTAACAAGATAGATACCTATGATGAAGCGGCTTTGGATGAGCAATTGTATCTGCAATATGTTTATTCGCAAATTGGTTATCCGTGTTTGCGGGTTTCGGCTACCGAAGGGAAAGGGCTGGAAGAATTAAAGCAAATGATGAAAGGAAAGGTATGTGTGTTTTCCGGTCATTCCGGAGTGGGTAAATCAACATTGGTGAATGCATTGGAGCCTGCCCTGAATTTGAAAACCAAGCAAATATCCGACTTGCACCAGCAAGGACAACATACCACCACTTTTGCCGAAATGTTTGATTTATCGTTTGATTCCAAAATAATTGATACACCGGGTATCCGTGGATTTGGTATTGTAGATATGGAAAAACAGGAAATAAAAGGGTACTTTCCGGAATTTTTTGCTTTAGAAGATCAGTGCAAATTCAATAATTGCCTGCACAAGGATGAACCGCATTGTGCGGTTAAAAAGGCATTGGAAGAAGACAGGATTGCCTGGACGCGATATAAGAGTTATCTTCAGATTTTAGAAGGAGATGAAGAGCAATACCGAAATGATATTTATGCTGAGGGGAAAAACCAGGATACCGATTAGCTTTTTAATCTTCATACTAACTTATGAGAGCCGTTGTTCAAAGAGTTTCAGAGTCTTCAGTGTGTATTGACGGAGAAGTAGTTGCTTCTGTCCGAAAAGGATTATTAGTTTTGGTCGGCATTGAAGATACCGATTCAAATGATGATTTAGCATGGCTGTCAGCAAAAATTGTCAATCTTCGTATTTTTGCTGATGAAAACGGCGTGATGAATTTATCGGTAAAAGAAGTAAACGGAGAGGTCATCGTTGTGAGTCAGTTTACACTTCATGCTTCTACAAAAAAAGGAAACCGTCCCTCTTATATCAGAGCGTCAAAGCCCGACGTTGCCGTTCCGGTTTACGAAAGTTTCATCAAACAAATGGAATCAGATTTAGGCAAAAGCGTTCAAACCGGCCGGTTTGGAGCTGATATGAAGATAAGCCTGGTAAACGACGGACCGGTAACCATTACAATTGATACAAAAAATAAAGAATAATATTTGTTTTTTATTTCTTTTAATTTATTTTTGAAAAAATCAGGGTTTCCAAAAACTTCAAACAAATTAATATTATCTGTCCGAATCGGTATTTCGGAGTCTTTACAGTTCATGAAAAACATAACATTAACACTATTTCTCTGCATTGCTTTTTTAACAAATGTTGAAGCTCAGATTTATTCTGATTTTTTAATCCCAAAAGAATTAAAAGAAAATGCAAATGCTTGTATTCGCCTTCAGGAAACGGAAATAAAAATAAAATCCAGAAAGTTGATGACAATTAAATCCAGGCGTGTAGTAACTGTATTTAACGAATATGGTATGCGTCACATGGATGCATCACAATATTATGATAAGAGCTTGAAAATTGTTTCGATAGAAGCTCAGATTGTAAATTCAGCAGGGGCTGAAATAAAAAAAATTAAGAAAAAAGATTTCAGAGATCAGAGTATTGCCGACGGGATCTCTGTCTATACAGACAATCGTGTTTTATACCTTGATTACACACCGATCAGTTATCCTTTTACCCTTATTTTTGATTGTGAAATAGAAACGTCAAATACAGCTTTTATTCCCGGTTGGACACCATTGGAAAGTTATTTTTTAAGTACAGAAGCCAGTAAAATAACCGTTTTCTATCCGCAAGATTTAGGATTTAAATATAAAGAAGAGCACTTTGAAGGCTTTTCAATCACAAAAAAAGAAGAGGAAGGAAAAGTAGCTTTTGAGGCCAAAAATATTGCGGCTTTACGGCAGGAAGAATTTGCACCAAGCTTGCGAAAATTTACACCAAGTGTGATTTTTGGGTTAAATAAGTTTTATCTGGAGGGAGTTGAAGGTCAGGCAGATAGTTGGGAGAGTTTTGGTTCATGGATGTACAACAGCTTATTGAACGGAACGGATGAGCTCTCAGAAGATACAAAATCAAAAATCAAAGCCTATGTAGGCAGTGAAACGGATCCGTTGAAAATTACACAAAAGGTCTTTGAATATGTGCAGAATAAGACAAGGTATGTGAGTATTCAGCTTGGAATCGGCGGATGGAAACCAATGCTGGCCAAAGATGTTGATCGGTTAGGGTATGGTGATTGTAAAGCGTTATCAAATTATACAAGAGCATTGCTTAAGTTGTTTAATGTTGATGCATACTACACTATTATTTACGGAGACAGGTATCAAAGAGACATTAATCCGGATTTTGTTTCCATGCAAGGGAATCATGCGGTACTATGTATTCCTTATGAAGGGGGATTAAAATGGATGGAATGTACGGATCAAATAGTTCCGTTTGATTTTCAGGCAAACTTTACGGATGACCGGAAAGCATTACTGATAAAGCCGGAAGGTGGCGAGATTACTGATACAAAAGTTTATTCGGAAAGGCATAACAGTCAGGTAACGGTCGGGCATTATACATTAAGCCAGACAGGATCTATTTCCGGGGCAGTTACAATTAAGTCTTCCGGAACACAGTATGATAGGAAATACCGTTTGGAACGCAGTTCAAAAGACGAATTGGATAAGCATTATAAAAATTACTTTAGTACCATAAATAACCTGCATTGGAAAAATGCTGTTTTTGAAAATAACAAAGACACGGCTGAATTTATTGAAAAAATTGATTTGGAAGCGGCTAATTATGCAAGTAAAAACGGCCAGCGGCTAATGCTTGCTTTAAATGCATTCAATCAGTATTCATCGGTTCCCAAAAGATACCGGATCCGTAATTCACCCTTCGAAATTTCAAGAGGCTTTTATGACTATGATGATATTAGTATCAGCCTACCCGATAATTTTACAGTTGAATTTGTTCCGGAGTCCGTGGAATTTCAGGAAAAGTACGGGCATTATAAGGCTGAGGTTCAGTTAAATGATAAGAAGTTGACTTACAAACGCTCTTTAACTATAAATAAGGGCTTTTATTCTAAATCGGAGTATGAAGAGTACAGAAAGTTCGTAGAAAAAATTGCAAAAAACGATAATGCAAAACTGGTATTAATTCAAAATTAAAAACACATGAGTCTTTTTAAAAAAAGCAGTCAGATTTATTTTTTTATATTCATTTCATTTTCCGGTTTAAGCCAGTCCTATGATTTAGGAAAAGTGACCGTTGCCGAGCTTCAGGAAAAAGAGCACCCTGTTGAAAAAAATGCCGAAGCAGCCGTTTTGTTCGATATAGGTAAATCTTATTTTGAATTTAATATTAACACCGGATTCAAACTGATTACAGAAGTTACGACCAAAATCAAAATATACAAAAAAGAAGGATATTCTTTTGCCGATATCGCAATCCCGGTTTATGTTGGAGGAGACGAAAGAGAAACCGTAAATTTCTCGAAGGCTTATACTTATAACCTTGTTAATGGTAAAATTGAAAAAACGAAGTTGAAAAGTGATGGTGAATTTACAGAAAAAGTAAATAAATTCTGGAATAAGGTAAAGGTTTCCATGCCAGACGTAAAAGAAGGTTCGATAATAGAGTATAAGTACACGGTAACTTCTCCGTTTTTTACAAATCTTCCGGAGTGGTATTTTCAAAAAAGTATTCCGGTTAATTATTCAAAATTTGTGACCTCTGTTCCGGAGTATTTTGTTTATAATCCGAGGGTTAAAGGATATATTCATCCCAAGATAACTACGGCCAGTAAAACAACCACACATAATTATACCGAAAAAGAGCGGTCAGGTATTACAGTGTCCAGAACGAACTTTTCGAATGAAAAAATGACTTACCAGGAGTCAGTCAATACATATATTACAGAAATGTTACCATCGATGAAAGATGAGGATTTTGTGGCTAATATTAAAGATTATACCTCGGGAGTTTTACACGAGTTGTCGTATATTAAATACCCCAATTCACCCATTAAAAGCTTATCAAGCAGTTGGGATGATGTTTGTAAAAATATTTATGATACTGAAAACTTTGGTTCCGAATTAAAAAAAACCGGATATTTTGAAAAAGATATAGAATCCCTGTTGCAAAATAAAACATTGAAAGAAGAAAAAATCAATGCAATCTTAAACTTTGTTAAAGGACAGGTAAAATGGAATGGATATTACGGTATTTATTGTGATGACGGGGTGCGTACGGCCTATAAAAATAAGTCCGGAAATATTGCAGAAATAAACTTGATGTTAGTAGCAATGCTACGATATGCAGGATTTGAGGCCAATCCGGTATTGGTTAGTACAAGATCAAACGGAGTGCCGTTATTTCCTTCAAGAACAGCTTTTAATTATGTGGTTTGTGCGGTAGAAGCGACAAATGGTTTAATTATGTTGGATGCTTCTGACTTGAACAGTAGTTTGAATATTTTACCCACAAGAGTACTCAACTGGCAGGGAAGATTGATAAGAAGAGAGGGAACGTCCGGATTTATTGAACTCATACCCGCTTTCGTTTCCAAAGAGAACACACAAGGCTTAATTTCAATTGATAATGAAGGACATATAAACGGAAAATTAAGAAGACAATATTTTGATTATAATGCATACCATTTTCGAAATAATTATTTAAACTACAACAAGGATAATTATTTGGAATCCTTGGAGAAAAAATTGTCTGATATTGAAATTGAAGATTATAAAGTCACGAATGAAAATGATTTATCAAAGCCAATTGTAGAAGAGTTTTCATTTAAACATTCGGATCTGGTGGAGATTATTGGTGATAAAATGTATTTTTCTCCACTGTTTTTTTACTCGATTACAGAAAATCCTTTTAAAGTTGATAAACGTGATTACCCGATAGATTTTGTTTACCCACAGGAAGATAAATTTGTTTTCACGGTTGCTATTCCTGAAGGTTATGTGGTTGAGTCATTACCTCAAAATAAAGCATTTGCTGTCGAAAACAATCGTCTGGTGTACCGATTCAATCTCAGTGCCTCAGAAGGAAAGATTCAAATGACAGCTACATTACTGATGAATGAGTCTCTCATTACACCGGATTATTATTTGGATTTAAAAGATTTTTTTAAGCAGATTGTAGAGAATCAAACCGATAAGATTGTGTTGAAAAGGAGTTAAGTATGTCTCGAAAAATAATCGTTATAATTCTTTTTTTTCTATGCCAGTCAGGCAATAGCCAAAAAATGGAATTAGGTAATGTTTCGGTAATTGAACTCCTTGAAAAAGAGCATCCGGTGTATAAAAGTGCTGAAGCGGCAATTTTGTTTAATAAAGGAAGGTCTTTTTTTAATTATGATCCGGTTAATGGTTATGTGTTGGTTTATGAGGTTGAAACAAAATTGAAAATTTACAGAAAAGAAGGATACGAGTATGCAGATATACAAATTCCATTTTATATAGATACAAATAGGAATAGAGAGAGAATCGAATTTTCATCGGCGGTAACATATAATTTAGTTGACGGAAAAATTACAGAGGTAAAATCGGATAAAAGAAATAAGTATATTGAAAAGATCAATAAAAACTGGAATTTATTAAAAATTTCTATGCCAGATGTAAAAGAAGGATCTGTTGTTGAATATAAATATACGATTAAAACGCCATTTTTTGAGAATTTTCCGGAATGGTTTTTCCAAAAAAGAATACCTGTGAATTATTCCAGATTTGAAACAGATTTTCCTGATTTTATTCGTTATGCTCCTTTAACAAAAGGGTATCATTTGCCTAAGGTTTTGTCTGACAATAAAAATAAGAAAGATATTACGATATATATCTCTGAAAATTTACCCGCTATCAAGGAAGAAGATTTTGTAGGAAATGTTGATGACTATGCTTCAAGTATAAGACATGAACTAGTCTTCATAAATATTCCGGGCGTTCATACAAAAGTTTATTCTAAAACATGGGATGATGTTTCTAAATTAATTTATGAGAATGAAAATCTCGGGAATCAGTTAAAAAAAAGCTCTTACTTTGAGAAACATATAGATGCATTACTGGCAAATGTTGATGATGAAAAAGCAAAAATTAATAGCGTTTTAGAGTTTGTTAAAAAAAATGTTGTATGGAATACAAGAGAAGGAATATACTGTGTTGACGGTGTAAAGTCGGCTTTTGCCAATAAGACGGGGAATGCAGCAGAAATTAACCTGATGTTGACTTCCATGTTAAACTATTCAGGTTTTAAGGCTGATCCGGTTTTATTAAGTACCCGGTCACATGGAGTTCAACTGGTTCCGAGTATTACGGCGTTTAATTATCTCATTACAGCGGTAGAAACTTCTGAAGGTCTTTTGTTTTTAGATGCAACTGATTATGATACTCAAATGAATGTCATACCGATTAAGGCCATAAACGGTGAGGGCAGGTTAATAAAAAGAAATGGCACGTCAACAAGTGTTAGCTTAACTCCTGCATTTGTTTCCAAACGAAACAATGTGGGGGTGATAACACTAAATGAAAATGGCAAAACGGAAGGAAGAATCAAAACACAATATAGCGGTTATAATGCATACCTATTCAGAAACCGTTATAAAAATATGATTGAAAGCAATTATTTAGATTTGTTAGAAAAGAAGTATAATGATATCGAAATATTTGGTTATGAAGTTTACGATAAAGAAAATTTAGAAAAACCGGTTTTAGAAAAATTTAATTTCAGAGATTCTGATAGTTGCGAGATAATTGGGGATAAAATATTTTTTTATCCGTTACTTTTTTTAACTATGTTGGAAAATATATTTAAACAAGATGAGCGATATTATCCGATTGATTTTATTTATCCACAGGAGGACAAGTATTTTATGATATTTAAAATCCCAGATGGTTATGAGGTTGAATCAACTCCTGAAGAAGTGGCTTTTACTATGGAAGATAAACTTCTGATTTACCGATTTGAAATTGAAATTGCTGGTTCAGAAATAAAACTAACATCAGTTTTAAATATAAATGAGCCATTTGTAAAACCTCTTTATTACAAAAGCTTAAAAGATTTTTACAAAAAAATTGTAGAAAAACAAACCGAAAAGATTGTATTGAAAAAAAGTTAACTTATGAATACATTAAAATTTATAGCCTTAACACTACTGTTAAGTACATCACTAACAGCCCAAAAACTTGAATTTGGCAAAGTCTCAAAACAGGAATTAGCCGAAAAAAACCATCCTTTTGACCCTGAAGCGGCGGCAGCCATTTTGTTTAAAAAAGCCAGAACCTATTTTTATTACACAGAAAACAAGGGTTTTCAAAGTGAGACGGAATATGAAATCCGTTTAAAAATTTATAAAAAGGAAGGTTTCTCCTGGGCTAATTATGCCATACCCTATTATATAGGTTGGAGCGAAATAGGTAATGACAATGTGTTTTTTTCAGAGGTTGTAACGTATAATTTGGAGAATAATAAAATAGAAAAAACGAAACTCAATGCTAAAGGAGCTTTTAAAGAGAAAATAAACGATTACTGGATGAAAAAAACCATTACTTTTCCCAATGTAAAAGAAGGATCAGTAATTGAGTTCAAGTATAAATTAGTTTCGGAAAACCTGGTTAAACTGCCGGATTTTTATTTTCAGGAATACATTCCGGTAAATTATGCCGAATATAAAACAGAGATACCGGTAAATTATAATTACAAAACAATATTGAGGGGCTACTCAAAAGTAGAGCACGAAGCTAAAGATGAAATGTATACCCAGGCTTTTAATTCAGCAAATACCCAGACTAAACAACTTACTTACAACATCAGAAAACAAAGATATACCTTAAAAAACATACCGGCACTGAAAGAAGAACCTTATGTTGATAATATTGAGAACTATAGAATAAAAGTAGAAAACGAGCTTAATGTAGTGGCTTTTAAAGATGTACAGCCGAAAATATATTTGGAAACGTGGGATGATGTAGCCAGAAATATTTCACAAAATGAAAGGTTTAAAAAAGAAATAGAAACAAAGGGGTATTTTGAAGGAGTTCTTCTGAACAGTTTAAATGATACACTGGATAAGTTAGGCAAAGCCAAGGTGGTTTTTAACCATGTTAAAAACAGAATTAAATGGAATGGTGATTATGGTTATTATCCTAAACAAGGAGTCAAGGAAGCCTATCTGAATAGAGAAGGAAATGTGGCCGATATCAATTTAAACTTAGTGATTATGCTAAGAAGTGCTGGATTTAATGCTTTTCCTGTTCTGATCAGTACCCGTAAGAATGGTAAAACCTTGTTTCCGAGTCGTGAAGGATTTAATTATTTAATAGCAGCCGCAAATATTGAAGGCAATCAAATTTTGATGGATGCCACCGATTTAAACGCTGATTTTAATGTTTTGCCAATCAGATGTTTAAACGGAGTTGGACGATCAATTCTTTACAATGGACAATCGGAAGAGGTTAATGTTAATCCGGTAAGTCTGTCAAAATCAATCACTTTTGTTCAGGCTGATTTACTGCCAAACGGTACGATAAAAGGAAAAGTGAGGAGTTCAAAAAGTGACTATCACGCTTATCTGTTCAGAGACAGATACGGTGATGGTCATCAGAATTCTTATTTAGAAAAATTAGAAGAAGAATATAATAACCTGGATATTGAAGAGTACAAAGTAGAGAACCTCAAAGAACTTGAAAAAATGATTGTAGAGACCTATTCTTTTTCAAATTCAAAAGTGTCCGATTTGAGTGGTGATAAAATTATTTTTAATCCCTTGTTGTTTTTCACAAAAACAATAAACCCATTTAAGCAGGAAAAGAGAACGATGCCTGTAGATTTTGTATTTCCCGCCCAAGATAAATACACGATTAGTGTTACAATTCCGGAAGGCTATCAGATAGAATCTTTGCCAAAATCAACAACCGTTTCATTACCGGACAATGGTATTTTCTTTAGTTTCAATATTTCCGGTGATCAAGATAAAATAACAATCTCCTCTTTTTTTGATATAAACAGAACTGTCTTTGAATCAGATTATTATGAAGATTTGAAAAATATTTTTAAAATTTACATTGAAAAGCAAACGGAGTCAATCATCTTGAAAAAAAGTTAGTCATGAACCTCAAAAACGCCCAACTCGAAGTAGATAACTGGATAAAAAATCACGGTGTTCGTTATTTTAATGAACTGACCAATATGGCACAACTTACGGAAGAAGTAGGTGAAGTCGCCCGGATTATTGCCCGTCGTTATGGCGAACAATCCGAAAAAGAAAGCGATAAAAACAAAGACCTCGGCGAAGAATTGGCCGATGTGGTTTTTGTCGTCTTGTGTCTTGCCAACCAAACCGGCGTAGATTTACAAGCTGCTTTCGACAAAAAAATGGATTTAAAAACCAAACGTGACCACGACAGACATCATAATAACAATAAATTAAAATAAATGAAAAAAAAACCTAGCTACTTTGGTTGCCGGAATTTTTATCATAGGTCCGTTATTTGGATTGATGCTTTATTTTTTAAAAACAGAGATGCTTTTGAAAGACATTGTATTGTTGAGTATCATTTTCGGGATTGGTATGGCTATTGGCGAAATTTTTATCTTTGAAAAAATCCGAAACCGAAAAAAAGAAAAATGAACTGGATTCTACTCATTATCGCCGGATTATTTGAAGTCGCTTTTGCAGCTTGTCTCGGCAAAGCCAAAGAAACGACAGGTACAGCCATGTGGTTGTGGTATGCCGGATTTTTAATCTGTTTAACCATCAGTATGGTTTTATTGGTAAAAGTAACCAAAGAACTACCCATTGGGACAGCTTATGCGGTTTGGACCGGAATTGGTGCCGTAGGAAGTGTTCTTGTTGGAATTTTTGTATTCAAAGAACCTGCCACTTTCTGGAGAGTATTTTTTATCAGTACCTTAATCATTTCCATCATCGGACTAAAAGTCGTTTCCAAATAATGAATCTTCAATTACAAAAATCAAAAGTCAAAAATCAAAATTCAATTTTAAAAATCACAGGTTCAAAATCTGAAACCAACCGATTGTTATTGTTACAGGCGTTATATCCAAACATTTCGTTAGAAAACGTATCCAATTCTGATGATAGTGAAGTGATGATTAATGCACTTCTTAAATCAACAATAAACGGTCAGCAATCAACAATTATTGATGTTCACCACGCCGGAACAGCGATGCGATTTCTTACGGCCTTTTTTGCTATTCAGGAAGGAAAAGACTTGTCCGACGTGGCGGAAGTGATACTAACCGGTTCTACCCGCATGAAAGAACGCCCTATTAAAATTTTAGTTGAAGCCTTGCAGCAACTCGGAGCCGAAATCAGCTATGAAGAAAAGGACGGTTTTCCGCCCATTCGCATCAAAAGAAAAAAGTTGACAAAAAGCAACGTTTCACTTCCGGCAAACGTAAGCAGTCAGTACATTTCCGCACTTTTATTAATTGCTCCAAAACTTGAAAACGGATTAGCATTAACGCTTGAAGGCGAAATAACTTCTGTTCCATACATCAATATGACCCTGGCTTTGCTAAACGAAATAGGAATAAAAACCTCTTTTATTGAGAACAAAATCAACGTTAATCCACTCCCAACTATAAACTCGAAACTCCTTACTATAGAATCGGATTGGTCATCCGCTTCTTATTGGTTTTCTATCATAGCCTTATCTGAAATCGGAACAAAAATCACTTTGTCGAGCTACAAACAAAACAGTTTACAAGGCGATGCTGCTTTGGTTGAAATTTATCAAGATTTTGGAGTAAAGACTATTTTTAATACTGATAATTCAATTTCAATTTCAAAAATCAATTTCAATTTCAAAAATCAAAAATCGTTACTCTTCAATCTTCAATCATCACCTGACATTGCTCAAACTATTGCTGTAACGTGTTTCGGATTAGGAACCGGCTGTCATTTAACCGGATTGCATACCTTGAAAATCAAAGAAACCGATCGATTGGAAGCCTTGAAAATTGAGTTGACAAAACTTGGAGCTAGCGTTTCTGTTACCAATGACAGCTTGATTTTGGAACCGTCGGGAAAAATCAACGAAAACATCAGCATCACAACCTATCAAGACCACCGAATGGCGATGGCTTTTGCTCCATTGGCTTTAAAAGTTCCGATTATTATTGAAGAAGCCGAAGTGGTTTCAAAATCTTACCCGACATTTTGGAATGATCTGAAAACCGTTGGATTTATCTTTTAATCACCGGAGAATAATCCGTGATCAAAGTTGCTTTTTCTGTCAAAACCGGGATATTTTGCCTGTTTTTTTAAGGATTAAACTTATACCATCCGATTTGTGAAACGAATTGCAAGAACTCATATTCACAATATATGATTTTTGCAAACGGATAAACCGATTGTCAAAACACAAAATGATTTCAAAAATTTTAAGGTTTATGTTAACCAGATGCTGAAGTCATTTTGGCAAAAAATCTTGGCATAAGCACCTTCATTTTTGATGTAGATAATGTCTGAAGTTTCAATAAATAGAGTGCTGTTCCCTGACGGAACGGCAATTTTATTCAACGCTTTAAAAATAAACCGTTTTTTACTTGACAACCCCTGTTTTGCAATCGTATATTTGCAGCCGTTCAGAATTCACCGGATTAATCACGGCATTCTGAACGTTAAATTCTAAACTATGAAATTATCAAATTTTCAATTCAATCTTCCGGCAGAATTATTAGCGGAATATCCCGCCGAAAATCGTGATGAGTCACGTTTGATGGTGGTTAACAGAGCTAACAAAACAATTGAGCACAAATTATTCAAAGACATTATTAATTATTTTGATGATGGCGATGTAATGATCATGAATAATACCAAAGTTTTTCCTGCCCGTTTATACGGAAACAAAGAAAAAACAGGTGCAAGAATCGAAGTGTTCTTATTGCGTGAACTGAATGCGGAACAACGTCTTTGGGATGTGCTGGTTGATCCTGCCCGAAAAATACGGATAGGGAATAAGTTATATTTTGGAGACGATGATTCGTTGGTGGCAGAAGTAATTGATAATACCACATCGAGGGGTAGAACCTTACGCTTTTTATATGACGGGTCATATGACGAATTTCGTAATAAACTAACTGAATTAGGTGAAACACCCATTCCGAAATACATCAACAGAGAGGTAACACCGGAAGATGAAGAGCGATACCAAACCATTTATGCTAAAGTAGAAGGAGCAGTTGCGGCCCCAACGGCCGGATTGCATTTTTCTAAGCATTTAATGAAGAGGTTGGAAATCAAAGGAGTTGATTTTGCCGAAGTAACACTTCATGTCGGACTTGGAACCTTTAACCCGGTTGAAGTAGAGGATTTGTCTAAACATAAAATGGATTCTGAAGAGCTCATCATAACACAACAGGCTTGTGATATTGTTAACCAGGCTATTAATAACAAGAAGAGGGTTTGTTGTGTAGGAACTACGTCGATGAGGGCTATTGAAAGTTCCGTTTCGTCTGCCAAGACCCTAAATCCGTATGAAGGTTGGACCAACAAATTCATCTATCCGCCTTATGATTTCAGTATAGCCAACTGCATGATTACCAATTTTCATACACCAAAGTCAACGTTGCTGATGATGATATCTGCTTTCTGCGGACACGATTTGATGAAGAAAGCCTATGAAGAAGCCATCAAAGAAAAATACAGATTTTACTCGTATGGTGATGCGATGTTGATTATTTAACATAACCTGATCGAGGTTTAAATACTTAAGAAGCCGTCTCCGGAATTAGAGACGGCTTCTCTTTTTTAATTCAGAGCTCGGGTCAATACCTTATCACAAGAAAGATCAGCTGAACTGAATTTTCCTTTGACCTGACGTTCAACTCCCTGATACATTACGGTACAGATTTCGCCACCTTCATTTTCACAGGTTTCTTGAATCTGACAGGGTAGCGGGTGATCAACCCATCCGATTTCTGCGGCGGTAGTAATTTCTTTGCCCTCTTTGTGCAAAGCAAACGCACTGGTTATTGCAACAACCATTAGCAATAACGGTAAAAATGATTTGAAATTCATAGTTTTCATGATTAAAAAAATTAAAATGATGATCTACTCTTTTGTACAGGTTTTCGACCTTCCCCTGTGACACCGGCCGATATCAATAATATTAGTCTAACGGGTTAAACCGTTGTTTTTTAAAACGACCTACAACCAGATAGTGTTTGGTTAATCCGATAAGCAGGTCATCATAAATTTTAAAACTCCTGATTTCTTCACCTTTGTAATGATAGAAATAAAAACTGAATTGGTAACTGTTGTTGTCAAGTCGATAGACATCAATGATGGAAGCTTGTTCCACCATTTCAGGACGATCGTATTTTCCTAATCGTTTTGATTTGATGTAGAGATAGTTGCCGGCCGTCGCAGCATAAGTGTTAATCTTTTCGGGCTGTGTAGCTAACTTTTTTGTCTGACCATGGTTGAGGAAAGCGAATTTTAAATCAGCCAGTTTGAGTGTGTCAATGGTGTTATGACGTACAATGCTGTCGAATGCGGGTTTAGTTAAAAGGTATTGGTTCCGGTAAAAATAGGTGTAAAGAGAGGCGTTTAATTTGGCATTATAGTTTAACAATCCGTCCGTATCAAAAACACCATCAATTTGTTTTTCCAATAGATCATGATTCGGAGAGATGGTTTTGTTCTGTTCAATATCAATCAAGGCTAAGTAATTTGCCCCGGTTTTGGTGTCCAGAGCACGGACAGTAAAGCGGGCGGTGTCAATAACTTCATATACCGAAAATTTGGTTGTGCCATTGTAAATGGGTTTGCCCTTCCAATCGGTTATTTTTCCGCGGTAAATTACGGGAATGGTGCCGTCAGCAAAATAATAGTAACCCTCTTTCACCTGGACTTGGGCAGTGTTAAAATGAAAGAGGTAGTTGTCCTGATTAAGGCGAAAAGCTTGCTGATGCATAAGACTGCTGTCAACGGCTAAAATGTGTTTAGGAGCACTATTATTTCCCAAATAAATTTTTCCGTTGGCATAACCGGCTAAGTAATAGGAATTGTGTTTCAGTGAGATCCCTTTTAGCAGGTTAACCGGACTGTGTGGGATTCTGCGTATAAATCCGTTGTGATGGTGTGTTTTGTTTTCGGATAACAGGAACAGAACGATTACCGAAATTATTCCCACAACAGTGAGCACAATAATGTGTACAATAGTTTTTCGGGTTGCCTGAAGATTTTTACCATTGGTAAGAACACCAAGCAGAGCCAGAAAAATAAAGATAAGATTAAAAATCAAATGTTCACTCCAACTCATTTTTTCGAGTACACCTCCACAAGAACAGGGAACAAAAGAGCCATGATGGAGAATAATGTAAATGTAAGCGGTAAACATCACCATCAATGTGAAGGCTGCAAAAAGAGCAGGTCTTCGAAGATGATTGAACGATAATGCTGCAGCAATCAGTATTTCAGAAAGCGGAATACTCCAAGCAACAAATTCTGCATAGGCTCCTAACAAAGGCGACTGCCCTAATTGTATCCTAAAGTTTTCATAATCGATATATTTACTGACAGCAGCATATATAAACAGGAAGATATAAACATAGCTGATACCTGTAACCAAGTAATTTTGAAATGTGGAGTTTAGTTTCATGATAAAACATTTTAGCAGAACAGCTTCATTCAGCCTTTTGATAAGGTAAAATTAAAAGGAAGCAATTTAATTTGCTAATGATGTAGTGTGTGATTCGGGAATTTAATGGGTTAAGAATGAGTTGAATAGGGTAAGTTCTTGAGTGTAAAATTGAACAAATTCGCTTTGAGGAGTTCTTGGCTTAATTTTCTTAACCTGTGTTGGCCGTATTTTGAGGGTATTGTTTTTTGTGAAAATAAGACGAAAACTAATCGGATAATTTTTACCCCGAGCCCTTACTGAAAAAGTATGAGAACCCGGGGTAAAAAGTAGAAGCCAATAACGTAAAGATTATTGCATGGAGGAGATTAAAACGGATAAACCTGTGCTTCAGAGGGTCATTTCCTTCACAAATTTAAACAGTTGATTTACTCTCTTTTAAAGAGTACCTCCATTTTACCTTGTTTTAAGTGTACTGTTTTTTCGTCCGGATTAAAAATAAGTTTAATGTTAGCCGGATCAAATGTAAATGTATGGTTTTCATAGGCTGTCATCGGAATGGCTCCCTGTCCGGTTGCCTGTGCCATCAAAACAGTATCATTTTTAAAAAAGGTAAGCTTTAACGGAAATCCGTCACTTGCATAAACACCCAAATAGCGGTCTAAGTCACCTGAGCTCAGCGTAACAGCTTTTAGGTTATGATGCTCTATTTTTTCGTTATACAGTATTTTCCGCACATCGCTCACCGGCAGTACCGTCAACACGGTTTCGTTGTTTTGCAGGAGAATAATGGTTTTGTCGTGATCCGTATGCCTTTCGATAAAAGTAATGTAGCCGGCCCAACTTCCGGAGTGGTTGACAATTTTACCATATTTTTCCTTTTGAGCAATTGCCCAGCCAAAACCGTAGTTGGTCTCTTCGCCGTTGGTGGTTTTTACAGCATTAAAGATGAGGGCTTTGTCAGCAGCATTCACCAGCTTGTCGGTATATAAAGCCCTGTCCCACAAAAGCAGATCGCTCAGGGTCGAGTTCACCATGCCATCGCCCACAATACCATCGAGGTAATAGGTGTAAAAGGTTTTGCCAAAACTGTCGGTTGTTACTTTTTTTCCCAGGCTGTCTTGCACATAGCCTAAAGCATAGTTGTCTATTTTTTGCGGGGCATAACGGCTTCTGTACACCAACGTGTTTTTCATTTTTAAAGGGGTAAAAATGTTGTCTTTGAGGTATTTTGCAAAGGGTTTTTTAGATGCTTTTTCAATAATTAAACCTAACAGGGCATAGCCCGTATTGCTGTACTCATATTTTTCATTAGGTTGAAAAAGTACTGCCGGTTTATGGGTAGCCATCAGATTAACAATGTCCTGATTCACAGCGAACTTTGTTTTGTCCCAGTGTTGTTCAAACAGTTCCATATAATCGGGCAGACCAGCCGTGTGATGCAATAATTGGCGAATGGTAATATCGCCGTAAAAGCCCAGTTCCGGAATGAACTTCGCCATCCTGTCGTCGTAGTTCAATTTTCCTTGTTTGGCCAGTAGCACAATTCCCATGGCGGTAAACTGTTTGGAGACCGAAGCCAGTTCAAATACGGTTTGTGTGTTGAGTGGTTGCCCTGTTGTTTCGTTGGCCAGTCCGTAACTTTTTTCAAAGAGGATGTTTCCTTTTTCGGCAATCAGGACATTCCCGTTAAAGGCCTTTTTTTGGTGTAATGCAGTGAATAAACTGTCTAACCGTTCGCTTTGGGTTTTTTGAGCAAAGACGGTAAAAGAGACGGTAAAAAGCAGAAAGAGAAAGCTTGTTTTTTTCATAACGATGACAGTAGATAATGGTTGTACGTATTAATCGGGCTAATTTATAAAATTCTTTTTTAACTGCATGACCATGTTTTTGGCTAGTTTCTCATATGCCCCGGCAATGCGGTAGCCCTGATCAAAATCAAAAGTACTGCCTTCTAAACCAATTGAACGTGTAAATTCCACTTCCAATAAAACATTGGTAGGGTTACCGGTTTCAAAGATGGTAATGACAGCACTGATTTTGGCGGGTTCATTTCCGGCTACTACATTATAACCGGGATAAATCCAGGTGGTTTTGATGTGCATGGTATGCTGATTCTGGCTGTTGTTAGTAACAGAAATTTCTCCGTTGTCAAACCGCCGATTAAAGTATGCTATAAATTGAGGCTCATATTTGGTTGAACGGTCGGCATACCAGTCGGCTCTGAACTTTTCGGCTTCACCTTCTTTGTGGGCCCTTTTTTCCATTTTTTCTTTCAGAAAAGCCTCTTCCGAATCAAACCCATGTACTTGCAGATCCGAATAGTCAAAGGTGACGGTATAGCTTGAAATACCTTTGAGGTTTTTAAAATTACCTTGTCGTATTTTTTGTTGGGAAAAGCCGTCTTGGTTAAAAAAAAGCAGTAAAAGCAGTAAGTGGTAGTATTTCATGCTATGTTGATTATCCTAAAATATCCTTTTAATCTTCCCAACCACATAAGGTCAACCCTTTGTCTTTTGCTTCCTGTAAGGTAACCTTTTTGGTTTCCTTTTTACAGGCTCCCAAACCGCGGCAAAACTCCTTTTTGTGGTATTTAGTCGCGTTTTTACTGTTGCAGATATATACTTCCTCCGCCATTCCGGAACCGGAAAGGAGTGGGAAAAGCAAGATAAGAAGTAATTTTTTCATGGTGAAGTGGTTTAAACGTTTTTGATTGAAGCGAAAAATAGGAATTTTTTTCCAACTTTTAGCTTTTTTGCACTGCATAGCAGAGCTACGGAGTAAAAAAACAGGTAAAATCTGAGAGAAAAAGACCATTTTGCAGCCAATTGAAAAAAGTTTAAACTACCTTCAGTATATAAATATACTGTTTTATTCGGTATGTAAAATGTATTCATTGTTTTTTTCATCTTTGGCCAGCAGTTTCCCGTAACCAATCCATTCTACGGTGACTTTAAAAGTATCACCATTCTGATTGGTCAGTTTCCCGTTGCCGTACTTGTCCTTAATCGTGATGTTACCGCTAACGGTATCGCCGCTTTTATTCTGCCCTGATACGTCATAGTTATAAGTATAATCGCCCGAGTGACCAAGACGGTATTTATATTGTGTAGCCGTATCTTCGTGATAGGTAGGTTCAGCTTCAGGTTTTTCCAAAACGGTGGAAGGAGCATAAAACGGTTTGGTAACAGTATCCGGTCGGTTTTCCGGACTTTCTTTTCGGCAGCTGCCTGTGATTAACAGTAAAATTAACCAAACGTGTAGTAATTTTTTCATAGTATAGAATGATTAATGTAAGTCAAATTGAATCCAGACAGGAACATGATCGGATATTTTTCGGGCCTGGTCAAGTGACTCAAAGTGTTCATAAAAAGGGATGATGCCTTGCCTGCTGATTCTTATTTTTTGAGCAGGATAAAAAATATTGTCATAGGCCGAAGCCAGACAATCCTGCTCAATGCATTGGGGCCGCAACGTGGTTTTCTGATTCTCAAATGCGGGAGCATAACCCATTTTCTTGAGCGGGTTAAACACGGTATGGGTTTGCGGACAATTGAAATCGCCCACAAACAGCAGGTTTAAACCGGGGTATTGTTCCGGCAGGAATTTGAAATATTTAATCTCCGTTTCGGGTTGCCTTTTTTTGGTAATGGCGTGAAAGTTAACCACCGTAAATTGTTTGTCACGGTATTGAAACGTGGCATAAAACGGTTCGCGGTCGATTTCCAACGCATATCTTTTTTCGAGCCACGGTTGGCCAATCAGTTGCACGTTGGCAGTTTGCCATAAAAAAGCATAGCGTTCGGTTTTGTAAGCACTGCTGCTGGTCGGATCACTAACAACATAGTTCCATTTGTTTCCGGTGCGGTTCAGCTCATCCGCAAGTAAGGCTACTGCTTGCGGCCCGCTTGGATTAGCTACAATTTCCTGTAAGGCCACGATGTCATAGTTTTTGATTTGGCGGACGATAAAAACAAAGGTACTGTCGGATTTGGCGGAGCCCAGGTTGGAGAGGTTCCAGGAGAGGAGGGTGGGTTGGGCAAAAAAGATAAAAGGGATAAACAAAAAAAGTAAAATTGATTTCATGGGTTTTGTTTTTTTAACTTTTACCTTCATTTGTTTTAAATCCTTTATCTCTACAACTATAGTTTTCTTTTTGTTGATTTACTTCTTATATGAGGTCTTACATACCATTTTTCGGTTAATTTGAACTTTAATTATTCAAAATAAATCGTTTGATTACTTTATCCATATTACTTGGTAACTCAGCTTTTTTTACTTCAAATTTTTTCACCTTCATTTCTGTTAACCAGTTTATCCAATAGGTCTTTATCACATCTTCTTCATAAGGATTTTTATTGTCAGGATTTATTCCTAAAACTAATACTTCTATGTCTGACAAATCATCATTTGCTTTAAGAAATCCAATTTCTTTTTCTTTCATGATGTGAGCCCAATTTGAATTAATCAATAGGTTATTCCTAATAGTTTCAGGAGTTATATATGTTGTTTTATTTGATTCTTTTATCTTTGAATCAGCATGGTACATATAGCCATCTGTTAAAACCACAAGAATATTCCTAAATCCATTGTTGATACAATAATCATTTATATTGTTTTTGAAAAATTTCCATGTGTCAGAACCAATGTAATTTTTATCCTTGATTGCTAATTCATAAATTTTATGAGTTTCTGATAAATATCTCTCTGTGATTTTTTCTAAATTTTCTTTTGAGATATTTTCTTTAGTAAAGGAAAATTTTAATTTGTTCGAAATAGAATTAATTTCTGGATTTAAAGGCTCAGGTTCGAAATAAAGTTGAATTCTGTCATTTACCTGCATGATTTTTTTTGTTTTAATATGGTTGGTAAATGTTTCGGCAATAGAATTAATATAACCAATGTCTCTTTGATAAAATTCCATCGTAGAATTTGGATATTTTTCAGGGCTAATTCGATCTGATAAGTCAAGAAGTATACTTATATTTAGATTTTTACCTGTGGGACTAGTAGTCTCAATTTTGGTCTTTTTAAGTTCTTCTTTTTCATTCTTACAAGAAAAGAAAATGAATAAAAAAGAAGTTATAATTAATGTCGTTTGAAATGTTTTCATAGTTCTAATTTTTAGAGTAAACAAGGTGTTGAAAGTCAGGGTTTATTAAATCTAATGATTTTAGATGTTCGTTTGTAATGTTCTCACATTCTTGTAGTAATTCTTCCTTTTGTTTACTGGGAAGAGCAATTTCTGTTCCTATAGCCTGAAACCAACCTTCTTTATACTGAGAATGATAATGTAGATACTCTTTTACTGGAAAAACAAAACCATCAATTTTTGATTGAAGGACGGATATTTTCCCGTTTTCAGAAATTATTTTTTCTTTAAACTCCTTTACTTTCTCTGATATTTTATCGAGTTGCTTCTCAATATTTGTAATTTCTTCTCTTTTTGAACGCATAAAAATCTTTATTTGATCAAGTTTTTCATGCTCTTTCATCACATAATCAAAAACCAGCCCCCAGATTATATAAACTACAAAACCAGCGAAAATTATCATCCAAAATTCTGCTTCGCCCAAAGCAATTTTTAAATCATATGGAGGAGAACTCAAAGTCTTGTTGAACTCATAAATTTTCTTTTCAATTTGATAAGCTAGCAAGCCGTCAAAAAGGAACGTTATAAAAAAAAGAGCCGTTATTCGTAATAAATTTTTAATGCCACTTCCTTTTTGAATCATATGAATTACAAATCCCAGCCCCATGAATACAAAGGGAATTGTAATGACAAGAATACCCTCTAACCAACTATCATTAAAAGCATTGTTGAATGCATCTTTATCAAATATTGCTGCAGTAAGACTATCGTTTGCAAATTCTTTAAAGAAGGCGGAATAAGAAGCTGATACATAAAAGACTAAAAGATATAGTGTTATTGGAAGTAACAATGCCAGACCAATATAAAATTGAGCGGTAAGACCTTTGATTCCATCTAAGTATTTATCCGGATTTTTTCTGACATCAACAATTTCCTGTTTTAATCCTTCAATTGAATTTTCTAAATCTTCTTCCTTTTTTTCATAAATACCCAACCCGGTTTCAAGTTTTTTTAATTCAGTTCGGTATTTTTCCTGTTCTTCTTTGTAAGGTCTTTTCAGTTGCTCTTGTTCCAATGATTGTCTCCTGCATTGGTCTTCAAAGCTGTTATACAAATTTTGAAGACACGCACGTAAAACAATGGGTTTTCCTGTTGCTTTGACAGAAGCAGCAAAACCACTTTGATAATAAGTTATTCTTATTTGTTCTTTCTCTTCATTATCAGTGACTTCAGAATTTACTTGTATGAGTTCTCTCTTTTTAATGCTAAATAATTGTTGAAGTGGCTTCATGATTTATGAGTTTAACTGATTTATAATTTCTTCTTTTTTTATTCCATTTTGAACACACTCAAGCAAATAGTTTGATAAGTCCTCAATATTTTCATCTAAGAATTCAAACTTTTTACAGTATTTTTTTAATGTGTTAATCTCATCTTCAGTAATTATTTCATCGGCTAGAATTATACATGTTAAGTCATATAAGTATTCGATTCTTGTGTTCAAATCTTCAGGAATGAAAGATTGGTGATTTACTGGATTTAAGAATAGTTTATCAAGTTCTTCTTTTAAGATGCCTCTTTCTTCGGCAAGCCTGTATAACATTTGGAGTTCAAGAACATCGAAATTGTCATCTGATAAAGCCATTTCATAGAGTCTGAGAAAATGACTTTTAAGTTCTGTAGATATGAAATTTTTTTCCATAATTTATTATTGATTTAGTTTAATAAACATACTCTCCATAAGCCCACCCCTCAACACCACTTTCTTTCACCTTAACTTTTATCCAATCACCGGAACTTTCGATATAAGTTAATTCATCCTTCAGTTTGAGTTTAGCGATAATTTCATACTTTGTTCCCGGGCCATTTCTTAGATTGAGTGTTGTGTTGGAAACAAAAAGTAATTCACCTTTATAAAAACTACGATTGATAACCTTTTTCGATTTTACAGCATAAGTTGATTCAGATGTGTTGCTTTTGCTTGTTGAGGAAGTTTTTTTACTGCGGTTTCCGCGATCACAAACCCCACAGCTCCCGCCACCGGAACAATGTTTACAACCGGAACAATTTGTACAGGCAGTGCAGTAGGCAGAACCCGTACATCTTCTGCCTTCTTCAGTTGAACAGCAAGAGGCAATCAGCTTTTCGGAGGGCGTTTGTGCTACAGTATTCGAAAACAGGAGAACCAGACTAATGAGCATAATGTTTTTCATGGTTGGTGTATTTAGTGGTTTAATTTATCCGAAGACGAAAATCAAAAAGACGATACAGCTAATAAACAATAGCGTGACTACACAGCCATTGCTTTTACTTTTACGGAAATACTTTCTGTAATGAATACCGCTGATTCCTGTTCTGACGGAATAACTTTTGGAGTTAATTGATCCGGCTTTATTCCTTAAGGTTGGTGAGATACCTGATTTACTGATGTTCAAGCCAAGGCCTTTTCCGAGATTTATTCTTTTTTGAATGCGAAAGCTCATGAGTTATATTGATTTATAATATTTTCTGCAATTGCATCACTTTCAATAATAACCTTGTTGGGTAATAGAATTAAAATTGAATTATCAGTCTGATTTCTAAAAATTTGTATGTTTCTTCGGCAGTTTTTAAACCTAAAACAAAAAGCTTTTAACCCATTTACAAAACCATGATTTTTCGCCGTTTCATAAACATGATTAGAGCATGATTTTTTAAAAATACATCTTCTTCTTTTGCTTTTTGGGACTAAAAACCAGTAGAGCTCTATTACGCCAAGTAAAATAAATTTCATAGTTAAGCCTTTCTGAAAACAATCATTTGATTAGAGGTAGAAAAGCCTGGTTTTGCTCCTAAACCAAAGCATCCTTGATCGGGCTGTACAAAAGTACTTACGCTTTCTAACCTGATATATTCCCATCCTTGACTGGTGTAATTTTCAATGATTGCTTCTAATTGTTTTGCCACTTGATTAGAATTTCCTGTTTTTGAATCAATTGATGCTACAAAG
>QFCS01000684.1_pt1 | contig 177009 bp, 164 predicted proteins | sample 3576561 | NCBI WGS metagenome assembly QFCS01 | reverse complement strand
GCAATTTGCGTCCTTCAAACGTCAATCTGGCATTCTTGTGGCTGTTCATCCGACGGGTTTCCTCTGTGAGTGCTGAAGCGTGGTAACTCCAGTCTCCCAGATGCCGTCGGGTGAACAACCTATTGCAACATCACAACTAGACTCTCTCGTTTTCTGCATCTTGCCCGGGCAATGGAGCTTCTCCTTCCGCATCGCCACTCGCCCGCCTGGCCCACGCATTCGCATCCACACGCCGTCGTAGGAGCGTCTTTGGTGAAAAATACTGAACGAGATACATCCCGCTTGAGCGCCACCGAACTCCGCGAATACGCGGAGCAGCTGATGAAGCAGGCAGAGGAGCAGTCGACAAAGGAGTTCGAGTCCACGATGAACTTCCTCTCCGACAAGCTCGCTCACATGGGTAAGACCAAGAAGGATGCTGTCATCCACTTGATCAAGATGATGAAGTCTTTTGAGGCGGAGGCGACACTCGCGGAACTTGTTGGCGGTCCCTTCGGCACGCGTTCCAAGGAACGAAATGACCTCGACAGTGCCGGCAAGCCTCCCGAGGTAGGCGTCACGTACCAGTTGCCGTCCGGCGAGACGTGGACCCGAAAGAGCAAAGCTGGTGCTACGAAGAAGGAGTTCGCAGCTCACGCGAAGACCACCACGTGGACGGCAATGAAGCCCTGACACTCTTCAAAGCCCGCTCGTGGCCTATCCCAGCCAAGAACGACGAGGATGCCCATCGCACCGCAGATGAGCATTCCATCGTCGGTTTGTGCCACCAGTTCACTGCAGCGAGTCTTCGATGACGACATCCGATTCACTTGAACCGAACTTCGCGGAACAACCCAAGATATCGAATCAGGAGCCTGGAGAAGGGCTTCGTGCATCAAACGCGCCTGCAGATCTGGGCAGATCCGCCCACTTTGAATCCGCACTGCGTCATTTCAACAGCTCCATGCACGACTACGAAAGAATCAACCGCCTGCTGCGTCCTCAGTCGTCAATGGTCAAGCAGCTCCAAGATCTCTTGGACCGCAGCAGTATCTTTTCTCAAGCTCAGAAGTGGGCTGACACGTTCAACAACGCAAATCGAGTGGCAGGTGGTTACGAGTCAGCGCAAAGACTTGCAAGGCTAATCGGAACGGACAACGCAAGCCAAAGGCTTGCTCTGACCCTCACACCCCAGCTCAAGCATGATTCTTTCAGGAGGTACGAGAAGCTTTTCTCCCAGCGAAGCGTTATTGATCAACTCGTGGCTTCCGAGGCAAGCATCGCTCAACTTCGAGTTGCACGGCAAACACTGTTTGAACGATCGAGCAGTCTGAGGCGTACTGAACTGAGTGACCTAGCTATTGGTGAAAGTGACGTCCGGGCAGCTGAGCAAGCTGCAGAAGCAGTCAGCAAGCATCTGACCAAAGACGCAACACTACAGGATACCGTCCAGAAGATGGCGGAGGTTGTTGACGCGCAACCCAGTCTTGGGGTGCAGCTGATGTTGCTGGTGCTCTTCAGGAAGCTGATCGATTGGATGATTGCAGGAGCGATCGGTGCAGCCATGGGACACTATGCGCCGCTGCTCCTTGGCGAAAGTCCTCGCGAGGACAAGAAGATTGTCAATGCCGCCGCACGCGAATTGATTGGCACGCCAGAGTTGCTTCACAGCTATCGATACGTCGCGAGCAAGGTTCTCATTGTTCGGCTCAATCCTCGTGCAAGCTCGCCTGAGCTAGGCCGATTGAAGTTCGGTGCAGCCGTGGAGCTCGTGGAGAAAAGCGGAGACTTTGCTCTTGTTAAATGGCGCGATAACGCCACGAAAGTCGAACTTCAAGGATGGGTCTTTGCGCGCTACGTCAGCAAGTTCAAGTAGCCCAAACAATGCCTCGGCGCGGGCGCCAGACTAACCATCCGAGCAGTGAGCTTTAGCTAGGTAGGCTGCCTGCAACTGCATCACTTGGGCGGTGGCGCTCTCGGTGTCGTGCCAGAGTATCACCCCACTGAGCCACTGGCCAGAGACTGCAGATATTTGAGCTCGGCACCTCATGACGTCGCTCTGTGCAGGTCTTCTTCAGCAAGCTCCAAGAATAGCGCGGCCAGTTTTTCCGGTCCGATATCTCGCAACGCGGGGTTGGCAGCACGGCCGAGCAAAAATTCGGCCCCGGTACTTCCACCGAAGACCTCTTGCCTCGTGCTCAGAAAGTCCTGATAAAGCACCAGATCCACACCGCGCGATTGGTACATTGAGATCGCGGCACGGTGCATCGCCTGATACATGGGTGGAATCTGGTCGGGAAATCCAGCCGTGAGATCAGAGGGGGACTTTGGTGGTGGCATATGCACGTAGGCGGCTTAGCGGACGTCACGACAACCTAGAACGGCGCTGCTCGCGAATGTGGTTCAGAATGAGCATGCTCATCTCCCGGGCGGTGATGATTCCGCGCTCCGTGAGCTTCACCAGGGCGAGCTCAGTGGCATCGAGCCTGACGTCATCGCCCGAGAGCTCCGTCAGTTTCTCTGCGAATTGATCGAGTTTTGTTCGCACTACGACCACGCCATGCTCACGTGCAAGATCTGCCACGAATCTGGCGACGTTGGCAGTCGGCAGCGGGTCAGGTAGCTTGGCCATGTTCAGATTTCGATCTGCAGCGTTGGATCGAAGTTCTTGTTCTCAAAGCCGCCGCTGAACATGGGGTAGCCGCGCGGATTTAGAACGACCTCGGTTCCGTTGACGACGTAGCGCTGGCTGTCGTGCATATGGCCATGGATCCAGTACCGGCTGCGGCCCAACAAGTGTTCGAGATCTGAAGCGAAGGCTGGCGTCAGCCCATCGGCCTGGTACTTCGGATGGACCGACTTTCTGTGCGGTGCGTGGTGGGTCACCACGATCGTTCTCGCAGAATCTGCCGCGACCAGCTCATCGCTCAACCAGTCGACAGTCGTCGCATGGATCTTCGCGGAATCGATCGGCAGGAATTTGCGCGAGCGAGAGGGTGACTGACCCGGGTAAACGCCAATCTGGTACGCCTCTTCTTCGCCACGGGGCAGGTGGGTCTTGATGGCGCCGAAGTCGTTCAGACCGTAGTACGCCTCCTCCATCGAAAACTCCAGCTCATCGAACAGCTTGAAGTCGGTCCACAGGGTTGCGCCGAGAAAGGTGATGCCCGAGATCGTCGCCCGGTCGCGCTCGAGGAAATGCACGCCTTCGCTCTTCGCCGCGGCGCGCAGGTCCTCCAGTCGCGGCTCGTAAACCGCCCCATAGAACTCGTGGTTGCCCACCACGTAGACGATTTCTTTGCTTGGGAACGCCCTGCGGGCCCACGCGATGCCGTCGTTCCCCGCGGCGATGTCCCCCGCCAGGATGACCACGTCGGCACCATCGTCGATCAGGCGGCCGTCGTGCATGAGATCGAAGCCACAAAACTCCAGATGAAGGTCTGAGAGAACGAGGGCGCGCATGGTGGACACGTACAAAGCGGGGTGAACTGGGCTGTCAGAGAGCACATGGTTCGTGGGCGTTCATGACCGTCCGACCCTTCGTTTGTCCAGTTCACCTGGCTGGATGACCACCATCTCGCCGGCGTTGGTCAGGCCGCTGATCCCTCGCAGTCCGACGCCGTGGCTCTTGAACCCCTGACCCTCCCAGCTAGCTGAACTGTCCAGCCGATCGTGCTGGTGGCCATGCACCACCAGGCGCACGCCCATGGATTGGGCCAGGGTATCGAGGATCGGGAATCCGTAGGGGTGGTATCCGGGCGCCTCATGCGTCACAAGCACATCGGCTTGCAGGTCCACCAAGCGGTCCACCACGGCGGGGTAGATCGAGCTCCAGTGCTTGCGGTGCTGCATGCCCCGGCATCGATCCTGGCGGGGAGTGCGTGCGGCGTGTTCCTGCGCACTGCGAAAGACCGGCTCGCCCTTGAGCTTGGATCCTGGGTCTGGGTGCCAGACCGCCTCACGGAAGACTCCTCCGAGTCCGGCGACCCGTACGCCGTTGGGCAAGGTCACCACTCGACCATCGAGATTGCGGGCCGCCAGCTCGTCATCCCACAAGTGCCTGAAGCTGGTCTCGCTGTCCGTGTCATGGTTGCCGTGGATGAGCCACGTGATCTCACGGAAGGGCGCCATCAGCTCGCTCAGCGGTGCCGGCGCCTCCAGATCGCCGAGCAAGACCACTGCCACGGCCTGGGTTTGCTCGGCGGCCTCGAGGATGTGCTCGAAACGGCCGTGGGTGTCGCCGCAGAACAGAATCATTGAAACGGCTTTCCGGCAAACGGTGAGCATTGTGTGAGCGCCCGGCCCCACCCGTTGCAATCGCCGACCATCTCGGCAGCCAACCGCTCGATCGGGAGCTCAAGTAGCGCCTCCCAGCGCTCGATGTAGTCGAGCGAGCAGACCTCGGTATCACGCCAGGTGCGTACCCGGGCGCGAGCACTCCCGAGGAGCGATCGGAGGGCTTCTTCGACCGCGGCTAGGGGCTGCGAAGCGACCTCTTTATGCCGATTCAACCTTGCCACTTCCACAAGCTGCTGCTCGGCGCGGGCGCAGAACCGTAGGAGGCGCTCTGCGGGTGTGATTGATTTAGGTCTTTTCATCTCGAGCCTTTCGTAGGGCACGGGCAGCCTCCATCTGCTCCTCCAAGCCGCGGGCCCCTTCTGGCATATGGGCAGGGCACCTGCATTGAACGTACCCTGAAGAGACCTTGACCACCCCCGGCTGCCCGCACACCTCGCAAATGTGGTGCGATGCCTGTTCGGCTTCTGCGATGGCATCGGCATGCTCCGTCGTCCCCTGGCTCACATAGAAGCGCAGGCCCCCGAACTTCTCCTTTACCTGGCGAGCGACGACCTGAGAGCCGGTGCGATCGGAGATTTCCTGAAGCCTCGCGCACAGCGCGTCGATCAGATCAAACCAGCCGTCTCGGCACCAGAGTCGCTCTCGGTGTTCGAAGATCTTCGGATAGCGCTCGAACAGCTGTTGGTTGTGTTCTTGCTTCATGCTGTTCTCTGCTTGCGCCCCGTGCGCATGGCCCAGAAGAGGGCGTCGCATTGCCCCGCGCTCATGCCATGGAATCCCTCTTTCCAGTCCGGAGAACTCACATCCTCAGGCTTCAAGCCGCGCGCTAGAAGCGCCATGCCAAGCTCGGCCGCATCGGTGTGGCGCACGGTCTCTCGCTTGTTGCCATATGTGACTTCAGCCAGCAGCTCATCTCCGCTGGCCGTGACGACACAGCTCAAGTGCAGATTTTCCGCAGCTTGCGCCACGCGTTCGCGCGCCAGTTTGAGTTCGGGGACACGCGCCAAGGCCTCTGAGATGCGCTCATCCAGGCGCGTACAGTCTTCAAGCTGCAGCCCCTTGCTCCCGTCGACCAACAGCAGCCAAGGGCAACCAGGCTCGAACAACGCCTTCTCGTCTTCGAGGGCAACCCACTCTTGGCCTGGCGGGCAGTGAGTACGCATCCATTGCTCACACTCGCGCTGGCGGATGAACTCCGTGTCCTGCTCTAGAACCGGTGTGCTGCCGACGATTCGATCGCGCAGATCCTCATCGAAGAGCTCAACGAGGTCCTCGAAATCGAAGACCTCACGCCAAGAACTGGAGATGACCACCTCCATTCGAGGGTGGCGGCGCATCGATTGTTGTAGCTGCGGCATGGCCGTGAACTTCTCCGCACCTGGGGCACGGGGATGCAGCACGCCATCGACGTCCAGGAACAGCGTGACGTCGCCGCGCAGGGAATTTGCATAAGACAATGTCTTGTCCGTGTTCGACTCGATCTTTGATCCGTTCAGAGCAAAACAGACTATTGAATCGAGCTGGGAAAAACAATGGTGACCATTTGTGGGACGCAGCTAGGTGCCCGTCTTTAGGAAAGACGTGATGGGAGTTGAGACGCTTAGTCAGCTGGAAGCTCGAGCACCACATTCTTCGATAAGGCATCGGGCAGCGGGCCTCTGATGCACCTCTTCGATGCGCCTCTGCTCCAGCCAAATCGAGATGGCCTCGTTGACGGTGTCGGACATCCGCGTTTGACCGTCCACGACCCAGTAGATGTCGCAGCCGTTGAACATGAGGAAACCCTGACCGGGTTCGATCAGCTGGTCGTACTGCTCTCTGCCGTTGAAGAACCCGTGCCCGATCTCCTTGCGGATCTCGAAGTAGTGTTCCGAGCTCATTCAGCCGCCCTCGCGGCGCGGTGCCGACCTCGTCCGGTCCCCAGTGACCGCCGCCGCAGCGCCCTGGTCTTGACCGGCGGTAGCCGTAGCAGCAACTCAGACTCGGCTCCGGCTGTTGGCAGATTTCCGCGGATGCCCCCGTCGAACTTCTCGCCGATGGCGTCGATGAACGTCACGAACTTGCCGGTCTCGTCGGTATTGAGCCAAACCTCCGTGACTGTCCGTGATGACCACTGACCCGTCGGCGATGACCAGGCCGGCATCATCGCGACAAGGCCGCGCACGCGGTTGGCCTCTATCGACTGCAGCGCTTCGGCCAAGTCCAACTCCCAGGCGATGCACAAGGTGTGGCTCATGCCGAAGCCGGCGTCTACTGGATCTGGGTGCGCGACCGTCAAAAGGAACCACGGCGCGTGCAGCGGCATCTCGACGACCCGCCAATGCTTGCTGCCTGGTTCTACGAGCCCCTGCGGGACCTGAAACTCATACTGAGGGAGCGAAAGAAACATCGGGCTGCTGCCGCGAACAGCGAGGCGTTCGGCGGCCGAATTGTTGACCTGGTGGCAATTGTTCGCGGTTTGCGGCCATATCCAGATTTTTGATACGGAGCCGGTTGGGCTACGGTGGAGACTGAGAGAAATCCATGGTCAAAACCCTGCACAGCCGCCACAACGAGATTTTTTTGGACAAGCTGCGCAAGCTTCGGGAGTCCCGCGGCCTGCGCCAGGCAGACCTTGCGCTCTTGCTGGGCCGCAGCCAGGGCGCGGTCAGCTACGTCGAATGTGGCCAGACCCGCCTGGACATCATCGGCCTGCGCGACTGGCTGGAGGCGTTGGACTACGGCTTCTTGCGCTTCCTGAAGGAACTTGACGTTGACCTTCGCGGGCTCGACGCCCTGCGACAGCACGCGAAGCCCGGCAAGACGCGCAAGCGGGCCGTGAGACCGGAGCGGTCACCGCTCAGTCAGCTATTTCAGCTCGGCCCACTCAGCGACAAATGACCGGAGTGATGCGGCAACCCGCCAGAAGCCGCAGACGACCACCCTCGGCGAGCGACGAAGAAATCTGATCTGGGGCGCGTGACGCGCTGGAGGAACTTTCCCGCGACGCACGCCTGCAGGCAAAATGGCGCAGCGAAGCTGCGGAGCTGCTCGGGCTATATCCCTCAACGGACTTCCTGAGTCGCTGCGACGCCGACGACTTGGTCCAGCTGTAGGCGTTTGCCGACGTGCTGACCAGAGCGCGATCGCTGTTCAAGGAGGTGCGTGCGAAACCTGCTCGGCTCAGCGCCGACAGCTCCTGCTGGTATTGCTCAGGCACGTCTATTGACCAGCGCCCGGCTACAGCAGGCTGGGCAGTTGGTGGCGTTGGATGCGCTCATCAAGCTTCTTGACGAAAGCTTCTAGCGTAGTGCCACAGGCATGGGTCCAGAGCGCCAGCTCAAACACATCAACGCGCCGACGCCCGGCCTCACAGCGGCTGACGACGTCTTGGCCAATCTGCATCCGAGCCGCCAGCTCCGATTGATTTAGCCCAGCATCCGCCCTGAGGGTGTTGAGTTCCTCAAGGAACAGCTGGTACTTCTCACTATAAAGCGGGCTTCTCATCCTGTTGCGGTTGCTCACGCGGCCGCGCAGGATCTGAGGGAACTTGAATTATGTGAAAACTCCATAATTCAGGAGGCGGTTTGGAACTGGCAACGACGCCGTTATGGCTGGCGAAGTCGTCCAGGCACTCTGCCAGCAACGTGGCTTGCTGCCGGTCCTGACCCTCGATGAATCTGGACATATGGAGGCTGTGTGAAAACCCTCTCACGGCGCGCAGCATCGGGCGGTAGGTTCGCGGTGATCGCCAGACTTGGCGCACCAAGTTCGACGCGGCGCGCGCCCGCGAGGTTGCGGATGGATGCCCCGGATGTCGTGCTCGCGAGGGGGAAGATCCCGGGTGCCGCGATGTCCAGCATTCGGGACGCCTCGATCGAGCCGCTGCCCAGGAGCGAAAGCGTGCCGTGAGCCAAGCCGCCCGGGTGCGAAGGGGGCTCTGGTCGCACAGGACGCCTTCGCGCGAAAGGCTGCGGTGGACCGGAGCCACTGCGGCCGGTTGGAGCGCGGAGAACGCTAGCCGACGGTGAGCCTGCTGCTCAGAATCGCCGAGGCGTTGGGAATCTCCGGGACGAAGCTGATGGCGGATGCGGAGGCGTTGCTGCGCAAGGGGGCGCGGCCACGAAAGAAGACGACCTTAGCCTCCCTGCCGCGACCGCAAGTGGCCTCGGCCGTCTCCGGCTATTCCTTGCCTCGGATAGGCACCAAACTGGCCACCGGCTTGTTCTCACGGCGCCGCTTGTTCTCACGCTGCAGGCGTTCGACGTCCTTCTCCAGCTGCAACACCCGAGACAGCAAGGTAGCGTTCTGAGTCCGGGCCAGGTTCAACTCCCGATTGAGCCGGACCGCCTCCACCCGTTTTTTCGCGACCACATCCTGCATCCGGGTCGGGTTCTCGGGGTCCGCGCGCAGCGCAACGATGAAGTCGCGCGTGCTGGGGTACTTGCACCTGTCGTGTCCGATCAATGTCCGTGAATGCCCAGCTTCCTTGGCAACTGACACCAGGTTGATACGAAGCGTCCCCTTCTTCGCACTTGTCGCCAGATCCTTGACCTGCGGTCGGCCGGCCTGCAGCCTAGCCAGCGCATCGAGGAAGTCCTTCTCGATGGCGTCCACCGGCACGGGCGGCTTCAGCTTGCTGTCCTTCATCACTCATCCACTCCCTCTTCAACCACTTGTTCCCCAAGCGTCCGCAAGATCGACGCGGATTGCCGTACGCGTTCCTGCGCTACCTTGTAGCCGATGCCGCGTTCCGCACCAGATGCGGCTAACACCACGGAGTTCTTTCGGTACCGCTCCTTCCAGAACTCCACATGCTCGCCATCGACGGCGAAGCACTTGCAGCCGCCACACACCGATGCGTTTCGCCTCGCGTAGTTCGGCTGGCGCATCAGCCAAGGGTCAGTGTTTGCTATGGAGTGGCACCGTGCGCTGCCTGGCGCCAGGCTCATGAAACACTTGCCATGCTCGGCGAACCAGATGCGCACATCCCCCTGGACGACCCACTCTTCCATCCGGAGGTAGGCATCGTCCTCCTCGGCGTCGCCGACGACATCCTTAAGGAGTTGGCGGTGTTCCTTCACCAAGTCGGCCATGCCCCCAGCGATGACGGAGGTGCCTGCTGCCTGTTGAAGCAGGAAGAGAACGGTCCGCTGTCGGCGGACCGAGTCAATGCCATCGAGGAGCTCCGGGTCGTTTCCGACGTAGCCTTGCTCCGTCATCGCCATGGACATATGTTTGAAGTGCTGCGAGATGGCCGGCAGCATTCGAGGGTCCGTGCGGAGCATGTAGAGCGCGAACGTCTTGCGCCACTGGTGGGTCCTGAAGTTTCCCCGCTTGTACGGGCGCAAGTCGACTGTTCCAGACGCCGATTTCAGGCTGTCCGGCAACGCCTCCAAGCCTCCATACGTCGCGACGAAGCCCTTCATGTTGAACGTCAGCTGACCGATGGTCGACTCATTACTTGGCGAGTCAGCGCGACCCAATGCGGGGCGGCCGCCCGGGTTGATGAACAGTTCGGATCGAGTGCTGCCTTCCCGCCACGGTCGGAAGAGAGCTTCTGCGCGCTGAATCGCAACTACTGCCGGAGGCAGGTAGGAGCTGCCTGCCGGGCGCATCCCGATGACCCACTCCATCATGGTGCCGTCGTGAATCTTGGTGACCTGCGATGCGACGATGAACATCTCGTTGAGGCCGGTCTTCGACGGCCGCGTCGTCACACAGTTCGGCAAGCCCGTTTCGGGATTGGTTCCGCCCCGCAAAGTCACCACCTCGCTTATCCGCATACCGGTTGATCCCTGAATCAGGGTAGCGCACGCGCCAGCGGCGTGCATCAGTAGCGCGCGTAGCTCGCGGGGGCTGTGCGGCGAACGCTTCGTCGATCCTTGCGGCCTCTCGCCGAGTGGTCTTCGCCATGGCTTGGACGCGCCAGGCAGGACAGAGAAGGTGAAGCTATCAAGGGCCGTCTGCAGCGGCCGACCCGGGGCTCTGGTGCCGGTCGAGGGCTTCGTGCGCTGATGGAGGTCAACCAGCGCAAGGACATCGTCCATCGGCTGCTCCATCCACTCGAAGCATGCCCCCAGCATGGCCAGCGCCACTTCGTCGGGCATGGGCGGTATCCACCCCTCGGCAGCCGTAGCAACCCGCTCTGCGATCCGTGCCGTCGACTCCCCATCGTAGGGAGCCTCAGGCATGACGTTGGCTCCGGCGTCCGCAAGTGCAATACCCTGCCTGTGTACTGTGTACAGGATTTGCAGGTCGTTCTGAAGCGAGAGTGGCGTGACTTGGTCACTCTTAGCCTTCCTGTGAACTGCCAGCACGTGTTCGAAGAACTCCCAACTGGCTTCGGAATTCAGTTGTCCAAAGTGCGCATAGCCGTACTCAACCATCCAGACCAGCAGCTTTGACAGCCGAAGGCGAACGTCGGTCGCGACGGTGTGGGGGTCAAGTGGTCGGCCTAGCCGACGGTCGTTGACGAGGGAGTAGGCCAGGGCACGACAGTCCTCAAGAAGGATCGCCCACTGTGGGTCGAGCAGCGTGGAGCCGTTACCCATGTCAATGGCCCACTTGAGGGTGCCTACCGAGTCCCGATGGCCGATCTTCTCGACATCGAAGTGCCAGACGGGATCGCGCCAGTAGCTGCGCGATGAGACCATGGCGTCACGCCGTAGCTCCTTCGTCAGAAGGTGGGTTAGTGCCTGCATCAGTTATTCCAGAGGGGGCAAGGGTGGCAGTGTGAGCTTTGCTGCTTCTGTCAGCACGTCGTCTTCGAACAGGCGCAGCCAGTAGTTGTCCAGCCTCTCGCCGACGGGATGCCAGCATTCAGACCAACGCCTTGCCTCAATTTCGGCCGAGGCCACTTGGACGAGGGCGCGCAGCTGTAGGAGCCTGGCGGCGCCGTAGCCCGACTTGAGGTTGACGCAGGCCAGCGGACATGCCGGACACATTCCGTAGGCGTGGCACATGCGTCCTTCAATCTCGGTTGGCCAGGGCGAAGCAAACGGGTCCAGGCAGTTGAAGCCCGGGGTAGCGCTGCCCTTGTCAGCCTCTGGCGGCTCTTTGCGCGGATCGGCTACGGCGCCGTTGCGCTGAACGAGTCGATCCCTGGTCTGCATCACCGCGGCAAGCCGCTCGTTGTTCCTCAAGCGCGCAGCGTCGGATGTGTAGTGGTCGAGGATGACCTGCGGCGAGCGTTGCCCACCCGCGGTTTGAACTGCCTTGAGGTCGCCTCCGGTCAGCTCGTGAACCAGGTCCAACGATGTGGGGCGTAGCTGGGCCAGGGTGAACTTCGGCAGGTCGTGGTCTTCGAGGAAGCTATCCAGTGCGGTGTACCAAGCCTTCTGCACGTTGACGCCGCCAGCCAGGCTGGCAATGTGCGGTCCTTCGCTGTCCAGCGTGTCGCTCCATGGGCTGTAGAAGATGAACAACTGCGTCTTTAGGTGCGGAGGTGTTGCTTGCCGAATATGGTTGGTCCAGGCCTCAACCATGGCAACGAGGGCGTCCGGGCCAAACGGGTCGCCGATGGCGAAGGTACGAATCTGCCTTCGATTGGATCGACCTTTCGGCGGCCGGAACCGAATCCGTTGGCCTCCGAAGTCGTCGGGATAGTCGATGTCTTCCAAGCTCAACCCACGCAGGACGTCTGGGTTGAAGCTCGTAGGCAGCGCCAACAGCAAAACATACGGTACTAAGTCCCGTGACATGGGCATCAGCGGCCTTCGAAGCTCAGACGGCGACATCCCCAAGCCTGTCAGCCCTGGCCGAAGTTGCCGATCCTGTCGTGCGAGCCACGTGTAGTGCGGAACGCGGTCGATGTACTTCCGCGCGAATACCGCCCGCCATTGAGCAGGAGAGGTGGGAACGCGTTCAGGGTCGAAGTCGTCGCCGAGGGCATCCATCTCAGCCCATGCCGAAGTGAGCGCCTCTTTGGTTGCCAGGACCTCCTCGCGACACGCGATGACTAGTCGCGTGAGCGTTTCGTCATCAAGCACTTGCCGCGGCGTGCCCTTGCGCCCTGCGCCGCTCCAGGTTCTGGAGGGGATTTGCAGGCCAGGCTCCAAGCGCGGCGCCCACTGCTCGGAGGTCATCAAGGTCTTGAAGACTCTGCGGAAGGCTGTGAGGCAGCCGGTCTTCGTCGCCACGCTCCAGACCGGAGACTTGTCTTTGCTTTTCCTATCCAGCCACCTTACGAAACCGCTGAGGTACCGGGTGTTGACGTCCACGAGCGTGAATGTCCCTTCGGGGTTCTGAAGCTTGAGGTACTCCCAGAAGGAGCGGTTCAGCTCGCCGATGCGCGTCTTCATAGTGTTGCTTCCCTGGCCGCTGCTATAGGCATGCAGTCCCCACAGAACGGCGTCCGCAATCTCTGGGTGAGAGAGCCACCCAGACGCATCGAAGTTCCAGCCTTCGCCCGAGATGGTGATGGACTGTGCGGTTCGAACGACTGTCAGGGGCGATGACGCTGCTCGTTGATTGACAGCTCTGGCGTCCCCAATGGGCGCTACTTTGGGGTGACCCGCCTCGTTCAACTGGGCGTAGCGGGTCTTGCCCTTTGCCTTCGGCGGCACAGTGTGAAGCGCGGCAGCAGCCGCAGGTTGGGGTGTCGCCTCCGGCACCGCCTCACCGATCTTTGCGAGGCGCGGAGGCTTCTCAGCTTGCGTGAGGTCGAGTTGAGCGTACCGGGACGGGCGGGTGGCCGAGGCGGGCTTGCTCCTCATCCTTGGCCACCGAGCAGGGATGCAAAGTGCCCGCTTACGCGGTCGGAAACCATGGACTCGAACTCGCCGGCGACCCGAAGATAAGTGTCCGTCGTGGTGGCCAGGTTGGCGTGGCCGAGCAGCACCTGGAGCATTTTCCATGGCTCCGGATTGCCTGCAGCTTTCTCGCCGAAGTAGAACCACACAGCGAAGGTGTGGCGCAAGCAGTGAGGGGTGAAGTTCGGCTCCGTCACCAGGTACTTCTCGGTGGTGTCTGGGTCGGTCTTGACCACCGTCCGCAGCAGGCCCGCAGATTGCCCACCGGGGCCTGCGGCCGCTACGACCGCGCTCGAGAATCCGTCATGGAAAGTCAGATAGCGCATTGGATTGCCGGCGTTGCGACCGGCAGCTGCGTGATTGACGAACAAGGCGGACGGCTTCGACCTCGCGGTGATGTGACCGCGCCGGATGCCTTCCTGGACCGCCGCTTCGCGTTCGTTCTCGATGTACCAATGCAGCCACGAGAGCACCTGGTTCGGCAGTTCGACCTTGCGGACCTTCTTCCCCTTTCCGCGAATACGGAGGTAGGTGATGCCCAAAGGGTTGGTCGGATCCAATGGGCTCAGGTCCAAGATGTCGTAGATCGACAGGCGCTCAGGCTCACCGGGGCGCATGCCTGTATGCAGGCAGAGCTCAGCCCAGAGTCGGTCTCGAACAGGTCGGAGGTCATCACGGTTCTGCTCGGGGAGTGGGCCGAGAACGTTTGCGACAAGGCGGTACTGCCTCTCGGTCATGGCGCGGACCTCGTCATCCACGCCCCCCTCTTGCACAGGGAGCAGGTCGTTGGCCTGCTGAGTGCCGTTGCTGTTGCGAACATGGGTCATTGCATCGCGGTCATGCGGCTTGACCTTGACGGCGGCGAATCCATCACCCACATCGACATCCGTCACGTGTCGAGCATTGAAGTGGCGGTAGAACTCTTGGACTGTGCCGACGCGACGGATGACAGTCTTGCTCGCGTACTTCTCGTGCGTCTTCGGGCTGATCAGCTTGGTCATCAGGTCACGGTAGTCCTCGATGTCGGCCCGGCGAACGTCCTCCCAAGTAGTTTCGGCGAAGCCGAGGTAGACGAACCAGTCCTTCAGGTCATCGACTTCCGCCTTCGCGGTGTTGGGTCGGAAGTTGCCATCCTTAATATGTCTGGACCACACGAAGCGGAACACAGGCTCGATGATTTCCTGTGTGTCTTGGTCCACTAGGAAGGGGAAGCCCTCTGGCAGTCTGCAGCGCTCAAAGTCCGCTTGACTGATGTCCTTGCAGGATTGCAGGGCAACTGCCTTGGCCGTAATGATGTTCATAAACTTCCGATGCCTTTTGCCGAAGGTGAACACGCGCCCAATCAGAACAACGTGCTTGCCTAGGTAGCTGCACAATGCGTGAACATTCGAGCACCGTGCAAATAGTCAGGGAGAAAAAATCACGTTGCCCCGTGAGCTAAGTCACCTGATGGCGACTTGCGGCTTAAATCCGGGGAATTGATGCCTCGGGGGGGGCAAGACCTGACCTCCAAATTGAACAGTAAGAGCACCCTATATAAATCCTCAACGCGCTGTTCATGATCGCCAGCGCGCTGGTGGCCGGCGCGCTGCTGCAGATGGGGTTCACCATCCCGCAGATGTTCCTGGTGGTGGGTCTGGCGAACGCGGCGGTGGCGTTCTACATCTTCATGCTGGTGCCCGAGTACCTGCTGCGTTTCGTGGCCTGGGTGGCCTCGCGCCTGGTCTACCGCTTCCGGGTGAGCGGCGACGAGAGCATCCCCACCGACGGCGCGGCGGTGCTGGTGTGCAACCACGTGAGCTTCGTCGACGCGGTGCTGATCATGGCCGCGAGCCCGCGCCCGATCCGCTTCCTCATGGACCACCGCATCTTCCGCCAGCCGCTGCTGGGCGGGCTGTTCCGCCTGGCCAAGGCGATCCCCGTCGCGCCGCAGAGCGAAGACCCTGGCGCCTACGACGCCGCGTTCGAACGCGCCGCCCAGGCGCTGCGCGAGGGCGAACTGGTGGCCATCTTCCCCGAAGGCGGCATCACGCGCGACGGCCAGCTGCAGGCTTTCCGGGGCGGCGTGATCAAGATCCTGGAGCGCGCCCGCGCGGATGGCCTGGAGGTGCCCGTGATCCCCATGGGCCTGACCAACCTGTGGGGGTCCTTCTTCAGCCGCATCGAAGAGCGCCGGGGCGAACGCGTGGCCATGGTGAGGCCCTTGCGCCGTGGCCTGTTCAACCGGGTGGGCCTGAACGTGGGCGCGCCACTGGCCGCGCCGGGCCTCACGCCCGACGGGCTGCGCGAGCGGGTGGCGGCGCTGCTCGTCTGAGGTTCAGGCCTCCAGCGCGGCGAGCAGGGCGTCGGGCTCGACGGGTTTGTGCAGGAGTGGGAAGCCGAGTTCGGAGGCTTCCTGTATGCGCTGTGGGGAGGTGTCGCCGGTGAGGATGTAGGTGGGCACGGGAGCGGGCAGGCAGGCGTGCACGGCGGCGATGGCCTGCACGGCGGTCATGTTGCCGCCGAGGCGGTAGTCGGAGAGCAGCAGGTCGATCTCGTGGGCGTGAGCGATGGCCAGCACGACGGCCTCGTCGGCGGAGCTGGCGCACCAGACCTGGTGGCCCCAGACCTGCAGCAGCTGCTGCATGCCCATGAGGACCTGTTCCTCGTCGTCGATGACGAGCACGCGGCGCGCGCCCGGGGCTGGCGCGGCGGTGGACCGCTCGCTGCGCTGGGCGGGTTCGGTGGGGGAGGGCGCGTGGGCGTGGGTGTGTGTGTGCGTATGCGCGTGCGTGGGTGAGTGCGTGGGTGTGAGCGAGGGTGTGTTCGTGTGCGCGGGTGCGCGTGGCACGCTGATGCAAAAGAGCGAGCCGCGCCCGGGGGTGGAGCACACGCGCAGCGGCGCGTCGATCAGGCGGGCCGATCGCTTGACGATGGACAGGCCCAGCCCGAGGCCATGGGACTGGCTGCGCCGCGAGTGGGCGGCGTCGATTTGGTAGAACTCCTCGAAGATGGCCTCCAGTTGCTCGGGGGCGATGCCGATGCCCTGGTCCCAGACCTGAATCTCCAGGCGATCGCCGCGCGATCGGGCGCCCAGCAGGATGCGCCCGCGCGGGGAGTAGCGGATGGCGTTGGCCATGAGGTTGGAGAGGATGCGGCGCAGCACGGTGGCGTCGGTGCGCACCCAGGCCGAGGAGCTGGCGACGTGCAGGCGCAGGCCCTTCTCGTGGGCGAGGTCGGCGAACTCCTGGTCGAGTTCGGCGAAGAGCTGGGCCAGGGGCAGGGCGGCGAGCTCGACCTGCACGGCGTTGGCGTCGAGGCGGGAGACGTCGAGCAGCATGTTGAGCAGCTGGCCCAGGCCGTCCAGGGAGGACTGCATGCGCCGGCAGATCTGGGCGAGCTCGGTGCTGGGCACGCAGGTGGACTGGGCCATGGCGCGCAGGGCGGTGAGGAACAGGCCCAGGGCGTGGATGGGCTGGCGCAGGTCGTGGCTGGCGGCGGCCAGGAAGACGGACTTGGCGCGGTCGGCGGCCTCGGCGCGGTCCTTCTGCGAGCGCAGGTCCTCGATGAGGGTGTGGATGCGTGCCTGCGCCTGGCGCCGGTCGCGGATGTCGCGGATGACCGTCATGCGCAGCCGCTCGCCCTTGATTTCCATGGTGCGGCCGATCAGCTCGACCGGGATCGTCTCGCCGTTTGCGTGGTGGATCTCCGACTCGAAGTAGGCGTCCGCCCCGCTGCCGATGGCCACGCGCGAGCGGTCCCGGTGGCGCCTTGGGGTCATCGACACCACCGTGCGCCCGACGAGTTCGGCGTGAGGGTGGCCCGAGAGCTGGCAGGCGGCCGGGTTGGCGTCGGTGATGGTGCCGTCGCGGTGGAACAGCACCCCCTCCGCGCTGACCTCGAGAAAGCGCGACAAGCGTTCGCGCGAGGCGCGCAGGGCCCTCTCGGCGCGGTGGCGTTCGGTCACGTCGGTCATCAGCACGAAGGTGCCGCGCAGCCGGCCATCGGGCCAGCGGTCGGCGCAGAGGGAGACCTCGAGGACCTCTTCATCGTCCGCGCGGCGGCGCCGGTGCAGGAAGGTCAGGTCCTGACCACTGCGGGCGTACGACCTGCCCGCCCTGCGCAGCCGAAGGCGTTCGTCGGGCGTGAGCAGATCGGCCACGGTGCGGCCCAGGATCGAGGTGTCGTCGTGGCCCATCGCGCGCGCGAACCGGTTGTTGGCGAACAGGCAGCGCACCTTGGGCGGGGCGCTGAAGTACGCCAGCTGCATGGGCAGCTGCTCGAACAGCCGGCGGATCCAGCCGGTGAGCGCGTCGTGCGCCTGCCGCTCCACTTCCTGGTCCGTGACCTCGACCAGGTAGCAGCCGTGCGCGCGCTGCACCGGGTCCCACCATCCCGCGCAGCGGTAGTGGGCGACGCCCTGTGCGGGGCGCCACAAGCGCAGGGTGAGGGTGAAGTCGCGCGCGCGTGACAGGGCCTGCAGCAGGTGCAGCCGGCTGTCGTGATCGAGGCCGTTGCGCCAGTCACCGCCCCAAGGCGCTTCTTGCATGCACGATTGCCAGTCGGGCGACGCCGCCAGCACCTCGCCCACCGCCGACAGCAGCGCGCCGATGCCGGGCACCAACGCCCAGCTGGCGGCGGCGCTGTCGGGTGGCATGGGGGTGGCAACAGGCGGCAAGGTGCTGAAGCCGGTCAATATAGTTCCCGCGCATTATTGAATCGGGTCGCTCGCGCGCCAAGACTCAAGGGGTCTGATCTGCAAGGAGGATGAGCGTGCACGCAGCCGGTTCCACCCCGCGTTTTCCCCCACCGTCCGGCACGCCACCGCGGGTGGCCGTCTCGCCAGGCGCGCTGCCGGTCGGCGCCGTCCTGAACCACGTGGCCCGCCTGGCCGCCGATGCGGCCGACGCACGCCAGCGCACGATCGCGGCGGTCGATGCCTGCGCCCGCTTGATCGCGGCGCGACAGCGCCTGACCCTCGCGCTCGACGGTCAGCAACGCATCGAGCAACTCATGCAATTGGCCGATGGACGCGAGCGGGCGCGCCGCCTGCGACCGGATGAGCGCGAGGCCCTCCAACCGCACCTCGAGGCGGTGTGGGCCCGGGCGGCCCAGGCCTTGGGCGAGTGGCGCGACGCGGGCCACCACTTCACCGGCGTGACCCATCTGTTGCCCACTCAGCTGTCGCACGCCGTGGCACAGGCGCCCGCATTGACCCCGCTCGCTGGGCAGGTGCTCATGCAGGCCCAGGTGCGCGAGGCGGGGGGCGGCCCTTCCGACGAGGTCGACGTGGCCTCGTGTCGGTACATGGCCGCGCACCGGCGCTGCCAAGAGGCCGAGGCACGGGCCCGCGCCGCGCGCGTGGCGCGGGGCCAGGCCGAGTCCGGTTGGCGCATGGGTCGAGGCAGCCTGTCGGGCGTGGCCGGCGCCTGCCTGGCCGAAATGGCGAGCATGGACGCCTGGCTCGCGGCCGAGGCGCGGCGGGCCGCCGCGCGTGGCGCCTTGTGCGCGCTGACGGGCGGCCTGATGTGGCAGCTGCCGCTCGAGCGCTGAGGAAAAAGTGGGGAGGGGCATAAAAAAAGCCGTTCACGCCCGAAGGCATGAACGGCTCGGTGCATGGGCCGCCGGCCGATTCAATGCACCGCGGTGGCAAACCCTTCAACCGTCGCGGGCGTGCGGAACCACAGGCCCGCGAAACCGCTGTAGCGCGTCAGGTTGCTGAGCCGGATGCGCTTGTCGACCTTCTTCTCGAAGTACGGCAGGCGGTTCAGCATCTGGATCACGTTCGGCTCCCAGCGCAGCACCTTGATGAAGGCGGCGTAGATCTCCACGCCTGCGGGGCTGAAGCCCACGGGCCGCACGCTGACGCGCACGACCTCGGCTGTCAGCCCCAGGACCTGGAAGCACTCGTTGATGAGGGTCTCGTAGTCGGCGGCGATGGTGGTGGGCATGATTTCCGAGTCAATGTCCGAGTCCATCGGTTCGTCGTTCATTCGGGTCGTGCTCCGGATGCCGAGTCGCTGCATCACGCCGTTGGCCAGTGCTTGTCTCATGGTTCCACCTCGTTGGTGAGTGAGCGTTCGTGCGTTTGTCGGGGGGTGGCTGCACGCGCGTTCAACATGGACTTCAGTATCCGGACGCGGGGCGTCGGTCTCAATAATGCGCGAGCACTATTTTGATTTTTCGCTCGTTCACACGGGTCCCGGCGACCCGGTTGTCCCTCTGAAAACGCGGGCGCGGATGCTCAGAGGTTGGAGCCGACGTCGGGGGCTTCCATGAGCCCCGACTGCATCGCGTAGGCCGCGATCTCCGCGCCGTTGTGCAGGCCCAGCTTGAGCATCACGTTCTGCCGGTGCTTGCGCGCCGTGAGCACGCTGATGTGCAGCGCGTCGGCGATTTCCTGGTTGGTGCCGCCGCGCGCGATCATGCGCACGATCTGCTGCTCGCGCTGCGTGAGGGTTTGCGGCAGGCCCTGGGCGTTGGGCCGCTTGTTGGCGGAGCTGTCCAGGCCCTTGGCCACCTGCGGGCTGATGTAGCGCCGGCCCTCCATGACGGCGCGGATCGCGTCGAGCAGTTCGGCGCCCTGTTCGTGCTTCAGCACGAAGCCGTTGACCCCGGCTCCGAAGGCATTGGCCACCGACCCCGGGTAGACGTTGCCCGTGACGACCAGGATGCGCAGGTTGGGGGCCACGCGCCGCACGCGTCGCGCCACCTCGACGCCCGAGCTGTCCGACAAGGCCAGGTCGAGCAGCAGCAGGTCGGGCTTGTGGAACTGCACCAGCAGCTCGACATCGCTGCCCTTGGCCGTTTCGGCCACCAGATCAAAGTCGCCAGCGGACTGCAGCAGCATGCCGATGCCTTGGCGAACGAGTGCGTGGTCTTCAGCAACAACAACCCGGACCATGAGAACCTCTTGAGATGAACGGTTAAAACCCCGCCGAGAATAATCAATTGGTCAACAGATTTCAGATATTTTTACTTCATAAGAATCAATTTTTTCGAGCCGTCGGGGCCGTGCGGCCAAAAAAAAACCCACCGTTGCGGTGGGTCAGATTACGCGGTTTGCGCGAATTCAGAAAGGGATGTCGTCGTCCATGTCGTCGAAGCCCGTGGGCTGGCGCGCCGGTGCGGGGGCGGGGCGCGGCGACGGGGCCGGGCGGCTGGTGGGCGCCGCCGCTCGGGGCGCGGCGGCGGCGCGCGGCGGGGCGCCGCCGTCGTCGCCACCGCCCATGCCTTCACGGCCGCCGAGCAACTGCATCTCGGTCGCGATGATGTCCACGGTGTTGCGCTCGACGCCGCCCTGGTCGGTGTACTTGCCGTACTTCAGGCGCCCTTCGACGTACAGCGGGCGGCCCTTCTTGACGTACTCGCCCGCGATTTCGGCGAGGCGGTCGTAGAAGGTCACGCGGTGCCACTGCGTCTCTTCCACGGTCTCGCCGGTGTTGCGGTCCTTGCGGCGGCTGGAGGTGGCGATGCTCACGTTGGCCACGGCCTGGCCGGAGGGCAGGTAGCGGATCTCGGCGTCGCGGCCGCAGTTGCCCACGAGGATGACTTTGTTGACGGATGCCATGGGAATTCCTTGCGTGTCGGTTGGGGCCGCGTGTGGCACGCGGCCGGCCGGAGGATTGTGCCGCATGCACCCGGGCACGCCGGTGTGATTTGCCGCGAAGGGAATAATCGGTCTTCATGAGACAGCGCGAGCCCGACTTCTTCCAGAACCTGCAGGATGAATTTTCCGATCTGAGGGCCTGGGTCGACCGCAGCGTGGTGCTCGCCTATGCCGTGGTCGCCGGGCTGTTCGTGGTGGCCTTCACCTGGCTCAGCGAGGCGGCCTTCGAGCTGTTCAAGCACCTGCACGGGCGCGCGCCGTGGGCCGTGCTGGTGTGGACGCCCTGCCTCACGGCCCTGATCGTGTGGTGCACGCGCCGCTTCGCGCCGGGCGCGGGCGGGTCGGGCATCCCGCAGGTCATGGCGGCCCTGGACCCCGGCATCACGCCCGGCATGCGCGCGGGCCTGGTGTCGCTGAGGCTGACCTTCGCCAAGATCGTGCTGGGTGTCGCGGGGCTGCTGGCGGGCCTGTCGGCGGGGCGGGAAGGGCCTTCGGTGCAGGTGGCCGCCGGGGTCATGCACGATGCGCGCCGGTGGCTGCGTCCCGGGTCGGCGATGGGAGAGCACGCCTTGCTGGTGGCTGGCGGCGCCGCCGGCATGGCCGCGGCATTCAACGCGCCGCTGGCCGGCGTCGTCTTCGCGATCGAAGAGCTGTCGAAGAAGATGGAGTCGCGCAACAACGGGCTCATCATCGCCGCCATCGTGGTGGCGGGTCTGGTGGCGATCTCGGTGTTCGGCAACCTCACCTACTTCGGCTCGATCGAGGTGCCGCGCCTGAGCTGGCAGGCCTTCTGGCCGGGCCTGCTGGTGGCGCTGGTGTGCGGCGTGCTCGGCGGCCTGTTCAGCCGCTTGCTGGCAGCGTCGCTGCAAGGCCTGCCCGACCGCGTCAGCGCCTACCGACGGCGCTATCCGGTGCGATTCGCCGCGGTGGCCGGCATGGGGGTGGCGGTGATCGGCCTCGTCACCGGCGGCGCCACGTTCGGCGCGGGCGCGGAACAGGTTCGACTCATGCTCGCCGGCGAGGCCGAGACCTCACCCTTGTACGTGCTGCTCAAGCTGGTCGCCACCTGGCTGACCTCGTGGAGCGGCGTGCCCGGCGGCATCTTCGCGCCCTCCCTGTCGATCGGCGGCGGCATCGGCCACGACATCGCCATGCTGCTGGGCGGCGACAACGCCCGCCTGCTGGCACCCAGCCTGATCGCGCTCGGCATGGCGGGCTTTCTGGCCGCCACCACGCAGGCCCCGCTCACGTCCTTCATCATCGTGATGGAGATGATCAACGGCCGCTCCATGGTGCTGAGCCTGATGGCGTCGGCCATGCTCGCCAGTCTGGTCGCGCGCCTGATCAGCCGGCCGCTGTACTCCGCGCTGGCCGGGATGATGGTGCGCAAGCTGCGCCCGCGCGCGGCGCCCGCCGCGGTGCCGGACTCGGATCTGTCCAGCGAGCCGGCCACGCAGCCGAACCCCGACGCGCAGCGGCCAGGCGGTGCCCCGCCCGACGGGGAGCCCCCCAGCGAGCCCGGCCCCTTGCCCGAGCCGCCGCGCTGATCAGCGCGCGGCCGCGCTGGGGCGCATCCCCCAGGCGATCAGCAGCCAGAGGGCGAGGACCGCGGCGCTGGCGCCAAAAACGCCCGGCGCGCCCCAGGCGCGCGACACCAGGCCCCCCAGCGAGCCGCCGACAAAGATGCCGAGCGACATCAGCGTGTTGAAGACCCCCAGCGCGGTGCCTCGCTGATGGGGCGCGGCCAGCCGGGAGGCCAGGCTGGGTTGGCTGGCCTCCTGGGTGTTGAAGCCCACGAAGTACAGGCACAGCAGCACCCCCAGCAGCGGCAGGCTGGGCTGGTGGAATTGCGCGAGAAACCCCAACTGCACCAGCCCGAGCAAGGCGATGGTGCCGAGGTAGACGGCGCGGAAATGGCCGCGCCGCTCCAGTCGGAACAGGAAGCCGCCCACGATCAGCAGCGAGACCACCAGCGCCGGCAGATAGGCCTGCCAATGCCGCGCCGGGTCCAGCCCGGCCTGCACCAGCAGGGCCGGCACGGACAGCCAGGTCATGATCTGCGCCGCGTGCAGCGCGAACACCCCGGCATTCACGCGCAGCAGGTCGCGTTGGCCCAGGACCTCGCGCAGGCTGGCGCGCGGCGCGTGCGCCTGCCGGGCCGGCTCGGGCGGCACCACCCAGGCCACCACCGCCATGGCCGCCAGGCTCAGCGCCAGCGTCATCAGGAACAGGCCCGACAGGCCGACATGCGGCACCAGCGCCGGCGCGGCCACCAGGGACAGCGCGAACATCAGCGCGATGCTGATGCCCACCAGGGCCATGGCCTTGGTGCGCACGGTGTCGCGCGTGAGGTCGGCCAGCAGGGCGGTGACGGCCGCCGAAATGGCGCCCGCGCCTTGCAGCGCGCGGGCCGCCAGCAGCCACTGCACCGACGGCGCCCAGGCCGCGAGCGCGCTGCCGGCGGCAAAGACCGCCAGCCCCAGCAGGATCACCGGCTTGCGGCCGAAGCGGTCCGAGGCCATGCCCAGCGGCACCTGAAGGAAGGCCTGGGTGAGGCCGTACATGCCCATGGCCAGGCCGATCAGGGCCGGGTCGTCGCCGCCGGGGTAGCGCCGCGCTTCCAGCGCGAACACCGGCAGCACGATGAACAGGCCCAGCATGCGCAGGGCGTAGATGGCGGCCAGCGCCGCGCTCGCGCGGCGTTCGCCGGACGTCATGCGGTGCTGATCGACAGGCGGGGCGGAAGGGGAGGGGGCGGTGCGCGAAGCGGTCAAGGCGGACAGGGGGGTCGACAGGCCAACCCTGCATTGTCCGTGATCGGCGCTGGCGGGCCGGCGGCGGGCCGGATTCGGCCCCGCGCGCCGGCGCCGGTTCAGGCCGCCGCCGCTTCCACGGCCCGGGCGGGTTCGTCGAACACCTCACAGCCCTGCGCGCGCAGCCAGGCCTGCTGATCGGCGCCGAGGATGCCGCTGAGGACGAGCCGCGCCGCCGCCGGCTCGGCGCGCAGCCGCGCGATGCCTGCCTGCAGCAGCGGCCACACGCCCGGCGCCTGGGCCGCGGCCGCGAGGAACACGGCGAGCGCGCGGTACTGGCCGCAGGTGGCCGCGTCGTGCAGCGACCGCACCAGCACGGCCGGCTGCGCGAAGACCTGCCCCGTCACGTCGATCGGGTTCAGGGTGGACGCGAAGGGGATGGCCTGCTTCAGCCGCTGCGCCGCGGCGTCGGGCAGCGGCGGCAGGCGCAGGCCCAGCTCTTCGGCGCGGTCCGCCATCATGATGCCCACCCCGCCCGAGACGCTGAACAGGGCAATGGCCTGGCCGCTTGCGGGGGAGGCCGCCGGGCCGGGTCGGGCCGCGTCGCCGAACAGCTCGCCGATGCGCGAGACCTGGCGCGCGCCGCAGGCCTCGAACAGGTCCCGGTAGACCTCGGCATCGCCGGTGTCGCTGCCCGTGTGCAGCCGGGCGGCGCGGGCGCCGGCCGGCGTGTGGCCCACCTTGACCACCGTCACCGGCTTGCCCGCCGCGCGCGCGGCCAGCAGGGCCTCGCGCAGGCGGCCCAGGTCGCGCGCACCTTCCAGGTATACAAGGATGGCGCCGCAGCGCGGCTCGCGCACCAGCCAGTCGATCGCGTCGGCCACCTGCACACCGGCTTCGTTGCCGGTGGTGATCCAGTGGCCGATGTCCACGCCGGCCCGCCGCGCGAGCGTGTAGGCGTAGCCGCCGAAGGCGCCGCTCTGGCTGACCAGGGCCACGTTGCCGCCGGCGGGCGCGTCAGCCAGCACGACGGGCGAGAAGGTCGCGAACAGGCGCTCGTGGAAATTCATGGCCCCCAGGCAGTTGGGGCCCAGCAGGGCGATGCCCGCCTCGCGCGCCCGCTCGCCCAGGCGCTGCTGCAGGCGCGCCCCGTCCGCCGACACCTCGGCGAAGCCGGAGCTGAAGACGATCGCCGCGCGCGTGCCCGTGCGCACCAGCTGGTCCATGGCGTCGTCGCAGGCGGCGGCGGGCACCGCGACGAGGGCCAGGTCCACCGGCGCGCCGATCGCATCGAGCGAGGCGAAGGCGCGTTGGCCCTGGATCTGCGGGGCCGTGCGGTGCACCGGGTAGATCGCGCCCGTGTAGCCGTGCCGCAGCAGCAGCCGGATCGGCATGCCGCCGACCTTGTTGGGCTCGGTGGAGGCGCCGATGACGGCGACGGAGCGCGGCGCCAGCAGCGCGCGCAGATCAGGCCGCGAGGCGCTCAAGGCGGCTCCAGGCCCGCTCCATGCCCTCCACCAGGCCGGCCATCTGCTCGGCCACCGTGGTCTCGCCCTGGATGGCGAACACGCTTTGGCCGGCGGCCTCGTAGATCAGGCGCGGATCGCCGTGCTCGTGCATGGAGGCGAACACGTCGCCGGTCAGCACCTGCTGCAGCGGCATGTCCAGCGGCCGCGGCGCGCCGGCTTGCTGCCAGGCGTCGATCCATTCGCTGCGCACCACGCGGCAGGGCTTGCCGCTGTGCGCGCGCGTGATCAGGGTGTCCTCGCTCGCGCTGTCCACGAGCCGCTGCAGCAGCGCCGCCGGCGTGTGGTTCTCGCGCGCCGCCATCCACAGCGTGCCCAGCCAGGCGCCCTGCGCGCCCATGGCGATGGTGCCCAGCACCTGCTCGCCGGTGCCGATACCGCCAGCGGCCAGCACCGGCCGGTCCTCGGCCACGGCGATGACCTGCGGCAGCAGCGACAGCGTGCCGACCGGGCCGGTGTGGCCGCCGGCGTCGTAGCCCTGAGCCACCAGCACCTCGACGCCCATCTCCATGGCCTTGCGCGCGTGGCGCACCGAACCCACCAGCGAGAAGGTGAGCTTGCCGCGCGCCTTGGCCCGTTCGATGAGATCGGCGCGCAAGCCGATGGCGGTGGCCACGCCGCGGCAGTTGGACGCCAGCACGGCCTCGATCTGTTCGTTGAACAGCGCCTCGGATCGCACCTGCGTGGTGAAGAAGCTGGGCTTCACCGGCGGCTTCACGTCGAAGCGTTCGCGCAGCCCCTGCACGAAGTCCCGGTGCTCGGCCGGCAGCGCCTCGCGCAGCTCGTCGATGCTGGCGGCCTGCGGCACGCGGCTGGGCAGCATGAGGTCGATGCCGTAGGGCATGTCGCCCATGCGCCGCTGCACCTCTTGCAGGATGTGCGGGATCTCGTGCGGCAGCTCGCGCGCCAGGCCGAGCACCGGGAAACCCCCGGCCTGGGCGATGGCCACCACGACGTCGACGGAGTGCGAGAAGCCGAAGATCGGGTGGCGAACGCCCAGGCGCTCGCAGATCGGGGTGCGCAGCGCCATCACTGGGGTTCGATGCCGGCTTGCTTGATGACGCGGCCCCAGCGGGTGAATTCGCTGCTCACGAGGGCGTCGAAGTCGGCGCCGCTCTGCGGCGCGAACTCCATGCCCATGCCCTCGAACTTGGCCTTCATGTCGGGCGTGGCCAGCACGGCCGCCACGTCGGCGGACAGCTTGCGCATGACGGGCTCGGGCACCTTGGCCGGGGCCACCAGGCCGAACCAGGTGCCGACGTCGTAGTTGGGCAGCTTGGCGGCCTCGGCCACGGTGGGCAGGTCGGGCGCGGCGCTGGCGTGTTTCGCGGTGGTCACCGCCAGGGCGCGCAGCTTGCCTGCCTTCACGTGCTGCATGGCCAGCGCCGCCGTCAGCGGCATCATGCTCACGCGGCCCGCGAGCAGGTCGTTCAGGGCGTCGGGCTGGCCCTTGTACGGCACATGCGTCAGCTTGATGCCGGCCTCCTGCGCGAGCAGCTCGCCGGCCAGGTGGTTGGAGGTGCCGATGCCGGCGGTGGCATAGGTCACCGGCGCGCTGCTCTTCTTGGCCAGGTCGATCAGTTCCGGCAAGGTGTTCGCCGCCACGCTCGGGTGCACCACGATGACGTTGGGCACCACCCCGATACCGGCCACGGAGCGGAAGTCGCGCACCGGGTTCCATGTGACGTTCTTCTGCAGGCTGGGGATCACGGCGTAGCCCGGGCTGACCAGCAGCAGGGTGTAGCCGTCCGGGTTCGACTTGGCCACGAAGTCGGTGCCGATGGAGCCGCCCGCGCCGGTCTTGTTCTCCACGATCACGGGCTGCGGGTAGCGCGCGGACAGCTTGTCCGCGATGGCGCGCGCGATCGAGTCCACGATGCCGCCCGCCGAGAAGGGCACGATGATGCGCACCGGCTTGTTGGGGAAGCTGTCCTGGGCGAAGGACGGCGCGGTGGCCAAGGCCAGTGCGCTGGCGGCGCTGGCCAGCAGGGTGCGGCGGCTGAGGGTCATGTTTGTCTCCTGGTTGTGGTGGGGTCAATCGGTCGCGGCCATGGCCATGGTCCGCTTGGCAATATTGGTCAGGTGTATCTGGCTCGTGCCTTCGTACAGCCGGAACAGGCGCACGTCGCGGTAGAAGCGCTCCGCCACGTTGTCGTTGATGTAGCCCTGGCCGCCGAACACCTGCACGGCCCGGTCGGCGACGCGCCCGCACATCTCGCTGGCGAACAGCTTGCACATCGAGGCTTCCATGGTCACGTCGAGGCCGTCGTCGCGTTTGCGCGCGGTCTCCAGCAGCAGGGCGCGCGCGGCGTGTACCTCGGTGTTGCTCTGCGCGATCATTTGCTGCACCAGCTGGAACTCGGCGATGGCCTGGCCGAACTGGCGGCGGCTGGCCGCGCGCGCGACCATCTCGTCGACCAGGCGGATGGCCGGGCCGATGCACAGGCCCGCCAGGTTGATGCGCTGCTTGTTCAGGGCGCGCATCGCGGTGCGGAAACCCTGCCCTTCCATCTCGGGGCCGCCGACGATGGCGCTGGCCGGCACGCGCACCCGCTCCAGCACCACCTCACCCACGGGCGAGCCGTGCTGGCCCATCTTGCGGTAGGCCTCGGGCGTCGACAGGCCCGGCGCGCCGCGCTCGACCAGGAAGGCGGTGATGCCGCGGGCGCCCTTGCCGTGCGGGTCGGTGCGCGCGAACACGGTGAACAGGTTGGCCAGGGGCGCGTTGGTGATGAAGCACTTGCGCCCCGTGATCAGGTAGTCGCCGCCATCGCGAACGGCCACCGTCTTCTGCGCGGTCGCGTCCGATCCCGCCTCGGGTTCGGTGAGCGCGAAGCAGCCGGTCAGTTGCCCGCTGGCCAGCCGCGGCAGGTACTGGCGCCGCTGTTCTTCGGTGCCGTCCACCACCAGCGACTCCGAGGCGATGCCGGTGTTGCCGCCGAAGCGGGCGCGAAAGGCGGTCGCGCACTGCGAGACCTCGATGTTGACCAGCGACAGCTCCTCGCTCGTGAGGCCGGCGCCGCCATAGGCTTCGGGGATGCTGTGGCCGAACAGCCCGAGGGCGCGCATGCGCTCCACCAGCGGCTCGGGGATGCGGTCCTCGCGGTCGACGTCCGCTTCGGCAGGGATGCACTCGTCGCGCACGAAGCGACGGACTTCGGCGAGCAGCGTCGAAAAGGCGTCGGGGTCTCGGATCATGGGGTCGGGTTCTCAGTTGGTGGCGCGAACGCCGTAGGCGAGCTCGATCTGGCGCACCGCTTCCAGCAGCAGGGGAGCCACCTCGCGCGAGAGCTTGTCCTTGGGCAGGCTGTAGCCGATGAGCGTGCAGTTCATGGCCACCGGCTGCTCGCGGGCGGGCAGGCGGATGGGCGCGGCGATGGCATGGACGTCCTTGCGCCAGTCGCCGCGCGAGTGGCAGAAGCCGTGGGCGGCGAACAGCTTCTGGTCGGCCTCCCAGGCCGCGCGGTGCTTGTCGTACATCTCGCGGTCGTGCACCTTGAGGTAGTTCAGGATCGCCGTCTGCTCCGGCTTGGGCAGGCTCTGGATGAGCGCGCGGCCCATGGCCGAGGCCAGCAGCGGGCGGGTGCTGCCGATGTCCGGCCAGTGGTAGTTGGCCTTGTCGGCGCGCACGGCATCCAGGTACACGACGTCGGCGCGGTCGCGCATGCCGAGGTTCACCGAACAGCCGGTCGCGCGCGCCAGCTGCTCCATGAAGGGCCGCGCCACCTGGCGCACCTGGGCGCCGGCGAGCACGGGATGGCTCAGGGACAAGACACCGCTGCCCAGGCGGTACTTCTGCAGCGCGGGATCGCGCGTGAGGTAGCCCAGCAGCGTGAGCGTGTAGGTGAGCCGCGAGACCGTGGGTTTGGGCAGGCCGGTGCGTTCGGCGATCTCGCGGTTGCCCAGCACCGGATCCGCCACCGTGAAGGCGCGCAGCACGTTGAGGCCACGCGCCAGGTTCATGGAGAACTGGCGGTCCTCCGCGAGGTCGTGGGGATCGACGAGGCCGGGGAGGGTGATCGAGGTCATGCGGCGTTTCGCTTGCTTGGTGGCCATGATGGGTACTTCGAAAGACGGGGTAAACGGCTGTTTCGCTGTGCGAAACATCGATTGTGGGCAGCGAAAGGCTCTGGCACAACGGCGTGGCGCGGCCGACCGCGGCCACAGACTCAAGGACCTCACCGTGACCCCGACCCCCAGCTCAGCAGGCGCCCTCGCGGGCGTGCGCATCCTCGACATGGCCACCGTGCTGGCGGCCCCCATGGGCGCGACCCTGTGCGCCGACCATGGCGCCGAGGTCGTGAAGCTGGAACTGCCCGATGGCAGCGACGCCCTGCGCGGCCTGCAGCCGGTGCAGGACGGCGTGCCGCTGTGGTGGAAAGTGGCCAACCGCGGCAAGCGCGGCATCACGCTGGACGTGCGCCAGGCGCGCGGGCGCGAGCTGTTCCTGTCCCTGCTCCCGCGCTTCGACGTGCTGGTGGAGAACTTCCGCAGCGGCACGCTGGACCGCTGGGGCCTGGACATCGCCACCTTGCACGCGGCCAACCCGCGCCTGGTGGTGGTGCGGCTCACCGGCTTCGGGCAGACCGGGCCGTACAAGGCGCGGCCCGGCTACGCGCGCATCTTCGAGGCCATGAGCGGCTTCACCAACCTGACCGGCGAGGCCGGCGGGCCGCCGCTGCACAGCAACTTCCCGGTCGGCGATGCCGTGGCGGGCCTGTTCTGCGCCTTCTCCATCGCGTCGGAGATGGTGCGCCTGCGCGGTGACCCGAACGCCAAGGGCGTGGAAGTGGACCTGGCGGCCACGGAGGCGCTGTTCCGGCTGCTCGATTGCCTGCCGGTGGAGCACGAGCGGCTGGGCCAGGTGCGCCGGCCCGAGGGCAACCGCGCCAGCTACACGGCGCCGTCCAACATGTACCGCAGCCGCGACGGCCAGTTCTTCTCGCTCGTGGCCTCGTCGAACGCGATCTTCGCGCGCCTGTGCGAGGCCATCGGCGAGCCCGAACTGGCCAGCGACCCGCGCTTCAACACCAACCCGGCGCGTGTGCAGAACCTGGTGGCGCTGGACCAGCGCCTGAGCGAGTGGTTTGCCCGCCACGACTACGCCGAGCTCGCCAGCCGCCTCGAACAGGCGGGCCTGCCCTTCAGCAAGGCTTACACCATCGAGGACATCGAACAGGACCCGCACTTCATCGCGCGCGGCGCCATCGTGCGCCTGCCGGACCCGGACTTCGGCAGCCTGCCCGCGCCCTGCGTGGTGCCGCGCGTGGTGGGACGTGAGATGAACGTGCCGCGCACCGGGCCGTCGGTGGGTGAGCACAACGCCGAGGTGTACGGCGCGTTGGGGATTGGCGCCGAGGAGCTGGAGCGGCTGCGGGCGCAGGGCGTGATCTGAGGCGCCCTCCCGGGGGCGCGGTGGCGCACCGCGCCCGTTCTTCAGCTGGCCGGTGCGCGCTCCGGGTCGCGGAGGTACATGCACTGCACCTCCATGGTGTGCACGGCGGTGCCGTGCTGGTTCACGATCTCGCGCCGAAAGCCCACCACGCCGCGGTCGCCCTTGCTGGTGGGGTGGGTCTCGATCACTTCCATCACCAGGTGCACGGTGTCGCCGGCCTTCACCGGCGCGTGGATGCGCCACTTGTCGATGCCCAGCATGGCCACCAGCGTGCCGTCGTTCAGGCCCGACTGGCAGAGCAGCCCGGTGGACACCGCGAAGACCAGCGGGCCGTGGGCGATGGGCTCGCCATAGGGCTGCGTGCGACAGAACTCGTGGTCCATGTGCGGGGCGTTGAAGTCGCCCGAGACACCGGCGAAGTTGACGATGTCGGCCTGCGTGATGGTGCGCCGCGCGGTCTGGAAACGGTCGCCAAGCGCGAACTCGTCGAAGTACCTGCCGCGCGGGCGGGTGGTGGGGGTGCTCATGGGGATCAGGCTCCTTCGAAACGCAGCAGGGCGCGGCCCGAGTTGCGGCCCGCCAGCTGCGCCTCGCTGAAAGACAGCAGCTCGTCCAGGCCGATGAAGCCGAGCTGCGGGGTCAGGCGGTCGAAGTCGGGTTTCCAGTCGCCGCCCAGGCGCGCCCACAGGCGGTGGCGCTGCTCCCAGGGCGCGTTGGCCACGATGCCCACGAGCTTGACGGCCCGCATGATGAAGGGCAGCACGCTGCCGTCGAAGCTGTTGCTGGCGGCGTTGCCCACGCAGGCCACGCAGCCCTGGTCCTGGGTGGAGCGCAGCAGCCAGGCCAGCAGGGGGCCGCCGACGTTGTCGATGGCCGCCGCGAACTGCGCCTTCTCCAGCGCGCGCGGGGGCGCGGCCAGGATCTGGCCCGCGTCGAGCACCTCGCTGGCGCCGGCGGCGCGCAGCGCCTCGGCCTGTTCCATGCGGCGCGTGATCGCGACCGCCCGGTGGCCCGTGCGCGCCAGGATGCCCAGCGCGCTCAGGGCCACGGCGCCGCCCGCGCCGGTGATCGCCACGGGCCCCGAGTCCGGCCGCAGGCCCTCCATCTGGAAGCGCTCCAGCGCCATGGCCGCGGTGAAGGCCGGCACGCCGAGCGCGGCGCACTCCAGGGCCGTCAGGCCGGCGGGCAGGGCCTGCACGTGGGCCGCGGGCACGCGCACGATCTCCGAGAAGCCGCCGTCGAAGGCGATGCCGGTCTGGAAACCGTGCACCAGCACCGTCTGGCCCGGGGCGAACGCGGCGGCGTCCGAGCGCAGGACGTCGCCCACCAGCTCGATGCCGGCCACACGGGGGAAGCCGCTGATGATCTTGGCCTTGCCGTGCAGCGACAGGCAGTCCTTGAAGTTCACGCCCGCGTAGCGGTTGCGAATGACCACCTCGCCGGGGCTGAGATCGTCCAGCGTGAGTTCTTCCAGGCGGCTCTCGGCGCGGCCGTCCACCATATGGGTGCGAACGGCGCGAAAGCGCGGGGGGATGGCGGTGTGGGCGCTGGGCATCGTTGATTGACCTCTCGTCTTGGCTTTGATCAGTAGTCCACCAGGGAGCCTTCGTGCAGGCAGGGGTTGCGTTCGGCGCCGCGCGCGCGGCGCACCCAGTCCCGCCCGATCACGGTCTTGTGCACCTCGCTGGAGCCTTCGCCGATCTGGTTGAGCTTGGCGTCGCGGAAGAAGCGCTCCAGGGGGAAGTCCTGCAGGTAGCCGCGCCCGCCGGTGAGCTGCAGCGCGTCGGTGACGACTTTCATGCACAGGTCGGTGGCCTGCAGCTTGGCCATGGAGGCGTAGGTGGCGACGTCGGCGTCGCCGCGGTCGTACTTCTCGGCCACCAGGGACAGCAGCGCGCGCGAGGCCTCGATCTGCGTCGCCATGTCGGCCAGCATCCATTGCACGCCCTGGTGTTCGCCCAGGGTCTTGCCGAACACGCTGCGGTCGACGGCGTAGGCGGCGGCGATCTCCACCGCGCCGATCGCGCGGCCCAGGGCCATGGCGGCGTGGCCGATGCGCGCGCGCAGCAGGGCGTCCTGCGCCAGGCTGAAGCCCTCGCCCTCGGCGCCCAGGCGGTGCGAGGCCGGCACGGCCACCTGGGTCAAGCTGAGGGAGGCGATGGGCACGCCGTACCAGCCCAGCTTGCCCACGTCGGGGCTGATGGTGAAACCGGGTGCGTCGCGCGGCACCAGCGCGGCAAGAAAGGTCGAGGGCTCGTCCTCGGCGCAGCCCACGATGACGAACCAGTCGGCGGTGCTGGCGCGGGTGATGAACTTCTTGCGGCCGGTGATGCTGTAGCCGCCGGGCGTGCGCCGGAACACGGTCTTGAGGCCGCGCACGTCGGAGCCGGCCTCGGGTTCCGTCAGGCCGAAGGCGGCCTGCAGTTCGCCGGTGCACAGGCCGGGCACCAGCTGCTGCTTCAGGGCCTCGCTGGCGCCGGCCACGATGGCGCGCGTCGACAGGTCGGTGCCCGTGATGAGCGAGGCCGAGGTGCTGCACACGCGCCCCAGCTCTTCGATGATCCGGATGCGCAGCTGCTGTCGCGCGTCGCTGCCGCCATAGGCGCGCGGAAAGGCGGTGGCCACGATGCCCTCGCGGGCGAGCAGGCGGAAGTGGTCCCAGGCGAACACGTCCTGGCGGGCCACCTCGGCGGCCTGCGGGCCCAGGGTGTCGCGGCAGAGCCCGCGCACGCGCTGGACCATGGCCTGTTCGTCGCTGGTCAGTCGGTGCAGGAAGTGGTCGCCGAAGAGAGTGGGGTGGTTCATGGTGCGGGCCTTTGCGCGGCATCATGCGGCGCAGGGCAGGCCGAGTCGAGACGGTGTTTCGATGTGCGAAACGGCGCCTTGCGCCCGCGCCAGGGCGGTGGCCTGATGGGCGCTTCACACCGGCCGTGCCATGCCCCCGACCCCTTGCCTTCGACCGTTCGCCCACGCGCCTGGGGAGTGCCCGCCATGACGCGGCAAGGCCCGCTGGCCGGCCTGCGCGTGTTGGAGATCGAGGCGATCGGCCCGGTGCCGCTGGCCGCCATGCTGTTGTCCGACCTGGGCGCCGAGGTGTTGCGGGTGGACCGGCCGGCGGCGCCCGAGCTTGGTGTGCCGCGCGACCCGCGCTTCGAGCTGAGCGCGCGCGGGCGCCGCTCCGTGGTCATCGATCTGAAGGAACCGGCCGGCGTCGAGCGCGCGCTGTGCCTCGCCGAGCGGGCCGACATCCTTCTGGAGGGCATGCGCCCCGGCGTGATGGAGCGCCTGGGCCTGGGGCCCGACGAATGCCTGGCGCGCAACCCGAGGCTGGTCTATGGCCGCATGACGGGCTGGGGCCAGCACGGTCCCTTGGCCGACACGGTGGGCCACGACATCAACTACATCGCCACCACCGGCGTGCTGCACGCCATCGGTCCGCGCGACGGGCCGCCGGCCGTGCCGCTCAACCTGGTGGGCGACTTTGGCGGCGGCGCCCTGGTGCTGGCCTTCGGCGTGCTGGCCGCGCTGCACGAAACGCGCGCCAGCGGCCAGGGCCAGGTGGTGGACGCCGCCATGGTCGATGGCTCGCTGGCCCTGCTGGCGCCCGTCATCGGCCGCTGGCAAAGCGGCGCCTGGCGCGATCAGCGCGAGGCGAACGCGCTCGATGGCGGCGCGCACTTCTACGGCTGCTACGCCACCTCGGACGGCCAGGCGGTGGCGGTGGGCGCCCTGGAGCCGCGCTTCTACGCGGCGCTGCTCAAGGGCCTGGGTCTGTCGCCGGACGCGCTGCCGCCGCAGCACGACCGCAGCGCCTGGCCCGCGATGCGCGCGCGCCTGGCGGCCCTGTTCGCCCAGCACCCGCGCGAGCACTGGGTGAAGGTGTTCGAAGGCACCGAGGCCTGCGTGTCGCCGGTGCTGTCGATCGCCGAGGCCACGCGCAACGCCCACCTGCGGGCACGCGGCAGCCTGCTCGAGCTCGACGGCGTGCTGCAGCCGGCGCCCGTGCCCCGCTTCTCGCGCACGCCCGGCGCCGTGGCGGGGCCGCCGGTGCCGCGGGGCGGTGGCGGGGAGGACGCGCTGGCCGACTGGGGCCTGGCCGCCCCGGGCTAGGCGGTCCGGGGCGCGAATGCGCTGCGGTTTATCATGCCCGGTTGCCCTGCACGAACCGCGCCTTGAACCCGATCCCGCCCGCCGATATGCCGCCCACCGACCTGAGCCCGGGCGATGCCGCCGCCCCACCCAAGGTGGCCGACGCCGACGCCCGCTACCTCGGCGATGCCATGCGCCTGCGCGGCGCCACGCTGTCGGTGCGCGGCGCGCGCACGCACAACCTCAAGAACGTCGACCTCGACATCCCCAAGCACCGGCTGGTGGTGATCACGGGGCTGTCGGGCTCGGGCAAGTCCAGCCTGGCCTTCGACACGCTCTACGCCGAAGGGCAGCGCCGCTACGTGGAAAGCCTGTCGGCCTACGCGCGCCAGTTCCTGCAGCTGATGGACAAGCCCGACGTGGACCTGATCGAAGGCCTGGCGCCGGCCATCGCCATCGAGCAGAAGGCCACCAGCCACAACCCGCGCTCCACCGTGGGCACGGTGACCGAGATCCACGACTACCTGCGCCTGCTCTACGCGCGCGCCGGCACGCCGCACTGCCCCGACCACGACCTGCCGCTGGCCGCGCAGAGCGTGGCCCAGATGGTGGACGCCACCCTGGCCTTGCCCGAGGGCACGCGGCTGATGGTGCTGGCGCCCGTGGCGCGCGCGCGCAAGGGCGAGTTCGCCGAGCTGTTCGCCGACATGCAGGCGCGCGGCTACGTGCGCTTTCGCGTCGATGGCGCGGTGGTGGAGGCCGAGGCCCTGCCGGCGCTGAAGAAGAACGACAAGCACGACATCGACGTCGTGATCGACCGCCTGAAGGTGCGCGCCGAGGCCGACGCCGCCGGCACCCATACGCAGCGCCAGCGCCTGGCCGAGAGCTTCGAGGCCGCGCTGCGCCTGGCCGACGGCCGCGCCCTCACGCTCGACATGGACTCGGGCGAGGAACGCGCGCACTCGGCGCGTTTCTCCTGCCCGGTGTGCCACTACACCGTGGCCGAACTCGAGCCGCGACTGTTCTCCTTCAACTCGCCCCTGGGCGCCTGCCCCACCTGCGACGGCCTGGGCCACACCGAGTTCTTCGATCCCGCGCGCATCGTCGCCTTCCCATCGCTCAGCCTGGCCAGCGGCGCCATCAAAGGCTGGGACCGGCGCAACGGCCACTACTTCTCGCTGGTCGAGAGCCTGGCCGCGCACTACGGCTTCGACGTGGACACGCCCTGGGAGTCGCTGCCCGAGGCGGTGCGCCAGGTGCTGCTGTTCGGCTCGGGCGACGAGGAGATCCGCTTCCAGTACGCGCTGGACGGCGGCGAGCGCGCGAACAAGCGCGTGAACAAGAAGCACGCCTTCGAGGGCATCGTGCGCAACTTCGAGCGGCGCTGGCGCGAGACCGACAGCGCCACCGTGCGCGAGGAACTCGCGCGCTACCGCGCCACGCGGCCCTGCCCGGAGTGCGGCGGCGCGCGCCTGCGCCGCGAGGCGCGCCACGTCTTCGTGGGCGAGGGCGCGCAGCGCCGCGCCATCTTCGAGATTGGCCACGTCACGCTGGGCGAGGCCCTGCGCTGGTTCGCCTCGCTCGCGCTGAGCGGCGCCAAGGGCGAGATCGCGGGCCGCGTGGTGCACGAAATCCGCCAGCGCCTGAGCTTCCTCAACGACGTGGGCCTGAACTACCTCAGCCTGGACCGCAGCGCCGACACGCTCTCGGGCGGCGAGGCCCAACGCATCCGCCTGGCCAGCCAGATCGGCAGCGGCCTCACCGGCGTGATGTACGTGCTTGACGAGCCCAGCATCGGCCTGCACCAGCGCGACAACGACCGCCTGATCGGCACCCTGCAGCACCTGCGCGACCTGGGCAACACCGTGCTCGTGGTCGAGCACGACGAGGACATGATCCGCGCCGCCGACCACGTCATCGACATGGGTCCGGGCGCCGGCGTGCACGGCGGGCGCGTGATGGCCCAGGGCCGCTGCGAGGACGTGGTCGCGGTGCCCGAGTCGCTCACCGGCCAGTACCTGGGCGGCACGCGCCGCATCGAGGTGCCGGCCCGGCGCACGCCCTGGCAGCCGGCGCGCGTGGCCACCGTGCCGGCCGAACCGGTCAAGCCGCGCTTCCCGAGCGCCAGGGGCCGCGCGGCGGCCGTGCCGCCGGCCTCGGCCGCCGACGGCGGCCAGGCGATCCGCGTGCTCGGTGCCAAGGGCCACAACCTGCGCGGTGTCTCGGTGGACTTCCCGGTCGGTCTGTTCACCTGCGTCACCGGGGTCTCGGGCTCGGGCAAGTCCACGCTGGTCAACGACACGCTCTACGCCGCCGTGGCGCGCGCCATCTACCGCTCGCACGACGAGCCGGCGCCGCACGAGGCCATCGAGGGCCTGGAGCACTTCGACAAGGTCATCAACGTCGATCAGTCGCCCATCGGCCGCACGCCGCGCAGCAACCCGGCCACCTACACCGGCCTGTTCACCGGCATCCGCGAGCTGATGGCCGAGGTGCCGGCCGCGCGCGAGCGCGGCTACGGCCCGGGCCGCTTCAGCTTCAACGTGGCCGGCGGGCGCTGCGAGGCCTGCCAGGGCGACGGCGTGGTCAAGGTCGAGATGCACTTCCTGCCCGACGTCTACGTGCCCTGCGAGGTCTGCCACGGCCAGCGCTACAACCGCGAGACGCTGGAGGTGCTCTACAAGGGCAAGAACATCGCGCAGATCCTGGAGCTCACGGTGGAGCAGGCGCACGCCTTCTTCGGCGCCGTGCCCACGCTGGCGCGCAAGCTGCAGACCCTGCTGGACGTGGGCCTGTCCTACATCCAGCTCGGGCAGGCCGCCACCACCCTGTCGGGTGGCGAGGCGCAGCGCGTCAAGCTCGCGCTGGAGCTGTCCAAGCGCGACACCGGGCGCACGCTCTACATCCTGGACGAGCCCACCACCGGCCTGCACTTCGCCGACATCGAGCTGCTGCTCAAGGTGCTGCACCAGCTGCGCGACGCCGGCAACACCATCGTGGTGATCGAGCACAACCTGGACGTCATCAAAACCGCCGACTGGGTGATCGACATGGGCCCCGAGGGCGGCACCGGCGGCGGCACCGTGGTGGCGCAGGGCACGCCGGAAGCCGTGGCCGCGAACCCGGCCAGCCACACGGGGCGTTACCTCAAGCGCCTGCTCTGAGGCCGGTGGCGCTTGAAGCCCTGCCGTCTCATCGGTTGCGGTAGGCCAGCCCCAGGCCCGCGCTGAAGGTGGTGGGCCGCGTGGCCAGCGGGCTGCGCCGCGCGGCGCCCTGCAGCTGCGCCACGCCCAGGCCCGCGTAGCCCACCCAGTGCCGGTTGATGGCGGAGGTGAGGCGCCAGCCCAGCGACAGGCTGTCCCAGCCCGAGCCGATGGCGTAGACGGGCAGTCCGGTGGCCGCGGCGCCCTCGGGGTCGATGCCGTAGTGCGTCTGGCGGAACGTGCCGTTGGCCCAGCCGGCACCGAAGGACAGGTCCCAGTGCGTGTCGCGCGAAAGGCGGTGGCGGTAGTTCAGGCCCGTGTCCAGGCGCAGCCCGCCGTCGCGGCCCAGCAGGTCCTGCGAGGCCCGGCTGGTCAGGCTCCAGTGCTCGCTGAGCGTCAGGCCCAGGGTGAGCCGGCCGCGCACGGTGGCGCGCACCTTGCCCAGGCCGTGGTAGCGCGGGTCCTTCTCGTCGCGCCAGTCGCGGCCCTCGTCGATCGAGAGCGAGGTGTTGAGCGTGAGCCTGTCGCCGCGCGCGAGCTGGGTGCTCACGCCGCTGTCCACGGTCTCGCGGCCCTGGTTGAGCAGGGCGCTGGCACCGGAACTGGCGAAGCGCCAGCGCCCGAGTTGAAAGGCCCAGATGCCGCCCAGCGAGAGCTTCTGCTCGGCGGTGCCCAGCGGGTTGGCCGAGGAGCCGATGGCCGCGCCGATGAGGTAGTCGCGGCTGGCCTGCAAGGCCAGGTCGTCGCGCGGTGCCGGCGGCGCCGATGCCGGGGCCGGCTCGGCGGTGGGGGCTGCGTCGCCGCGTTCCTGCGCGAGCCCGGCCGCGGCGGACATCAGCAGCGCCGCGGCGGCCAGCGCGGGCTTCACAGCCGGCCCAGGTCTTCGATGGCGTCGACCACGATGCCGGTGCCGATGGCGATGAGCAGGATGTCGGTGGCCACGCGCACGTACTTGTGGCCCGCCGGCGGCACGCCCAGGCGGATGGAAATGGCGTCTGGCACGGGGTAGTAGACGACGTCGCGCGGCAGGGGCGCGCCGCGGTGCCACTTCTTGGCCTGGCCGGGGGGCATGCAGCCGTTGTGCTTCTTGGCCAGGCCGGGCGGGCAGTGGCCGGCGCGCCAGCGGGGCTCGTAGTACTCGACGGCGGCGCGGCGCTGCGTGTCGGTGAAGTAGCCGCCAATCTGCACGTTCACCGAGAGGTTCGTCCGGTCGCCGTCGGGACGGACATACCGGGTGCCGCCGTCGCGATCGCCACGGTCGCCGCGGTCATCGCCCTTGTGGGGTTTGCCGCCTTTGGGTTTTTCCTCGGACTGGCCGTGTTTGCCGCCGCCAGCGTGCGGGGGTTTCTCGGCCAGCGTGGGCGCGGCGGCCAGGGCCAGGGCGGTGCCCAGGAGGAGGGCGGACAAGGAGCGGGAGGGAATGGGCATGGCTTGAGGCTCTGCGGTTCAGGGGAAAACAAAATCCTGGTCGATGGTGTCGCTGGCGGCCGCGGTCAGGGGACCGGCGGTCTTGCTCACGCCGCCCGTGGTGGCGCGCAGCGTGAACTGGCCCGCCGCCGCGTTGTCGGCCGAGAAGCTCAGGCTGCTGCCGGCGGCGTGCTGGGCCACCTGCGGCGCCGCCACCGCGTTGCCGGTGTAGGCGTATTCGCCGGTGACGGCGTTCACCGGCCGCTCCACGAGCGTGAGGGTGTCGCCCGCCGTGAGCGTCTGGCGCAGGGCCACGGTCGCGTCGAGCTCGGTGGGCACGGGCGTGAGCGAGACCTGCCCTGTGAAGATGGCCGTGCCCGAGGCGGGCGGGTCGATGCGCTGGCCGGCCGGCGCGGCGCGCACCAGCTGACCGCTGAACACCTGCAGCTGGCGCACCGCCGCCGTGGCCCGCCCGGGCGTGACCACCACCAGCGTGTACTCACCCGGCTCCACGGGTTGCAGCTTGAACAGGCCGTTGGCGTCGGCCACGGTGGCGCGGCGCACCTCGCCGTTCTGCTGCAGCGAGACGCTGGCGCCCGCCGTGGCCGCGGCGAGGGAGACCTCGCCGATCACGCCGGTCTCCACACGCGGCAGCGTGCGCAGCACGGGCTTGAGCAGGTACTGGCCCGAACCCCCGGCCACCACCACGGACCGGCAGGCGTCGAAGTCGATCACCACGTCGGTCAGGCCGTCGCGCTGCACCGCCAGGCTGGTCTGCACCTTCAGGCCCGACTGCTGGCCACTGGGGGTTTTGAGCGGCACCCTCACGCCCGGGTTGCCGCTGAGCACGATCCAGTTGCGGTCGGCCTGGGCGCCGGTGTTGGGCGCCAGCACCAGGCGCAGGCGGGTGTAGGTGCCGGCGGGCACGCGCGTCTGCCCGAGGTCGAGCAGGGCGCCGTTGGTGTAGTCCAGCAGGTTGACGCTGAGCGGCGGGTTGACGGGGATGGAGCGCCAGCCCGGGTCGCTGTCGGGCGCGTCGGCGGTGTGCACGCGCACCTCGTTCACCGTGACCACCACCTCGTCGTAGCCGCAGGCGGGGTTGTCGGTGAGGGCCACGCGCAGCGTGCCGCTGCCGCCGTTCCCATCGCCGCCACCACCACCACAGGCGGCCAGCAAGCCCAGCAAGCCCAGCAGGGCCGCGCCCAGCGCGGCGCGCATCCAGGACATCGTGTGCATGTTTGTCTCCAACGACACCGCCGCGCTCAAGGGGGCGCGCCAGCGGTCATTGTTGGCCGAGGCGGCGCCCGCGTGGTAACCGGCTGTAAGGTAGCGACCCTCAGGCGAACTGTGGTCTGATCTATCCATGCCACAGGAAACCGAGCTCAAGCTCGCGCTGCACCCCAAGGACGCCGGGCGTTTGCTGGCCCACCCGCTGCTGGGCGGCCTGCCGCGCGTGGGCCAGCGCCTGTTCAACACCTATTTCGACACCCCCGAGCTGGCGCTGCGCGAGGCGCGCCTGGCCTTGCGCGAGCGCCGCGTGGGCGCGCGGCGCTGGCTCACGGTCAAGACCTCGGGCAGCAGCGTGGGCGGCCTGTCGCGGCGCGGCGAATGGGAGGTGCCCAAGCCGCGCGGGCGGGTCGATTTCGTGCGCGTGGTGGACGAGCCCGCGCTGGCCGCCGCCCTGCAGGACTGGGCGCCCCGGCTGCGCGCGGTGTTCCGCACCGACTTCGTCCGCCGTGCCCTGGTGGTGGAGCACGCGGGCGCGCGCATCGAGCTGGCGGTCGACGACGGACACATCAGCGTCGGCAGCGCCCGGCGCGCGCGCCGCGAGCGCCTGCTCGAGGTGGAGCTGGAGCTGCTGGACGGCCCGGTCGACGCGCTGTTCGACCTGGCGCACACCCTGGCGCTCGGCCCCGAGGGCCAGGCGGGGCGTGCGCTGCGCCTGCACCCCGAGCCGCGCAGCAAGGCCGAGCGCGGCTACGCCCTGTTCGCCGGCCAGGCCGCCATGCCCCGGCGCGCCACGCCGCTGGCGTTGGCGCGCGGCATGGCGGTGCGCGAGGCCTTCCAGGCCGCCAGCCTGGCCTGCCTCACGCACCTGCAGGCCAACGAGGCCGAGCCGCGCGCGCTCGCCGACCTGCCGCTGGCCGGCGCGCCGCTGCCCGACCCGGAGTTCGTGCACCAGCTGCGCGTGGCCCTGCGCCGCCTGCGCACCGGCCTGCGGCTGTTTCGCGAGCACCTGCCGCGCCGCTGGGTGGCGCACTGGTCGGCGCACTGGAAGGGCCTGGCCGACGCGCTGGGCGCGGCGCGCAACTGGGACGTCTTCGCCACCGAATGGCTGCCCGATCGCCTGCCCGACAGCGACGCCCGCGCCGAGGCCCAGGCCCTGCGCGCCTGGGTGGACGCCCAGCGCCGTGCGGCCAACCTCGCGGTGGCGCGCCGGCTGGCCGACCCGGCGCACGCCCTGGCCTTGCTGGCCTTCACGCGCTCGGTGTTCGCGCTGCCGGCGCCGCGCGCGCGGGTGAACCTGCCGCGCGCGCGGGTGAACCTGCCGCGCTGGGCGGTGGCCCGGCTGCGCGCCGGCCATGCACGGTTGCGCGAACAGGCGCGCGACGCGCGCCGCCTGGGCCCCGACGGCCGCCACGAGTTGCGCCTGGCGCTGAAGAAGCTGCGCTACACGCAGGAGTTCCTGATCGGCCTGCTCGACCCCCAGCGCGCCGCGCGCAGCACCGCCACCTTGGCCGAGGCGCAGGCGCTGCTGGGAGAGTTGAACGATCTGGCCACGGCGCAAGGCCTGCTGCAGCAGGTGCCGGCCCGTGTGGCGCCCACGCTCGTGGCCGCCTTGCAGTCGGGCCTGCAGGCGCAACTGGAGGCGGGCCTGCTGGCCCTGCCGGCCATGGAGCGCGCGCTGGAGCGCTCGCCACCGCCCTGGTGAGCGAACCGCGCCGGGGCGGGGGCCGGGCCCTCAGGCGCGCGCGCTCACCCAGTGGTTGTCGAGTTGCAGCGCGGACGACAGGGTCTGGCGCTCGCCGTCGTGCCAGGTGACCGCCGCGCCAGCGGCCCAGGCGTGCCCGGGCCGCGCGGCCAGGGCGCCGGCCGAGGGCAGGTTCACCCGCTCGGCGATGGCACCGCGCGCATCGAGTCCCAGCAGCGCGTTCGCTCGCGTGGCGCTGAGCCAGAAGCCGCCGCCGGCGCGCGCGCAGATGTCGGCGCCATAGCCGCGCGCGTGGGCCATGGGGGGCGCGGCGCGCAGCGCATCGCCGTCCCAGGTGGCCAGCAGGGGGGCGTCGCGGCGCGCGGCCTCGTCGTCGTGTTCGGCCTGCAGGGCGATGCCCACGCGCCGGCCCACCGGGTCCCAGGCGAGGTGGCGCACGCTCAGGCGCGGATCGTCCAGGCGCCACTGGCCCAGCAGTGCGCCCGAGGCCGGGTCGAGCGCCACCAGCGAGGGGTCCATGCGCGACAGGTCGCGGTGGCTGCGGCCGGTCTCGCTTTGCGTGGGGATGCCGCCGTTGGCCACGATCAGCGCGCCGGCCGGGACGCGGCCCAGGGCCTCGGGCAGCACCAGCATTTCGTGCGGGTCCATGCCCTGCGTGGCCCACTCGCCGGTTTTCTCCAGCGTGCGCGGATCGCGCACGCCGATCAGCCCGGCGGCGTCGGCCTGGTTGGTCTCGGTGGTCCACACCGCGCGCCCGTCGCTGGAGGGCAGCACGTGGCCGTTGAGCCGGCGGTCGTCGTTCACCCAATGCCACTGCGCCGCGCCGCTGTCGGGCCGCCAGCGCAGCAGCCAGTCGCCGGGGCGGCGCGCGGCCACCAGCACCGCACCGTCGGCTTCGAGGGCGAGGCCGTGCGCGCGCGTGGGCAGCGACAGCTGCGCCAGGGCCGATACGTGGCCCTCATCCACGCGCAAGACGCCCGCGAAATACCGGCCGCGCTCAGCCCAGCTGGCCATGAGCCGGCTGTGGGGGGCGTCGCCTGCCAGCGCGCGGGTGCCCAGGCCAGCGGCCAGCCAAGCCAGGACACCACGGCGAGTCAGTCCGGTGGCGAGCGAGGCGTCCAGGAACACCGCGGATCCGGCTTCGCCGGTCCGCTGGTGTGGTCCCCGGAAGGGGACGCCGCGCAGCGGCGCAGGGGGGAGCCGTCTAGTCGCCATCGGCACTGGAGAAACCCAGGTTGACTTCGAGGCTGCCCGCGACCTCGGACTGCATCAGCGTGGTCAGCTTCTTGAGCGCGCGCGCCGCCGCATCCACGCCGGCGGGGGCGCCCGGCTGCACGCCCTGCATCGCGCGGTCGGCCTCGTCCACGGTCGCGCGCCAGCGATCGGCCAGCGCGATGTGTCCGCGCCCGCGCAGGTAGGACTCGATGCTCACCCGGCCCGCGCCGATGGCGGGCGCGCCGCTGTCGGGCTGGCGCGCCAGGGCGCGCAGCTCGGCCCAGCCGGCGGCCCAGGCCGCGCCGGTCTGGCCGCTGGGCAGCCGCGCGAAGGCGGGCGCCGCGCCGCGCGTTTCGGCCTCGCGCAGGGGTTTTTCCATGCCCGTCCAGCGCAGGCGCTCCAGGCCGCCCAGCCATTGGTTGATGAACTCCACGAAGGCCGTGACGGCGGCCTCTTCTTCGGGCGGCGCGGCGGCCAGCGCGTCGAAGGCGGCGCGCAGGGCCTCGGCCTCGCGCTGCACGGCCTGCGCGGCCAGCACGGCGTAGGCGCAGGCGCCGCTGCGCGGCGCGGCGGGCGCGCTCCACAGCAGGTACTCGATGGCGGGCAGGCCCTTGGCGGGCGTGCCCACGCGTTCCATGTCGTCCAGGGACTTGGGCTCGCGCGCCAGCGAGCGCTTGAGCAGTTCGGGACGCAGCGGCTGAAAGTCGATCTCGCGCAGCGAGCGGCGCTCGATCAGCGGGCCCACGGCCACGGCGGCCAGCCGTTCCCAGGCCAGCACGGTCTGCGTCCAGGCCGCGCGCGCCGGCGCCAGCGCGGCCGGGCCGGCGCAGTGGCCTTGCAGCGCCTGCACCAGCGTGGGCGCCTGCTCGGCGAAGGCGCGCGCCAGCGGCGCGGTGTGGTCGCGGTACAGGGCGGCCACCGCGTCGGGCGGGTAGTAGTAGGGCGCGGCGGCCTGCGCCCACAGCGCGCCGGGCGCGCACAGCAGCAGGGTGAGTGCCGCGCCAACCCGCCAGCGGAATCGGGTACGCATCAGAGGCTCTCCACGAATTTCACCAGGGCGCGGCGGTCGGCCTCGCCGAACTTCAGCACCTGCTGCTTGCTGGCCTCGGCCTCGCCGCCGTGCCAGAGGATGGCCTCGAGCACGCCATTGGCGCGGCCGTCGTGCAGCAGGCGGGTGTGACCGTTCACGTCCTTGATCAAGCCGATGCCCCACAGCGGCGGCGTTTTCCACTGGCGGCCGTTGGCCAGGAAGTCGGGCCGGCCATCGGCCAGCGCCTCACCCATGTCGTGCAGCAGCAGGTCGGTGTAGGGGTGGATGGTCTGGCCCTGCAGGGCCCGGCTGGTCAGGCGCGGGAAGGGGCCTTCGGCCGTGGTGTAGGTGGGCCGGTGGCAGACCGCGCACTGCGCCTGCGCGAACAGCCGCTGGCCCCGCAGCACCTGCGGGTCCTGGATGTCGCGGCGCGCGGGCGGCGCCAGCGTGGCCTGGTAGAACACCACCTCGTCCAGGGTCTTGGCGTCGATCTCGGGCTGGCCGTTGCGCGAGCCCTTGGGCGCGGCCAGGCAGTCCTTCTGCCGGGGCGTGCAGGTCTCGTCGGGGAACTGCGCCGAGGTGATGCCGATGTCGCCGTGGAAGGCGCCCGCCGTCTGGTGGGCGATGGTGGCCACGTTGGCCTTCCAGCCGAAGCGGCCGAGCATCTCGCGCTGCGCGAACACGTCCCACACGCGGTTGGGCTGGCCCTTGATGGGGCCGGGCAGCGCGGCCTGGGCCTCGGCGTTGGCCAGCACCTCACTTTCGGGGATGGCTTCGAGCAGGCCCACGCCGATGACCTGCGGCGCGATGCGCGGGCTGATCATGGCGCCCGGGGCGAAGGGGCCGTAGGCGAGGCGGTCGACGATGTACTCGGGCCTTTGCAGCGTGTAGGGCGTGCCGTCGGCGAAGCGGCCCTGGATGGCCTGCCAGCGCAGGCGCACCCGGCCCTCGGGCTTGACGCCCTGGATCGCCGCCGTGTTGAGCTGGTCGCCATAGACCGGGTCGTGCTTCGGGCCGCCGTGCGCGTCGCTGCCGGGCACCGACAGGCGCAGCAGCAGGGCCAGCGGTTCCTGGTCGGAGATGCCGCGCTTCCACGGTGGCGGCTCACCGCGGCCGTCGAACAGGTGGCAGGCGCCGCAGGAGCGCGCCAGGAAGTTCGGGCCCAGGCCGTCGCGCGCCTTGGTGCTCGCGGGGGCCTCGACCCAGTTGCGCTTGAAGAAGGAGTTGCCGATGACGAAGCGCGTGCGCTCCGGGTCGGTGAGGTTGGCGGCGGGGAAGGAGAAGGCGTTCTGCCCCGTGGCCCAGACCGTGGTCGCGCCGCCGGTCTTCTCGCCCAGGGGATCGGGCGCCGCGTCGGTGGGGCCGGCCGGGGCAGGCGCTTGTGCCGCCGCCTGCAGCGCGGCGACCGAGGTGAGCGCCGCCACGCCCAAGGCCGCGGCGGCCCAGGCCGCTCGCTTCACGGTTGCACCAGCGTGAGTTTGGCGATGCCCACGGCGGCGGCGGCGGCCACGATGTCCTTGGACTGCTCGGTCAGGCTCTTGATGGTGGCCTCGATCTTCGGGCGGCCCGCCGAGCCGGCGACGATGGCGCGGTCGAAGGGCGCGGGAATGGCTTCGGCCGACTCCACCGAGGTGCGGATCTGCTTCGTGGTCTTGTCGGCCACGCCGGCGTTCCTGGCATTCACCAGATCGCGCAGGCTGGGGCCCTGCAGGGTGCTGCCGTCGGCGCGCACGTAGCGGCCCAGCCAGACGTTCTCGATGCCCTTGGCGTTGGCCACGGCGTCGCGGTGGGTGTTGTCGGAGAAGCAGCTGTGCTCGTCTTCCTGGTCCTGGCTGGCCAGGGCCACTTCGAGGCGCTCGCCGGCCAGTTCGCCGCGCGAGAGCGAGCCCATGGCCACGAACATCTTGCGCAGCGACTCGTTGCCGCCCTTCTCGAACTTCGCGCGGTAGTTGTTCTTGGCGCCCGGCGCCCAGGCCTTCACCAGGCCGCCCAGGTCGTCCACCAGCAGGTCGGTGACGGTGTTGAGGTACTGGCGTCGGCGGTCGGCGTTGGGGGCCTTGCCGTCGACAAAGTCCTCGAAGCTGCGGTTGCCCGGGCCGGTCTCGGACAGGTCCTGGCCCCAGAGCATGAACTCGATGGCGTGCCAGCCGGTGGCGATGTTTTCCTCGCCGCCTTTTTCGTTCAGCGCGGCCAGCGCCTTCTTGGTGAGGGGCTGCTTCTTGTTGTTGACGAGGCCGGCGGTCTTCTTGCCGTCCACATAGTCCACGTAGGACTCGTCCATGGGCCAGGCGTTGAGCCGGCCTTCGGGGCCGTTGTCGTTGTCGATGGGGCCGCCATAGAAGCGGAAGGCCTCGGTCTGTCCATAGAACTCGCGCGCCGCCAGCCAGGCCTTGCGGGCCGCGTCCTGGGTGGGCTGCGAGGGCGCGGCGGTGAAGGCCTTGACGGCGGCCTGCAGCGCCTTGGCGGCGCTCAGCGTGTCCTCGTAATTGGCGTGCACCAGGGCCGCGTAGTGCGCGGTCACGCTCGCGGGGCTGGCACCGGTCTGGGCATGCAAAGGGGCGGCCAGGCTCAGGGCGAGCACGGCGGCGGCGGCGAGGGGCTTCAGGCGCATGGCGGTTCTCCAGGACGGAAGGGGGAAACGCCGAATTCTAAATGCAAATAATTCTTATCCTTGACTTAAGCAGGGCTGACGGGGCCGCCGTCTGACCGGGGGCTACCGCGCCGCCACCCGATCCCGCCACGCCGCCAGGGCGGCGAGGCCCTGTTCCCCCGGCTTGAACTTGAGCAGCCGCGCGAATTCGATGGTGCAGAAGGCCGTGATGTCGGCGATGGTGAAGCGCTGTCCCGCCACCCAGGGCTGACCTTGCAGCAGGCCGTCGAGCCAGCGCAGGGTCTCCATCGCCTTGGCCTGCTGCGACGCACCGAATTCGGGGAACTGCGGCTGCTCCAGCACCGCCAGCCCGGGGTGTTGGTGGCGGATCGCCTGCGCCAGCGGCAGCGTCACGTACCACTCCACGTGCCGGTCGGCCATCTCGATGAAGGCGCGCTCCTCGGCGTCGCGGCCCATCAGGTTGGGCTCGGGCTGCAGGCCCTCGAGGTAGGCGCAGATCGCGCGCGACTCGCTCAGCACGCGGCCGTCGTCGAGTTCGAGCACGGGGATGCGCGCCACCGGGCTGCGCGAGAGCGCGGGGTGCGATTTGTGTTCGTGCGCGTTGATGTCGACCAGCACCTCCTCGATGCCGGCCATGCCCTTCTCGGCGATGAACATCTGCACGCGGCGCGGGTTGGGCGCGCGCTCGGACACGTAGAGCTTCATCGGCGGTCCTCCTTCAGGCTCTGGCCGGTTTCCATCAGCTTGCGCGCGTCTTGCGAGAAGCGGCGCGCCGCTTCGTCGCCATCGCGCGTGAGGTCCACCGTCGACGGCGGCGATTCGATGCCGCGCTGCACCGCCGGGCGCGCGCGGATGGTGTCGCGCCAGCGCTTGAGGTGCGGCAGGTCGTCGATGTCCACGCCGGACCAGCGGTGCGTGCGCACCCAGGCCCAGTTGGCGATGTCGGCGATGGAGTAGTCGCCGGCCAGGTACTCGTGGTCTTTCAGGTGGCCGTCGAGCACGCGGAACAGGCGCTTGGTCTCGCCCTGGTAGCGATCGATCACCGCCGGGATCTTCTCGGGGAAGTAGCGGAAGAACACATTGGCCTGTCCCATCATCGGGCCCACGCCACCCATCTGGAACATCAGCCACTGCAGCACGCGCGAGCGGCCCTGCGCATCGCTTGGCATGAGCCGCCCGGTTTTTTCGGCCAGGTAAATCAGCACCGCGCCCGACTCGAACACCGCGAAGCCACCGGCTTCGTGGTCCACGATGGCCGGGATGCGGCCGTTGGGGTTGATGGCCAGGAACTCGGGACGCTTCTGCTCGCCGGCCGTGAGGTCCAGCACCTTGAGCGTGTAGGGCAGGCCCAGCTCCTCGAGCGCGATCGAGGCCTTGTGGCCATTGGGGGTGGCGGCGGTGTAGAGGTCGATCATGGGCAGATGCTACTGGGCGACCTCGGCTGGACGGCGGCGGCGGGTTGATCCCGAATACGGCGCGAGGGTATGGCGCGCAGCGGGCATGGAATATCGCGGCCGATTGGCAACCGGCCGCAGTTCAGCTGGCCGTTCGCTGGAGGCGATTCAAGGAGGCATTCCATGAACGACGACAACACCCCGCGTCACCCGACTCAGGAAAAACCCGCCACTCGGGAGCCCGCGGACAAGGACCTGTTCTCGGACCAGGACGGCGCCGACATCTTCATCGGCAACAAGGGCCTCGACCGCCTCTTCAGCGGGGCCGACAACGATGGGATCTTCGTTCATCTGAAGCTGATCGACGTACAGGCGAAGACCCAACAGGGCCCTCCCAGCGACGGCGGCGGAGGAGCAGAACCACAAGCCGGACAGCCCGACTGAAGCGCTGATGGGGATGCGTTGTATGGCGAGAGCAGGAGCGACAAACCCTCATTCACGCGCGAAGAGAGGCCTCAAAAAAAAGGTATCCCGCGAGGCGGTCACGGGCGATGCCCCACTGGATGATTTTTAAGGAGGAGCGAAATGAATGAAAAAAGTAAACGACACCGCTTCCGGCGATTGATTTCAACGTGCGCGTTGTTGAACCGCGTCGACTACTATTACCGAGCAACTTATGTCAACGTTCGCACGGTGGTCGAGCACCAAGGCGGTGACGGCGCCAACCACATCGGCCTTCAGGGGTCGGCCACCACGCTGGTGAGCGCGGGCGGTGGCGACGACGTGGTCGAGTCGCAGAACGCCACGCAGGAAACGCCTTGGTACAAGGACACCGGATCGCCCGACTGGATCGACGGCGGTGCCGGCGACGACCTCATCCGCGCGGGCGCTGGCGACGATGAACTGCGTGGTGGCCTGGGCAATGACACCCTCGTCGGCGGCGCCGGTGCCGATGTCTACGTGGTCGACGCCATGGACGACGGCTGGGACGTGATCGACGAGCGCGCCGTGCCCTCCGTGCATGTCACCGTCGCCACCTGGATGTACCCGCGCGCGGACTCGTCATCGCAATGGCGACTGGATCTGGCCGTGGAAGCTGAGTTGCGCTCGCTGGCCGGAAAACTTGACGAGGAGCAGGAGCTGCAATTGCAGGACGGGTCGCACTTCGAGTTCGACATGCCTGCAACGGCCGACAAGCTCAATGCGCTGATGCGTTTGGACCAACGCCCATTGAGGTTCGATGCCAGTTCCTATTCCGCGATCGACTCCCCGGACCTGGACGGGCTGATTGCCCGCGTCAGCGGGCGGCCCTTGGTGTCCTACTCCAATCCGTATTGGAGCAGCGACGCTCCGCACCCACCCAACTGGGGCAGCGAGGCTGCCCGCCCGCCAATCCACTTCGACGATCAGTCCTTGCGCTCCCTCGACGCCGACACCGTGCGCCTGGGCCCAGGCATCGACCCTGGCGCGCTGCAAGCGAGCTGGTCCACGGTGGACACCGAAGAAGGCCCCTGCCGCGCGCTCACATTGAGTTGGGGCGGCCCGGGCGGTGTGCACGTGCTCATGCCGGAGGACGGCGCTATTCCCGGAGCCGGCATCGAATGCTTCGAATTCGCCGATGGCACGGTGTGGTCGATGGAGCAGATGGTGGCGCTGGTGTCGAGCGCGCCCGAACCCGTGGTGGCTGCCGTGAGCGAGTGGCCCGCCCTGGCGTCAGGGAACGATCGCTGGCGGGACATCTGGGCTCTGGGCGACAACGGTGCCAGCAATCCGTTGTCGCAAGGCGTCTTTTCAGGAGCGGAGCTCAGCCCGGCGCAGGCGACCTTCGAAGCCCAGTTCAACAACCTCATCCACGCCATGGCGGCCTTCGCACCACCGCCGATGGCCAGCTTCACGCCGTCCAGCGACACCCAGGCCAGCGCCTTCGTGCCGGTGCTGGCGGCCAACCCGTTCTGAGCCCGCCCTCAGGCCATGAACCCCAGGTTCGTCGGGTAGTCCACGCTGTTGAAGTTGCCGATGTAGGGCAGCACCTGGCCCAGTTCGCCGCCGCTCACGCCGAACCACTGCGCCAGCGTGGCCGCGTACTGGCTCACCGAGGTGCTGGGCAGCAGCCGGCCCTGGCCCACGTGCCACTGGTCGAAGCTGTCGCTGGTGCTGTTGGTCACGCTCACGGGCGGGGCCTTGCCGTAGAAGGCGCGGCCGCGCACGGCGCCGCCCACCATGAGGTGGTGCGAGCCCCAGCCGTGGTCGGAGCCGTCGCCGTTGGAGGTGAGCGTGCGGCCGAAGTCCGAGGCGGTGAAAGCGGTCACCTTGTCGGCCACGCCGAGCTGCACGGTGGCGTCGTAGAAGGCGGTGAGCGCGCCGCTCAGGCGCTCCATCAGGCCGGCCTGGCCGTTGAGCAGGTTGTCGTGCAGGTCGAAGCCGCCGAGCGAGACGAAGAACGCCTGGCGCCGGCTGCCGAGCTGGTTGCGCGCGGCGATCAGCCGCGCGACCAGGCGCAGCTGGCTGGCCAGGCTGTTGTTCGCCGGGAAACCGCTGAAGGGCGCGGTGTTGGCGGGAAAGGCGTTGAGCGCGCTGGTGATGGCGCCTTCGGTGCCATAGGCGCGCGCGGTGACCAGGTTGTATTCGTTCTCCAGCGCGTGCGCGCGGGTCTGCATCGCGATGTCGACCAGCGCCGAGCGCACCGCCGGCGAACCGTAGACGTTGCCGTTGAGGCAGTTGATGCGGACCGCCCCGCCGCTGCCGACCTGGTAGCTCAGCGCCTCGTCGCCCGAGAGGAACACGGTGTTGCCGGCCACCGAGACGCAGGTGAGCACGCTGTTGGTGTTGCTCGATCGTGCCAGGTCGCCCACCTGGCCGCCCCAGCCCGTGGTGCTGCCTTCGGCGGCCGAACTCATCCACACCGATTGCTGGTCGTTGTGCGAGAACAGCTTGGGCGGGCGCGGGAAGGACGCGCTGTTGCTGTTGTACTGCTGCCGCGTGAGCGGCACCACCAGGGGCCCGACGTTGAGCTGCACGGCGGCCGCGCCGGTGTTGAAGAGGTTGGCCAGGCCCGTCATGGCCGGGTGCAGGGCGTACTGTTTGCCGTCGGGCAGCGGCACGGCGGGGTTGAGCACGGTGGCCGCCAGGTCGGCGCGCGGGATGGCGATGCCGCCGCGGATGGCGGCGTACTGGGCGTGGCTGGTGGCGTCGTAGTTGATGACGGTGTTGGCGTAGTCGTTGCCGCCAAACAGGAAGACACAGACCAGGGCCTTGTAGTCGGTGGCGTCGAAGGCCGCGGCCTCGCCGATGGCGGCGAGGTTCATCACCGTGGGCAGGGCGGTGCCGGTGAAGGCGAGCTGACCGGCGCGGCGCAGGAAGGCGCGGCGGGTGTGTCGGGCGGGGGCGATGAAATGCATGGCGCGCTCCTCACTTCTGGATCAGGTACTCGGGGCAGGCCATCACCATGAGCACGGCGGCCCAGACCCGCCGGTTCCTGGCGTCGGCGCTGCTGGCGGCCGTGACGGTGGTGGCGTTGAGCGCGTTGACCATGAGCGTGCGCGTGGCGGGTGAGATCTGCCCCGCCGCCAGCACCAGGTTCAGGTGGTCCACCAGCGCGGCGGCGTTGGTCACCAGCGCGAGTTCGCGCGCGTAGTTGGCCTTCACGTCGTAGGCGTAGTTGTTCCACGCGGCATAGGGAACGCCCGGGTTGGGGCAGTTGATGCCGCGCTCGATCACGCCCTGCATGAAGTTGAGGTAGCCGCCCACGCTGGACTCGTTGACGAGCTGGAACTCCGGCGCCGTGGCATTGCGGGCCGCCAGGGCGGTATTGGGCGGCACGTAGCCGGGGCGGAAGAAATTGAAGACCGAGGGCGAGCGCAGCGGGCTCTGACCGAGCTGGGTGCCGGCGTCGGCCAGGTCGAAGACCTTCCAGCTGCCCGCCGCCGACGTGACGTCGAAGCTGCGCGCCCACTGAATGAAGCGGACCATGGGCTCGCGCAGCTTGCCGTGGGTGCTGCTGGACAGCGAGAGGCCGCCGCGCGCCTCGGGGTCGAGCAGGATGGCGACCATCACCGCCTGCAGGTCGCCGCGCTGGCCCTTGCCGTTGTTGTTGAACTTGCTCGCCACGCGCGCCACGTAGGCCGGGCTGGGGTCGCTGGTCACCAGGCGCTGGATCATCTGGCGCGCGAAGAAGGGCCCGGTGTTGGGGTGGTTGAACAGCGTGTCCAGGGCGATGCGCAGCGCCGCGCGCCCGGGCGTGCCGGCCGGCACCGTGGCGCCCAGGAAGCGCGCCTCCAGCGTGGAGTGGCGGCTCTCGCGCAGGCTCATGGGCTTGCGCGCGAAGGCGCTGGATTCGATGGTGTAGTTCTGCCCGACCGGCGTGTGTCGCACGCCGTCGGAGGTGTCGAAGTCCCAGCCGGTGAAGACGCGCGCGAGGTGGGTCACGTCGTCCTGGGTGTAGCTCTCGATGGGGCGTCCCCCGCTCATCTTGGGCGTGCCATCGAGGTTGAGTTCGAGCAGGCCGATGGTGAAGAGCTGCATCACCTCGCGCGCGTAGTTTTCGTCGGGCACGCGGCCGGTGGAGGGGTTCTCCTTCTGGTTGCCCTTGGTGTTGAGGAAGTAGCCCATGGCCGGGTGCAGCGTCACGTCCTCGAGCAACTGGCGGAAGTTGCCGAAGGCGTTGCGCATGAGCATGTCCCACCACGAGGCGTAGGCGTGGCTGCGCCAGGTGAACTCGGCCGTGGTCAGCGAGCTGACAAAGATCTCGGACAGCGCGAGCGCGACGCGCTTGCGCATGGCCTCGCCGCCCGACAGCAGCTGGCTCCAGAGCATGAAGTCGGCCGGGTACTGGTTGAAGAAGTAGTTGTTGCTGTCGATGGCGCCATAGCCGCGCGCCTGCAGCCAGTCCCAGCCGCTCTGGCCTCGGGGCTGCTGGAACTGGCGCGCCAGCCACAGGGCGTAGCCTTCGCCGCGCAGTGCCGCGATCTCCTGCGGCGTGGAGGAGAACTGCGCCTGCTGCAGGAAGCGCGCCGCCTCGGCGTCGTTGTTCGCGGCGAGGTAGGTGTAGCCGTCGAGGGAAAAGTCCACCACGGGCACGAAGGGCGGTTCGGCCGATCCGCCGTCGCTGCCACCGCCGCCCCCCCCGCAGGCGGCCAGCGCCGCCGTGGCCGCTGCCGCGGCACCGGCGATCGCTGCGCGGGTGCGCGCCGCCGGGTCTTCGTGCTCGATCAGCGCATCGCTGGGCAGATCGTCCTGTTCGATCGTCGCCATGGCCACCCTCCATCTGGATGGGGCGCGAGTCTAGGCAGGCGACCGCGGGCGCCGATGGCGCGTTGCGCTTGGTTACAGGGGGGTGTCGTGGCGTCGCCGCATCCGCTGAGCGGCTTACCGTATGGGGGTATTTGTCAAGCCGCCGGTCGTTCAGCCGATGCGCGCCGCGTGCAATTGATCACGCGTTTTGAGGGCCGCCTGGCGCGCCGCGGCGGCGAAGTCGTCGCCCGCCGAGGCATAGAGGATGGCGCGCGAGGAGTTCACGACGATGGGGCCGGTGATGGCATCGCCCTGCAGGCGCAGGCCCGCGCGCACGGTGGCCGTGGCGTCGCCGCCCTGAGCGCCCACGCCGGGGATGAGCAAGGGCAGCGTGGGGGCGAGTTCGCGCACGCGCGCGATCTCGGCCGGGTAGGTGGCGCCCACCACCAGGCCGAGCTGGCCATTGAGGTTCCAGGGCCCCTGCGCGAGGCGCGCCACGTGCTCGTACAGCAGGGGTTGGCCGGCGACGGAGGACAGGCGCTGCGCCTGCAGGTCGTCGCCCCCGGGGTTGGAGGTGCGGCACAGCAGGAAGGCGCCCTTGCCGTGGCGGCGCAGGTAGGGCTCCACCGAGTCGAAGCCCATGAAGGGCGAGAGCGTGACGGCGTCGGCGCCGAAGCGCTCGAAGGCCTCGATGGCGTACTGCTCGGCGGTGGCGCCGATGTCGCCGCGCTTGGCGTCGAGGATCACGGGCACGCCGGGCGCGGCGCGGCGCATGTGCGCGACCAGGCGCTCGAGCTGGTCTTCGGCGCGGTGCGCGGCGAAGTAGGCGATCTGCGGCTTGAAGGCGCAGACCAGGTCGGCGGTGGCATCGACGATGGCGGCGCAGAAGTCGTGAATGCGCGAGGCGTCGTTCTTCAGGTGCGCGGGGAACTTGGCGGGGTCCGGGTCCAGGCCCACGCACAGCAGGCTCGCGTTGTCGCGGGTGGCGGCCTGCAGCTGGTCGATGAAGGTCATGGGCCGGGATTTTAGGTGGGGGCATCGGCCGCCCGCCCGGTGGACGGGATTTGGAACAACCGTACGATCGGCAGCATGCACTCGATATCGCGCCGGCAACTGGTTCTGCTCGTCCTCCTCACCCTGGTGTGGGGCATCAACTGGCCGATCATGAAGATCGGCATCGCGGGTTATCAGCCGCTCACCTTCCGCGCCCTGAGCATGTGGATCGGTCTGCCGGTGCTGGCCGGCGTGCTGTGGTGGCGCGGGGCGCCGTTCCGGATGGCGCGCGAGCACTGGGGCCAGTTGGCGTGGCTCACGGTGATCAACATGCTGTTCTGGCACACGCTGGCGGTGCTGGCGATCCAGTCGCTGTCCAGCGGGCGCGCGGCCATCCTGGGCTACACCATGCCGGTGTTCTCGGCCATCGTGGGCGCGCTGTGGTTCGGCCAGCGCCTGCCGATGCGCGCCTGGGGCGGCGTGGCAGCGGCTGCCCTGGGCGTGCTGCTGCTGCTGTGGCACGAGTTCGTGCGCCTGTCGGGCGCGCCGCTGGCCGTGGGCATGATGCTGCTGGCCGCGGCGATGTGGGCCTGGGGCACGCAGCAGATGCGGCGCACCACGCTGCCCTACGACACGCTGACGATCTCGTTCTGGATGATCGCGCTGACCACGGTCTGGATGAGCGCCCTGTCCTGGCTGTTCGAGCGCGAGGCCTGGGGCGTGATGCCGGGCCCGGTGGTGTGGGGGGCCATCGTCTACAACGCGCTGGGCGTGTTCGCCTTCGCGCAGGTGGCCTGGCTGGTGCTGGCGCGCGACCTGCCGCCGATCGCGTCCACGCTGAGCGTGATGATGATCCCGGTGTTGGGCGTGTTCAGCGGTGCCTGGCTGCTGGGCGAGGTGCTGCACTGGCAGGACTGGGTGGCGGTGGCGCTGATCATGCTGGCGATCGCGGCCGTGCTGTGGCCGGCGAGGCCGGCCGCGCCGGGCGCCGAGCCGCCGGGGGCCTAGAGCCCCCGTCAGACACTACCGATCGATCTCCATGGCCAGGCACAGGTCGGCCCAGGCCTTGGCCTTGTCGATGGGTGTGCGCAGCAGGTAGGCCGGGTGGTAGGTCACGATGACCGGCACGCCCTCGTAGCGGTGCAGCCGCCCACGCAGGCGGCCGATGGGCTCGGTGGTCTTGAGCAAGGACTGCACCGCGAAGCGGCCCATGGCGATGATCAGCTTGGGCCGGACCAGCGCCACCTGGCGCGACAGGAAGGGTTCGCACTGCACCACTTCCTCGGGCGCCGGGTTGCGGTTGGCCGGCGGGCGGCACTTGAGCACGTTGGCGATGAACACCCCGCGCGCGTCCATGGCCTGGCGGTCGCGCCCGCAGGCGCGCAGCATGGCGTCGAGCAGCTGGCCGGCGGGGCCCACGAAGGGCTCGCCCTGGCGGTCTTCCTGTTCGCCGGGGGCCTCGCCCACGATCATCCAGTCGGCCTCGGTGTGGCCGACACCGAACACGGTGTTGCGCCGCGACTCGCACAGGCCGCAGGCGCGGCAGTCGGCCACGGCCTCGCGCAGCGCGGGCCAGTCGAGCGTGGCGATGTCGCTGCGCGCGGGGCTGGGGGGGGCGGCCGGTGCCGGCATCGGCGCAGGCGCAGGCGCAGGCGCAGGCGCCTGGGGCGGGCGGACCGCCGCGGGCGAGCGCCCGGCGGGTGCGGGCGTGGCCGCCGCGGCGGGCGCCGCCACGGCGCTGGTCGCCGGCTCGGGGCTGGCCGCGGGCGCGCGCGGCGGCGCGGGCACCCAGACCTTCACGCCCATCTCGGCCAGCATGGCGCGCTGGCGCGCGTCGAGTTCGCGCACCCAGCCGTCGGGCGTGTCGGTCCGGTCGCTCATTCGGTGCCCCGCGTGCCGTCCAGGCCCAGTTGCATCACCACCGCGTCCTCGCGCTGCAGCGCCGACAGCGGGTAGTAGCCACGGCGCACGCCCACCTCGCGAAAACCGCAGCGTTCATACAGCCGGCGCGCGGGCGCGTTGCTCTGGCGCACCTCCAGCCACAGCGACAGGGCGCCCTGGCCGCGCGACCACAGCGCCAGCGCGTCGAGCATGAAGCGCGCCCAGCCCTGGCGCTGGTGCGGCGGGTTCACGGTGAGGTTGAGCAGGTGCACCTCGTCCACGCCGGGCATGGCCACCAGGTAGCCGAGCAGCCAGCGGCCGTCGGGCCGGGGGGGCCAGGGGCTTTCGCCCGCGTGCGCTTCGCCGATCAGCATCACGGCCGGGTAGCCGGCCTGCAGCGAGTCGCGGAAGTGCCGCGGCGACCACGGGTGGCCGTAGGCGCTGGTCTCGACCGCGTGCACCGCGTCCAGGTCGGCCTCGGTCATGGGCGTGAAGGCGATGGCGCGCGCCTGGGCCTCCAGCGGCACGGGCAGGGTGTCCATGGGCGCGGGCCACAGGCCGGTGGCCCATCCGGGCAGGGTGGCGGCCGCATCCATCGAGGGATGGCGCGGAACCGGCTTTGCCGGGCCGCTGGCATCGCCCCCTGGAGGGGGTGACGGGCAAAGCCCGGCGCGGGGGTGCTTCATGCGCCGGCCTCGCGTTCGGCCGTGGTGCGCGCGACCTTGTCGCGCACGTACAGCGGCAGGGCCTCGGCGGCGCCGACCGCGGCGCCCCGGGCCATCAGCGCCGGGGCCAGGCGCAGCAGGGCGTCGGCGGTGGGCAGGGCCGCGCGGCGGCGGCCGGGCGCGTCGCGCAGGGCGTCGGCGTAGGCCGCGAAGGCGTTGCCCGCGAGCAGGGTGCGGGTGCTGTCGGCCAGGCCCTGGTCGTGCAGCCAGCCCGCGAGGTCGGCGGGCGCGCACAGGCAGGGCGGGGCGAGGGCGACCGGCGATTCACCGTCGAGCGCGTAGGCCGCCACGTAGAGCTCGTCCATGCGCGCGTCGAGCAGTGCCACCAGGTGCGCGGGTGGCGCATGGCCGTCGCCGGCGTCGTCGGCGCGGGCCTGCTCGGCCAGGGCCAGCAGGGTGTCGACGGGCAGGACGGGCAGGCCCTGGGGGTGCCGTGGCCCGCGCGTGCCGTAGGCCAGGCCCTGGGCCACGGCGCAGGCGGTGCGCAGGCCGGTGAAGGAGCCCGGTCCGCGCCCGAAGGCGATGGCGTCCAGCCCGTCCAGCGACCGGCCGGCCTCGGCCAGCAGGCGCTGCACCTGGGGCAGCAGTTCCAAGGACGCCTGGGCGCCGCCGGGACCCTGGAAGCGGTGCACGGCCTCGCCGACCCGCCCCGAGCCCAGGGCCAGCGAGAGGGTGTCGGTGCTGGTCTCGATGGCCAGGAAGCACGGGGCGGCAGGCATCGGGCGATTATCGGCCACCGGCCTGGAGGGACTTGCCGGGGCCCGGCCGATAATCGCCCGCGTGAACCGCTTCCTGTCGTCCCTGCTGTTGGCGCTGGCCATTGCCCTGCCGGCCTGTGCCCAAGGGCCTTCGCGCGAGGCGCTGCCGCCGCCGGTGGCGGCGGCGCTGGCACGGGCCGAGGTGCCCGCCACCGCCTTCGCCGCCGTGGTGGTGCCGCTGGACGGCCATGAGGCGCGGGTGCGCCACCAGTCGGGCATGCCGGTCAACCCGGCCTCGGTGATGAAGCTGGTGACCAGCTACGCCGCCTTCGACCTGCTGGGCCCCGGCTACACCTGGAGCACGCGCTTCTACACCGACGGCCCGCTGGAGGCCGGCGCGCTGCGCGGCAACCTCTACGTGCGCGGCGGCGGCGACCCCAAGTTCGTGCTCGAGCGCATCCAGGAGGCCTTCGCCGCGCTGCAGGCGCAGGGCGTGCAGCTCATCCTGGGCGACATGGTGCTCGACAGCAGCGCCTTCGACCTGCCGCCCTACGACCCCGGCGCCTTCGACGGTGAGGCCCTGCGCCCCTACAACGCCGGACCCGACGCGCTGCTGGTGAACTTCAAATCGGTGGTGCTGAGTTTCCTGCCCGACGCCGCGGCGGGCGTGGCGCGCGTGGTCAGCGAGCCGCCGCTGGCGGGCCTGGCCATCGACGCCAGCGTGCCGCTGTCCAACGGCGCCTGCGGCGACTGGCGCGGCGGGCTGCGCGCGCGCTTCGACGACCCCGGCCGCATCGCCTTCCAGGGCCGCTACCCCCTGCGCTGCGGCGAGCAGAAATGGCCCGTGGCCTACCAGGACCCGGCCAGCTTCGCGGCGCGCGCCATGGAGGGCCTGTGGCGCGCCGGCGGCGGCCTGCTCACGGGCCAGGTGCGCGCCGGCCTCACGCCGCTGGACGCCAAGTTGCTGCTCGACGCGCCCTCGCTGCCGCTGGCAGACATCCTCACCGACGTGAACCAGTGGAGCAACAACGTGATGGCCCAGCAGGTGTTCCTCACGCTGGGCCAGCTGGCGCCGCAGGCCACGGCGCTGCCCGGCAGCGGGCCGCTGCCCTGGAAGCGCAGCGGCTTCGAGCAGGCGCGCACGGTGCTGGGCAACTGGTGGCGCCGCACCTTCGGCGAGCGCGTGCCCGCGCCCGTCATCCAGAACGGTTCGGGCCTGTCGCGCGACGAGCGCATCACGCCCGAGGCCCTGGCCCTGCTGTTGCGCCACGCGGCGCGCCACCCGCAGGCCGACGCCTTCGTCGGCACGCTCTCGCTGGCGGGGGTGACGGGCACGGCGCGTCGCTACGCCGCCGATGAGCGCAGCCCGGTCTACGGCCACGCCTGGCTCAAGACCGGCACGCTGCGCGACGTCACCGGCGTGGCCGGCTACGTGAACGCGGCCAATGGCGTGCGCTATGTGGTGGTGGCTTTCGTGAACCACCCCAACGCGCCGGCGGCGCGCCCGGCGCTGGAGGCGCTGGTGGAGTGGACCGCCCGGCTGGCGGATTGAGGGCTCAGGCCGCGGCGCGGCTCAAGCGGTCGCGCACGCCGTCCCACTCGGGGCCGTCGGGCGGCGTTTCCACCCAGATCAGGCGCACGCCGGTGGCGTCGAGTTCGCGCAGCACGGCGAACAGCTCGCGCGCGGCGTCCTCGGCGTCCTCGGGCATGCGACGGCGCGGCGTGCCGCGCGCGGTCTCGATCGGGCTGCGCGCGTACAGGGCGATGTGTCTGGCGTCCTCGCCCAGCACCTGGAAGGCGGCGCGCAGCTGTCTGGCGTCCATCAGCCGCACTTTGGCGCGCGGCGCGTAGTGCGATTCCAACGTGCCCGAGGCGCGCGGCGCGGCCCCGTCGCGCGCGCGCAGCGGCTGGCCGGCGATGGCCTCCAGCCGCGCCGGCGTGAGCACGCCCGGGCGCAGCAGCACCGGGTGGCCGCGCGTGCAGTCCACGATGGTCGATTCGATGCCCACGGGGCAGGCGCCGCCGTCGAGCACCAGCAGCGCGTCATCGGCCAGCGCAGCGAACTCCTCCATCACGTGCGCGGCGCTGGTGGGACTGACGCGACCGAAGCGGTTGGCGCTGGGCGCGGCCACGCCGTGCACGCCATGCGTGGCGGCGGCGCGCAGCACGGCCTGGGCCACGGGGTGCGAGGGGCAGCGCAGGCCGACCGAGTCCTGCCCGCCGGCGGCCACGGCCGCGACCTCGGCGCGGCGCGGCAGGATCAGCGTGAGCGGGCCGGGCCAGAGCGCGGCGATCAGGCGCTCGGCGAAGGCCGGCACCTCGCGCGCGTAGTGGTCGACGGCGGCGCGCGGCGCATCGGCCGCGACGTGCACGATCAGCGGGTGGTCGGCCGGGCGGCCCTTGGCCTCGAAGATGCGCCGCACCGCGCTGGCGTTGTCGGCGTCGGCGGCCAGGCCGTAGACGGTCTCGGTGGGCAGGCCCACCAGGCCGCCGTCGGCCAGGCGCCGCGCGGCCTGTTCGATGGCCTCGGGCCGCGACGCGTCGAGCAGCAGCGGCATGGCGGGCCTAGAGCGGCGGCAAGCCCAGCAGGGCCAGCGCTTTCGCGGCGGTGTCGCGCACCGCGGCCACCGTGGGACCGGTGATGTTGAGGTGGCCCATCTTGCGGCCCGGGCGGGCGCTGGCCTTGCCATACAGGTGCAGGTGCGTGCCGGGCAGGGCCAGCACCTCGTCCCAGGGGGGCGTGACGGGCGTGTCGCTGGCCTGCGCGTGCCGCGCGTTCGGGGCGAACCACAGGTCGCCCAGCAGGTTGAGCATGATGGCCGGGCTGTGCTGCACCGGCGCGCGCAGCGGCAGGCCGGCGACCGCGCGCACCTGCGCCTCGAACTGCGAGACGTCGCAGGCGTTCTGCGTGTAGTGGCCGCTGTTGTGCGGGCGCGGCGCCATTTCGTTGACCACCAGGTCCAGGCCGCCGCGGCCGTCGTCGACCAGGAAGTACTCCACGCAGAGCACGCCCACGTAGCCGAGCTGGCGCGCGATGGCCATGGTGGCGGCCTGCGCGCGCCGCGCCAGGGCGGGGTCGATCGCGCCGTCGTAGACCTCGGTGACGGCGAGGATGCCGTCGCGGTGCGTGTTCTTCTGCACCGGGAAGCTGACGCACTGGTCGTCGGCGCCGCGCGCCACGATGACCGAGCATTCGGCGCGCAGCGGCAGGAGGCGCTCCAGCACACAGGGCACCCGGCCCAGGCGGTCCCAGGCGGCGGCGAGTTCGGCGCGGTCCTTCACGCGGGCCTGGCCCTTGCCGTCGTAGCCCAGGCGCGCGGTTTTCAGGATGCCGGGCAGCAGCTCGGCCGCCACGGCGGCGAGCTGCTCGGGCGAGTCGATGCTGGCGTGGGGCGCGGGCCGCACGCCGTCGTTGTCGGCGGCGCAGCGCTCGAAGTGCGCCTTCTCGGCCGCCCGGTCCTGGGCAATGGCCACGCTGGCCGCGCCGGGCGCCACCGGCCGCAGCGCCGCCAGCGACGCCAGCGCGGGCGCCGGCACGTTCTCGAACTCGGTGGTGATGGCGTCGCTGCACTGGGCCAGCTGGGCCAGGCCCTTCGGGTCGTCGTAGGCGCAGCGGATGTGGTGGTGGCTGATGAGGCCGGCCGGGCTGTCGGCGTCGGGGTCGAGCACGGCGGTGCTGAAGCCCATGGCTTGAGCGGCCTGCACGAACATGCGGCCGAGCTGGCCGCCGCCCATCACGCCCAGCGTGGCGGGGCGGCCCGAGGCGTCGGTGGCGCCGGGAAGCAGGGGGAGCGATGCGTTCATGCGTTCATGCGGTCCGGCGCCGAGCCGCTGTCCGCCGGATCGGCCCCCTCGGGGGGCGGCGACCCGCGCAGCGTTGGCGCATGGGGACTCATGTATTGGGAGGAAGGGTCATGGCCCGCGCGGCCTCGGTCTGTTCGGCGCGGAAGGCCTGCAGTTTCTGGCGCAGGACCGGGTCTTCGCCGGCCAGCATGGCCACCGCGAACAGGGCCGCGTTGGCCGCGCCGGCGGGGCCGATGGCGAAGGTGGCCACGGGCACGCCCTTGGGCATCTGCACGATGCTGTGCAACGAATCGACTCCGCTGAGGTGCCTGCTTGCCACGGGCACGCCCAGCACAGGCACCACGGTCTTGGCGGCCAGCATGCCGGGCAGGTGGGCGGCGCCGCCCGCGCCCGCGATGATGGCCTTGAGGCCGCGCGCCGCGGCGGCCTCGGCGTAGGCGAACATGTCGTCGGGCATGCGGTGGGCCGAGACCACCCGCGCCTCGTGCGCGACGCCGAACTGCTGAAGGATCTGCACGGCGTGCTGCATGGTGTCCCAGTCGCTGCTGGAACCCATGACCACGCCCACGGGGATGGGGTTCATGGAATCGGCTTTCGGCCCGCGGGGCCTCCGGTAAAGTGGCGATTTTACGTTTTGCCCCCAATTACCCGAGCGCAGCCATGATCGACGTCACCATCGCCAACTTCGAAGCCGAGGTCATCGAGGCCTCGATGCAGACCCCCGTGCTGGTGGACTTCTGGGCCCCGTGGTGCGGTCCCTGCAAGGTCATCGGCCCCATCCTGGAAAAGCTCGAAACCGAATACGGCGGCCGCTTCAAGCTGGTGAAGGTCGACTCCGACCAGGAGCAGCAGCTCGCCGCGGCCTTCGGCATCCGCAGCATCCCCACCTGCGTGCTGCTCATGAACGGCCAGCCGGTCGACGGTTTCATGGGCGCGCTGCCCGAGGGCCAGGTGCGCGCCTTCCTCGACAAGCACGTGCCCGGCGAGGGCGAGCTCGTGGCCGAGGCCGAGGAAGCCGCCGCGCAGGAGGCGCTGGCCGACGGCGACACCGAGACCGCGCTGGAGCGCCTGCGCCAGGCCGTGCAGGCCGACCCGGAGAACGACGACGCGCGCTTCGACCTGGTGAAGCTGCTGCTGGAGCTGGGCGAGGACGACGAGGCCAAGGTGGCCTTCGCGCCCGTCATCGCCAAGGCCGCGGGCGTGCGCCGGCTCGACTCGCTCAAGCGCTGGATGGACGCGCGCGACGCGCAGGCCGAGGTGACCGAGCCCGAGGCCCGCATGGCCGCGCTGGACACGGCCATCGCCGCCAACAAGCGCGACTTCGACGCGCGCTTCGCCCGCGCGCAGCTGCTGATGGCCTACGGCCAGTGGACGGCCGCGATGGACGAGCTGCTGGAGATCCTGATGCGCGACAAGTCCTGGAACGACGAGCTCGCGCGCAAGACCTACATCGCGGTGCTCGACGTCATCGAGCCGCCCAAGCCCAAGGTGGCCGAAGGCCAGGTGCCCCCGGAGGACCCGACGGTGGCGAGCTACCGCCGGCGCCTGTCGTCCGTCGTGCTGAGCTGAAGCGGGCGCTCGCGCGGCGCCGCGGCGCGGGCCGCGCCTCGCAGGCCGCGGCCATGCCCGGGGGCGGGCCGGCGGTGAAGCCTCAGCCGACCAGGCGCGTGAGCGCCTCGCGGTACTTCTCGGCGGTTTTCTCGATCACCTCGCGCGGCAGGCGCGGCGCGGGCGCGGTCTTGTCCCAGGGCTTGCCGTTCACCTTGGCGCTTTCGAGCCAGTCGCGCAGGTACTGCTTGTCGTAGCTGGGCGGGTTGCTGCCCACCGCGTAGCTTTCGGCCGGCCAGTAGCGCGAGCTGTCGGGCGTCAGCACCTCGTCCATCAGCACCACGCGGCCGGCGGCGTCCAGGCCGAACTCGAACTTGGTGTCCGCGATGATGATGCCCTTCTCGAGCGCGATGGCGGCGGCCGCGCGGTAGAGCCGGATGGCGATGTCGCGGATCTGCGCCGCGACGTCGGCGCCCACCATCTCCACCGTGCGCTCGTAGGTGATGTTCTCGTCGTGCTCGCCCATGGCGGCCTTGGCGGCCGGCGTGTAGATGGGCTCGGGCAGCTGGGAGGCGTTGAGCAGCCCCTCGGGCAGCGGCACGCCGCAGACCGAGCGGCTCTCCTGGTATTCCTTCCAGCCGCTGCCGGCCAGGTAGCCGCGCACCACCGCTTCCACCGGAATGGGCTTGAGGCGCTGCACCAGCATGGAACGGCCCACCACCTGCGCCCGCTCGGCCGGCGTGACCACGCTCTCGGGGTCTTCGCCCGTGAGGTGGATGGGGCAGATGCCGAGCCCCTTGGGGCCCAGGCGGTCGAACCAGAACAGCGACAGCCTGGTGAGCAGTTCCCCCTTGCCGGGGATGGGCTCGCCCATGATCACGTCGAAGGCGCTGATGCGGTCGGACGCCACCATGAGGATGCGGTCGTCGCCGACGGCGTAGTTGTCGCGCACCTTGCCGCGCGCAAGCAGCGGCAGCGACGTGAGGTTGGAGGTGTGCAGGGCGGAGGTCATGGCGCGGTAGGAGTCGGAGGCAAGAAAAAGGCCCGTTGAACGCTCAACGGGCCTTGCGCAGTTCGGCCGGATTATCGCAAGTTGGCGCGGCCGCCGGGGCAATGCCCGACCCGGGCCCTCACTTGGCGGCCAGTCCCAGGCGTTCGATCAGGGCCTTGTCCTTGGCGAAGGTCTCGCCGGCCCATTTCTTGTAGTCCTCGCCGTTGCGGTACCACACGGCCTGGTTGAGCTGGGCCAGCACCTCCATGTGCTTCGGGTCGTCCATGGCCTTTTTGAAGGCGTCGTGCAAGGCCTTGACCACGGCCGGGTCCATGCCTTTGGGGCCGGCCAGGCCGTAGGGCGAGGTGGACACCACGCCATAGCCCAGCTCCTGCGCGGTGGGCACCTCGGGCCAGCGCTGGGTGCGCTGCTCGCCGAAGGTGACGAGCAGGCGCATCTGGCCGGCGTCGACGTACTTGTCCCAGCCGCTGGCGTCGCTCTGGGCCATCACGTGGCCGCCGAGCAGGGCGGCCTGCAGGTCGGCGTTGCCCTTGAAGGGCACGTGCACCAGCTTGACCTTGGCGTTGCCGGCCAGCTCCTCCATCAGCAGGTGCGGGCTGCTGCCGGTGCCGGTGGAGCCGTAGTTGATTTCTCCCGGGCGCTGCCGCGCGGCCTCGATGTAGTCCTTGAAGGTCTTGTAGGGCGAGTCGGCCTTGACGGTGAGGCCGAAGGTGTAGCCCGAGACGCCAATGATGTAGGTGAAGTCGTTCAGCGGGTCCCAGCTGGTCTTCTGCATGTGCGGCATGCGCAGCAGGCCCAGCGGGAACTGGGCGATGGTGTAGCCGTCGGGCTTGGCGGTCTGCGCCATGGCGCTGGGGCCCAGTGTGCCGCCCGCGCCGGGGCGGTTCTCCACGGTGATGGCCTGGCCCAGGTGCTTGCTGGCCAGCTCGGCCAGGGTGCGCAGGTGGCGGTCGGTGGAGCCGCCGGCCGGCCAGGGAATGATCAGCGTGATGGGCCGGCTGGGGTAGGCCTGCGCCTGGGCCGCGACCCAGGGGGCCGCGCCGGCGCTGGCGGCCACGCCGGCCAGCAGCAGGCTGCGGCGGCGCAGGGTCGGGGCGTGTTCTGTCGGGCGGGTCATCGTCTTGTCTCCTTGCGGGTGGGTTGCCGGGTGGCGATGGGTGCCGCGCAGCGCACGGCGCGGGGGGATCACGGGGGGGCGGCGGCGTCGCGCGCGGCCTGCTGCTCCTGCAGTTCGCGCCACATCACCTTGCCGCTGCCCGAGCGGGGCAGCGACGCCACGAATTCGACGATGCGCGGGCTCTTGTAGGCGGCCATCCGGCCGTGCGCCCAGTCGATCAGGTCCTGCTCGCTCACGCGGCCGCGCTGTCCGGGGCGCAGCACCACCAGGGCCTTGACCGTCTCGCCGCGCCGCGCGTCGCGCGCGGCGATCACGCAGGCCTCCTGGATGGCGGGGTGGTGGTACATCAGCGCCTCCACCTCGGCGGGCCAGACCTTGTAGCCGCTGGCGTTGATCATGCGTTTGAGGCGGTCGGTCATGAAGAAGTAGCCCTCTTCGTCGACGTGGCCCAGGTCGCCGGTGCGAAGGAAGCGCTGGCCGCCGATCTCGATGAAGGCCTGCGCCGTGGCCTGCGGCTGGCGCCAGTAGCCCTGCATCACCTGCGGGCCGCGCAGCACGATTTCGCCGGTCTCGCCCACGGGCCGCTCGGTCCCGGTCTCGGGGTCGATCACGCGGGCGTCCACCTCGAACACGGGCAGGCCCAGGCACTGCGGCTTGGGCCGGTGCGGCGGGTTGATGTGCGTGGCGCCCATGGCTTCCGTCATGCCGTAGCCCTCGATGTAGTCGCGGCCGGTGAGGGCCTTGAGCCGCGCGGCCAGGGCGTCGGGCATGGCCGCGCCGCCGCCGCGCACGCAGCCCAGGCGGGACAGGTCGAAGCGCTCCAGGTCCGGCTGGGCGAGGAAGTCGATCACCATGGTGGCGATGGCCTGCCACACGGTGACGCCGTAGCGCTGCATGCAGTGCGCGGCGGCTTCGCGGTCCCAGCGCGAGAGCACCACCAGCGTGGCGCCCGCGTACAGCGGCCCGTTGAGGCTGCCCGACAGGCCGGTGACGTGGAAGAAGGGCAGCACCGCGAGACAGACCGTGTCGGTCGTGGTGCCGAACCAGCGCGCGCCGCCCACCAGCGTGGCCATCACGCTGCGGTGGGTGTGCATGCAGCCCTTGGGCAGGCCGGTGGTACCCGAGGTGTAGGGCATGGCGCACAGGCCGTCGGGGCCGGTGGTGAGCGGACCCGGCGTGAGACCGGCCGCCAGCGCGTCGGCCCAGGCGGTGAGGGCGGGATGGTCGCCCAGCGGTTCGCGCGGCGCGCGCACGAAGTCGGGCACGCGCAGTTCGGTGGGCCCGCGCAGGTGGTCGCTGTAGGTGGCGACGAGGACGTGCTGCAGGCCGGTTCCGTCGGCGCCGTCCGCCAGCAGGGGGCGCAGCTGCGGCAGCAGGTCCTGCGCGGCGATGGCCACGCGCGCGCCGCTGTCGTTCACGCAGTGGCGCAGTTCCTCCACGCGGTTCATGGGGTTCACCGGCACCACCACCGCGTTGGCGCGCAGGATGCCGTAGAAGGCCAGCGCCCACTGCGGGCTGTTCTGCAGGCACAGCAGCACGCGGTCGCCGGGCCGCACGCCGCAGCGCTGCTCCAGGAAAGCGGCGATGCGCTCGGCTTCGCTCAGGGCCTGCCCGTAGCTCAGCGGCGTGTCGTAGTAGACGGTGAAGGGCTTGCGCGGGTGGCGCGCGGCCGAGGCCTCCAGGTTCCGGAAGACGTTGGCGTGCGGCGCCGCGAGCGTGCGCGGCAGGCCGGGCGGCCAGTGATCGGCGGGCGGGGGCGGCATGGTGGTGGCTGTTGTATTCCGCTGGTCGGAAAAACCGTCCGTGTGCGATCAATATGCGGCGCGGGCCACCCAGGCGTCAATGTGGCTCAGGGAAATCGAGCCCCCCGGTTCCCGGGTGATGGGACTTAAATTCCGATCCGCGGAATAAAAAGGAAACCTTCGATCCATGGGACGCCAGCGCCACGCCCTTTCGCCCACGCCCGACGAGGCCGATCCCTCGCAGGACCGGCGCTTCGTCACCGCGCTCGCGCGCGGCCTGGTCTTGCTGCGCTGCTTCGGCCCGGCCGACCGCTGGCTCGCGCACCAGGCGCTCGCGCGCCGCAGCGGCCTGCCGCAGGCCACGGTGTCGCGCCTCACGTTCACGCTCACCAGCCTGGGCTACCTGCGCCACCGCGCCGCCACCGGCGAGTACGCGCTGAGCCCGGCGGTGCTGTCGCTGGGCTTCAGCGTGCTCTCCAATTTCGAGATCGGGCGCCTGGCGCGGCCCTTCATGGAAACGCTGGCCGAGGACACGCAGGCCGCCATCTCGCTGGGCGTGCGGCATGGCACCTCGGTGGTCTACGTGGCGCATTGCCGCAGCACGGCGCGCCTCATCCTGGGGTTGGACGTGGGCACGCGCCTGCCCTTTGCCGAGACGGCCATGGGCCGCGCGATGTGGTGCGCCTCGGCGCCGGGCATGCGCGCGCTCGTGGCGCAACGGCTGCGGGCCGAGGACCCGGCGCGCTGGCCCGAACGGGAGGCGGGCCTGCGCCGCGCCGAGGCCGATCACGCGGCGCGCGGCTACGTGGTCTCGGCCTCGGAGTGGGAGCAGGACATCGCCGCCATCGGCGTCGGCGTGGACCTGGGCGATGGCCGCGAGCCGCTGTCGCTCACCGTGGGCGGGCCGGCCGCGCGCCTCAGGGGCGCGCTGCTGCACGAGCACTTCGCCCCGGCGCTGGTGCGCACGGGGCGCGAGATCGTGGCGGCGATCCAGGCGGGCGACTGGGAAGACTGATCCGCCGCGCCGCGCCCAAGAAAAACGCCACCGACGGCCAGGCCGAGCGGTGGCGTCAGCGCCCCGGGCGCGCGGGGATCAGTTCACGACCTGGGCCAGTTCGCCCTTGGCGTACTTGGCCGCCACCACCTGCAGGCTGTCGCCCTTGATCTTGCCGGCCTGGCCTTCGCAACCGAATTCGATGTAGCGCTGCTTGCAGACCTGCTTGGCGGCCTCGCGCGCGGGCTTGAGCCACTCGCGGGCGTCGAACTTGTCGGGGTTCTCGGCCAGGAACTTGCGCACCGCGCCGGTCATGGCCAGGCGGATGTCGGTGTCGATGTTGATCTTGCGCACGCCGAACTGGATGGCCTTCTGGATTTCCTCGACCGGCACGCCGTAGGTTTCCTTCATCTTGCCGCCGTACTGGTTGATCTGGGCCAGCAGCTCCTGCGGCACGCTGGACGAGCCGTGCATCACCAGGTGGGTGTTGGGCAGGCGGCGGTGGATTTCCTTGATGCGGTCAATGGCCAGGATGTCGCCCGTGGGCTTGCGCGTGAACTTGTAGGCACCGTGGCTGGTGCCGATGGCGATGGCCAGGGCGTCGAGCTGGGTCTTCTTGACGAAATCGGCGGCTTGCTCGGGGTCGGTCAGCAGCTGCTCGCGCGTCATGGTGGCGTCGGTGCCGTGGCCGTCTTCCTTGTCGCCCTTCATGGTCTCCAGGCTGCCCAGGCAGCCCAGCTCGCCTTCGACGGTGACGCCCAGCTTGTGGGCCATGTCGACGACCTTGCGGGTGACGTCCACGTTGTAGTCGTAGCTCGCGATGGTCTTGCCATCGGCCTCCAGGCTGCCGTCCATCATCACGGAGGAAAAGCCCAGGTTGATGGCGCCCTGGCAGACGTCGGGGCTCTGGCCATGGTCCTGGTGCATGACCAGGGGGATGTGCGGGTACATCTCGATCGCGGCCTGGATCAGGTGCTTGATGAAGGGCTCGCCCGCGTACTTGCGCGCGCCGGCGCTGGCCTGAAGGATGACGGGAGCGCCCACTTCGTCGGCGGCCGCCATCACGGCCTGCACCTGTTCGAGGTTGTTCACGTTGAACGCCGGGATGCCGTAGCTGTTGGCGGCGGCGTGGTCGAGCAGTTCGCGCATGGAAACGAGCGCCATGGGATTCCCCTTTATCCGTTGAATCGTTGGTAACCGTGGTGTAACCCGCCATTTTAGCTTTGGGGTCCTGCCGGGCCGTGTCGTCACCAATGGTCACAACCCCATGGGGAACTGTCGGCGTGCAAAGCCACACGTTCAGGCTTTTGCAGAAGAAAGGAACCGCCATGGCACGCCGCCCCCTGATCGCGACGCTGACGTCTGCCGCCCTGCTGGCGCCGGCGCTCACGCAGGCCCAGGTCACGCTCAAGCCCGACGGCCAGTGGCGCTACCTGCTGAGCGCGGGCGCCAACTTTTCCTCCGGCAACAACGACGCCGCGACCCTGAACCTGGCCGCCGAGGGCGCGCGCCAGACCAACACGGACAAGTGGACCTGGGACGCCAAGGCCGACCGCGCCCGCAGCAACGGCGTGGACACCGTGGAGCGATACGGCCTGCGCACCCAGTACAACCGCGACTTCTCCATCGACTGGTTCGGCTTCGGCTCGGGCGAGCTGATGCGCGACCGGCTGGCGAACATCTCGGGGCGCTACTCGCTGGCCACCGGCGTGGGCCGCCACATCTGGAGCGACGCCTCCGGCTTCTTCGACATCTCGGGCGGCCTGGGCTACAGCTACGACCGCTACATCGCGCCCACCGTGATCGCCGACGAATTGCGGGGGTCCTACGGCCGCCTGGAGCTGGTGCTGTCGGAAGAGTCCAGCCACAAGCTCACCGACACCACCAGCTTCCGCCAGAAATTCTCGGTCTTTCCCGACCTGCGCGATTCGGGCAAGTTCCGCGCCGTGCTGGACCTGGGCCTGACGGTGGCGATGACGCAGCGCGTGAACCTGACCGCGGGCCTGAACCACCGCTACGACAGCGACCCCGGCACCAACCTCAAGAAGGCCGACACCATGTTCGTGACTGGCGTCTCGATGCGGTTCGACTGAGCGCTGCGGGGCCCGGCCTCAGCCCGCGCGGCAGATCTTCAGCGTGTTGGTGCCGCCGGGCTGGCCCATGGGCTCGCCCACGGTGATGGCGTAGACGTCGCCGGCCTGCACGATGCCGCGTTTCTTCAGGTGCGCCTCGGCGTCGGCCAGGGCGTTGTCGCGGTCCACGTTGGTCTCCATCAGCAGCGGGCGCACGTTGCGGTAGAGCGTCATGCGCCGCTGGGTCGTGAGGTTGGGCGTCATCGCGTAGATGGGGGTGCGCACGATGTGCCGGCTCATCCACAGCGCGGTGGAGCCCGAGTCGGTGAGCGCCACGATGGCCTTGGCGCCCAGGTGGTGCGCGGTGAACAGCGCGCCCATGGCGATGCTGTGGTCGATGCGCGTGAAGGTCTTGCCCTGGAAATCGGCGCCGAGCTCGTGCAGGTCGGCCTTCTCGGCCTCCAGGCAGATGGCGGCCATCTCCTGCACGGTCTCCAGCGGGAACTTGCCGGCGGCGGTCTCGGCGCTGAGCATCACCGCGTCGGTGCCGTCGAGCACCGCGTTGGCCACGTCGCTCACCTCGGCGCGCGTGGGCACGGGGTTGACGATCATGCTTTCCATCATCTGCGTGGCGGTGATGACGACCTTGTCCATCTCGCGCGCCAGTCGGATCATGTGCTTCTGCAGCGCCGGCACGGCGGCGTTGCCCACCTCCACCGCCAGGTCGCCGCGCGCGACCATGATGCCGTCCGAGGCCTTGAGGATGTTGGCGAGCTCGGGGATGGCCTCGGCGCGCTCGATCTTGGCGATCAGGCCCGGTTTGTGGCCACCGCCGGCCACCGCGCAGAGCTGGCGCGCCAGCTCCATGTCGGTGGCGTTCTTGGGAAAGCTCACCGCCACGTAGTCGGCCTTCAGGCCCATGGCGGTCTTGATGTCGTCCATGTCCTTGGCGGTCAGCGCGGGGGCGGTGAGGCCGCCGCCCTGCTTGTTGATGCCCTTGTTGTTGGACAACTCGCCGCCGAGCTTGACGGTGGTGTGCACGGCCGGGCCCTGCACGGCGTTGACGGTGAGCACGATCAGGCCGTCGTTGAGCAGCAGGGTGTCGCCGGGCTTGACGTCGCGCGGCAGCTCCTTGTAGTCCAGGCCCACGCCCTGTTCGTCGCCGGGTTCGGTGCGCTCGGCGTCCAGCACGAACTTCTCGCCCGGCACCAGCTGCACCTTGCCCTGGGCGAACTTGCCGACGCGGATCTTGGGACCCTGCAGGTCGGCCATGATGCCCACCTCGCGGCCGGCGCGCTGCGCGGCCTCGCGCACCAGCGCGGCGCGGTCGATGTGGTCCTGCGCCTTGCCGTGCGAGAAATTCAGCCGCACCACGTTGACGCCGGCGCGGATCATGGCCTCGAGCAGGGCCGGATCGCTGGAGGCAGGGCCGAGGGTGGCAACGATCTTGGTGGCGCGCGTAGCCATGGGGTGCAGTCTCCTGAAAGGGCCGGAACACCGGCGGACATGTAATTTGGTTTCATTATCCCTGAAGAAATTTCCGCGTGGTTACAAGCGCGGAACGGCCCGGAGCCCCCTGTAGGACTGGGCCGACACGCCGAACCGCCGCCGTCCTGCGGGGCGTGGGCCGCGGCGCCCCTACAGTGGCCCTGGCGATCGATCGGGGCGCGCCGCGCGCCACCCCGACCCCCAAGGAGGACCCATGCGCCACGCCGCCCTTGCCATCCTGGCCTACCTCGGCACCGTCGTCATCGCGGTGGCGGCCAGCCTGGCGCACCCGACGTCCGATGGCGAGCGCCATTTCGTGAAGGCGGTGGCGGAGCTCGGCACCGCGGCGGCCAGCGCGCTCAGCTGGCGCTGACCCCTCCCTTCGGACCGGTCGCGCGGCGCCGCCTCAGTCCGGCACCGCCGGCGCGGCGGCGGGCGCTGCCGGCAACCGCGCCTCGATCAAGGTGCCCTGGCCCGGGGCGCTGGTGATGCGCAGCTGCCCCGCGTGCGACTCCACCCGCACGTTCATGCCCAGCAGGCCGTGGTGGCCGGCGGGCACGTCCTCGATGTCGAAGCCGCGCCCGTCGTCGCGCACCGACAGGTGCACGGCGTCGCCGCTCTGCGCGAGCCTCACCCACACCTCGCGCGCCTGGGCGTACTTCTGCACGTTGGTGAGCGACTCCTGCACCAGCCGGTAGGCCGTGAGCTCGGTGTCCTTGCAGAGCGTCACCGGCGAGAACTCGGTGTGCACGGGAATGCCCAGTCGGCCGGCGGCCTCCTGGCACAGCATCTCCAGCGCGGGGATCAGGCCCAGCTGGTCGAGCGAGGACGGGCGCAGGTGCTCGATGATGCGCCGCTTGACCGCGATGCTCTCGTTGACGCGCTGCTCGAGGCCGGCCAGGCGCTCTTTCGCCGTCTCGGGCAGGTCGGCCACGCGGCGCAGGCGCGCCAGCTCCAGCTTCATCGCCGTGAGCAGGCCGCCCATTTCGTCGTGCAGCTCGCGCGCCACGCGGCCGCGCTCGTCCTCGCGCGCGTTCACGTGGTGGCCGGCCAGGTGGCGCAGCGCGCTGGTGCGCACGGCGACCTGCTTGGCCAGGCGCTCGTTCTCCTCGGCCTTGCGCTCGTCGGACTCGCGGATCTGCCGCATGAACAGGCTCAGCGCGAGCAGCGAGACCAGCACCAGCCCATGCAGCGCCACGCGGTTCACGAGCAGGGCGTCGTGCAGCGAGATGCGCGCGCGGGCCTGGACCGCGCCGGCGCGCTCCAGCACACCGTCGAACTCCTGGCGCAGGTCGGCGTAGAGCTGGCGGCCATGGTCGCCGCTGGCCAGCACCTGGGCCTGCGTGTTCTGGCCCTTCTCGGTCATCTCGACCCACAGCGCCAGCATCGCGTTGCGCTCCACCACGCGCTCGCGCACCTTGTCGATCGAGGCCTTGCGCTGCGGGTCGAGCGCGATCAGCCATTCGAAGGCGCCGGGCCGCACGACGGCCATGTCGTCCATGGCCGCGCGGTAGTTGGCCAGGTCGCCTTCGTTGCCGCTGGCGATGAAGGCGCGCGCCGCGGTCTCGGCGTCGGTGAGCGCCTGCAGCGTGCGCGCGGCCTGCATGCGGGCGTCGGTGAGGGCAATGCCCTGGCGCAGCGTGTTGTTCGAGTGCTGGTAGCTGCTCTCGTTGATGGCCATGACCACGATGGCCAGGGCCACGATGAGCGGCATGACCCAGCGGGTGCGGGCGACGCGTTCGATCGACGACTTGATCATGCGGGTGGGTCCTCGGGCAGGGCGGTGGGCTCGGTGGGGCGCGCGCGCCCGGGCAGTCTGACCTCGACGTGGGTGCCGTCGCCCGGTGCGCTGTGCACGGTGAAGGTTCCGCCCAGCGACTCGATGCGGTGGCGCAGGTTGCGCAGGCCCAGGGCCGAGGTGGAGCCGCCGCGCTCGGCAAAGCCGCGCCCATTGTCGGCCACCGACAGCGCGACGGCGCCGTCCTCGCCGCTCAGGCGCAGCACCACCCGGCCGGCGCCGGCGTGGCGCTCCACGTTGGACAGGGCGCCCTGGGCCACGGCGAACAGCGCCTGCCGCGTCGAGGCGTCCAGTTCCAGCGGCTGCAGATCGAGTTCGACCGCCACGCCGGTGCGCTGGTGCAGCTCGTCCGCGCGCTGCTCCAGCGCGGCGTGCAGGCCCAGGTTTTGCAGCGCCGAGGGCATCAGGCCCTCCATCAGGCGCCGCTTGGTTTCGATGCCCTGGTCGAGGGTGGCGCTCAGGTGCTGCAGGCGCGCGCTCACGTCGGCACTGGGCGCGGACAGGGCGTGGCGCAGGCGGGTGAGGTCGAGCTTGGCCGTGGTGAGCAGCGCGCCCAGGTCGTCGTGCAGGGCGCGCGCCAGACCGCCGCGCTCGCCTTCGCGCATTTCCTGCAGGCCCAGATTGAGCAGGGCCAGTTCCTCGGTGCGCTGGCGCACCTGCTGCTCGAAGGCGTCGCGTTCCGCCCGCAGCTGGGCCGCGTGCGCCACCTGGCTGGCCTGCAGGGCCACGTTGTTGCGCAGGAAGAAGATGTAGGCCAGCAGGCTCAGCAGCGCCAGGCCGTGCACACCCAGGCGCCCCATTTCCAGCGTGCGGTAGATGGCGGCGCGCTCGCCCGCGATGCGGCGCTCCTCGGTGGCCAGCAGCACGTCGGCCACGCGGCGCACGGCGTCCATCTTCTCGCGCCCGATGTCGGTGAGCACCAGCCCCTGCCAGGCGGCGTGGGAGCCGGCGTCGTACAGGGAAATGGTCTCGGCCGCCTCGGACACCTTCTGCAGCGACTTTTCCTCCAGCGTGTCCACCAGCCGCGCGAGTTCGGGGTCGCTGCGGTAGTGCTCGTGCAGGCGGCCGATGGCGTTGCCCAGATCGGTGCGCGCGGCCTGGTAGGGCTGCAGGTACGCGGCGCGGCCGGTGAGCAGGTAGCCGCGCTGCGCGGACTCGATGTCGAGCAGGCGGCGCATCACGGTCTGCAGGGCATTGCGCGCGGTGTCGCGCCCGCCCAGGTTGACCAGGGAGTCGAGCGCGCGCTGGTAGGTCCATTCGGCGCCGGCGAACACGCCCACGGCCAGCAGCACGGCCAGGGCCACGCTCAGCGGCATGTGCCACCGGGCCGCGCGCCAGTGGGCGCGGCGCCAGGGGCGGGGGCGGGGGGTCGGCATGACTGCCGCGCCTCAGTGCAGGTCGCCCGGGGCGGTGGCGGTGCCGTCGGAGATGCGCTCGCAGTAGCTGATCAGGTCCTCGAGCTCGCAGGACTTGTCGAATACGCGGTCGGCCCCGAGCTGGGCGCAGCGCTTGCGGATGTCGGGCGTGGCGTAGTTGGTGAGCACCACCCGCCGCCCGGGCAGGCCGGCGTCCTGCGCGGCCTTGAGCACGCCCAGGCCCGAGCCGGTGAGCAGGAAGATGTCCACGATCATGAGGTCGAAGCGATCGCCTTCGGCCTCACCCGTGCCGGCGGCCCCGGTGAGCCAGTTCACCGCTTCCGTCTCGTTGCGGGCGTGGCCCACGACCTCGACATTGGCCAGTTCCTGCAGGGTGGACACGAGGTTGTCGTAGATGACCTTGTTGTCCTCGACGATGAAGGTGCGAAGCGGTGACACGGGGCGGACGGAGACGTTGGGCGGGCGAAGGGCCGGTGAAAGGGGAACGGGCGCGCGGGCACGGCCATGATGCCGTGTTCGCGCGCCCCCCGGGCTTCCTGTCCGCTGATGGTGTTGTAGGAGGCTTCCTACAGGCTGCCGGCGGGGAGGCGCCGGGGGCGCGCCCCGCTCAGCGCACCACGATGTCGTTGCGCACCGACTTCACCCCCGGCGTGTTGCCGGCCAGGCGGGCCGCGGCGCTGCGCTCGGCCTCGGATTTGGCGAAGCCCGAGAGTTGCACCGTGCCGTTGAGGGTCTCGACGTTGAGCGACATCGCGCTCACCGCCGGGTCCTCGGCGAAGCGCGCCTTCACGCGGGTGGTGATGGTGGCGTCGTCGATGTAGGCGCCCACGGTCTGCTGGTCGCGCGCAACCGAGCAGCCGCTGACCTGGATCAGCGCCAGGCCGGCCGCTGCGGCGAACACGGCGGTGGTGAGTCGGGTGGCAATCATGGACATCTCCTGTGGTGGGTTGTGATCAGCTGGCCTGGACGGTCAGGCGGTTCTCGACCTTCACCACGCCTTGCACGGCCTGGGCCAGGGTGGTGGCGCGGTCGCGGGCCGCGGCGGTGGGGGCCGTGCCTTTCAGCTCGACCTGCCCGTTGGTGGTGTCGACGTCGATCGCGAGCGCGCTCAACTGGTCGTCAGCGGCCAGCGCGGCGTTGACCTTGGCGGTGATGGCGGCGTCGGAGGCGTCACGGGCGATGGTGTCGGTGGCCTCCTTGCCGGCCGCCTGCATGTCCTGGCCCGCCTGGCGGGCGTCGTCGCGCATCTCGCGGCCGGCCTGCTGGACTTCGTTCACGGCGTTGTCCATGCGTTGGCCCACGGTGGCGTCTTCGCGTTCTCCGCAGGCCACCAGCGCCAGAGAGGCGAGGGCGGCGGCGGCGAGGGCGGTGTAACGGGTGCTGGCTTTCATGGTGCTTCCTTTCGAGGGCCGGCGCCGAAGGCCGGCCGGGAGGGTGAGGGGGTTGGGGGGCTGGCGGCCGCTCAATGCGGGCGGCGCGTGCCGCCGCCGGGCGGGTCGAACCAGTCGTCGCTCACGGTGCGCTCCCACGCGGCCACCTGGCGCTCGGCCTCGTCCTTGGCGCAGCCGTAGCGTTCCTGGATCTTGCCGGCGAGCTGCTCGCGGCGGCCGGCGACGACGTCGAGGTCATCGTCGGTGAGCTTGCCCCACTGTTCGAGCATCTTGCCCTTGACCTGTTTCCAGTTGCCTTCGATGCGATCCCAGTTCATGTGTTGGCTCCTTGAGGGTTGCGGGTTGCGTAGCGCCATCCGGAGGGGTGGCGTCGGCCGTTGCGCGCTGCGCCAGCCGTGAAGTCACTGTAGGAATCCGGGGCCGCGCGCGCTGTCGGGCGGATCGCCGAGCGCCTGTAGGACGGCGCCGATGCGCGCGCCCCGCTTGTAGGAAGCGTCCGACCCCGGGCGCGCGGCGGGCCTGCTAAATTGCAGCGCTCCGCTTCATCCATGAAAGACACATGATCAAGGTAGGCATCGTCGACGACCACGCCATCGTGCGCTCCGGCTTGCGGCAGTTCCTCGGCGAACACGTGGACCTGAAAGTGACGGGCGAGGCGAACAACGGCCGCGAGGCCCTGGAGCTGGCGCGCGGCGGCGAGGTGGATGTTCTGCTGATGGACATCTCCATGCCCGACCACAGCGGCGTGGATGCTCTGCAGGCCATCAAGGCGCGCTTTCCCGATCTGCCGGTGCTCATCCTCAGCGGCTTTCCCGAGGCGCAGTACGCCACCACGCTGCTGCGCTACGGCGCCAGCGGCTACCTCAACAAGGAATGCGAGCCGGAGGAGATCGTCAACGCCATCCGCCTGGTGGCGCGCGGGCGGCGCTACATCAGCCCCTCGGTGGCCGAGCTGCTGGCCGACAACGCAGTGGGCGACAGCGAGCGCCTGCCGCACGAGCTGCTGTCCGAGCGCGAGCTGCAGGTCTTCCTGCGCCTGGCCAAGGGCGAGACCGTGGGCAGCATGGCCGAGTCCATGTTCCTGAGCGTGAAGACCGTGAGCACCTACCGCACGCGCGTGCTGGAAAAGCTCAAGCTCGCCAGCAACAGCGAGCTCACCTACTACGCGCTGAAGAACGGACTGATCCAGTAGGCGGGCCGGCGCCGGCTCACAGCCAGCGTTCCAGCAGCCGCCCCACGCCCTCCATCAGACGCCCGCCGAGGCCGCGCCGCTGCCAGGCCTCCAGCGTCACGGCGCGCGACGCCTGGCGGTCGCGCTCGAACAGCGCGTTCATCTGGCCGCCGAACTCCTCGCCCAGCACGATCACGTTGAGCTCGTTGTTGGCGACGAAGCTGATCCAGTCCAGGTTGCTGGAGCCCACCGTGGAGAACACGCCGTCGATCACGGCCGTCTTGGCGTGCATCACGGCCTGGTCCATCTCGAAGATGCGCACGCCGGCCTGCAGCAGCTGCGTGTAGTACGACCGCCCCGCGTGCAGCACTAGCGAGGAGTCGCTGCGGCCGGGCAGCACCAGCTCCACCGACACCCCGCGCCGCGCGGCATCGCACAGCGCCTGCACGAACACCTCGCCGGGCGCGAAGTAGGCCATCGCGATGTGCACCTCCACTTGCGCCGCGTCGATCGCCGCGATCAGCGCCGTGTAAATGCGGTTGCCCTCGTCTCGCGGGTCGCTGGCCAGAACCTTCACCACGCGTTCGCCGGGCTCGGCGGCGAGCGGCTTGTCGGGTGGCACACCGAGTTCGCCCGGGCAGCCCTGCTCGCGCCAGGTGGTCTCGAACACCGTCGCCAGCGCCGGCACCACGGGGCCGCGCAGCTCGATCTGGGTGTCGCGCCAGCCATCGTCGATGGGCGAGGCCCCGGCCGGGGGCGCCGAGCGGCGCCACGAGGCCGATCCCGAGCCGTACACCCGGCTGATGTTGATGCCCCCCGTGAACGCCACCTGCTGGTCCACCACCAGCAGCTTGCGGTGGTCGCGGTGCGTGATGCCCCAGTAGCCGGGTCGGCGCACCGGGTTGATGGGGTTGAACTCGCACACGGCGACGCCGCCGTCCTTGAGCCGCTGGAAGAACGCCACCGGCGTGGTGATGGAGCCCACCGCGTCGTAGATCACCGCCACTTTCACGCCGTCGGCGGCGCGGCGCAGCAGCAGATCGGCCACCTCGGCGGCCACGCCCTGGTCCTCGAAGATGTAGCTCTCGAGCAGGATGCGCCCGCGCGCCTGGGCGATCGCCGCCTTCATGGCGCCGAAGGTGGCCGGGCCGTCCACCAGCAGCCGGGTGCGGTTGCCCCGGTACAGGTCGGCATCGCCCGATTGCGTGAGCGTGCGCAGGTGGTGGCGCAACAGTTCGTGGCGGCCTTCTTGGCTCAGCTCGCGCAGGGTCTGGCGTTTCTCATCCCGCGACAGCACGCCGTCGGCCCCTCGCACCGTGACCAGGCCGGGGCCGCCGCCGGCCTGGGCCAGCTGCGGCTCGCGCGGCGGCAGACTGCTGCAGCCCGCCAGCAGATACAGCGTGAGCGCGCACAGCCAGGCCCAGGCGAACCACCAGCGGGCAGGGGGCAGGGGGCGGGGCGGGTCGAGGTCCTCGTGGCGCATGGTGGTGGGGGCGCAGTGGGGTCGCCCGCAGTGTGCGGCGCGGCCCCGCGCGGCGCCGTCGGCGCGCGCGACGGGCCGGCGTCGGACGGCGCCGACACGGCGCCCACCCGTCGGTGCGGTCCTACAGGTCGATGCGGTGCGCACTTGCAGCGCGCGGGGCGGCGAATGCCTAGAGTGAAGCCATCACAACGGTGGTCGTTGTGAATGCAACGCCGGGGTCGCGGCAGCGGCCTCGCAGAGGAGCCAGACATGCTGCATTACGCCGTGGTTTTCTTCGTCATTGCCTTGATCGCTGCCGTGCTGGGTTTTGGTGGCATCGCCGCCAGCGCGGCTGGCATCGCCAAGATCCTCTTCGTCATCTTCCTGGTGCTGGCGCTCGGCTCCATGCTGCTGGGTCTGTTCCGGGGCCGGTAGGGAAGTATCGAATAGTGGTACCGATTGTCTCCAGCGTTTGAACCGGTTCGAAGAACCGGTTCTTTTTTGGCGCTCGCTTCGTGGCGCGGCCCACCGGGGGGCGGGAACCGGCCTCCATAATATGAAAAATCATAATTAAAACTTGAACATCATGCGAATTTGAGTATGATGAACCGCTCCACCCCATCATCAACCCGCGTGCACCCCGTGCCACGGTGTGGGGGGAGCCCCGGCGCTGCCGGGCGCCCTCGGGCGATTCGCTTCCCGCATGGCCGGCCCCGCCGGCCACCCGCCTCGGACGTGCACCGGCCGATCGACGCCTTCTCCCCGCTGTTTCCAGGTTCTGTCCGGCGCTGCCCGGTCCGACCGCCGTTCCCGAAGCACCGCCTGGGCGCCGACCGGCCATCCGAACAGGAGGGCAACACCGCCATGTGTGGACTTGCAGGAGAGATACGTTTCGACGGCCGGGCCGTCGACCCCGGCGCGATCGCGCGCATGAACGACCGGCAGAGCGCCCGCGGGCCCGACGGCCAGGGCCTGCTGGTCGCCGACCGCCTCGGCCTGGGCCACCGCCGGCTCAAGATCATGGACCTGTCGGACGCCGCGCAGCAGCCCATGACCGATCCGCTGCTGGGCCTGGGCGTGGTCTTCAACGGCGCCATCTACAACCACCATGAGCTGCGCGAGGACCTGGTCGCGCGCGGCTACCGCTTCCATTCCAGCGGCGACACCGAGGTGCTGATCAAGGCCTACCACGCCTGGGGACCGGGCTTCGTGCGGCGCCTGCAGGGCATGTTCGCCTTCGCCCTGTGGGAGCGCGACAGCGGCAAGCTGCTGCTGGGGCGCGACCGGCTGGGCATCAAGCCCCTGTACCTGGCGCCGGTGCCGGGCGGTCTGCGCTTCGCTTCCACGCTGCCTGCGCTGCTGGCCGGGGGCGGGGTGGACGCCGGCATCGACGCCATTGGCCTGCACCACTACCTGTCGCTGCACGCCATCGTGCCGGCGCCGCGCACCCTGCTGCGCGGCGTGCGCAAGCTGGCGCCCGGGACGCTGCTGCACGTGGACCCCGACGGCCAGCAGCGCGAGGAGCGCTACTGGTCACTGTCCTTCGATCGCGACGCCAGCGACGAGCAGCGCTCCTTCGACGACTGGCAGGAACTGCTGCTCGACGGCCTGCGCACGGCCGTGAAGCGCCGCCTGGTGGCCGACGTGCCCGTGGGCGCGCTGCTGTCGGGCGGCGTGGACTCCAGCCTCATCGTGGGCCTGATGGCCGAGCAAGGCGTGCGCGACCTGCGCACCTACAACGTCGGTTTCGAGGACGTGGGCGGCGAGTGCGGCAACGAGTTCGTGTACGCCGACACCGTGGCGCGCCACTTCGGCACCACGCACGAGCGCCTGTTCGTGCCCGAGTCCGAGTTGCTGGACCGCCTGCCCGCCGCCATCGAGGCCATGAGCGAGCCCATGGTCAGCCACGACTGCATCGGCTTCTACCTGCTCAGCGAGGCCGTGGCGCGCCACAGCAAGGTGGTGCAGAGCGGGCAGGGCGCCGACGAGGTGTTCGGCGGCTACCACTGGTACCCCAAGCTGGACGGCAGCCAGCGCCCGGTGGACGACTACGCGGCCGCCTTCCTCGACCGCGACCACACCGAGATGCGCGCCGTGCTGCAGGACCCCTGGCTGGGCGAGGACCACACCCGCGCCTTCGTCGCCGAACGCCTGCACGCGCCGGGCGCGCGCGACCCGGTGGACCAGGCCCTGCGCCTGGACACCACCGTGATGCTGGTGGACGACCCGGTCAAGCGCGTGGACAACATGACCATGGCCTTCGGCCTGGAGGCGCGCGTGCCCTTCCTGGACCACGAGCTGGTGGAGCTGGCCGCGCGCATTCCCGCGCGCCACAAACTGGCCGACGGCGGCAAGGGCGTGCTCAAGGCCGTGGCGCGGCGCATCGTGCCGCGCGAGGTGATCGACCGCCCCAAGGGCTACTTCCCCGTGCCCGCGCTCAAGCACCTGCAGGGGCGCGTGCTGGCCATGGTGCAGGACGCGCTGCACAGCCGCGCCGCGCGCGAGCGCGGGCTGTTCCGCGAGGGCTATGTCCAGACGCTGCTGGCCGCGCCCGGTGAGCACATCACGCCGCTGCGCGGCTCCAAGCTCTGGCAGCTCGGCCTGCTGGAGCTGTGGCTGCAGACCCACCTGCGCTGACCCACGAGAGGAGACACACGAGATGAGCACCGTCCGCCACCACGCCCCGCGCGCCCTGCGCCTGGGGCGCTCGCCCATTCCCCACCAGGCCGCCGAGCGGCGCGACGCCACCGTGCACTGCGGCTGGGGCCGCCTCATCGCCGGCCACAGCTTCGACGACCCGGCCGCCGTCGCCCAGGCCCTGCTGCAGGAGACGCCGGGCGAGCGCGACATCGCCTTCTACCTGGACAAGCCGCACGTGGTGGTCTCGCACGCGCCGCAGCAGCTGTTCGTCGACCCGTCCGAGACCTTCCGCCTGGCGCTCAACACCTACGCGGCGCAGCGCGCGCGTCGCCAGGGCTTCACCATCCGGCGCCTGCGCTCGCGCGCCGACGTCGCGGCCATCAACGCCATCTACCGCGCGCGCCGCATGGTGCCGGTGGACCCGGCGCGCGTCTGGGGCGAGCGCGGCGACCGCGCCACCGTCTACGTGCTCGCCGAGGACCGCCAGAGCGGCGAGGTGCTGGGCGTGGCCATGGGCCTGGACCACACCGAGGCCTTCGGCGACACCAACGGCGGCAGCAGCCTCTGGGCCCTGGCCGTGGCGCCGCAGGCCAGCCACCCGGGCATCGGGGAAGCGCTCACGCGCTACCTGGCCGAGCTCTTCATCGCGCGCGGCCGGGCCTTCATGGACCTGTCGGTGCTGCACGACAACACCCAGGCCATCGCGCTCTATCGCAAGCTGGGTTTCCAGAACATCCCCGTGTTCGCGGTGAAACGGCGCAACGCCATCAACGAGTCCCTCTTCACTGAAGGCAGCGACCGCGACGGCCTCAATCCCTACGCGCGCATCATCGTTGACGAAGCGCAGCGGCGCGGCATCCGCGTCGAAGTGATCGACGCCGAGCACGGCTACTTCCGCCTCACCCACGGCGGGCGCGGCGTCACCTGCCGCGAGTCGCTGAGCGAACTCACCAGCGCCGTGGCCATGAGCCGCTGCGCCGACAAGCGCGTGACCTCGCGCCTGCTGGCGCGCGCGGGACTGGCGGTGCCGGCCCAGGCCACGGCCAGCGACCGCGAGCACAACGAGGCCTTCCTGCGCCAGCACGGCGCGGTGGTGGTCAAGCCGGTGGACAGCGAGCAGGGCAAGGGCATCGCGGTCAACCTCACGTCCATCGAAGAAGTGGAGACGGCGATCGAGCACGCCAGCCATTTCGGCGGCGGCGTGCTGCTGGAGCAGTTCTGCGAAGGGCAGGACCTGCGCATCGTGGTCATCAACCACCAGGTGGTGGCCGCCGCCGTGCGCCAGCCCGCCACCGTGGTGGGCGACGGCCAGTCCACCATCGCCGAGCTCATCGACAAGCAGAGCCGCCGCCGCGCGGCGGCCACGGGCGGCGAGTCGCGCATCCCCGTGGACGGCGAGACCCGGCGCTGCCTGGCCGGCCAGGGCCATGCGCTGGGCGACGTGCTGCCCTTCGGCGAGTCGCTGCCCGTGCGGCGCACCGCCAACCTGCACACCGGCGGCACCATCCACGACGTGACGGACCGCCTGCACCCGGCGCTGCGCACGGCGGCCGAACACGCCAGCCGCGTGCTCGACATCCCGGTCACCGGCCTGGACTTCCTGGTGCCCTCGGTGGAGGGCCCCGACTATGTGGTCATCGAGGCCAACGAACGCCCGGGCCTGGCCAACCACGAACCCCAACCGACGGCGCAGCGCTTCGTGGACCTGCTCTTCCCAGGCACCGCGCCGGCGGCGCCCACCGCACCATGAACACCAGCGACAACGCCCGCCTCCCCCTGCCGCCACTCGACGAGGCCTACCTCGAAGAGACCCTGCTGCAGCTGCTCGCCATTCCCAGCCCCGTGGGCCTGACCGACGCCGTGGTGCGTTACGTCGCGGGCCGGCTCGATGGACTGGGCATTCCCTATGTGATCACGCGCCGCGGCGCCATCCGTGCCACGCTCAGGGGCCAGGAACGGCACCCGGCGCGCGCCATCGTGGCCCACCTGGACACGCTCGGCGCCATGGTGCGCGAGCTGAAGGACAACGGCCGCGTGGGGGTGGTGCCCATCGGCACCTGGTCCTCGCGCTTCGCCGAGGGCGGGCGGCTCACGCTGTTCACCGACACCCAGCAGATCCGCGGCACCTGCCTGCCGCTGATGACTTCGGGCCATGCCTTCGGCGATGCCATCAACGCCCAGCCCAACACCTGGGACAACGTCGAGGTGCGGCTGGACCTGCCGCTGCACAGCCGTGCCGATCTCGCCGGCGCCGGCGTGAACGTGGGCGACTGGATCGCCTTCGACCCGCAGCCCGAGGTGCAGCCCGGCGGCTACATCAACGCCCGCTACCTCGACGACAAGGCCGCCGTGGCGGTGCTGCTGACCGCCTGCAAGGCGATCCAGGACAGCGGCGCGCCCCTGCCGGTGGACGTGCACCCGCTGTTCACCATCACCGAGGAGGTGGGGTCGGGCGCCTCGGCCGCGCTGCACGGCGACATCGCCGAGATGGTGAGCCTGGACATCGCCATCGCCGCGCCGGGCCAGGCCACCGACGAGCGCGCCGTCACCATCTGTCTGCAGGACCTGTCGGGGCCTTTCGACTACCACCTCTCGCACAAGCTCATCAAGCTGGCGCAGGCGCATGGCATCGAGCACCGGCGCGACGTCTTCAAGTTCTACCGCAGCGACTCGGCCGCCGCCGTCGAGGCCGGCAACGACATCCGCACCGCGCTCATCGGCTTCGGCGCCGACGCCTCGCATGCGCAGGAACGCACGCACGTCGACTCGCTGCGCGCGCTGGGGCAGTTGTCGGTGGCTTACCTGCTGTCCGACCCCGTGGCGCGGCGCGATCGCCAGAGCATGGGTTCGATCGAAGGTTTCACCGAACAGCTCAAGCCCGAGGAAATGCAGGTCAACACCACGCCCTTGCCCGACCCGCAGGAATTCCTGGAGGCCAAGGACTGATCAGCGCGGCGCGCGCTCTTCGGCCAGCAGCGGGCGCAGCGCCCACAGCCCCAGCGCGGGGCCAATGGCCAGCCAGGGCAGCAGTGCGCCGAGCGGCACCGAGTCGGCCAGCCACACGAACAGCAGGATGCTCGCGATGCTGATGCCGAAGCCGATGCTGTTGGTGAGCGTGAGCACGCTGCCCACGGCTTGCGGCGGCGCGTTGCGCGCGGTGAGCGTGCTGAACTGCGGCGAGTCGCCCGACACCGTGATGCCCCAGAGCACCAGCCAGGCGTAGAAGGCCAGGTCGGGCGCACCCAGCAGCAGCGGCGTGGCCAGGCAGCAGGCGCCGCTCATGGCCAGCTGCGCGCCCGCCACGCGCGCGCTGCCCCAGCGCTGCGCCACCCAGCCGCCGCCCGCGCAGCCCAGCGCGCCCGCGCCAAGCACGAGAAACGCGGCCCAGGACAGACCGGTGCCCGACAGCCGCGTGGCCAGGATCAGCGGCACCATGACCCACATGGTGTAGAGCTCCCACATGTGGCCGAAGTAGCCCAGCACCGAACTGCGCACGCGCGGATCCGTCCACACGGTGCCCAGGGCGCGCCACTGCAGCTGGCTCACGCGCGCCACCGCGCCGGGCGGATCGCCCAGCGCCGCGTACAGCAGCACGCCGCCCGCGGCCGCCAGCGCGGCCACGCCCAGCATCAGCGTGGGCCAGGGCAGGGCGTCGCCGAGGGCGCGCAGGGCATGCGCGCTGGCCGAGCCCACCACCAGCGCCGCGATCAGCAGGCCCAGGGCCGCGCCCAGGCCCTTGCTGTACCACTGGGCGGCGATCTTCATGCCCACCGGGTAGATGCCCGCCAGGAAGAAGCCGGTCGCGAAGCGCCACAGCAGCAGCGAGGTGTAGTCGCGCACCGTCCACCACGCGCCCACGGTGCAAGCGGCACCCGCCAGCGCGCACACCAGGAACACCCGCCGCGGCGCGAAGCGGTCCGCGATGGCCAGCAACGCGAACACCAGCGTGCCCGCGATGAAGCCGAACTGCAGCGCCGAGGTGAGCGTGCCCACCGCGCTGGTGGCCCAACCGAGCTCGCGCTGCAGGTCGGGCATGACCGCATTCACCGCGAACCAGAGCGAGGTGCCCGCGAACTGGGCGAGCACCAGGACGGGCAGGACGTGGCGGGGGGTGGCGGGCGGGCTCATGGCGCGCAGCTTAATCGCGTGCCATTTGCTGCGCTGCCGCGAAAGTTCAGACCCCGCGCGCCCGCTCCGCGTGGAAGCGCTGCCGGAATTCGCCGAACATGCCCGCCTCCAGCGCCGCGCGCACCTCCTTCATGAGGTTCAGGTAGTAGTGCAGGTTGTGGATGCTGGCCAGCATGGGGCCCAGCATCTCGCCGCAGCGGTCCAGGTGGTGCTGGTAGGCGCGGCTGAAGCCCTCGCGCCCGCCCTCGGCCCAGCTCACGCCGCTGTTGCCGGCGCAGGCGTAGCAGGTGCAGGTCTCGTCCAGCGGGCGGTGGTCGGCCTTGTGCCGCGCGTTGCGGATCTTCAGGTCGCCGAAGCGCGTGAACAGCGTGCCGTTGCGCGCGTTGCGCGTGGGCATGACGCAGTCGAACATGTCCACGCCGCAGGCCACGCCTTCCACCAGGTCCTCCGGCGTGCCCACGCCCATCAGGTAGCGCGGCTTGTGCGCGGGCAGGCGATGCGGGGTGTGGGCCATGATGCGGCGCATCTCCTCCTTGGGCTCGCCCACGCTCACGCCGCCGATGGCGTAGCCGGGGAAGTCCATCTCCACCAGCGCGTCCAACGACTCCTGGCGCAGGTGCTCGAACATGCCGCCCTGCACGATGCCGAACAGCGCGTTGGGGTTTTCCAGGCGCTGAAACTCGGCCTTGGAGCGCTGCGCCCAGCGCCGGCTCATCTCCATGCTCTGGCGCGCCTCGGCCTCGGTGGTGATGTGGCCCTTGGTCTCGTACGGTGTGCACTCGTCGAGCTGCATGACGATGTCGCTGTTGAGCCCGGTCTGGATCTGCATGCTCACCTCGGGCGACATGAAGAGCTTGTCGCCGTTGACGGGGCTGGCGAAGTGCACGCCCTGCTCGGTGATCTTGCGCATCTCGCCCAGGCTCCAGACCTGGAAGCCGCCCGAGTCGGTGAGGATGGGCTTGTTCCAGCGCTCGAAGGCGTGCAGGCCGCCGAAGCTTTTCATCACCTCCTGTCCGGGGCGCATCCACAGGTGGAAGGTATTGCCCAGGATGATCTGCGCGCCCATGGCCTCCAGGCTGGCGGGCGTCACGCCCTTGACCGTGCCGTAGGTGCCCACGGGCATGAAGATGGGCGTCTGCACCACGCCGTGGTTGAGCGTGAGCGTGGCGCGGCGCGCGTGGCTGCTGGGGTCGGTCTTGAGTACCTCGAAGGTCAGCATGGGGTGTCTCGTGTCTCGATGGATGGGCGCGGGGGGCGGTGCGGTCTCAGGCCGGCAGGTCGCCGAACAGCCGCGCCACCAGGCCGCGCAGCCACAGGTGGCCGGGGTCGCGGTGCAGGTGGGCGTGCCAGAGCTGGTGGATGGTGTTGGTGGGCAGGCGCAGCAGCAGCGGGCGCATGACCAGATCGAAGGGGCCGAGGGCGCGCCGGGCGAAGCGCTCGGGCACCGTGGCGATGAGGTCGGTCTCCGCCAGCACATGGCCCAGGGCCACGTAGTGCGGCACCGTCAGGTGCACCTGGCGCGCCACGCCCAGGCGCTCGAGCGCGGTGTCGACCTGGCCGTGGCTGGTGCCGGCGGCCACCACGCGCACGTGCGCGGCCTGCCGGTACTGGGCCGCGCTCAGGGCCTTGCGGGTGCCGGCCAGGGGGTGGCCGGCGCGCATCAGCGCCACGTAGGGTTGGCGGAACAGCGCCTGCTGGAAGAAGCCCGACTGCAGCTGCGGCAGCGAGCCCAGCGCCAGGTCGACCTGACCGCTGGCCATTTCCTCGCGCAGCGCCTCGTGCGCCACGGGCACGCAGCGCAGGGTGACGCCCGGCGCCTCGGCGGCCAGCGCGTCCATCAGCACCGGCAGGAAGTAGATCTCGCCCACGTCGCTGAGCGCCAGGGTGAAGCAGCGCTGGCCGTGTGCCGGGTCGAAGGAGGCGCGCACGTTGAGCGCCTCGCGCAGCGTGCCCAGGGCCTGGGCCACGGGCTCGGCGAGCTGCTGCGCGTAGGGCGTGGGCTCCATGCCGTGCGGCTTGCGCAGGAACAGCTCGTCGCCCAGGCATTCGCGCAGGCGGCGCAGCGCGTTGCTCACCGCCGGCTGGCTTTGCCCCAGGCTGGCCGCCACGCGCGAGACATTGCGCTCGCGCAGCAGCTGGTGCAGCACCACCAGCAGGTTCAGGTCGATCTCGGACAGCTCCATGGGGGTCGGTATTCTATTTGTGAATATCTTGTATCACCTGGATTCCGTTGCCGGATGATGCGCGGCGCGCCACCATCGCGGCGTGCCCCACGCGCACCGACCCTTGGAGACAAGACCATGAACCCCACGCCCGACACCGGCGGCGCGCCGGACGCTTTGCGCTGGGAGGCCGGCGACACCAGCCGCATCCCCTTCGCCGTCTACACCGATGAGCAGCGCCACCGGCGCGAGCTCGAACGCTTCTTCTACCGTGGCCACTGGTGCTACGTGGGCCTGGAGGCCGAGATCCCCAACCCGGGCGACTACCGCCGTTCGGTGGTGGGCGAGCGCTCGGTCATCATGGTGCGGGCCGAGGGCGGCGCCATCCACGTGGTGGAGAACGTCTGCGCCCACCGCGGCATGCGCTTCTGCCGCGAGCGCCACGGCAACAAGAAGGAGTTCGTCTGCCCCTACCACCAGTGGAGCTACGCGCTCAATGGTGATCTGCAGGGCGTGCCCCTGCGCCGCGGCGTGCGCCAGGACGGCCAGGTCAAGGGCGGCATGCCGGCCGACTTCGACCCCAAGCAGCACCACCTCACGCAGCTGAAGGTGGCCGTGCGCGGCGGCGTGGTGTTCGCCTCCTTCGACCCCGAGGTGGAGTCGCTGGAGGACTACATGGGCCCGACCATCCTGGGCTACTTCGACCGCCTGTTCAACGGCCGAAAGCTCAACATCCTGGGCTACAACCGCCAGCGCATCCCCGGCAACTGGAAGCTGATGCAGGAGAACATCAAGGACCCGTACCACCCGGGCCTGCTGCACACCTGGTTCGTCACCTTCGGCCTCTGGCGCGCCGACAACAAGTCGGAGCTGCGCATGGACGCGCACCACCGACACGCGGCCATGATCTCCACGCGAGGCAGTGCGGGGCAGGCCACGGGCAGCGCCTCGCAGGTCACGCAGGTCTCCAGCTTCAAGTCCAGCATGCAGCTGGAGGACCCGCGCTTCCTCGACATCGTGCCCGAGCCCTGGTGGGGCGGCCCCACGGCGGTGATGACCACGCTGTTCCCCAGCGTGATCTTCCAGCAGCAGGTCAACAGCGTGTCCACGCGCCACATCCAGCCCGATGGCCACGGCGCCTTCGATTTCGTCTGGACGCACTTCGGCTTCGAGGACGACACACCCGAGATGACCCAGCGCCGCCTGCGCCAGGCCAACCTGTTCGGCCCGGGCGGTTTCGTCAGCGCCGACGACGGCGAGGTGATCGAGTTCTCGCAGCAGGGCTTCGAGAGCAAACCCGGCCACCGGGCGCTGGCCGAACTCGGCGGCCGCGAGGTGGGCGAGACCGACCACATGGTCACCGAGACCCTGATCCGCGGCATGTACGCCTACTGGCGCCAGGTGATGGAGGCCCCGCTATGAACCGCGACACCGCCGCCCTGGACCTGTCGCTCTACCACGAGCTTCAGGCCCTGTACGCCGATTACGCCTCGGCCGTGGACAGCGGCCAGTGGGACCTCTGGCCCGGCTTCTTCACCGAGGACTGCGTCTACAAGCTGCAGCCGCGCGAAAACCACGAGCGCGGCTTCCCGCTGGCCACGCTGTCCTTCGAGAGCCAGGCCATGCTGCGCGACCGCGTGTACGGCATCAAGGAAACCCTGTTCCACGACCCTTACTACCAGCGCCACGTCGTGGGCGCGCCGCTGGTGCGACGGATGGACGAGCGCGGCGCGCTGCACTGCGAGGCCAATTACGCGGTGTTCCGCACCAAGCTGGATGGCCCGAGCACCGTGTTCAACGTCGGGCGCTACCTCGACGTGGTGGTGCGCACCCCGCAAGGCCTGAAGTTCGCGCAGCGGCTGTGCGTGTACGACAGCGAAATGATCCCCAACGCCATCATCTACCCGATATGACACAGAACAACAAGGAGCCCGATCCCCACGGCGGCCCGCTGCGGCGTTTCAACGACCCGGCCTACGTGCCCCTGTGCCGCAACCTGGCCGAGGTGCGCGAGAACATCGACGCGCTGGACCAGAAGATCGTGGCCCTGCTGGCCGAGCGCGGGCGCTACGTGAAGGACGCGGCCCGCTTCAAGCGCGACGCCTTCCAGGTGTCGGCTCCGGCGCGCCAGCAGCAGGTCATCGACAAGGTGCTGGCCCTGGCCGAGCGCCATGGCGCCTACCCCGAGGTGGTGGAGGCCTGCTACCGCGCGCTGATCGCCGGCTTCATCGCGCGAGAACAGACCGACTTCACCCAGATGAGCGACGTCGAAACCGGAGACCCGACATGAACCGAATCCAGAACCGCTGCGCCGCGCTGCTTGCCGGCCTCACGCTGGCCACCACCGCCGGGCAGGCCCTGGCCCAGGCGGCCCCGGCCACCGATTGGCCGCAGCGCCCGGTGCGCGTGGTGGTGCCCTATGGCCCAGGCTCCTCGCCCGACATCCTGGCGCGCCTCGTCAACGAGCGCCTGACGGCCCGCCTGGGCCAGGCCTTCATCGTGGAGAACCGCCCCGGCGCTGGCGGCAACTCGGGCACCGAGTACGTGGCCAAGGCCACGCCCGACGGACAGACCTTCCTGCTCTCGGTCAACGCGCCCCTGGTCTACAACACCATCCTCTACAAGAACCTGCGCTACGACCCGTTCCGCGAGTTGGCCCCGGTGACGCTGGCCGTGACCTCGCCCAACGTCTGCGCCGCGGCCAACAGCATGGGCGTGGATTCGGTCAAGGGCTGGCTGGACGCGCTGCGCGCGCGCCCGGGCCAGTACAACTTCGCCTCCACCGGCAACGGTTCCATCTCGCACCTGGGCGTGGAGCTGCTCAAGATCAAGACCAAGTCCTTCGCGGTGCACATCCCCTACGCCTCGTCCTCGCAGGCGGTCACGGCCATGCTGCAGGGCGACGTGCACTTCGCCTGCCTGCCCGGCGCCACCGTGATGCCGCAGGCCAAGGCCGGCAAGCTCAAGGTGCTGGCCATTACGTCGGCCGAGCGCTCGCCGCTGTTGCCCGAGGTGCCCACGCTCAAGGAGTCGGGCGTGCCCGACATCCAGGCCGCGCCCTGGTTCGCCTACATGGCGCCGGCCGGCACGCCGCCGGCCATCGTGCAGCGTTTGAACCAGGCCCTGGTGGCCACGCTGCGCGAGCCCGAGGTCGCCGAGAAGCTCAGGGCCCAGTACTTCGACGTGATCGCCAGCACCCCGGAAGAACTGGGCCGCTTCATGCGCGAGGAACAGGCGCGCTGGCGCCCCGTGATCCAGCGGGCCGGCCTGACGCCCGATTGACCCCGCGACGCAGGAGCACGACATGACCACCCCCCGATGGACCGACGTGGCCGCGGAGGCCGACCTGTTCGAGGGCGCCGGCATTCCCGTCGCGCCCGAGGGCCACGACATTGCCTTGTTCGCGATCGACGGCGAGGTGTTCGCCACCGACAACCTCTGCACGCACGGCCACGCCAAGCTCTGTGACGGCTTCCTGGAGGGCCACGAGATCGAGTGCCCCTTCCACCAGGGCCGCTTCGACGTGCGCAGCGGCGCGCCCACCTGCGCGCCGGCCACCGAGGCCGTGAAGACCTGGCCGGTGAAGGTGGAGGGCGGTCGGGTCTACCTGGACCTGGGCTGAGGCGGGCGGGGCGGCGCCCGCAACTTGCGCCGCGTCAACATGGGTGGCACCGGCGCCTCCTAGGATGAATTCGAGGGTTCACCACTGCGGCGTGGTGGTGTGGCCTTCGCTTCAACCCCACTGGAGGCATCCCATGAAAAAGTCGATCAAGTACGCGGCCGTGGCGGCCAGCCTGCTGGGCGCCCTGGCCGCGCAGGCGCAGGCGCCCCAGGCCACCGTTGACCTGGGCAAACTGGAGTTCACCGACAACTGCGCCGCGTGCCATGGCGTGGACGGCAAGGGCAACGGTCCGCTCGGCGGCCTGTTGCAGAAGAGTCCACCGGATCTGTCGCAACTGGCGAAGAAAAACGGCGGCGTGCTGCCGGTCAACCGCATGTATGCGGTGATCGAGGGCACCGCCGCCATACCCAGCCACGGGGTGCGCGACATGCCCGTCTGGGGACGGGAGTACCGCATCGAGGAGGGGCAGCGCCTGCGCGAGGCGCGCGGCCTCTACGAGCCGGCCGAGGTGGTGCGCGCGCGCATCCTGACGCTGATCGAGTACATCAGCCGGCTGCAAACGCCGTGAGCCGCCGCGCGTTCAGCGCCGGCGCAGCAGCATCGCGTCGCCGTAGCTGAAGAAGCGGTAGCGCTGTTCGATGGCATGGCGGTACAGCGCCATTACGCGCTCGTAGCCCGCGAAGGCGCTCACCAGCATCATCAGCGTGCTCTTCGGCAGGTGAAAGTTGGTGATCAGCCGGTCCACCACCTGGAAGCGAAAGCCCGGCGTGATGAAGATCTGCGTGTCGCCCTCGGTGCGGCCGAAGGCGGCCCAGCTCTCCAGCGTGCGCACGGTGGTGGTGCCCACCGCCACCACGCGCCCGCCGCGCGCGCGGCAGGCCTCGATGGCGGCGATCGTGGCATCGGGTACGCGGTACCACTCGGCGTGCATGGTGTGCTCGGCGATGTTCTCGGTCTTCACCGGCTGGAAGGTGCCGGCGCCCACGTGCAGCGTGACCTCGGCCGTCTGCACGCCGCGCGCGCGCAGCGCGGTCAGCAGGGCCTCGTCGAAGTGCAGCGCGGCGGTGGGGGCGGCCACGGCACCCGGGTGTTTGGCGAACACGGTCTGGTAGCGGCGCTCGTCCTCGGTGGTGTCGCCGTGCTCGATGTAGGGCGGCAGCGGCACGTGGCCATGCGCGGCCATCAGGGCGTGCGGCTCGCCGCTGAAGCGCCAGCGGAACAGGGCGCCCTTCTCGTCGGGCCAACGGCCGAGCAGTTCGGCGCTGAAGCCGCCGTCCATCTCCAGCACCGCGCCCACCGAGGGCTTTTTGCTGACCTTCATGTGCGCCACCACCTCGTGGTTTTGCAGCACGCGCTCCACCAGCAGCTCCACGGCGCCGCCCGTGGCCTTGCGACCGAACAGGCGGGCCTTGATGACCTGGGTGTCGTTGAAGACCAGCAGGTCGCCGGGGTCCAGCAGGCCGGGCAGCTCGTGGAATACGCGGTCCACGGGCGCGTCGGCGCGGCCATCGAGCAGGCGCGAGGCGCTGCGCTCGGGCGCCGGGTGTTGGGCGATGAGTTCGGGGGGCAGAGCGAAGTCGAAGTCGCTCAGGGTGAAGCGGCGGTGGTCGGCGGGAGAGCTCATGTCGCTTGAGGGCCGGACGGACCCGTTCCAAGGAAGGGGGAGGGGCGAAGGCAGAATTGTCCCATGGCCGAACCCGCCGCCACCGCCGCCCCAACCCCGCCCAAGGCCCTGTCCGCGCCGCAGAAGGCCATGCACAAGCTGGGCCTCAAGCGCGACATCGACCTCGCGCTGCACCTGCCCCTGCGCTATGAGGACGAGACCCGGGTGATGGCCCTGCGCGAGGCGCGCGAGGGCTCGGTGGTGCAAATCGAGGGCACGGTCACGAACAGCGAGGTGCAGTACCGTGGCCGGCGCCAGCTGCTGGTGACGCTGGACGACGGCAGCGACACCTGCACGCTGCGCTTTTTCAGCTTCTACCCCTCGCACCAGAAAACGCTGGCGGTGGGCGCGCGCATCCGCGCGCGCGGCGAACTCAAGGGCGGCTTCGCGGGCTACACCATGCTGCACCCGGCGTTCAAGCTGGCGGGCGGTGAGCTGCCGACCGCGCTCACGCCCATCTACCCCACCAGCGCGCAGCTGCCCCAGGCTTACCTGCGCAAGGCCGTGGTGGGCGCGCTGGCCCGCGTGGACCTGCGCGAGACCCTGCCGCCCGATCTGCTGGCCTCGCTGCAGCGCACGGCGCGCGTGAGCCCCACGCTGCGCGAGTCGCTGCAGCAGCTGCACCACCCCGCGCCCGACGTGGCGCTGGCCGCGCTGGAGGATGGCAGCCACCCCGCCTGGCAGCGCCTCAAGGCCGAGGAGCTGCTGGCCCAGCAGCTGTCCCAGGCCCTGGCCAAGCGCGAGCGCGACGCCCTGCGCGCGCCCGCGCTGCCGCTGCGCCGCGAAGGCCTGCACGAGCAGCTGCTGGCGGCGCTGCCCTTCGCGCTCACGGCCGCCCAGCGCCGCGTGGGCGAGGAGATCGCGCTCGACCTGGGGCGCCAGGTGCCCATGCACCGCCTGCTGCAGGGCGACGTGGGCTCGGGCAAGACGGTGGTGGCCGCGCTGGCGGCGGCCATCGCCATCGACGCGGGCTGGCAGTGCGCGCTGATGGCGCCGACCGAGATCCTGGCCGAGCAGCACTTTCGCAAGCTCATCGGCTGGCTCGAGCCGCTGCTCGAACCGCTGGGCAAACGCGTGGCCTGGCTCACCGGCAGCCAGAAGAAAAAGCAGCGCGCGGAGATGCTGGCGCTCATCGCCAGCGGCGAGGCCGCGCTGGTGGTGGGCACGCACGCGGTGATCCAGGACCAGGTGGTGTTCCAGCGCCTGGCGCTGGCCCTCATCGACGAGCAGCACCGCTTCGGCGTGGCGCAGCGCCTGGCGCTGCGCGGCAAGACCGGTGGCGCGCTGGAGCCGCACCTTCTGATGATGACCGCCACGCCCATTCCGCGCACCCTGGCCATGAGCTACTACGCCGACCTGGACGTCTCCACCATCGACGAGCTGCCGCCCGGGCGCACGCCCATCGTGACCAAGGTGGTGAGCGATGCGCGCCGCGCCGAGGTGGTGGCGCGCATCCGCGGCCAGATCGACGAAGGCCGGCAGGTCTACTGGGTGTGCCCGCTGATCGAGGAGAGCGAGGCCCTGGACCTGAGCAACGCCACCGCCACGCACGCCGAGCTGTCGCAGGCCCTGCCGGGCGTGCTGGTGGGCCTGCTGCATTCGCGCATGTCGCCGGCCGAAAAGAAGGCGGTCATGTCGCTGTTCGAGCAGGGTCAGATGGGCGTGCTGGTGTCCACCACGGTCATCGAGGTGGGGGTGGATGTGCCCAATGCCTCGCTCATGGTGATCGAGCACGCCGAGCGCTTCGGACTGTCGCAGCTGCACCAGCTGCGCGGGCGCGTGGGACGCGGCGCGGCGGCCTCGGCCTGTGTGCTGATGTACTCGCCGCCCGAAGGCGGGCGCCTGGGCGAGACCGCGCGCGAGCGCCTGAAGGCCATGGTCGAGACCAACGACGGCTTCGAGATCGCGCGCCGCGACCTGGACATCCGTGGCCCGGGCGAGTTCCTGGGCGCGCGCCAGTCCGGGGCGCCGCTGCTGCGCTTCGCCGACCTGGCCACCGACACCCACCTGCTGGACTGGGCGCGCGAGGCCGCTCGGACCATGCTGGACCAGCACCCGCGCGAGGCCGAGCAGCACCTGGCGCGCTGGCTCGGCAGCAAGGCCGAGTACCTGAAGGCCTGAGGGGAAGACGCGCAGCGGCGCAGAGGGGCAAAATACACCTCCATGACGCTCACCGAACTCAAGTACATCGTGGCCGTGGCCCGCGAGAAGCACTTCGGCAAGGCGGCCGAGGCCTGCTTCGTCTCGCAGCCCACGCTGTCGGTGGCGATCAAGAAGCTCGAGGAGGAACTCGAGCTCAAGATCTTCGAGCGCAACGCCAGCGAGATCGCGGTCACGCCCCTGGGCGAGGACATCGTGCGCCAGGCCCAGACCGTGCTGGAGCAGGCCGCGGCCATCAAGGAGATCGCCAAGCGCGGCAAGGACCCGCTGGCCGGCCCGCTCAAGCTCGGCGTCATCTACACCATCGGCCCCTACCTGCTGCCCGAGCTGGTGCGCCAGGTGATCGAGCGCACGCCGCAGATGCCGCTGGTGCTGCAGGAAAACTTCACCACCAAGCTGCTGGAGCAGCTGCGCCTGGGCGAGATCGACTGCGCCATCCTGGCCGAGCCGTTTCCCGACACCAACCTGGCCATCGCGCCGCTGTACGACGAGCCGTTCATGGCCGCCGTGCCGCACACGCACCCGCTGGCCGCGCAGGGCCACATCACGGCCGACGAGCTCAAGCGCGAGACCATGCTGCTGCTGGGCACGGGCCACTGCTTTCGCGACCACGTGCTGGAGGTCTGCCCCGAGTTCGCGCGCTTCTCCAACGACACCGAGGGCATCCGCAAGAGCTTCGAAGGCTCCTCGCTGGAGACCATCAAGCACATGGTGGCCGCCGGCATGGGCGTGACCCTGGTGCCGCGCCTGTCGGTGCCGCGCTCGGCCCTGGGCGGCCCCCAGGCGGCCCGCGACGACCTGGGCGATTCGCCCTACGTGCGCTACCTGCCGTTCCAGGGCGAGGCGCCCACGCGCCGCGTGGTGCTGGCCTGGCGGCGCAGCTTCACGCGCTACGAGGCCATCGCCGAACTGCGCAACGCCATCTACGCCTGCGAGCTGCCGGGCGTGAAGAGACTGTCGTGACGACCACCGCCCCCGCTCCGCAGGCGCCCTCGCGCCTGTCGCTCTGGCTCGACCTGATCCGCTGGAACCGCCCCGCCGGCTGGCTGCTGTTGCTGTGGCCCACGCTGTCGGCGCTGTGGGTGGCGGCGGGCGGCTTTCCCGGCTGGCACCTGCTGCTGGTGTTCACGCTGGGCACCGTGCTGATGCGCAGCGCCGGCTGCTGCGTCAACGACGTGGCCGACCGCGACTTCGACCGCCACGTCAAGCGCACCGCCCAGCGGCCCGTCACCTCGGGCCAGGTGTCGGTGAAAGAGGCGCTGGCCGTGGGCGCGGTGTTGGCCTTGCTTGCCTTCGGCCTGGTGCTCACCACCAATGCGCTCACCATCGCGCTGTCCTTCGCGGCGCTGGCGATCACCCTGGCCTACCCCTTCGCCAAGCGGCTGGTGTCCATGCCGCAGGCGGTGCTGGGCGTGGCCTTCAGCTTCGGCATTCCCATGGCCTTCGCGGCGGTGCAGGGGGCCGTGCCCACGCTGGCCTGGGTGCTGCTGCTGGGCAACCTGTTCTGGGTGCTGGCCTACGACACCGAGTACGCCATGGTCGACCGCGACGACGACCTTCGCATCGGCATGAAGACCTCCGCCATCACCCTCGGCCGCGCCGACGTGGCGGCGGTGACGGCCTTCTACCTGCTGCACCTGGCGATCTGGACCCTGGCCCTGTGGCCGCAGCTGCGCTCACCGGTGTGGCTGGCCGCGCTGGCCGTGGCGTTGGCCCAGGTGGCCTGGCACTTCACGCTGATCCGCGCACGCACGCGCGAAGGCTGTTTCGCGGCCTTCCGCGCCAACCACTGGCTGGGGTTCACGCTGTTCATCGGGGTGGCGGTCGGCCTGGTCTGAGGGCGTGGCTCGCCCAGGCAATGCTTCGCTGCCCTCCCTTTTTTCACAGATGCCCATTCGCCGCCTGACGTCCGACGACGCGCCCGCCTACCGCGAACTGCGCTTGCGCGCGCTGCGTGAGCACCCCCAGGCCTTCACCTCCGATTGGGAAGAGGCGAGCGCGCGGCCACTCGAGGAATCGCGGCAGCGCCTGGGGTCGGGTGAGGTGCCTTTCTGGGGCGCGTTCGACGACGGCGGTGCGCTGGTGGGCATGGTCGGTCTCGACTGCCCGTCGCGCGCCAAGCAACGGCACCAGGGCACGGTGGTGGCGATGTACGTGGCCAGGGAAGCGGTCGGGCGCGGCTGGGGGCGCGGGCTGCTGCGGGCGCTCATGGCCCATGCGGCGTCCATCGGGCGGACGGACCTGGTGCTCACCGTCACCGAAGGCAACGCATCCGCCATCCGGCTGTACCAGGAGGCCGGCTTCGTCGCGTTCGGCACCGAGCCGCGCGCCATCGTGGTGGACGGGCGCCTGCACGCCAAGGTGCACATGCACCGCCGCCTGGCCTAGTGGGCGCCGGTCCTACCGGCCGAACTCCTGCCCCAGTTCCTCGGCGCGTCGCTGCGCCGCCTTCAGCGCCGTTTCGAACGACGCCTTCATGCCCGCGGCCTCCATGGCCGTGAGCGCGGCGTAGGTGGTGCCCCCCTTGGAGGTGACGCGCTCGCGCAGCACCTGTGGCGGTTCGGCCGAGCGTTGCGCCAGCGTGGCCGCGCCCACGAAGGTGCCCACGGCCAGTTGCAGCGCGGTGTCGGGCGGCAGGCCCATGCGCGCGCCGGCGTCGCGCATGGCCTCGAGGAAATAGAACACATAGGCCGGGCCCGATCCGGACAGCGCGGTGACGGCGTCCAGATCGCGCTCGGTGGCCACCCAGACCAGCTCGCCCGTGGTGCGCACCACGCGCTCGACCAGGGCGCGGTCGGCGGCCGAGGCGCCGTCGCGCGCGAACAAACCGGTCATGCCCAAGCCCACGAGCGCGGGCGTGTTGGGCATGGCGCGCACGATGCGCTGCGTGCCCAGCCAGGCGGCCATGCTGTCGCTGGTGATGCCGGCGGCCACGCTCAGGTGCAGGGCGCCGCCCAGGTGCGGGCCGGCGGCGAGCGCCGCGTCCTTGAAGGTTTGCGGCTTCACGGCCCAGACCACCAGGTCCGACGGCTTGAGCCCTGCGCCCGCCGCGTCGAACAGCGCCACGCCGGGGAACTGCTGAGCCAGGCGGGCGCGCTGCTCGTCCCAGGGTTCGACGATCTGGAGGGCGCTGGGCGCATGGCCCTGGCGCAGCAGGCCGCCGATGACGGCGCTGGCCATGTTGCCGCCGCCGATGAAGGTGATGAGGGGGGAGGGGGATGCGGGCGTGTTCATGCGCGCGATTGTCGCCGCGCGCCGCGGCCCTAGGCGGCGGTGGTCTGCCGCACCGCGTGCTCCCAGGCCGCCATCTTCTCGGCCGCCCGCTCGCGCGAAATCTGCGGCTCGAAGCGGCGCTCGGCGCGCCACTGCGCGCTGAGTTCGTCCGTGCCCTGGTACACGCCCGCGTGCAGCCCCGCGAGGTAGGCCGCGCCGAGCGCGGTGGTCTCCACCACGGCCGGGCGCACCACGGGAATGCCGAGCAGGTCGGCCTGGATCTGCATCAGCAGGTCGTTGACGCTGGCGCCCCCGTCCACGCGCAGCTCGCTCACCGGCACGCCGCCCGCGGCCACGGCGTCGCGGCTCATGGCCTGCAGCAGGGCCGCGCTCTGAAAGGCGATGCTCTCCAGCGCGGCGCGCGCGATGTGCGCGATGGTGGTGCCACGCGTGAGGCCGGTGATGGTGCCGCGCGCATCGGGCCGCCAGTAGGGCGCGCCCAGGCCGGTGAAGGCCGGCACCACCACCACGCCGTCGGCGTCGGGCACGCTTTCGGCCAGGGCCTGCACCCCGCTGCTGGCTTCGATGGCGCGCAGGCCGTCGCGCAGCCACTGCACCACCGCGCCGCCGATGAACACGCTGCCTTCCAACGCGTACTGCGCCGGGCCCGGCGCCTGCGCGCAGGACGTGGTGATGAGGCCGTTCTGGCTGGTCTGGAAGCGTTCGCCGGTGTGCATGAGCATGAAGCAGCCCGTGCCATAGGTGTTCTTGGCCATGCCGGCCCGAAAGCAGGCCTGGCCGAACAGCGCGCTCTGCTGGTCGCCGGCCACGCCCCCAATGGGGAGGGTGCCGCCCAGCCAGTCGGCGTGCACCTGGCCGAAGTCGTCGCTGGACGGCAGCGTCTGCGGCAGCAGGGACCGCGGGATGCGCAGCAGTTCCAGCAGCTCGTCGTCCCAGTCGCGCGTGTTCACGTTGAACAGCATGGTGCGCGCGGCGTTGCTGTGGTCCGTGACGTGGCGCGCGCCGCGCGTGAGCTGCCAGATCAGCCAGCTGTCCACGGTGCCGAAGGCCAGCTCGCCGCGCTCGGCCTGTTCACGCGCGCCGGGCACGTGGTCCAGGATCCACTGCAGCTTGGTGCCCGAGAAGTAGGCGTCGATGCGCAGGCCGGTCTTGCGCTGCACCAGGGCCTCGTGGCCCTGTTCGCGCAGCGCGGCGCAGGCGCCCTCGGCGCGCCGGTCCTGCCAGACGATGGCGTTGTACACCGGCTCGCCGGTGCGGCGGTTCCACACCAGCGTGGTTTCGCGCTGGTTGGTGATGCCGACCGCGCGCACCTCGCCGGCGCGCAGACCCGCCTTGGCCAGCACCTCGCGCGCGGTCTCCCGCTGGGTGTTCCACAGATCGCGCGGGTCGTGCTCCACCCAGCCGGGCTGCGGGTAGATCTGCGGGAATTCGCGCTGGGCCATGGCCACCACGCGGCCCTGGCGGTCGAAGACGATGCTGCGCGAGCTGGAGGTGCCCTGGTCCAGGGCCAGCAGGTGGGTGGGGTTCATCGGTCGTGTTCCGGGGCTTTCAGGAAGCGAGTGCCGCGCGCTCGCCGGCGACCACGCATTCCACGTGGCTCTGCTCGATCAGCGCGTTGAAGGGGTCGGGCGGTGCCGCGTCGGTGAACAGGGCGTCGAGGTCGTCGAGCCGGGCCAGCTCCACCATGGCGGGTCGGTTGAACTTGCTGTGGTCGGCGGCCAGCCAGACCTGGCGCGACTGCGCCACGATGGCGCGCGCCACCTTGACCTCGCGGTAGTCGAAGTCGCGCAGCGTGCCGTCGGCTTCGATGCCGCTGATGCCGATCAGGCCGATGTCGACCTTGAACTGGTGCATGAAGTCCACGGTGGCCTCGCCCACGATGCCCTGGTCGGCCGCGCGCACCTGGCCGCCGGCGACGATGACCTCGCAATCGGGGTTGGTGCTCATGAGCGAGGCGATGTGCAGGTTGTTGGTGATCACGCGCAGGCCCCGGTGGCGCTGCAGCTCGCGCGCCACGGCCTCGATGGTGGTGCCGATGTTCATGATCAGCGAGCAGCCGTTGGGCACGCGCGCCGCCACGGCGCGCGCGATGCGCTGTTTGGCGTCGGCCTGCATGGCCTGGCGCTGGCGGTAGGCGATGTTCTCGGTGGTGGAGCCGGGCAGGCGCACGCCGCCATGAAAGCGGGCCAGCAGGCCGGCCTCGGCCAGGCGCTGCACGTCGCGGCGAACGGTCTGCAGGGTGACGCCGAAACGTTCGGCCAGGGCTTCGATGGTCTGGGGGCCGTGCGCGCGGACCTCGTCGAGCAGTTGCGTGTGGCGGGGATTCAGGTTCATGTCGGGGTGGCCGGCGATCGGGTTCCGAACATATCGGAAAACACTGATGGACTTCTAAGGGTATTTACCGAACATAAAAGGAAAAAAAACGAACAAAGATACGCGCAAACGAAAGCGCGGCGCCGGACTTATTGCACGCCGCGTCCACCACGCCCATGCAGCTGTCACTGGATCAGATCACCAAGACCGTGGGGCCTTCGGTCCACCTGTACCCGCTGAGCCTGGCGCCCGTGCCGGGCGCGGTCACGGTGCTGCTGGGCGCCACGCAGGCGGGCAAGACCAGCCTGATGCGCGTGATGGCCGGGTTGGACACCGCGAGTTCCGGGCGCGTGCTGGTGGACGGCGAGGACGTGACGCGCCGCCCGGTGCGCGAGCGCAACGTGGCCATGGTCTACCAGCAGTTCGTCAACTACCCCTCGATGACCGTGGCGCAGAACATCGCCTCGCCGTTGCGCCTGCGCGGCGAGCGCGATGTGGAGGCCCGCGTGCGTGCGCTGGCCGCGCGACTGCACATCGAGCCCTTCCTGGACCGCCTGCCGGCCGAGCTGTCGGGCGGGCAGCAGCAACGCGTGGCGCTGGCGCGCGCCCTGGCCAAGCGGGCGCCGCTGATGCTGCTCGACGAACCCCTGGTGAACCTGGACTACAAGCTGCGCGAGGAACTGCGCGAGGAGCTGTCGGCGCTGTTCGCCGCTGGCGAGGGCACGGTGGTCTACGCCACCACCGAGCCCGGCGAGGCCCTGCTGCTGGGCGGCCACACGGCCGTGATGGATGCGGGCGAGCTGCTGCAGTACGGCCCCACGGCCGAGGTCTTCCATCGGCCGAAGAGCCTGCGCGTGGCGCGCGCCTTCAGCGACCCGCCCATGAACCTGCTGCCCGCGCGGCGCGGCGCCCAGGGCGGCCTGCGCGTGGCTGGCGCGGCGGACTGGCCGCTGGACCTGCCCCTGTCGGCGGGCGATGACTTCGTGCTCGGTGTGCGCGCCGGTGGCCTGCGCGAGCGAGCACAACCCGAGGACCTGGCCATCGAGGGCCGTGTCGAGCTGGCGGAGATCGCGGGCTCCGACACCTTCGTGCATGTGCACAGCGCCGTGGGCGAACTGGTGGCGCAGCTGGTGGGCGTGCACAAGCTGGACCTGGGCGCGCCCATCCGGCTGCACCTGCACCCCGACCAGCTCTTCGTCTTCGACGCGAGCGGTCCGCTGGTGCGCGCGCCGCTGGTCCGCCAGGGAGCGCGTTGATGGCCCTGATCGAACTCGACCTCGCCCACGCCTACGCGCCGGACCCGCGCACCGACGAGGACTACGCCCTGCTGCCGCTGAAGATGGCGTTTCGCGACGGCGGCGCCTACGCGCTGCTGGGCCCCTCGGGCTGCGGCAAGACGACCATGCTCAACATCATCTCGGGGCTGCTGGTGCCTTCCCAGGGCACGGTGCGCTTCGACGGCCGCGACGTCACGCGCGAGTCGCCGCAGCAGCGCAACATCGCGCAGGTGTTCCAGTTCCCCGTCATCTACGACACCATGACGGTGGCGCAGAACCTGGCGTTCCCGCTGCGCAACCGCAAGGTGCCGCAGGCCGAGATCCACCAGCGCGTGGGGCGCATCGCCGAGATGCTGGAACTCAGTGGCCAGCTCGACCACCGCGCCGCCGGGCTGAGCGCCGACCAGAAGCAGAAGATCTCGCTCGGGCGCGGCCTGGTGCGCTCGGACGTGTCGGCCGTGCTGTTCGACGAGCCGCTCACTGTGATCGACCCGCACCTGAAGTGGCAGCTGCGGCGCAAGCTCAAACAGATCCACCACGAGCTCAAGCTCACGCTGATCTACGTCACGCACGACCAGGTGGAGGCCCTGACCTTCGCCGACGAGGTGGTGGTGATGTCGCGCGGCCGCGCGGTGCAGAAGGGCACGGCCGCAGACCTGTTCGAGCGCCCCGCGCACACGTTCGTGGGCCACTTCATCGGCTCGCCCGGCATGAACTTCCTGCCCGCGCAGGCGGTGCGCGGCGGCGTGCTGGTGAACGAGCAGCCGCTGGCCTTCCAGGACGAGCGGCGTCTGCCCGAGGGGCCGGTCAAGCTGGGCATACGTCCCGAGTACCTGCGCCTGGGCGAGCCCGGCGACGGCCGCTCGCTGCCGGCCCGTGTGGGCCGGGTGCAGGACATCGGCACCCACTTCCTGCTCAGCTGCGAGCTCGGCCCGCACACGTTGAAGTGCCGGCTGGGCGCCGAGGCCGCGCCACCCGCCGTGGGCGACACCGTGCACCTGCGCCTGCTGGACGCGCACACCTGCTTCTACCGCGACGAACAACTGGTGGAGAACGCGACATGAGCGCCGCACGGCCGCCCGAAGGCGCTCGCACCGCAGTGCGCCGCACGGAGGTTTTCCCATGAGCGCCGCACGGCCGCCCGAAGGCGCTCGCACCGCAGTGCGCCGCACGGAGGTTTTCCCATGAGCACCATCAACAAACCCGTGAACCAGAAGGCCTGGTGGCTGGTGCTGCCGGTCATCCTGTGCGTGGCCTTCTCGGCCGTGCTGCCGCTGATTACGGTGGTGAACTACTCGGTGCAGGACATCATCTCGCCGCAGCGGCGCGTGTTCGTGGGCACCGAGTGGTTCGCCATGGTGATGCGCGACAGCGAGCTGCACCTGGCGCTGTGGCGCCAGATCCAGTTCTCGCTCGCCGTTCTGCTGGTGGAGATCCCGCTGGGCATCGCGCTGGCGCTGTCCATGCCCGCGCAGGGCTGGCGCGCCTCGGTGGTGCTGGTGGTCGTGGCGCTGTCGCTGCTGATCCCCTGGAACGTGGTGGGCACCATCTGGCAGATCTTCGGGCGCACCGACATCGGCCTGCTCGGCCACACGCTGGAGCGCCTGGGCTTCGCCTACAGCTACACCGGCGACCCGAGCCACGCCTGGTGGACCGTGCTGGTCATGGACGTGTGGCACTGGACGCCGCTGGTGGCGCTGCTGGCCTACGCGGGCCTGCGCAGCATCCCCGACGCCTATTACCAGGCCGCCCGCATCGACGGCGCCAGCCCGTGGGCGGTGTTCCGCTACATCCAGCTGCCCAAAATGCGCGGCGTGCTCATGATCGCCGTGCTGCTGCGCTTCATGGACAGCTTCATGATCTACACCGAGCCCTTCGTGCTCACCGGCGGCGGCCCGGGCAACGCCACCACCTTCCTGTCGCAGTACCTCACCACCAAGGCGGTCGGCCAGTTCGACCTCGGGCCCGCGGCCGCCTTCTCGCTGATCTACTTCTTCATCATCCTGCTGTTCTGCTTCGTGCTCTACAACTGGATGCAGAGCCTGGGCACGTCGGACAAGGAGCAGGGCCATGCGTGAATCCCGTTTCCGCGCGCGCACGCTGTTCCTGATGGCCTACCTGGTGTTCGCGCTGCTGCCCATCTACTGGATGGTGAACATGAGCTTCAAGACGAACGGGGAGATCCTGTCCTCGTTCACGCTGTGGCCCGAGACCTTCACCTGGGACAACTACCGCACCATCTTCACCGACGCCTCGTGGTACTCGGGCTACATCAACAGCCTGATCTACGTCGGCATCAACACCGCGATCTCGCTCACGGTGGCGCTGCCCGCGGCCTACGCCTTCTCGCGCTACCGCTTCCTGGGCGACAAGCACGTGTTCTTCTGGCTGCTCACCAACCGCATGACGCCACCGGCGGTGTTCCTGCTGCCCTTCTTCCAGCTCTACACCACGCTGGGCCTGATGGACACGCACATCGCCGTGGCGCTGGCGCACCTGCTGTTCAACGTGCCGCTGGCGGTGTGGATCCTGGAAGGCTTCATGAGCGGCATCCCGCGCGAGATCGACGAGACCGCCTACATCGACGGCTACAGCTTCCCGCGCTTCTTCTTCACCATCTTCCTGCCCCTCATCAAGGCCGGCGTGGGCGTGGCCGCGTTCTTCTGCTTCATGTTCAGCTGGGTGGAGCTGCTGCTGGCGCGCACGCTCACCAGCGTGAACGCCAAGCCCATCGTGGCGACGATGACGCGCACGGTGTCGGCCTCGGGCATGGACTGGGCCACGCTGGCGGCGGCCGGCGTGCTGACCATCGTGCCGGGGGCGATCGTGATCTGGTTCGTGCGGCACTACATCGCGAAGGGCTTCGCGATGGGCCGCGTCTGACAAGCCCGTTCCCAACGATTGGAGGACCCCATGTTCGACTGGATGGTCTGGACCCCGCCGGTGGCGATCTTCTTCACCGCCATCGCGCTGCTGCTCTTTGGCATGACGGTGTGGGAAGTCCGTGCGCCCACCATCGAGCGCAAGGGCTTTCTGCCCATGAAGACCACGCGCGGCGACCGGCTCTTCGTGGGCCTGCTCGGCGCCGCGTACATCAACCTGGCCTTCGTCGGCATGGCCGGTCGCTTCGCCGAATGGTTCCGGCTGGAGCAGGAGCCCTCGGCCTGGATCGGTTTCGCCGTCTCGATGCTGTGGCTCGCCCTGGTGATGCGCAAGGGCTGAGCGAGGTTCTCAACGACCGGACCGCCGCTTCCCCGGTGCCGTGTCGATCCGCTGGCGGGGAGGCACACCATCAACACCCAAGGAGACAACATGAAACTGCGACACACGGCGCTCGCTGCGCTGATCGCGACCGGCGCGGCGCTGCCCGCCTGGGCGGATGAGGCCGCCGCCAAGCGATGGATCGACAGCGAGTTCCAGCCGTCGACCCTGAGCAAGGCCCAGCAGGCGGCGGAGCTCAAGTGGTTCATCGACGCCGCCGAGAAGCTCAAGGCCAAGGGCATCAAGGAAATTTCTGTGGTGTCCGAGACCATCACCACGCACGAGTACGAGTCCAAGACCCTGGCCAAGGCCTTCAGCGAGATCACGGGCATCACCGTCAAGCACGACCTGATCCAGGAAGGCGACGTGGTCGAGAAGCTGCAGACCTCGATGCAATCGGGCAAGTCCATCTACGACGGCTGGATCAGCGACTCCGACCTCATCGGCACCCACTACCGCTACGGCCAGATCCTCAACCTCACCGACTACATGGCCGGCGCGGGCAAGGACTTCACCAACCCGGGCCTCGACCTCAAGGACTTCATCGGCACCAAGTTCACCACCGGCCCCGACGGCAAGCTCTATCAGCTGCCCGACCAGCAGTTCGCCAACCTCTACTGGTTCCGCGCCGACCTGTTCGCGCGCCAGGACCTGAAGGACAAGTTCAAGGCCAAGTATGGCTACGACCTGGGCGTGCCGCTGAACTGGAGCGCCTACGAGGACATCGCCGAGTTCTTTACCAACGACGTGAAGACCATCGACGGCAAGCCCATCTACGGCCACATGGACTACGGCAAGAAGGACCCGTCGCTGGGCTGGCGCTTCACCGACGCCTGGCTCTCCATGGCCGGCACCGCCGACATCGGCACGCCCAACGGACTGCCGATCGATGAATGGGGCATCCGCGTGGCCGCCGACAAGTGCACGCCGGTGGGCGCCTCGGTGGCGCGCGGCGGCGCGACCAACTCGCCGGCGGCCGTCTACGCGCTCACCAAGTACGTGGACTGGATGAAGAAGTACGCGCCCAAGGAGGCCACGGGCATGACCTTCGGCGAGGCGGGTCCCGTGCCCGCCCAGGGCCAGATCGCGCAGCAGATCTTCTGGTACACGGCCTTCACCGCCGACATGACCAAGCCAGGCCTGCCGGTGGTCAATGCCGACGGCACGCCCAAGTGGCGCATGGCCCCCGGCCCCAACGGCCCGTACTGGAAGCAAGGCATGCAGAACGGCTACCAGGACGTGGGCTCCTGGACCTTCTTCAAGAACCACGACGCCAACCGCACCGCGGCGGCCTGGCTTTACGCGCAGTTCATCACCGCCAAGACCACCTCGCTGAAGAAGACCATCGTCGGCCTGACGCCGATCCGCGAGAGCGACATCCAGAGCAAGGCCATGACCGACATGGCGCCCAAGCTGGGCGGGCTGGTGGAGTTCTACCGCTCGCCCGCGCGCGTGGCCTGGAGCCCCACGGGCACCAACGTGCCCGACTACCCCAAGCTCGCGCAGCTGTGGTGGCAGAACGTGGCGCAGGCCGTCACGGGTGAGAAAACGCCGCAGCAGGCCATGGACGGCCTGGCCGACCAGATGGACCAGGTGATGGCCCGTCTGGAGCGCGCCGGCATGGAACGCTGCGCGCCCAAGCTCAATCCCAAGGGCGATCCCAACAAGTGGCTGAGCGACAAGGCCGCGCCCTGGAAGAAGCTGGCGAACGAAAAGCCCAAGGGCGAGACCATCGCCTACGATCAGCTGCTCAACGCCTGGAAGGCGGGCAAGGTCCGCTGACCGTTGCCCCGCGCCGCGTTGCCCCGGGCGCCTCACGCCCGGGGCCCGTCCGCCCTGTTTCGCATGAACCGAGAACAACGACTCGCCACCCTCGCCGGTACCGAACGCTTCGACCTGGTGGTCGTGGGCGGCGGCGCCACCGGCCTGGGCGTGGCGCTCGACGCCGCGCTGCGCGGCTTCTCTGTCGCCCTGTTCGAATCGCATGATTTCGCTGGCGGCACCTCCTCGCGCGCCACCAAGCTGCTGCATGGCGGCGTGCGCTACCTCGCGCAAGGCAACGTGGCCCTGGTGCGCGAGGCCCTGGCCGAGCGCACCACGGTCATGGCCATCGCGCCCCACCTGGCGCAGCCGCTGCCTTTCGTCATGCCCAGCCACCAGTGGTGGCAGACGCCGTTCTACGGCATCGGGCTCAAGCTGTACGACCTGCTGGCCGGGCGCGCCGGCCTGGGGTCCACCGAGTTCCTGGACCGTGCCCGCACCCTGACCGCCCTGCCGGGGGTGAACCCCCAGGGGCTCAAGGGCGGCGTGCGCTACTGGGACGGCCAGTTCGACGACGCGCGCCTGGCCATTGCGTTGGCGCGCACCGCCGAGGCCGCGGGCGCGGCGGTGTTCAACCACGCCGAGGTCAGCGCCATCGCCGCCGACGGCAACGGGCACGCGCTCACCGTGAAGGACCGCGTGGACGGCGCCGAACACCGGGTGAGTGCGCGCTGCGTCGTCAACGCCACCGGCGTCTGGGTCGACGCCCTGCGCGAGGCCGCGGGAACCCCGTCGCACATGGTGCGGCCCAGCCAGGGCGTGCACCTGGTGGTCGACCGCGACTTTCTGGGCGGGGAGCACGCGCTGCTGGTGCCCCGAACCCGCGACGGGCGCGTGCTGTTCGCCGTGCCCTGGCTGGGCAAGCTGATCCTGGGCACCACCGACACGCCGCGCCAGGACCTGGCGCGTGAGCCCGAACCGTTCGCGCAAGAGCTGGGCTTCATCCTTGACGAAGCCTCGCGCGCGCTCAGCCGGCCGGTGCGCCGCGCCGACATCCGCAGCGCCTGGGTGGGCCTGCGCCCGCTGGTGGCGCCGCCGAGCGACGGCGGCGCCGGCACCAAGGCGCTGTCGCGCGAGCACACGGTGGTGGTCGACCGCAACGGGCTGGTCACGGTCACCGGTGGTAAATGGACCACCTACCGCGCCATGGCCGAAGACGTCCTGCAGCAGTGCTTCGACGCCGGCCGCCTGCCGCCCCGCCCCGGTGGGCAGAGCGCCAGGCACCGCCTGGTGGGCGCGCCGGTGCGCGCATCGGTGCCCATCCACGCCGCGCCCGGCTGGCACCTGTACGGCACCGAGGCCGAGCGAGTGCGTGGCCTGCCCGGCGCCGATCAGGCGCTGGGCCTGGGCCTGCACGCCGCGATGGTGCGGTTCGCGGTTCGATGTGAGCATGCGCTCACTGTTGAAGATGTGCTGGCCCGCCGCTGGCGTGCGCTCTTTCTGGACGCCACCCAGGCGGCGCGCATGGCGGGCTCGGTGGCCGCCATCCTGCGCGAGGAGGGCATCGCCGACCCGCGCACCGACGACTTCCTGGCGCTCGCCCGTCGTTACGCCGCGCCCGGTGTTTGACGGGCGCCGTCGACTCATGCCATAATGCGCGGCTTCGCTCCCTTTTGGGGGTGATGTATCTTGGCGAAAGCCTTCTGCCCACCGAAGGGTGGCCTCCGCCGCGGCAGCAGCCGCTTGCAGTGGAAGCCCTCCAACGACGGGCCCAAGACTGATCGCTGTTGTCCGTGGTGGACAACAGCATTCAAGTTGGGACTTAAATCAAATGATTCAAACGCAATCTCGACTCGATGTTGCTGACAACACGGGTGCGAAATCCGTGATGTGCATCAAGGTGCTCGGCGGCTCCAAGCGCCGCTACGCCAGCGTGGGCGATGTCATCAAGGTCAGCATCAAGGAAGCAGCGCCTCGCGGCCGCGTCAAAAAGGGCGAGGTCTACAACGCCGTGGTGGTGCGCACCGCCAAGGGCATCCGCCGCCAGGACGGCGCACTGATCAAGTTCGACGGCAACGCGGCTGTGTTGCTCAACGCCAAGCTGGAGCCCATCGGCACCCGCATCTTCGGCCCGGTGACGCGCGAGCTGCGCACCGAGAAGTTCATGAAGATCGTGTCGCTGGCCCCCGAGGTCCTCTGAGGTAAGCACCATGAACAAGATTCGTACCGGTGACGAAGTCATCGTGATCGCGGGGCGCGACAAGGGCAAGCGGGGCAAGGTGGCCTCGCGCACCGACGAGCAGCACCTCGTGGTCGAGGGCGTCAACGTCGTCAAGAAGCACGCCAAGCCCAATCCCATGAAGGGTGTGACGGGTGGCATCGTCGAGAAGACCATGCCCATCGATCAGTCCAACGTGGCGATTTTCAACGTGGCCACTGGCAAGGCCGACCGCGTGGGCATCAAGGTTCAGGCCGATGGCAAGCGCGTTCGCGTCTACAAGTCCAGCGGCGAAGAGATCAAGGTGGCATGACCATGGCACGTTTCAAGCAACACTACGCCGAGAAGGTGGCGCCCGAGCTGACCAAGAAGTTCGGCTACAAGTCGCCGATGGAGGTGCCGCGCATCACCAAGATCACGCTCAACATGGGCGTGAGCGAGGCGGTCGCCGACAAGAAGGTGATGGACAACGCCGTGGGCGACCTCACCAAGATCGCTGGCCAGAAGCCCGTCGTGACCAAGGCCAAGAAGGCCATCGCCGGCTTCAAGATCCGTGAGCAACAGGCCATCGGCTGCATGGTCACGCTGCGCGGTGCCCGCATGTACGAATTCCTTGATCGCTTCGTCACCGTGGCCCTGCCCCGCGTGCGCGACTTCCGCGGTATCTCGGGTCGTTCGTTCGATGGCCGTGGCAACTACAACATCGGCGTCAAGGAACAGATCATCTTCCCCGAGATCGAGTACGACAAGGTCGATGCCCTGCGTGGCCTGAACATCAGCATCACGACGACCGCCAAGACCGACGAAGAGTGCAAGGCTCTGCTGGCGGGTTTCCGTTTCCCCTTCAAGAACTGAGGTGGCGTGTGGCTAAACAAGCACTGCTCCAACGTGAACTCAAGCGCGAGAAGCTCGCCGCCAAGTTCGCCAAGAAATACAACGAGCTCAAGGCCATCGCCGGCGACGCCAAGAAGTCGGACGAAGAGCGCGAAGCCGCCCGCCTGGCGCTGCAAAAGCTGCCCCGCAACGCGAACCCGACCCGTCAGCGCAACCGCTGCGAGATCACCGGTCGCCCGCGTGGCACCTTCAACCACTTCGGCCTGGCCCGCGCCAAGGTCCGCGAAATGGCTTTTGCCGGCGAAATCCCCGGCATCACCAAAGCCAGCTGGTAAGCCTTAGGAGAACCCCACATGAGCATGAGTGATCCTATCGCCGACATGTTGACCCGTGTCCGCAACGCGCAGATGGTCGAGAAGGCCACCGTGGCGATGCCGGCGTCGAAAGTGAAGGCGGCGATCGCCCAGGTCCTGAAGGACGAGGGCTACATCGAAGACTTCAAGGTGGTCAACGAAGGCGGCAAAAGCGAGCTGGTCATCACCCTGAAGTACTACGCCGGCCGTCCCGTGATCGAGCGCATCGAGCGCGTGAGCCGTCCCGGCCTGCGCGTCTACCGTGGCCGCAACGCCATTCCCCAGGTCCAGAACGGCCTCGGCGTGGCGATCGTGACCACCCCGCGCGGCGTCATGACCGATCGCAAGGCGCGCGCCACCGGTGTCGGTGGTGAAGTGCTGTGCTACGTGGCCTGATGCGGGCATCGAGGAGAGACTGAAATGTCACGTATTGGAAAACTGCCGATCACGGTTCCCACCGGGGTCGAGGTCGTCCTCAAGGACGGCCTGATCAACGTCAAAGGCGCCAACGGTGCCCTGAGCTTGGCCGCCAACGCGCTGGTCAAGATCGACATCAACGCCGGCAAGGTGACCTTCGCGCCGGTCGACGAGTCGCGCGAAGCGAACGCCATGTCCGGCACCATGCGCCAGCTGGTCAACAACATGGTTACCGGTGTCAGCAAGGGCTTCGAGAAGAAGCTCAACCTGGTCGGCGTGGGCTTCAAGGCCCAGGCCCAGGGCGCCAAGCTCAACCTCACGGTGGGCTTCTCGCACCCGGTGATCATGGACATGCCCGCCGGCATCAAGGTGGAAACGCCCGCGCCCACGGAAATCGTGATCAAGGGTGCCGACCGCCAGCGCGTCGGCCAGATCGCGTCGGAAGTGCGCGCCGTGCGTCCGCCCGAGCCCTACAAGGGCAAGGGCATCCGCTATGCGGATGAGAAGGTCGTGATCAAGGAAACCAAGAAGAAATAAGGAGTCCGATCATGCTGACCAAGAAAGAACAACGCCTGCGCCGCGCGCGCCAGACCCGCATCCGCATCGCCCAGCAGGGCGCGGTGCGCCTGACGGTGAACCGCACCAACCTGCACATCTACGCCAACGTCGTGTCCGCCGACGGTTCGCGCATCCTCGCCTCGGCTTCCACGGCCGAGAAGGAAGTGCGCGCCCAGCTGGGTGCCTCGGGCAAGGGTGGCAACGCCGCCGCTGCCGCCGTCATCGGCAAGCGCATCGCCGAGAAGGCGAAGGCCGCCGGCATCGAGAAAGTGGCGTTCGACCGCTCGGGCTTTGCCTACCACGGCCGCGTCAAGGCCCTTGCAGACGCCGCCCGCGAGGCCGGCCTGCAGTTCTGATGAAACGGGATCAACGACATGGCTAAGTTTCAGGCAAACATCAAGAACGAAGCGAACGAGGACGGTCTGCGCGAAAAGATGATCGCGATCAACCGCGTGACCAAGGTGGTCAAGGGCGGTCGCATCCTCGGTTTCGCAGCGCTCACCGTCGTCGGCGACGGCGATGGCCGCGTGGGCATGGGCAAGGGCAAGGCGCGTGAAGTGCCGGTGGCCGTGCAAAAGGCCATGGAGCAGGCCCGCCGCAACATGATCAAGGTGTCGCTCAAGGATGGCTCCCTGCACCACGCGGTGCACGGCGAACACGGCGCCTCGAACGTGATGATGCTGCCGGCCGTCAAGGGTACCGGCATCATCGCGGGCGGCCCGATGCGCGCTGTCTTCGAAGTGCTGGGCGTGACCGACGTCGTGGCCAAGAGCCACGGTTCGAGCAACCCTTACAACCTGGTGCGCGCCACGCTGGACGCGCTCGAGAAGTCCACCACCCCGGCCGAGGTCGCCGCCAAGCGCGGCAAGACGGTCGAGGAAATCCTGGGCTGAGAGGAATCCCCATGAGCACTCCCAACACCCTGAAGGTCCAGCTCGTGCGCAGCCCCATCGGCTGCAAGCAGAGCCACCGCGACACCGTGCGCGGCCTGGGCCTGCGCAAGCTCAATAGCATCAGCGAACTGCAGGACACCCCGGCCGTGCGCGGCATGATCAACAAGATCAGCTACCTGGTCAAAGTCCTCTGATCGGAGACGACGACATGGAACTCAACAACATCAAGCCAGCCGAAGGCGCCAAGCACGTGAAGCGTCGCGTGGGCCGCGGCATCGGTTCGGGCCTGGGCAAGACCGCGGGTCGCGGCCACAAAGGCCAGAAATCGCGCGCCGGTGGCTACCACAAGGTGGGCTTCGAAGGCGGTCAGATGCCGATGCAGCGCCGTCTGCCCAAGCGTGGTTTCAAGTCCGCGCTGCTGCAGTTCAACGCCGAAGTGACCCTGGGCCAGCTCAACGCGATCGAGGCCACCGAGATCGACGTTCTGGTGCTCAAGCAGCTCGGCCTCGTGCCCCAGCTCACCAAGCGCGTGAAGGTCATCAAGTCCGGTGAGATCACGCGCGCCGTGACGCTCAAGGACGTGCTGCCGACCGCTGGCGCCAAGGCCGCGATCGAAGCCGCCGGCGGCAAAGTCGCCGCGGCTGCCTGATCACGCCCGTTCGAAAGGACCTCGTGGCAACCGCTTCCCCGTCCCTGGCCAAGACCGGCAAGTACGGCGACCTGCGTCGCCGGCTGGTCTTCCTGCTGCTGGCGCTGGTGGTGTACCGCGTCGGCGCGCACATTCCTGTGCCGGGCATCAATCCGGAGCAGCTCCAGCAGCTCTTCCAAGGGCAGCAGGGCGGCATCCTGAGCCTGTTCAACATGTTCTCGGGCGGCGCGCTCTCGCGCTTCACCGTGTTCGCGTTGGGCATCATGCCGTACATCTCGGCCTCCATCATCATGCAGCTCATGACGTACGTGATCCCCACGTTCGAGCAGCTGAAGAAGGAGGGCGAAGCGGGCCGCCGCAAGATCACCCAGTACACGCGCTACGGCACGCTGGCGCTGGCGATCTTCCAGGCCATGGGCATCGCGCTGGCGCTGGAAGGCCAGGCGGGCCTCGTGATCGATCCGGGTATGGGCTTTCGCCTGACGGCGGTGGTGAGCCTGGTGGCGGGCACGATGTTCCTCATGTGGCTCGGCGAGCAGATCACCGAACGCGGCCTGGGCAACGGCATTTCGCTGCTGATCTTCGCAGGCATCGTCGCCGGCCTGCCGAACGCCATCGGCGGTCTGCTGGAGCTGGTCCGTACCGGTGCCATGAACGTGCTGGTGGCCCTGTTCATCATCGCGCTCGTGGTCCTGGTGACCTACTTCGTGGTGTTCGTCGAACGCGGCCAGCGCAAGATCCTGGTGAACTACGCGCGCCGTCAGGTGGGCAACAAGGTCTACGGCGGCCAGTCGTCGCACCTACCGCTCAAGCTGAACATGGCCGGCGTGATCCCCCCGATCTTCGCTTCGTCCATCATCCTGCTGCCCACCACGGTGGTGAGCTGGATCAGCACCGGCGATTCGACCCGCTGGCTGCGCGACCTGGCCTCGGCCCTGTCGCCCGGACAGCCGATCTACGTGGCGCTGTATGCGGCGGCCATCATCTTTTTCTGCTTCTTCTACACCGCCCTGGTTTTCAACAGCCGGGAAACCGCGGACAACCTGAAGAAGAGTGGCGCCTTCATCCCCGGCATTCGTCCGGGCGACCAGACGGCCCGCCACATCGACAAGATCCTGCTTCGGCTGACGTTTGCCGGTGCGATCTATATCACCGCGGTGTGCCTGCTGCCCGAGTTCCTGATCCTGGAATACAACGTGCCCTTCTACTTCGGTGGCACGTCCCTCCTGATCATCGTGGTCGTGACCATGGATTTCATGGCCCAGGTGCAAAACTACATGATGTCGCAGCAGTACGAATCGCTGCTCAAGAAAGCGAATTTCAAGACTTCCCTCGGCAACTGAACCATGGCCAAGGACGACGTGATCGAAATGCAGGGTGAGGTGGTTGAAAACCTCCCCAACGCGACTTTCCGCGTCAAGCTCGAAAACGGGCACGTGGTCCTCGGCCACATCTCCGGCAAGATGCGCATGCACTACATCCGCATCCTGCCCGGCGACAAGGTCAAAGTGGAGCTCACGCCCTACGACCTGACCCGTGCCCGCATCGTGTTCCGCGCCAAGTGAAGCGCCTGTACTGAACGTTTACCGGATTTCTAGGAGAAGAAAATGAGAGTTTCGGCTTCGGTCAAGAAGATGTGCCGCAACTGCAAGATCATCAAACGCCACGGCGTCGTGCGTGTGATCTGCACCGATCCCCGCCACAAGCAGCGTCAAGGCTGATCGATTCGTCAAGAGGATTCACATGGCTCGTATTGCAGGCATCAACATTCCGCCGCACAAGCACGCCGAGATCGGCCTGACGGCGATCTTCGGTATCGGCCGCACCCGCGCTCGCCAGATCTGCGACGCGTGCGGCATCGCGTACAGCAAGAAGATCAAGGACCTCTCCGACGCGGAGCTCGAGAAGGTGCGTGACCAGGTGGGCACGTTCACCATCGAGGGTGACCTGCGCCGCGAGACCACGATGAACATCAAGCGCCTGATGGACATCGGCTGCTACCGTGGCTTCCGCCATCGCCGCGGCCTGCCGATGCGTGGTCAGCGCACCAAGACCAACGCACGCACGCGCAAGGGTCCGCGCAAGGCCGCCCAGTCGCTGAAGAAGTAATCGGTTCGAAGGAAAACCATGGCCAAGTCCCCCTCCAGCAGCGCCGCCGCCCGCGTTCGCAAGAAAGTCCGCAAGAACATCGCGGACGGCATTGCGCACGTGCACGCGTCGTTCAACAACACCATCATCACCATCACCGACCGCCAGGGCAACGCGCTGTCGTGGGCGTCGTCGGGTGGCCAGGGCTTCAAGGGTTCGCGCAAGTCGACGCCCTTCGCGGCCCAGGTGGCCTCCGAAGTGGCCGGTCGCGCCGCGATGGAACAGGGCATCAAGAACCTCGACGTCGAGATCAAGGGCCCCGGCCCGGGTCGCGAGTCGTCGGTGCGTGCGCTGGGTGCCCTGGGCATCCGCATCACCTCGATTTCCGACGTGACGCCCGTGCCCCACAACGGCTGCCGCCCCCAAAAGCGCCGCCGCATCTGAGCCCGTCTTCACCGGGCATCTGGCTTCGCGCTAGAATGCCGGGTTCTCCGAGCGCCACCGCAGTCATGCTGCGGTGGCATTTTTGCTAAGCCCACCGCCCCCGCCATCGCGGGATGGCTCCCGCAATCACAGTCCCTGTGGGTTGCGGCAGACGACAAAAGGAAACCAACGTGGCACGTTACCTCGGCCCCAAGGCCAAACTGTCCCGTCGCGAAGCCAGCGACCTGCTGCTCAAGAGCGCGCGCCGCTCGATCAGCGACAAGGCCAAGTTCGACTCCAAGCCCGGCCAGCACGGCCGCACCTCGGGCCAGCGCACCTCCGACTTCGGCGTGCAGCTGCGCGAGAAGCAGAAGGTCAAGCGCACCTACGGCGTGCTCGAGCGCCAGTTCCGCCGCTACTTCGCCGAGGCCGACCGCCGCCGCGGCAACACCGGCGCCAACCTGCTGTTCCTGCTCGAGTCGCGCCTGGACAACGTCGTGTTCCGCATGGGCTTTGCTTCCACCCGTGCCGAAGCGCGCCAGATCGTGTCGCACAAGGCCATCACGGTGAACGGCCAGTCGGTCAACATCCCGTCCTTCCTGGTCAAGGCCGGTGACGTGGTCGCTGTGCGCGAGAAGTCCAAGAAGCAGGCCCGTGTGATTGAGGCGCTGGAACTGGCCAAGCAGATCGGCTTCCCCGGTTGGGTTGAAGTGTCGGTCGACAAGGTTGAAGGCGTCTTCAAGAAGACCCCTGACCGCGATGAATTCGGCTCGGACATCAACGAGTCGCTCATCGTCGAACTGTATTCGCGTTAATCCCGTCCCCGGCCGGGCGCGGCATCCGCTGCGTCGCCGGGCCATTCCATGCTCCGTCTGCCTTATCGGTGTAACGAGCCGAGGGAACTGAAGGAAGTCTGAATGCTGAACAACCTGCTCAAGCCCAAGTCCATCAACGTCGAGCAACTCTCGGCCAATCGCGCCAAGGTCACGCTGGAGCCCTTCGAACGCGGCTACGGGCACACCCTGGGCAACGCCCTGCGCCGCGTGCTGCTGTCGTCCATGGTGGGCCATGCCCCCACCGAAGTGACCATTGCTGGCGTGGTGCACGAATACTCGTCCATCGACGGCGTTCAGGAAGACGTGGTCAACCTGTTGCTCAACCTCAAGGGCGTGGTGTTCAAGCTCCACAACCGCGACGAGGTGACCCTGAGTCTGCGCAAGGACGGTGAGGGGGTCGTGACGGCCGCCGACATCCAGACGCCGCACGACGTCGAGATCGTCAACCCCGACCACGTCATCGCCACGCTGTCGGCCGGTGCCAAGCTGGACATGCAGATCAAGGTCGAAAAGGGCCGCGGCTACGTGCCTGGCACGCTGCGCCGTGGCGACGAAGCCGCCCGCTCGATCGGCCGCATCGTCCTCGACGCGTCCTTCTCGCCGGTCAAGCGCGTGAGTTACACGGTGGAAAGCGCCCGCGTCGAGCAGCGCACCGACCTCGACAAGCTGGTGCTCGAGATCGAGACCAACGGCTCCATTGGCCCCGAAGAGGCCGTGCGCGCCTCGGCCAAGATCCTCGTTGAACAGCTCGCCGTGTTCGCCCAGCTGGAAGGCGCCGACCTCTTCACGGAGGCGCCGCAACAGCGCAGCTCGCAGCAGTTCGACCCGATCCTGCTGCGCCCTGTGGACGAGCTCGAACTCACCGTGCGTTCGGCGAACTGCCTGAAGGCCGAGAACATCTATTACATCGGTGACCTGATCCAGCGCACCGAGAACGAGTTGCTCAAGACGCCGAACCTGGGCCGCAAGTCGCTCAACGAAATCAAGGAAGTGTTGGCCTCGCGTGGTCTCACGCTGGGCATGAAGCTCGAGAACTGGCCGCCCGCCGGCCTCGACAAGCACTGATCTCAACCCCTGAGCCCTCGGGCCAGGCCATGACGAACCGCCGGTACCTGACACGGCCGGCGGCAAAAGACGGAAAGGAAACACCATGCGTCACGGACACGGACTTCGCAAACTCAACCGCACCAGCGAGCACCGCCTCGCGATGCTGCGCAACATGATGAACTCGCTGCTCACGCACGAGGCCATCAAGACCACGCTGCCCAAGGCCAAGGAACTGCGCCGGGTCGTCGAGCCCATGATCACCCTGGCCAAAGAGCCGACGGTGGCCAACCGCCGCCTGGCCTTCAACCGCCTGCGTGATCGCGACGTGGTGGTCAAGCTGTTCGACGAACTCGGCCCGCGCTTCAAGGCCCGTCCCGGTGGCTACACCCGCATCCTGAAGATGGGTTTCCGCGTGGGCGACAACGCGCCCATGGCCCTGGTGGAGCTGGTTGACCGCGCCGAACCGGCCGCCGATGCCGGTGAAGCCGACAAAGCGTGATATAATTTTTGGCTTGACGCGGAGTGGAGCAGCCTGGTAGCTCGTTGGGCTCATAACCCAAAGGTCGCAAGTTCAAATCTTGCCTCCGCAACCAAACAAACCCAGTGCCAGCTGGTGAAGAAGGCCCTCGAATCGAGGGCCTTTTTTCTTGGTGGCGCCGCGAATGCCTGCCGCGCGCGGCGTCGGCCGGCGACGGCCCGGATGCCATAATCGCCGCACTGCGGGAGAGCGGGGCCCCGGGCCCCCGCCGAAGGCGCAAACTCCCATCATCGCTCAGGCACCAGGACCGCAGTCACCCATTTCGCCGACTGGAGAGCGGCCGTCGCACGGCCCACCGAAGGGGCAAGCCGCGTCAGCGGCTGAAACTCTCAGGTTCAAGGACAGAGGGGGAGGCGCAGCAGGATCGCATCGATGCGACGCGATCACCTGCGACCACCTATTGGAGTCCTGGTGCCTTCTCCCCATCCGCACACCCCCCCGTCCCGGGGCGCGTCGACGCGCTTTGTCATTGCCCTTGTCCTGGGACTGCTCGCGGGTCTCTCGCTGGGCGGCGCCTACGCGCTTCACCGCCTGTGGCAGGAGCTGCCCAGCGTGGCGGCGCTGACCGACTACCGCCCCAAGCTGCCGCTGCGCATCCACGCCCGGGACGGCCGCCTGTTGGCCGAATACGGTGAGGAGCGCCGCGAGCTCGTGGCGATCGAGCAGATCCCCAAGCGCATGCGCGAGGCGCTGCTGGCCATCGAGGACGCGGGCTTCTACGCGCACCGCGGCGTGGACTTCTCCGGCCTGGCGCGCGCCGCCTGGAGCAACCTGTTCGCCGGGGGGCGCGCGCAGGGCGGCAGCACCATCACCATGCAAGTGGCCCGCATGTTCTTTCTCAGTCCCGAGAAGACCTACCGCCGCAAGATCATGGAGGTGCTGCTGGCCTGCAAGCTCGAGGCGCACCACGACAAGGACACCCTGCTCGAGCTCTACATGAACCAGGTCTACCTGGGTGAACGGGCCTATGGCTTTGCCGCCGCCGCCTCGGTGTACTTCGACAAGGCGCTGCATGAGCTCACGCTGGCCGAGGCCGCGATGCTGGCGGGCCTGCCCAAGGCGCCCTCGGCCTACAACCCCGTGGTCAACCGCGAGCGCGCCGTGGTGCGGCAGCGCTACATCCTGTCGCGCCTGTTGGCGCTCGGCTGGATCGACCAGGACGCGCACGACCAGGCCCAGGCCGAGCCCCTGGTCCTGCGCTCGCCCGAGCGCTTGGGTGGGCTGCACGTGGGGCATGCCGTGGAGCAGGCCCGCCAGCGGGTGGTGGAGCGTTTCGGCGACGCGGCGTACACGCGCGGTCTGGACGTGGTCCTCAGCATCGACGCGGACCTGCAGCGCGAGGCCATGCGCGCGCTGCGCGGCGGTTTGCTGCGCGCCCAGCAGCAGCGCGGCTACGCCGGACCGGAAGCCCGGCTGCCGCCGCCCTGGCGATTCGACCGGCCGGGGCTGCGGCGCGCGCTGGCCCCGTACCCCGACAGCGGCGAGCTGCAGGCGACCCTGGTGCGCGAGGTGTCGTCCGCGGGGCTGCAGGCCCACCTGCGCGACGGCAGCGCCATCGCGCTGGCGCACCGCGCCGGGCGGGGCCCGCGCATCGAGGTCGGTTCGGTGATCCGCGTGCAGCGCGACGCGGCACAGGGCTGGCGCCTGGCCCAGCTGCCGCGAATGGAGGGCGCCCTGGTCTCCATCGACATGGACACCGGTCACATCCTGGCCCTGGCCGGCGGCTTCGACCCGCGCCTGGGCCAGTACGACCACGCCATGCAGGCCCTGCGCCAACCCGGCTCCACCTTCAAGCCATTCGTCTACTCCGCGGCGCTGGAGCGCGGCTACTTCCCCGGCACGCTGGTGGAAGACCGCCAGCGCGTGGTGACGCCGGCCGCCCCGGGGCGCCGCGCCTGGGCTCCCCGCAACCACGGCGACCGCTACGACGGCTTCGTGACGGCCCGCGACGCGCTGGCGCGGTCCCGCAACGTGGCCACGGTGAACCTGATGGAGGCGGCGGGTGCGGTGTACGTGCGCGATTTCGCGGCGCGCTTCGGCTTCGATCCGCAACACAACCCGGCGGCCCTGCCACTGGCCCTGGGCGCGGGCGCGGTCTCGCCGCTGGGGCTGGCGCAGGCCTACGCGGTGTTCGGCAGCGGCGGCGAATGGCGTCCCGCCGTGCTGATCACCCGCGTGAGCGAGCGTGGCGGCGCGGTGCTGTACGACGCCGCCGACCCCGCGCCGGCGTTGCGCTCCGTCTCCGAGCGCAACGCCTACATCGTGGACAGCATGCTGCGCGACGTCGTGCAGCAGGGCACGGCGCGGCGTGCCCTGCGCCTGGGCCGCCCCGACGTGGCGGGCAAGACCGGCACCTCCAACCAGGCCCGCGACGTGTGGTTCGCGGGCTATTCGTCGGGGGTGTCCACCGTGGTGTGGATGGGCTACGACCAGCCGCGCAGCCTGGGCCGGGCCACCGGGGCCACGCACGCGCTGCCCGTGTGGACCGAGTTCATGGCCAGCGCCGTGGCTGGCCGCTCGCCGCGCCAGCGCGAGCGGCCTGGCGGCGTCGTGGTCCATGCCGGCGACTACGCCTATGCCGAGTACGCGGCCAGCGTTTGCGTGCAGGACGACAACGACCGGGTGGCGGGGCCGTTCGACTGCGCGCCGGATGCGCCCGGCGGGGCGCCGCCGGGTTGAGGGCGCGCAGGCCGCCGCGGCGGCCCGCGCGCCGGTGCGTCAGCCGCGCGCCTCGCTCAGTCGCTGCCCGGTCCGGGCCGGTGCGCCGCTGCGGTCCAGCAGGCCCAGCACCACCTGCAGCGCCAGCGCCACGGCACCGCCGATGAACACCAGGTCGCCGAAGGTGCGCACCCAGCGCAGCGTCTGCAGCAGCGGCTGCTGCATGAAGGTCTCGCTGCGGGCGTACCACAGGCCCTCGCCCACGCTCGCCATGAACTGGATGAAGCCGATCGGCAGCAGGCTGGTGAAGATCATCAGCACCAGGCCCAGGTTCAGGCCCCAGAAGCCGGCCTTCATCAGCGGCTCGCTGAACACGGCGCGGGGCCGCAGGTAGCGCAACACCATCAGCGTGAAGCCCAGTGCCAGGAAGCCATAGACGCCGAACAGGGCCGCGTGCGCGTGCACGGGCGTGGTGTTCAGGCCCTGGATGTAGTACAGCGAGATCGGCGGGTTGATCATGAAGCCGAAGACGCCCGCGCCCAGCATGTTCCAGAAGGCCACGGCGACGAAGCACAGCAGCGGCCACTTCAGGTCGTCCATCCAGGGCGCGCGGGTCTTCAGGCGCCAGTTCTCGAAGGCCTCGTGGCCCAGCACGATCAGTGGCACCACCTCCAGCGCGCTGAACGAGGCGCCCACGGCCATGACCGGCGTGGTGGTGCCCGCGAAGTACAGGTGGTGGAAGGTGCCCGGGATGCCGCCCAGCAGGAACAGCGAGGCCGAGGCCAGGCTGGCCGTGGTGGCCATGCGGCGCGACACCAGCCCCATGCTGGAGAAAACGAAGGCCAGGGCGGTGGTGGCGAAGACCTCGAAGAAGCCCTCCACCCACAGGTGCACCACCCACCAGCGCCAGTACTCCATCACCGACAGGCTGGTGCGCTCGCCGTAGAACAGGCCCGCGCCGTAGAACAGGCCGATCGCGCCGACCGAGGCCGTGAGCAGGGCCAGCAGGTTCTTGTCCTGGCCGTCGCGCGCGAACAGCGCGGGCAGCACGCCGCGCAGCATCAGCACCAGCCAGAGCAGGATGCCGACCCACTTGAGGATCTGCCAGATCCGTCCCAGGTCCACGTACTCGTAGCCCTGGTGGCCCAGCCAGAAGTTCCACTCGGGCGGCATCTTCTGCGCGATGGCCAGGTAGTTGCCCACGAAGGAACCGACGCAGACGAAGACCAGCGCCCAGAACAGCACGTCCACGCCCAGCTTCTGGAACCTCGGGTCCTTGCCGCCGTTGATGACAGGCGCGAGAAACAGGCCCACCGCCAGGAAGCCGGTGGCGATCCAGAACAGCGCGGCCTGGATGTGCCAGGTGCGCGTGAGCGAGTAGGGGAACCACTGCGACAGGTCGATGCCGTAGAAGCTGCGCTCCACGGTGTAGTGGGCGGTGAAGCCGCCGATGAAGACCTGGAAGACGAACAGCGCGACCACCAGGAACAGGTATTTGCCCAGCGCGCGCTGCGAGGGCGTGAGCGCGAAGGCCGTCAGCGGGTCGCGCGCCGGTGCGGCCGGCAGCGGCTCGTCGTGGTCGCGCAGGAAGGCCCAGGCCCAGACCAGCAGGCCGATGCCCGCCAGCAGGATGACCACGCTGGCGATGGACCAGACCACGTTCTCCTTGCTGGGCACGTTGCCGATCAACGGTTCATGCGGCCAGTTGTTGGTGTAGGTCACCGGCGTGCCGGGCCGCTCGGTGGCCGCGGCCCAGGCGGTCCAGAAGAAGAATTGCGCGAGCCGCTCGCGCCGCGTGGCGCTGGGCAGGGTGTTCTCCTTCATCGCAAAGCTCTCGCGGCTCTTGGCCAGCGCGGGCGCGTCGGAGAACAGCTGGTCGTAGTAGGCGGCCGTGTGCGCCATGGCCTGCGCGCGCCGCTCGCTCACCACCAGCGCGCCATCGGCGCCGACGCCATTGGCGCGGTACTCGGCCCGCAGCTCGGCGCGCAGCGCGCCCTGCAGGCTGGCGTCGAGGTCCGCGTAAGCCCGCCCGTGCCGCTCGCGGGCGGCCAGGTCGAGCCAGGCCGTGAGTTCGCGGTGCAGCCAGTCGGCCGTCCAGTCGGGGGCCTGGTAGGCGCCGTGGCCCCAGATGGAGCCGAGCTGCATGCCGCCCACCGACTGCCAGGCGGTCTGTCCGTCCAGGATGTCCTCCTGCGTGAACAGCGCCTTGCCTCCCGCGGTGCTCACCTGCGCCGGCACCGGCGGCGCCGAGCGGTAGACCTCGGCGCCGAAGTAGCCCAGCAGCGAGAACATGACGATGCACACGCCGATCAGCGCGAACCAGTACTTTTTGTAGATACCCATGAGGCTTCTCCCGTGCGTCAGTGCACGTCCGCCGGCGCGAAGCGCTCGAACAGTACGTTGTTTTCCAGGTGGATGTGGGCGATCAGGTCGTCGCGGAAGGCGACCAGGCCGCTGTAGAGCGCGCGCCAGGTGGTGCAGGCGCCGCGCGGCGGCGTGAAGTCCTGCGTGAGCTCGCCGAGGCGGCGCAGGGCCACACCGTGCTCCTCGTGTTCGCCGCGCATCACGCCGATGGGCATGCCGCCCATGGCGCCGTGTCCGCGCGCGATCAAGGGGAACAGCACCAGCTCTTCCTTGCGCATGTGGCTCTCCAGTTCCTGGCCCATGGCCATGAGGTGGTCGGCCAGGCCCTGCGGGCAGTCCGCGCGGTCGCCGTGCACCTGTTCGACCCGCCGCGCCAGCCGGATCAGCTCGGGCAGCTGCTCGCGGTGCACCGCGTGGTAGCGCGACAGGATGTGGTCCACCAGTTCGGTGTCGGTGGCCCGGCCCCAATCAAACGCCTCGGACGGTGCCTCGCGCGCCTGCAGCGCCAGCAGCTCGGCCGCGATGGCCTCGCCGTCGACGCCGGCGGCCGTGGCCGCCGTGCGCAGCGTGCGGTTGCCCGCGCAGCAGAAGTCGAACCGGTGCGCGTCGAACACGCGGGTGGCGCCGGGAATGCGCCGGGCCAACTGGCCCAGGGATTGGTCCATCAGGTCCATGCTTGCTCCTTGGTGAATGGGTCGCCGGGCGATATGCGATCCGCGTGCCAAAAAAATTCCCTTGCCAATCAAAGGCTTGGATTGACCAGGGTCAAATCCACCCTGGGCGCGCCACGGTACAAATCACCGCATGGGGTACGAATGACCATCGACACGACGCAACTGCTGCTGCTGACCGACCTGGTGGCCGAGCTGCCGGCCGCGGTGCGGCTGCAGCGCCTGGTGGGCAGCCTGCGCGCGCACTTCGCCTGCGGGGCGGTGGCGCTGCTGCGGCTCGAGCAGGAGCACCTGCGGCCCCTGGCGGTGGACGGCCTGGCCAGCGACGCGCTGGGCCGGCGCTTCGCGGTGAAAGACCACCCCCGGCTGGCGGCCATCCTCGCGCGGCGCGGCGCCACCCGCTTTCCCCACGACAGCGCGCTGCCCGATCCCTACGATGGCCTGGTCGATGGCCACCCCGGCCAGCCCCTGCCGGTGCACGACTGCATGGGCATGGCGCTGGACGTGGAGGGGGAGCGCTGGGGCGTGGTGACGCTGGACGCCTTGGACATCGGCCGCTTCGACGCCCAGGCCCAGCGCGATCTGGAACAGCTCGCCAGCGCGATCGAAGCGGCGGTGCGGCTCACGCGGCTGGAGGTCGAGGTCCGCGCCCTGCGCACGGCGGGCTGGCCGGCGCCGTCCGGTGCGCGCGCCCACCCGCGCGAGGACAGCGACATCGTCGGCCAGAGCGAGGCCATCGTGCACCTGCTGCACGAACTGCAGGTGGTGGCCGATTCCGAACTGCCCGCGCTGCTGCTGGGCGAGACCGGCGTCGGCAAGGAACTGTTCGCGCACCGCCTGCACCAGCTGTCGCGCCGCGCCGGCAAGCCGCTGGTGCACGTCAACTGCGCGGCCTTGCCCGAGTCGCTGGCCGAGAGCGAGCTGTTCGGCCACGCCAAGGGCGCCTTCTCGGGCGCGATGAGCGAGCGGCCGGGCCGCTTCGAGGCCGCCGATGGCGGCACGCTGTTCCTTGACGAGGTGGGCGAGCTGCCGCTGGCCATCCAGGCCAAGCTGCTGCGCACGCTGCAGAACGGCGAGATCCAGCGCCTGGGCACCGACCGCCCGCGGCGCGTGAACGTGCGCGTGATCGCGGCCACCAACCGCCAGTTGCGCGAGCTGGTGCGCGAGGGCGCGTTCCGCGCCGACCTCTACCACCGCCTCTCGGTCTACCCCATTCCCATTCCGCCGCTGCGCGAGCGCGGCAACGACGTGCTGCTGCTTGCCGGCCGCTTCCTCGAGCTCAACCGTGCCCGGCTGGGGCTGCGCAGCCTGCGCCTGTCCGCCGAGGCCGACGCCGCGCTGCGCCGCTACCGCTGGCCTGGCAACGTGCGCGAGCTGGAGCACGTGATCAGCCGCGCGGCGCTCAAGGCGGTGAGCCGGGGCGCCGACCGCCGCGGCATCGTGACCCTGGAGCCGGACATGCTGGACCTCGACGAGGGGGACGCGCCGGCGCAGGACCGCGCCGTGCCGGGCGCCAGCGCCGCACCGGTGCCCGCGCCGGCGCCGCTGCATGAGACGGTGGCGGCCACGCAGCGCCAGGCCATCCAGCAGGCGCTGGCGCTGCACGGCGGCAACTGGGCCGCCGCGGCCCGCGCGCTGGACCTGGACGCCAGCAACCTGCACAAGCTGGCCCGCCGGCTCGGGCTCAAGGCCTGAGCACCACGGCCCCGCGGGGACCGCGGGGTGAAGGCGCCCTAGGGGTGCTCGCCCACCGCCTTGTAGATGCCCGCGCGCACCGGGCCATGCTCACGCAAGCCGGTGCGCATGGCTTCCAGGTAAGCGTTCCAGTCGTAGCCGGCGGCGGCGGCGAAGTGCATCAGCAGCTGTCCGTTGACACCGAGCACGTACAGCAGACCGATGTCGGGCCGCTGCAGGGCCTGCGTCTCCTGCGGATCCAGCTCGTGGGCCGACAGGTACTCGCCGGGCGCCGACCGGAACCGCCGCAGCGCCTCGGGGTTGCGGTTGAGTTCGTAAATCACCTTCTGCACGCCATAGAGGCTCATCGTCTTCTCCGGTTCGGGCGCCGCCGCCGTGGCCTCACAGGTCCAGCACGAGCCGCGGCGAGCGGGCCCGCGACACGCAGATGACCATCGAGCGGCCCGCGTCGCGCTCCTCCTGCGACAGCACGTAGTCGTGGTGGTCGACCTCGCCCTCGAGAACCGTGGTCTCGCAGGTGCGGCACAGGCCCTCCCGGCACGAGCACGGAACGCCGATGCCATGGGCTTCCAGCACGTCCAGGATGCTTTTGTCCGGCGGCACCTGCAGGCGCAGGCCGCGCCGGCGCAGTTCGACCTCGAAGGCGCCGGCGGGACCGGCCGCTTCGACGCTGGGCGCGGGCGCCGAGAAGTACTCGAAGTGCAGGCGCTCGGGCGGCAGGTGCGCGCCCTGGGTCCGCACGGCGTCCATCAGCGCGCTCGGACCGCAGCAGTAGACGTGCTCGCCCTCGCGCACGTCGGCCAGGGCCTCGCGCACGTCCAGCGCCGCCCCGCCGCACAGGGCGTCGAAGTGGAAGCGCACCGCGGCGCCGTGCGGGCCCAGGGTGTCATAGAAGGCCGCGCGCTGCGGACTGCGGGCGGCGTACACCAGGCGCCAGGGGCGCTGGTGCGCGACGCACCACTGCACCATGGACATGATGGGCGTGATGCCGATGCCCCCCGCCACGAACAGGTAGCTGTCCAGGCCCGGGTCCAGCCGGAAGTGGTTGCGCGGCGCGCTGGTCTCCAGGCGATCGCCGCAGCGCAGGCTGCGGTGCACGAACGCCGAGCCGCCCCGGCTGGCCGGCGACAGGCCCACGCCGATGACGTAGCGATCGCGCTCGCGGCAGTCGTTGCTGATCGAGTAGTGGCGCACCAGCCCGCCGGGCAGCCGGATCTCCAGGTGCGCCCCGGGCTCGAAGGCGGGCAGCGGGGCGCCCTGCGGGTCCCGCAGCTCCAGCAGCAGCACGCCCCCGGCCTCGGCCCGCACGTCGCTGACCTGGAGCACCAGGCCGTCCTTCTGATTCGACATCGCGCGCCTCAGGCCGTGGCCCGCTGGGACACCGGCATGGCCATCGGCTGGGCCGCGGACTTCGCCGCCTGCTGCTCGGCCTTCACGCGCTCATCGAATACCCAGCGAAAGTGCGACAGCGCCGCGTCGGCGCCGATCGCCAGCATCTTGAATTCGGGGTCGGCGTCGAGCAGCTTCTGCTGCCCTTCGATGAAGGCCTTGTCCTCCATGAAGCCTTCCTCGATGCTGTTGCGAAGCGAGCGTGCGATGTTGGGGTCGTCGAGGTCGAAGTCGTGCAGGTAGTTCCAGAAGAAGTGGGTGCTGCGGCGCGTCTCCGGGGTCATGAACTGGCAGTTGCAGTAGCTGCGCGCGCCTTCCTTGTTGCCGTCCTTGAGGCCGCTGCCGGCCGGGGCGAAGGTGGTGTAGAGGAAGAACATGCCGGGGATCTGCATGTGGCCGATGTTCTTGCGGTCCACCTTGTCCGTCTTGTTCGGGATGACCTTGCGGTGGTAGGGCGGCGGGTCCGAATCCAGGTGCCAGCGCTCCACGCGAAAGCCGTCCTCCAGCCGCTCGATGGCCACCGGCTTGGTCTTGTAGGCATACTCTTCCGAGCCGCCCAGCGTATTGGTGTGCACGAAGGCCAGGTGCGCGAAGTCGCTGAGGTTGTCGACGATCAGCATCCAGTTGGCGTCGTAGTGCATGTAGTCGGGGATGCCGCGCCAGGCCGGGTCGCGCATGGCCGGGAAGTCCACGATCTTGGCCGGATCGGCCTGGTCCTCGTCGCCCATCCAGATCCACACGATGCCGTCGCGCTCGACCACCGGGTAGCTGCGCACGCCGAGCTTGGGCGGCACCCGTTCCTGGCCCGGGATCTCGATGCACTTGCCGGACGGGTCGAACTTCATGCCGTGGTACATGCAGCGCAGGCAGTCGCCCTCGATGCGCCCCAGGTCCAGCGGCGCGGCCCGGTGGCAGCAGCGATTGTCCAGCGCCACGACACGACCGCTGTCGCCGCGGTACAGCACGACCGGCACCTCCAGCAGCGTTCGCGCCAGCTTCCTGCCGTCGATGAGGTCGTGCGACCACGCCGCGACGTACCAGCAGTTCATGAGAAAGATCCCGTCCTTGTGTGCCATTGCTTCTCCTGATGTGGGGTTGATCCAAGCGTTTGGATGGCGCCGAGATTAGGGTTCGCCAGCCCTGGCATCTACGGGGTCTCGGTGGACACACTGTCCCCTGCGCTGGACAATCGATGCATGACCAGCAACTGGGACGACTACGACCTCTTCTGCCACGTGGTCGAGCACGGCAACTTCTCCGCCGCGGCGCGCGCGCTGGACCGTCCCAAGTCGAGCCTGAGCGCGGCGGTGATCCGCCTCGAAACCTCGCTGCAGGCGCGCCTGCTGGAGCGCACCACGCGCCGGCTGCGCATGACGGAAGCCGGCGAGGCGCTCTTCCATGGCATGGGACCCCTGTTCGCCGCGCTGCGCGAGGCCCACCTGGCGGTTCTCGAGCAACGGCAGGGCGTGAGTGGCACGCTGCGCATCGCCGCGCCCTACGAGTTCGGCGCCGAGCACCTGGCCCCGGTGGTGTGCGCGATGATGGAGCGCTACCGGCAGTTGCGCATCGAACTCGACGTGCACCACGCCTCGCTCAACCCGCTGGAGCAAGGCCATGACCTGGCGTTCGCGATGCTGGAGTCGGCCCTGCCGGCCTCGACCATCGTGGTGCGCCGGGTGATGTCGCTGGAGCGCAAGCTCTACGCCGCGCCCGCGCTCATCAAGGCCCACCGCTCGCCCGCCACGCCGCGGCAGCTGGCCAAGATGCCCATGCTGGCGGGGCTGAGCGACACCGAGTGGCGCTTCCGGGGGCCCGATGGCGGCACCGAGAGCATCACCCTGCAGTCGCCTCGACTGGTCAGCGGGAACGCCGACGTGCGGCTGCAGGCGGCCATCGCCGGCCACGGCGTGCTGCGGGTGGCCGAGCCCTTCGCCACGCCCGCCATCGGCGCGGGCCTGCTGCAGCGCCTGCTGCCGGACTACAGCTGCGACCCGCTGCGCGTGTACGCCTTGTTGCCGGCCAAGCGCCTGATGCCGGAGAAGGTGCGGCTGTTCCTCGAGACGCTGGAGCAGCAGGTGCGGCAGGACGTGACTGGTCGGGGCAGCCTCATGGGCTGGACCAGCCGGCGGCTCATAGGCGCAGCGCCTGAGGCAGCCACAAGGTGATGGCGGGCACGGCGATCAACAGGCCCAGCCGCACCAGGTCCACCAGCACGAAAGGCGTGACGCCGCGCCAGATGGCGCCCGTGGGCACTTCCGGCAGCATGCTGCGCAGCACGAAGACGTTCATGCCCACGGGTGGCGTGATCAGGGAGATTTCGGCGACGCAGACGATCAGCACGCCGAACCAGACCGGGTCCAGGCCCATGTGCGTGATCAGCGGAAAGAAGATCGGCACCGTGAGCAGGATCATCGACAGGGTTTCCATCGCCGCGCCGAGCACCACGTAGATCAGGCAGATGCCCACCACCACCATGAGGGGCGACAGCCCCAGGCCGACGACCGCGTCGCGCAGGTCGGTGGGCATGGTGGTGTAGTTGATGAAGTTGGCGAACAGCGAGGCGCCGATCAGGATGGTGAAGAGCATGGCCGAGGTGCGGCCCGATTCGCCCAAGATCTCGATGAGCCGGCCCCAGGACAGGGTGCGCCGCAGCGCGGCGAACAGCAGGCCGCCCATGGCGCCCACGCCGGCGGCCTCGGTGGCGGTGAACAGCCCGCCGTACAGGCCCCCCATGACGACGCCGAACAGCAGCAGCACCGCCCACACCTTGCGCAGCGCCTGCCAGCGCTCGCGCCAGGGCGTGTGCTCGCCCGGCGGGCCCAGTTCGGGCGAACGGGCCGTGACCACCGCCGCGGCCACCATGTACAGCGCCATCGCCAGCAGGCCCGGCAGCAGGCCGGCGGCGAACAGGGCGCCGATGCTCTGCTCGGTCATGATGCCGTAGATGACCAGGATCACGGACGGCGGGATCAGGATGCCCAGCGTGCCGCCGGCGGCGATGGTGCCGGCCGCGAAGGAGTCGGCGTAGCGGTAGCGCCGCATCTCGGGCATGGCCACCCGGGCCATGGTGGCCACGGTGGCGAGCGAGGAGCCGCAGATCGCGCCGAAGCCCGCGCAGGACACCAGTGTCGACAGCGACAGCCCGCCGCGGCGGTGTCCGAAGAAGGCGAACGAGGCGCGAAAGAGCTCGCGCGACATCCCGGCCTGCGTCACGAGCTGGCCCATGAGGATGAACAGCGGCACCACCGACAGGGTGTACTTGGCGACGTCCAGCACCTCCGTGGTGGCCGAGGCACCGGCCGCCGGCCAGCCGCGCATGAAGCCCATGCCCGCCACGCCCACGATGCCCATGGCGAAGGCCAGTGGCACGCGCAGGAACATCAGCAGGAAGAGGCCTCCGAACCCGAGCATGGCTTCGTTCATGGGGTGGTCTCCGGTGGGGTGTCGTCGATGGAAGGGGCGGGCGCGAACGCCAGGCCCAGGTGCATCGCGGCCGTCAGCAGCAGCAGCGCCGCGATCGCATAGTGGAAGTTCGCCAGCCCGATGGACAGGATGGGCGTGGTGTCGCCGTACGAGGCGGTGCGGGCCGCCCGCGCGAACAGCAGCACGCCGATGCCGGCGAGGATCGCCGCGCAGCACAGATCGGCGAGCCGTGACTGCAGGTGCTTCAGGCGGGCGGGCAGCCAGGGGTCGAACAGGTCGAACAGCACGTGCTCGCCTTGGAGGGAGGCCAGCGGCAGCCCGGCGAACACCGTCACGAGCATCAGCAGTTCGACCAGTTCCACCACACCGGGCAGGCCGATGCCGAGCAGCTTGCGCGCGACCACGTCGGCGCATTGCAGCAGCATCATGGCGAAGATCGCGGCGGCCACCGCCCAGGTCAGCAGCTTCTGGATCCGCGCCGTGACCGCGATCCGTGGCGTGGGCGCGGCCGCCGGCGTGGCGGGGCTCGCGAGCATCAGCGCTGCTGCTTCGCGATTTCGGCGCGAAGCTCCTGCAGGACCTGGGCCGCGTTCGGCAGGCCCTTCTGCTTCGCCGCGTCCACCCATTGCTGCTCCAGCGGCGCGGTCTTCTGGCGGATCGCCTCGATCAGCGCCGGCGAGGAGGGCGAGGAGTCCACGCCGATGGCGTCCAGCGCGGCGCGGCCACGCTGGTCGGCGGCGTCCCATTCGCGGCCGATGCGACGGGCCAGCGGTTCGCCCGACAGCTTCTCGATGGCCGCGCGGTCGGCGGCGGAGAGCCGGCCCCAGGTGCCTTCGTTCATGAACATCGCGAAGCTGGTGTTGTAGAGGCCGCCCGGGATGTTCGTGCGGTACTTGATGAACTTCTCCAGGCGGTACACGGGCACGGATTCGGCCGGGAAGAAGACGCCGTCGACCACGCCGGCCGACATCAGCTCGTAGGACTCCACCGAAGGCTTGAGGATGGCGCTGGCGCCCAGGGCCTGGGCGACGTCCTTGACCATGCCCCCACCCACACGGAACTTCAGGCCGCCGAGGTCCGCGAGGGTCTTGATCGGGCGCTTCGACAGGTAGATGTCGGCCGGCCCGTGCGTGAAGACCGAGAGCACCTTCAGGCCCTTGTGCTCCTTCGCGAAGGCGTCGTGGCGCTCGAAGATGCGCTGGTAGGCGACGGAGTTGATCTCGGCCGAGTGGCCCAGGAAGGGCAGTTCGGCCACCGAGGTCAGCACGAAGCGGCCCGGCGTGTAGCCGTGGATGCCGAAGGACAGGTCGGCGAGCCCGTCGCGCACGGCGTCGAAGGTGGCGGCCGGGCCCGCCACCGGCTTGGGCAGGATGTTGCAGCTCACGCGCTTGTCCGTGGCCTGGGCCACGTCGTCGCACCACTGGCTGACGGCCTTCATCACGGGATGGGTCTGCGGCACGAACATCGAGGTCGTGAGCACCGTCTGCGCCGATGAGAGCAAGGGCACCAGGGCCAGTGCGAGCAGCAGCGTGCGAGGGGTCGCCAATTTCATGGTGTTGTCTCCTGGAGAATGCGGCACGGCTGTGCCTCGTGGGGAAAGGGTTGTCAGGCCAGCGCGGCGCTCGCGCGCGCGGTCGTGGCCTCTGCTCCCGTGGCCATCACGCCGATGGAGCAGCCGCAGGCGAAGATGGGGATGGGCTCGTAGCACCAGACCTCGCCGGTGTGGCCCGCGCAGGCGCCGGCCACCGCGATGAAGGTGCGAATTTCGTAGCCGCCCTGGCCGCCGTCGCGCTGGGTCTCTTCGTCGGTGTAGGCGCACAGGGCCTCGCGGTCGTTGCGCGTCCAGCGCGCCAGGAACTCGCGGTCCCAGGCCTCGTTGATGCGCCCGGAGTCCGGCGTGCAGGGCCAGTGCGAGATGCCGCCGGTGCCGATCAGGGCGACGCGCGCCGGCATGGCGTCGGCGGCGCGCCGGATGGCCTCGCCGAGCGCGTAGGCGCGCTGCAGCGGCGCCAGCGGAGGGCCCTGGCAGTTGATGTTGACCGGAATGATGGGCAGGTCGTTCTGCGGCACCAGGTGGTGCAGCGGCACCATGATCCCGTGGTCCAGCTTCCACTCCTCGCAGAAGCTCAGGTCCACCGTGGCCGACATGCCTTCGATCAGCTGCAGCGAGAGCGCGCTGTTGCCGGGCACGCGGCGGCGTGCAATGCCCAGCCACTCGGGGTCCTCGATGGGGCCTTCGTAGTGGTCGGCCATGCCGACCGCGAACGCCGGCATGTTGTTCATGAAGAAGTTGGCGAAGTGCTCGGCGGCGATCACCACCAGCACATCGGGCCGGCTCGCGCGCAGCGCCTCGCGCTGGGCCTGATAGGCCGCTTCCAGCCGCGCGAGTTGCCGGGGGTCGGCGCGATCGCGCCGCGCGGTGATGCCGGGGCCATGGCTGCAAACGCCCGCGAAGACGAGGCTCATGCCAGGTCCGCCAGGGGCGCATCGGCGCCCGCCATCTCGGCCGGCAGCTCGTAGGCGCGCACGCCGCGTTCGCGGGCCACCACGCGACGCACGGCACCGCGTTGCCAGACCCGCTGTGCCAGGGCGCGGTAGCGGGGCCGGGGCGGCATCTCGCCGCTCAGCCGCTCGTCGAAGCTCCAGAGGTAGAACACGAAGAGGTAGGCGTCGACCGCGCTGAAGGCCTCGCCCAGCGCATAGGGCGTGTCGCCCAGGCGCCGCTCCACGGTCTGCAGCGCGCGCGCCAGGCGCTCGTGGCCCTGGGCGCGCACGGCCTCGACCACCTCGGGGCGGTCGCCGCCGTAGCTTTGCGGACGGAAGACCGAGCGGTAAGCGGCGTGCAGACTGCTGGAGATGAAGTTCATCCACTCGTGGGCCCGCGCCCGCGCCAGCGTGCCGGGCCGCGGCAGCAATCCGCGCTCGGGGACCAGGTCGGCGAGGTAGCTCAGCAGGGCCTGCGACTCGGTCAGGATCTGCCCGTCGATGGCCAGGGCGGGCACCGTGCCGCTGGGGTTGAGCTGCAGGTACTCGGGGCGGAGGTGTTCGCCAGCGCGGATGTTGACGGCGCGGGCGGCGTAGGGGAGCCCGGACTCCTCCAGCACGATGTGGGGCGCCAGGGAACAGGCCTTGGGGCTGTAGTAGAGGATGAGCTCGGGGGGAAAGGGTGGGGCGTTCATGGGGTGGTGGCGTCGGCTGCGGGCGCAGTTTTATGGAGGGGGCCGGCCGCGATAAGGGGGGCGGACGTGGACAAACTGTCCACCCACTTGGACAATGGCCACGCTTCGCGGTGCACCCGCGCCCGGTCGCGCGCGGTGGGGTGGCGCTGGCCTCGCCCCCGGGCCAGCGCCTTCGGCCTCTGCGGCCTCTGCGGCCTCTGCGGCCTCTGCGGCCTCTGCGGCCTCTGCGGCCTCTGCGGCCTCTGCGGCCTCTGCGGCCTCTGCGGCCTCTGCGGCCTCAGCCGCCCCGGACCGTGGTCTCCATCAGATGGCGTGTGACGCGCGGCGGCTCGAGGCCGATGTGGAAGGCCAGCCGGCGGTCGCGCAGGTCGACGTCGGCGGCGGTGGAGCGGTCGAAGCGGCGCAGGTGGTCCGTCCACGACTCGTCCACGATGACCTCGACGAAACGCCCGGGCTTGTTGATGTCGTGCAGCAGCTCCCAGGACAGCGCGCCCTGGCGCAGGCGGCTGCGCCGGCTTTCGTTGAACATCAGGTCGCGGAATTCCTTGGCGCGCGCCGGGTCGATCAGGTACTCGATGGTCAGCATGATGTGACCGCGCTGGGGCGGCGACTCGACGCTGGTTGCCGTGGTGAGCACGCGCTGGGGCGTGAGGTCGCCCTCCGGGCCGCGGTCGGGCATCCAGCGGTTGGCCAGGGCCATGGCCACCCAGCCGCTCGCGGCCGCGATGCCCAGGGCCACCGACAGGCTGGTCCAGGTGGCGATCTGGCCCCACAGGGCGGCGCCGCTGGCGCTCGCGCCCATGATGGACATCTGGTAGATCGACATGCCACGCGCGCGCACCCAGTCGGGCAGACCCATCTGGATGGACACGCTCAGGGTGTTGGCGGTGGTGATCCAGGCCGCGCCGCCGAAGAACATGGCGGGCACGGCCACCCAGACGCGGTCGGTCAGGGCCATCACCGCCATGGCCGCGGCCTGCAGCAGCGCGCCGCGCAGCACCAGCGCATCGCGCGGGTAGCGGCGGCGCAGGCGCGGCAGGAAGAAGGTCGACACGATGGCCCCTGCGCCCATGGAAGCCAGCAGCAGCGTGAAGGTGCCCGCGCCGCCGCCCTGCATGCCGCGCGCCAGCAGCGCCAGCAGGGCCAGCAGCGCCGTGGAGTGGAAGAAGAAGATGCAGATGCGCAGCAGCACGCCCTTGAGAAGGTAGGACTGCGAGACGTACTGCCAGCCCACGCGCATGGCCGTGCCCAGCCGCTCGCGCCCGAGCGGGTGGGGCTTGTGCTCGCGGTGCCAGCGCGCGATGCCGGCCGCCGCCACCAGCGAGAGCACCGCGTTGAGCAGAAAGACCCAGGCGCTGCCCGCGCCCGCGATCAGCGCGCCGGCCACCAGCGGGCCGATGATGCGCGAGGCGTTCATGGCCACGCCATTGAGGGCCAGCGCCGCCGGCAGCTGCGGGCGCGGCACCAACTCCGGCACGATGGCCGAGAACACCGGCCAGCGCATCGCGAAGCCGATGCCGTTGGCGAAGGTCAGCGCCAGCAGCAGCAGCGGTGACATCACCCCGAAGAAGACGAAGCCGCTGAGCACCATGGCCACCACCGCCACCCAGAGCTGCGTGACCAGGTAGTAGCGTTTGCGGTCCAGGTTGTCGGCCAGCGCCCCGCTGGGCAGGCCGAGCAGGAACACCGGCAGGGTCGAGGCCGTCTGCACCAGCGCCACCCAGATGGGGGTGGTGGTCAGCGAGGTCATCATCCACGCCGCCGCCACGTCGTTCATCCACATGCACAGGTTGGCCACGAGCCAGGTGCTCCACAGCAGGCGGAACACGGGCAGGCGCAGGGGGGCGATAGGGGAGAGGCTGTCGTCGGTGGCGGGCATGCGTGGACACGAAGGCATGCGAAGACTGCGGAGCCTACCGCAGTTCAACCCCGCACTCACGTGCGACATTGCGCGGCCCGTTTGACGCCCCGCCGCCCCTTGCCTAGACTCGCCGCATGCCTTCTCGCCGGATCCACGCCCATTCGCATCGCGCCACCGCGCGTGCGCTGCCGTGCGCGCGTCACGTCCAGGGCCCTTCCGCGGCTCTGCGCGGCCACCGACTGCTGGCCGCACATTCCTCCGCCCGGCGATAACCCTTCCCCCTCGAACGCACACCTTCCATCGCCGGGCCCAGCAGCCAGTGCGATCCCTGCCGCGCGCCTGTTCCCTTTTTCTGGCGTCGGCGACCCGAAGGAGCCGTTCATGTCTTCCATCGTCCGCAGTGAGTGTGTTCTCACCGAGCTGGACCACGCGCGCCTGAGCAAGCTGCAGGACGCCGCGCGTGGCGGTGCCCTGGCCGATCTCCTGGCCGAGGCCGACCTCGTGCCCTCGCAGCGCGTGCCCGCCGACGTGGTCACCATGTATTCGCAGGTGCTCGTGCGCGACCACGCGTCGGGCGAGGTGCGCAAGCTGACGCTGTGCTACCCGAGCGACGCCGAGCCCGACGCGGGCTTTATCTCCGTGCTGTCTCCCATGGGCGCCGCGCTCATCGGGCGGCGCGTGGGCGAGCGCGTGCGCAGCGCGCTGCCCGCCGGGCTGGAGCGTGAGATGACCCTCGAGGCCATCCTGTTCCAGCCCGAAGCCAGCGGCGACTACAGCACCTAGGCGCGCCCGCCGCGCCTTCCCCCTTGTTGGCCGACGGTGGCATGTCCACCGGGTTGGGCCCTGCCTGGGAGTTACCTGCCATGAAATTCTCTTCCCTCATTGCCTGGGACGACGCGGCCCTGCGCGAGTCGCTGCCCGCCAGCGCCGGCGCGACGGACGACCGCGCGCAACGGGGCGCGCGCGCGAACGACACGGTCGCGCCGCCCTGGCTGCTGGTGCTGACCACCCTGTCGGCGGTCACCGGCGACCACCTGGCGAAGGTGGCGCGCGCGGCGGCGGAACTGGGCGTGGGGCTGCGGCTCGCGTACTACGCGGGCGAGCAGCCCATCGGTCTGGTCGATCCCCTGGCGCGGCTGGCGCAGCGCGCGCGCTTCGTGCGCCGCCAGCACGGCATCGGCGTCGAGGTGGTGGCCCACGAGGTGCGCAGTCGCTACCAGCTGCTGCGGCTGTCGCGCGCGGCCGGCCTGACCTGTCTGCTGGACGCCAACGAACGGCCGCGGCGCTCGCGCCTCGGGCCCGACCTGCTGTCGCTGCTGCTGCGCGAGGGCCAGGGGCCGCTGTGGGTGGTGAACGCGTCGGACACCGCCTCGGCGGCGCCGCTGTGCTGCTTCGCGCGCACGGCGCCGCTGTCGCGCGAGCGCGATCTGATGCGCTGGTCGCGCGTGTTCGCCCAAGGGCGCGCGGTGCAGCTGGTGCACGTGCTGCAGACCGCGGTGTCACCGCCCGACTCGGGCGACGCCGCCGAACTGACGGTGTTCGACCACGTCTTCCGGCAGCTGCGCCTGCAGGCCTTCCAGGCGCTGGACACCTTGTCGCGGCCGCTGCGCGAGGCCGGCTGCGAGACCACTTTCACCGTGCTCGCGGGCGATGTCGAGCAGCAGCTGCGCCAGCACCTGCGCGCCACGAGGCCCGCGATGGTGCTCATCGGCCACCGCTGGCGGCCGTGGTCGGTGGGCGCGGCGCGCTCGCGCGTGCAGGGCATCGCAGAGCAGGGCGCCGACGCCCTGGTGGTGCCGCTGCCGCGTGGCGCCTGGTGGTCGTGGATCGCGCGCGCGATCGGCTGGCGGGGGTGATGGCCATGGAACTCTCCAAAGCCTTCGTGAAGGCCAAGAACCCGTGCGCCGACGGCTTCCGCTGGTTCCTGCGCCACCGCCCGCAGGGCGAGGACTACCAGCCGCTGCTGGACGCGCTGGTGGCCGACGGCCGAGTCGACGACGCCTGCTGGCTGCTGGCGCAGTTCGGCCCCACCAGCGCGGTGCTGCAGCTCGACGAGCTGTCCTGCGAGTCCATCGTCTTCGCGGGCGCCATCGAGGTGCGCGGCGGCATCGACGCCGGCGCGCGTGTGCGCGCCGGCCGGGGCATCCGCGCGGGCGGCGACATCCAGGTCGGGCGCGAGCTGGTGGCGGGCGAAACCATCGCGGCCGGCGGCGTGGTCGAGGCCACCACCCTGGAGGCCGGCGGAGACCTGCTGGCCGGGGCCGCGGTCGTCGAAGGTGCCCTGCGCGTGGGTGGCCAGTTGAGGATCGCGCGCGACCTGGTGTGCCGCCGCGACCTCGACGTGGGCGCGCAGGCCAGCGTGGGCGGCGTGCTGGTGGCGCAGGGTGAGGTGCGCGTGGCCCGCAGCCTGCGCGTGCGCGGCACGCTGCGCACGGGCGGCGGCGTGCGCGCGGGCGATGGCGTGCTGGTCGATGGCGCGATCGATTGCGGCTCGCACCTCGACGCGGGCTGGGGCATCAAGGCCGGCGGACCCATCACCGCGCGCGGCGCGATCCGCGCCGGCGAAAGCCTCTGCGCCGACGGCGAGATCGCGGCCGGCGCGGGCTACGGCGTGTACGCCGGCCTGTGCGTGCAGCGCGAGGACTGGGCCGGCAGCGCGCGCGTGATCGCCACCGAGCGGCCGGCCGAGCTGTTGAGCGGTTGCTGGGTCGGCCCGGCCGTGCTGGCGTGAGCGCGGCGGCACGGGCGGGGAGCGCCTGAGCGCGCCCGGCCGGCGCCAAGCGGGCCGCCTCAGCCGAGCGCGCCCGGCGCCTTCAGGGCGATGAAGGCCAGCGTGCCGAGGAAGACCAGCACCAGCACGAAGGCCACGGCGATCAGCACCAGCGGGTGATCGCTCGGCGCCTCCAGCCGGCTGCGCCGCGCCACGCCGATGAGGCCCCACAGCACGGTCCTGATTTCGCGGGTGATGCGCATGGCGGGGCGCTCCTTCACCGGACCTTCTGCACGTCCAGCGGCAGCACGCGCGAGGCGGTGTTGCCCCAGGCGCCGCGCACGTAGCTGGCCAGCGCCGCGATCTCGGCGTTCGACAGCTCCTGCCCGAAGGGCGGCATGCCATAGGGCCGGGGATTGCCGGGCGTGCTGGGCGGGAAGCCGCCGCTGACGATCACGCGCACCAGGTTCGCGCTGGAGGCCATGGTCACCGTGCGGTGCCCGGCCAGCGAGGGGAACTCGGGCGCGGCGCTGGTGCCGTTCTCTCCGTGGCATTGCGCGCACTTGGCCTCGTACAGGCGCTGGCCGAGCACCAGCACCTGGGGTTCGGCCCGCTCCGTGTCGGGCGCGGCCGGCGCCACCACGGGCAGCGACTTCAGGTAGGTGGCCATGGCGTTGAGGTCCGCCTCGTCCAGGTGGCGGGTGCTGCCGGCCACCACGTCGGCCATGGGGCCCAGGGTGGCACCGCGCGCGCTGTGGCCGTCGCGCAGCAGGCGAACCACCTCGGCCAGCGGCCAGTCCTGCACGCCGGCTTCCCGGGGCGAGGCCAGCGAGGGCGCGTACCAGCCCTGCATGGGGATTTGTCCGCCGCTGAAGTCGGGCTCGCTCGCGGTGGCGCCCAGCGCGTTGCGCGGCGCGTGGCAGGCCATGCAATGGCCCAGGCCCAGGGTCAGGTAGGCGCCGCGGTTCCACTCGGCCGACCGCGTGTTGTCCGGGCGGAACGGCTCGGGCGAGAAGAACAGCGTGCGCCAGGCCACCAGCGCGGTCTGCGTGCCGTAGGGGAAGCGCAGGTCGTGCACGCGGTTGGGCGCGCGCACCGGCGGCAGGCTCATCAGGTAGGCGTGCAGGGCATCGCTGTCCTCGCGCGTCACGCGGGCGTAGTCGGGGTAGGGGAAGGCGGGGTAGAGCAGGCGGCCGTTGCGCGACTGGCCGTGGTGCAAGGCGCGCCAGAGGTCGTCGGCGCTCCAGCGGCCGATGCCGGTGTCGGCGTCGGGCGTGAGGTTGGAGGCGTACACCGTGCCGAAGGGCGTGGCGATGCCCAGGCCGCCCGCGTAGGCCGCGCCGCCGCGCTCGGTGTGGCAGGCCGCGCAGTTGCCGGCCCTGGCCAGATAGGCGCCGCGTTCCACGAGTTCGGCGGTGACCGGCACGGCCGCGCCGGGCTCGATGGGCAGCAGCGCGGTGGCCTGGCGCACCCACAGCGCGCCCGCGCCCACGAGGCCGAGCAGCAGCACGGCGGCGAAGGTCCAGCGGCGGGCGCTCATTTCAGCACCTCCGCGCTGCCGCAGCGCATGGGCCAGGGGTCGGGCGCGGCGCTGGCCGGCGCGGGCCCGCCCGTGACGGGCTGCGAGGACAGCCACACCGCCATCGCGCTCACGTCCTCGGGGCTCAGGCGGCGCGCGATCTCGCCCATGCAATCGGGCGCGCTGGCCTGGCGCTGGCCATTGCGCCAGGCACCGAACTGGCCCAGCAGGTAGTCGCGCGGCAGGCCCAGCAGGCCGGGCATGGCGGGCTGGATGCCGGTCATCGCGGCGCCGTGGCAGGACGCGCAGGCGGGGATGCCCAGGGCCGGGTCGCCCAGGCGCACCAGCTGCTCGCCGCGCGCCAGCACGGGCGGCGGCGCGCCGGTGGTCTGCGGCGCGGGGTAAGGCAGGTCCAGGCCGGCGAAGTAGTCGGCGATCTCGCGCAGGTAGGCGTCGGACATGTGGTCGACCAGGTAGGTCATGGTCGGGTTGATGCGCCGGCCCGCGCGGAAATGCTGCAGCTGGTTGTAGAGGTAGCCCGCGGGCTTGCCCGCGATGCGCGGGAAGTAGCCCTGGTTGGTGGCGCGCCCGTCCTGACCATGGCAGGCCACGCAGGCCAGCATGCGCCGCGCCATCGGGTCGGTGGGCAGGGGCGCGGCGGCCTGGGCGCTCAGCCCGGGCAGGGCCAGGGTGGCGGCCAGCAGCAGGCCTTTCCAGAAAGGGGTGCGCGGGCCCCGGGGCGCGTGGAGGGTCTTGTCGGCGGTCACGGCCCCGACTGTGCGCCCGGCGCGGCGCCGGCGGTAGGCTCAGATTGCGTTCAAATCGACCGGATCAGCCGCATCAGATCGGCCGCCCACCGAGAGAGCCCCGCCCCGTGACCACCAAATACGAAGCGCTCGCCAAGGACATCGAAGCGCTCATCGCCAGCGGCACGCTGGCCATCGGCGACCGCCTGCCCTCGGTGCGCGACACCGTGGCCGCGCGCGGCCTGAGCCCGGCCACGGTGTTCGAGGCCTACTACCTGCTGGAGGCGCGCGGCCTGGTCGAGGCCCGCCCGCGCGCGGGCTACTTTGTGAAGGCCGTGCCCGCGCCGCGCGAGGAGCCGCGCAGCGCCACGCCGCACCAGGGCTCGCGGCCGGTGGCCATCCACGACGTGGCGCAGGCCGTGCTGGGCCCCGTGCGCAACCGCCAGGTGGCGCCACTGGGCTCGGCCTTTCCCGCGCCCGAGCTGTTCCCGCTCGATCGCCTGGCGCGCGGCATGGGCGCGGCCATGCGCCGGCTCGACCCGCGCCAGCTGCTGGAAGACCTCACGCCCGGCAACGCCGAGCTGCGCCGCCAGATCGCGCTGCGCGGCGTGGCGCAGGGCGTGAGCACCGGCGTGGACGAGGTGGTGGTCACCAGCGGCGCGATGGAGGCGCTCACGCTCGCCCTGCAGGCGGTGACGCAGCCGGGCGACGTGGTGGCCATCGAATCGCCCGCCTTTTATGGCTGCCTGCTGACGCTGGAGCGGCTGCAGCTGAAGGCGGTGGAGGTGGCCACGCACCCGCGCACGGGCGTGCAGCTGGGCTCGCTGGCCGAGGTGCTGCGGCGCCACCCCGTGAAGGCCTGCTGGTTCATGCCCAATTTCCAGAACCCGCTGGGCGCGCTCATGCCCGAGGACGCCAAGCGCGAGATGGTGGCGCTGCTCGCCCGCCACGGCGTGCCGCTGATCGAGGACGACGTCTACGCCGAGCTGTACTTCGGCGCGCAGCGCCCGCTGCCGGCCAAGGCCTGGGACCGCGAGGGCGGCGTGATGCACTGCAGCTCGTTTTCCAAATCGCTGGCGCCGGGCTACCGCGTGGGCTGGGTGTCGGCGGGGCGTTTCGCGCCGCAGGTGAACCGGCTGAAGTTCATGAGCACGCTGGGGGTGTCGGTGCCCTCGCAGCTGGCGGTGCTGCACTTTCTGCAGCACGGCGCGTTCGACAAGCACCTGCGCCAGCTGCGCGCCGCGCTGGCCGCGCGCCAGCAGCGCGCGCTGCTCGCCATCGAGAAGCATTTTCCCGATGGCACGCGCGTGACGCGGCCCGAGGGCGGCTACTTCCTGTGGGTGGAGCTGCCGGACGCGGTGGACGCGATGGCGCTGCAGCAGGCGGCGCTGGCGCGGCACATCAGCGTGGCGCCGGGTTCCCTGTTCTCGGCGGACAAGCGCTTTCGCCACCACCTGCGCCTGAACGTGGGGCATCCCCGGCTGGAGCAGCTCGACGCGGCGCTCAAAACCCTGGGGCGCCTGGTGGGCTGACGCCGTCCCGGTCCCGCGCCGCCGCGGCGGCGGGCTCAGCGCGCGTCGGTCAGCACCGCCCGCAGCGGCTCCGGAATGGCGCGCGGCGGCAGCCGGTGCAGCTGCGCCACCGCCGCCAGGAAGCCCTCGCGGTCCGCGCGCACCGGCCCCAGGTAGCGCAGCACGCCGGCCGGCCGGCAGATCGCCACGCTGGGAAACGCGGTGATGCCCAGCTCGTCCGCGTCCAGGCCCTCGTCCTCGATGTCCACCCAGAGCAGCGCCTCGGCGGGCAGGCCGGCGGCCACCTCGCGGAAGGCGCGGCACTGGGTGCACCACTCGGCGCAGAGGACCACGATCGAGACCTCGGGCGGCAGGGGAAGGGCACTGGGGTTCATGGCGGAGGTGGAGTCGCCGATGGGCCGGTCGTTCCCCGGCCCGCCTCAATTTGGCCTGAGTTGGGTCAAAGTTCGGACTTTTCGGGCCGAATTCGGCCCACTAGCATCCCAGGCAATGCCAGGCCGCCGCGCCGGCAGAGGAGACAAAACGTGAGCTGGAAAGGCCTCAAGAACGGCGAGAAGACACTGCTCGACCACGTGTTCTGGTCGAGTGGCATCTCGCGCGACGCGCTCGCGGCGGTGTCCTCGTATTCCAAGAGCCGCGCCAACGCCGCCGTGGCCGAGCTGCTCGAACAGGGCCTGCTGGAGCCGACCGGCGAACTCGCCAGCACCGGCGGGCGTCGCGCCGAAACCCTGCGCCTGAGCCGGGGCCTGGGCGTGCTCATCGGCGTGGCCGTGGGCGCCACCGGCCTGGAGGTCGGCGTGCTCAGCCCCGACCTCACCGTGCTCGCCCACCACAGCGAACCCGCGGACGTGCGCGACGGCCCCGCGCCCGTGCTCTCGCGCATCCGCGCGCTCATGCGCGAGCTGCTCGCGCGCTGCGGCGTGCCGCCGCGCCAGGTGATCGCCATCGGCATCGGCCTGCCCGGCCCGGTGGACTTCGACACCGGCCAGCTCGTGAACCCGCCGCTGATGCCGCAGTGGGACGCCTACTCCATCCGCGACGACCTGGCGGCCGACTTCAGCGCGCCCGTGTTCGTGGACAACGACGTCAACGTGATGGCGCTGGGCGAGCTCTGGCGCATGCAGCGCGGCCTGCAGAACTTCCTGGTGGTGAAGGTGGGCACGGGCATCGGCTGCGGCGTGGTCTGCCACGGGCAGGTCTACCGCGGCGCCAACGGTTCGGCCGGCGACGTGGGCCACATCTGCGTGGTGCCGGACGGTCCGCGCTGCCACTGCGGCAACCTCGGCTGCGTGGAGACGCTGGCCGCCGGCCCCGCCATCGCGCGCATGGCCACCGAGGCGGCCGAGGCCGGCCAGAGCCCGCGGCTGGCGCGCCTCATTGCCGAGCGCGGCCCGCTGCGCCTGCAGGACGTGGCCGAGGCCAGCCGCGCGGGCGACATGGCGGCCAACCAGGTGGTGCAGCGCGCCGGCGCGCTGGTGGGGCAAATGCTGGCCTCGGTGGTGAACTTCTTCAATCCCTCGCACGTCTTCATCGGCGGCGGCATCACGCGCGTGGGCCCGCTGTTCCTGGCCGCCGTGCGCCAGAGCGTGTACCACCGCTCGCTCGCGCTCTCCACGCGGCACCTGGAGATCCAGTACACGCCGCTGGGCGAGCGCGCCGGGCTCATCGGCGCGGGCGTGCTGGCCATGCAGGAAAGCCTGCGGCGGATGGAGGCGGCGTAAGTGAAACACCCCGCGCGCCGCTTCGCGGCTCCCCCCTCTCTCGCCTGCGGCGGGAGGGGGCGCACCCTGAGGCCTGGCGGAGCCAGTTCCTCGGGTGCATTGGGGGCGAGGCTTGCGCTCGCCGGCGGGGGGCGCTGACATGAATGGCGTGCGGGTGGCGCTGCGGGGCATCGTCAAGCGCTTCGGCGCGGTGCAGGTGCTGCACGGCGTGGACCTGGCCTTCGAGCCCGGCCGCATCGTCGGCCTGCTGGGCGAGAACGGCGCCGGCAAGTCCACGCTGATGAAAATCCTGGCCGGCTATGAATCGCCCAGCGCGGGCGAGCTGCGGGTCAACGGCCGCCCGGTGCGCTTCGATGGGCCGCGCGCCGCCGAGGCCGAAGGCATCGTGCTGATCCACCAGGAATTCAACCTGGCCGAGGACCTCACGGTGGCGCAGAACATTTTCCTGGGCCACGAGAAGCGGCGCGGCGGGTGGCTGGACGACGCCGCCATGCGCGCCGTGGCGCGCCGCGTGCTGGACGACGTGGGCCTGCGCCAGCTGGACCCCGACGCGCGCGTGCGCGAACTCATCGTGGCGGAGCGCCAGCTGGTGGAGATCGCCAAGGCCCTGTCGCGCCGCGCGCGCGTGCTCATCATGGACGAGCCCACGGCCACGCTCACGCCCGGCGAGACCGGCCGCCTGTTCGAACTCGTCGCGCGTCTCAAGGACGGGGGTGTCGCGGTTGTCTTCATCTCGCACAAGCTCGACGAGGTGGAACGCCTCACGGACGAGGTGGTGGTGATGCGCGACGGCCGCGTCGTGGCGCGCGAGCCCACGGCCGCGCTCACGCGCGCGCAGATGGCGAAGCTGATGGTGGGTCGCGAGTTGGCCGACCTCTACCCGCCGCGCGCCGAGGTGCCGGCCGGCGCGCCGGTGCTGCTCTCGGTGCAGGGGCTCAGCGTGCCCGGCTGGGCGCAGGACGTCAGCTTCGAGGTGCGCGCGGGCGAGATCCTGGGCTTCGCCGGCCTGGTGGGCGCGGGGCGCACCGAGCTGTTCGAAGGCCTGCTGGGCCTGCGCGAGCGCACCGTGCGCGCGATCGACATCGCGGGCGTTCCCTGCCGGCCGCGCTCGCCGCGCGAAGCGGCCAACGCCGGCCTCACCTACCTGAGCGAGGACCGCAAGGGCCGCGGCCTGCACGTGCGCTTCGGCCTGCGCGAGAACCTCACGCTCATGGCCCTGGAGCGGCACGCGCGGCCCTGGCTCCAGCCCGCCAGCGAGGCCGCCGCGCTGGAGCAGGCGGTGCGCGAGTTCGGCATTCGCTGCGGCTCGCTGGACGTGAGCGCAGGATCGCTCTCGGGCGGCAACCAGCAGAAGCTGGCGCTGGCCAAGGTGCTGCACCCCGGGCCGCGCGTGGTGGTGCTGGACGAGCCCACGCGCGGCGTGGACATCGGCGCCAAGCGCGAGATCTACGCCCTCATCCGCCGCCTGGCCGACGAAGGCCGCGCGGTGGTGGTGGTCTCGTCCGAACTCATGGAACTCATCGGCCTGTGCCACCGCGTGGCGGTGATGCGCGCGGGCCGCCTGCAGGCCACGCTGTCGGCCGTGCAGCTGAACGAACAGGAGCTGATCGCCCATGCCACCGGAACGCACTGACGCCGGGGTCGCCCCGGCCCCGACCGGCCGCGGCCGGCGCCTGCCCAAGCTCGGCCCGCTGCTCGGCCTGGCGCTGCTGTGCGTCGCCGGCACCGTGCTCAATGGCGAGTTCGCCACCGTGGACAACGCCATGAACGTGCTCACGCGCACGGCCTTCATCGGCATCATCGCCGTGGGCATGTGCTTCGTCATCATCTCGGGCGGCATCGATCTGTCGGTGGGCTCCATGGCCGCGCTGATCGCTGGCGTGACCATCCTGCTCATGAACAAGCTGGTGCCGCTGGGCTGGCCGCCGGTGGCGCTGGTGCTGGTGGGCATGGCCACGGCCGTGCTGCTGGGCGCGCTGTTCGGCCTGGCGCACGGCCTGCTCATCACGCGCGGGCGCATCGAGCCCTTCATCGTCACCCTGGGCACGCTGGGCATCTTCCGCGCCTACCTGACCTACTTCGCCGACGGCGGCGCGCTCGCGCTGGACAACGACCTGGCCGACGCCTACGGGCCGGTCTACTACGGCAGCCTGCTGGGCGTGCCGATCCCCGTGTGGGTGTTCGCGCTGGTGGCCGTCGGCGGCGCGCTGCTGCTGCAGCGAACGGCCTACGGCCGCTACGTGCAGGCCATCGGCTCCAACGAGCAGGTGGCGCGCTACGCCGCGGTGGACGTGGACCGCACCAAGGTGCTCACCTACACCCTGCTCGGCGTGTGCGTGGGCATCGCCACGCTGCTGTACGTGCCGCGCCTGGGCTCGGCCTCGCCCACCACCGGCCTGCTGTGGGAGCTGGAGGCCATCGCGGCGGTGATCGTGGGCGGCACCGCGCTGCGCGGCGGCGCCGGCAGCATCGGCGGCACGGTCATCGGCGCCATCCTGCTCTCGGTCATCAGCAACATCCTCAACCTCACCAGCATCATCAGCGTGTACCTCAACGCGGCGGTGCAGGGCTTCGTGATCATCGCCGTCGCATTCATGCAGCGGCGGCGTCCCTAGGGCTTGCAACAAGGCCCTGTTTTCCTCTGTCAGCACCACCACCCCTCAAGGAGACACGCATGAAGTACCGTTCCCGTCTGCTCGCGCTGGCCGCCGTGGCCGCGCTGGGGCTGTCCAGCCCGCTGCTGGCGCAGGCCCAGAACAAGGTGAACCTGGGCGTGGCCATCCCGGCCGCCACCCACAGCTTCGCCGCCGGCCTGGTGTACTGGGCCAACGAAGCGAAGAAGGAACTGGAGAAGGACCCCAACATCAAGGTCACCATCAAGACCGCCAGCGGGGCGCCCGAGCAGGCCAACCAGCTGCAGGACCTGGTGACCGCGACCAAGATCGACTCGCTGGTGATCCTGCCCTTCGAATCGGCCGCGCTCACGCGCCCGGTGCAGCAGGTCAAGGCCAAAGGCGTGTACGTGACGGTGGTCGACCGTGGCCTGACCGACACCAGCGCGCAGGACGCCTACGTCTCGGGCGACAACACGGCCTTCGGCAAGGTGCCGGCCGAGTACCTGGCCAAGTTCCTCAACGGCAAGGGCAACATCGTCGCGCTGCGCGGCATCCCCACCACCATCGACAACGAGCGCATGGACGCCTTCACGGCGGTCATGAAGAACCACCCGGGCATCAAGATCCTGGACGCCAAGCACGGCAACTGGAACCGCGACGACGCCTTCAAGGTGATGCAGGACTTCCTCACGCGCTTCAAGGAAATCGACGCCGTGTGGGCGGCCGACGACGACATGGCCTTCGGCGTGCTGCGCGCCATCGAGCAGGCCAAGCGCAAGGACATCAAGATCGTGTTCGGCGGCGCGGGCGCCAAGTCCATGGTCAAGACGCTCATGGACGGCAGCAACCCGCTGATCCAGGCCAACGTGTCCTACTCGCCCAAGTTCCTCTACGAGGCGATCAAGATGACCGCGCTGGCGCGCCGCAAGGGCGAGAAGCTGCCGGCCTCGACCATCGTGCCCTCGGTGCTCATCACCAAGCAGAACGCCAAGGACTTCTACTTCCCGGATTCCCCTTTCTAAGCCGGCGTTCGCCAGGAGGACCCGCATGAAAACCATTCAAGGACCCGGGATCTTCCTGGCCCAGTTCATCGGCGCGGCCGCGCCCTTCAACACGCTGGAGGGCCTGGCGGGCTGGGCCGCCTCGCTCGGCTACCAGGGGGTGCAGATCCCCACCAGCGACGCCGCCCTCTTCGACCTGAAGCGCGCCGCCGAGAGCGATGCGTATTGCGACGAGGTGAAGGGCCTGCTGGCCGCGCACGGCCTGCGGGTGACGGAACTCTCCACCCACCTGCAGGGCCAGTTGCTCTGCGTGCACCCGGCCTATGACCTGCAGTTCGACGCCTTCGCGGCGCCCGAGGTGCGCGGCAACCCGGCCGCGCGCACGGCCTGGGCGCGCGAGCAGCTGCTGCTCGCCGCGAAGGCCTCGCAGCGGCTCGGCCTGAAGGCCCACGCCACCTTCTCGGGCGCGCTCGCCTGGCCCTACCTCTACCCCTGGCCGCAGCGCCCGCCCGGCCTGGTGGAGGCCGCCTTCGCCGAACTGGCGACGCGCTGGCGACCCGTGCTCGACGCCTTCGACGGCGCGGGCGTGGACGTCTGCTACGAGCTGCACCCCGGCGAGGACCTGCACGACGGCATCACCTTCGAGCGCTTCCTGGACGCCGTGGGCCAGCACCCGCGCGCCAACATCCTCTACGACCCCAGCCACTTCGTGCTGCAGCAGCTCGACTACCTGGCCTTCATCGACCACTACCACCAGCGCATCCGCGCCTTCCACGTGAAGGACGCCGAGTTCCGGCCCAACGGCCGGCAGGGCGTGTACGGCGGCTTTTCGAACTGGATCGACCGCGCCGGGCGCTTCCGCTCGCTTGGCGACGGGCAGGTGGACTTCAAGGCCATCTTCTCCAAGATGGCCCAATACGGCTACGCCGGCTGGGCCGTGCTGGAGTGGGAGTGCTGCCTCAAGCACCCCGAGGACGGCGCGCGCGAGGGCGCGGCCTTCATCCGCGAGCACATCATCCGCGTGGCCGACCGCGCCTTCGACGACTTCGCCGCCAGCGCGGGCGATCCGAAGACGCTCGCGGCCTTGCTGGGCCTGGCGCGATGAGCCACGACCGATCGACGCGCCGCATCCGCCTGGGCATGGTGGGCGGCGGCGAAGGCAGCTTCATCGGCGCCGCCCACCGCATCGCCGCAAGGCTGGACGACCAGTTCGAGCTGGTGGCCGGCGCGCTCTCGTCCACGCCCGCGCGCGCGCACGCCAGCGCCGCCGCGCTGCACCTGCCGCCGGAGCGCAGCTACGCCGACTACGCCGAGATGGCGCGCGCCGAGGCGCGGCGGCCCGACGGCATCGACGCCGTCGCCATCGTCACGCCCAACCACCTGCACGTGCCGGTGGCGCGCGCCTTCGTGGAGCAGGGCATCCACGTGATCTGCGACAAGCCGCTGGCCACCTCGCTGGCCGACGCCGAGGCGCTGGCGCAGCGGGTGCGCGAGCGCGGCGTGTTGTTCCTGCTGACGCACACCTACAGCGGTTACCCCATGGTGCGCCAGGCGCGCGAGCTGGTGGCCGAAGGCGCCATCGGCGAGGTCCGCATCGTGCAAGTGGAGTACGCGCAGGACTGGCTGGGCGAGCCGCTCGAGCGCCAGGGCAACAAGCAGGCCGCCTGGCGCAACGACCCGAAACAGGCCGGCCCGGCGGGCGCGCTGGGCGACATCGGCACGCACGCCTACCACCTCGCCGGCTACGTGAGCGGCCTGCGCCTGGGCGAGCTGGCGGCCGAGCTCAGCACCTTCGTGCCGGGCCGCCCGCTGGACGACCACGTGCAGGTGATGCTGCGCTACGAGGGCGGCGCGCGCGGCCTGTTGTGGGCCAGCCAGGTGGCCAGCGGCAGCCGCAACGGCCTGCGCCTGCGCGTGTACGGCAGCACCGGCTCGCTGCAGTTCGACCAGGAGAAGCCCGAGGAACTGTGGCTCACGCGCCCCGGTCAGCCGTCCCAGTGCCTGTACCGCGGCGTGCCCGCGCGCGCCGGCGTGGCGGCCCTGCCGCACCGCATCCCCGCCGGCCACCCCGAGGGTTACCTGGAGGCCTTCGCCCAGCTCTACCGCGACTTCGCGCGCGCCTGGCGCGGCGAGGCCGGGGTGGCGCTGCCGGGGCTGGCGGAAGGCCTGGAGGGCATGGCCTTCGTCGAGGCCGTGCTGCGCAGCCACCGCGAGGGCATGCGCTGGGTGCGCTTGTTCACGCCCTGAGCCGGAAAAACCGGGGTCGCGGTCGACAGACGGTCTTGGTTTGTTACCAAGCGTGTAGGATCGACCTTTCATTTACTGCATTTGCAGTAATTTTTGGGCGAGCAGGACCGAGGGGGGCGGCGGGATGCGCTTGGCCGCACTGGATGACGACGTGTCGCAGCTGGACCTGATCCAGCGGTCGGTGAAGGCGATTGGCTACGAGTGTCAGCTGTTCGAGCGCGGGCAGGCCCTGATGCGCGAGCTGCGCCGCGACAGTTTCGACCTGCTGATCGTCGACTGGCAGCTGCCCGACATCGCGGGCCCGGACGTGGTGCGCTGGGTGCGCGCGAACCACGAGCACCCGGTGCCCATCCTCTTTCTCACCAACCGCAGCGAGGAGCGCGACATTGTCGAAGGCCTGGGCTGCGGCGCCGACGACTACATGACCAAACCCATCCGTGTGCACGAGCTGATGGCGCGCGTGAAAGCGCTCATCCGGCGCAGCTACCCGCAGCAGGACAACGCGCTGCTGCGCTTCGGCGGCTACTGCATCGACCTGGCGGCGCGCACCATCGCCTTCGAGGGCCGGCCGATCGAACTCAAGCAGAAGGAGTTCGAGCTGGCCCGCTGCCTGTTCGCCAACCTGGGGCGCCTGCTGTCGCGGGCCTACCTGGCCGAGACGGTCTGGGGCCGCGCGGTCGAGGTGCCGTCGCGCAGTCTGGACACGCATGTGTCCGCCCTGCGCGCCAAGCTCGAGCTGCGCCCGGCGCGCGGCTACCGCCTGAGCGCGGTCTATGGCCAGGGCTACCGGCTGGAGGCCGTCGGCGACGGCGCGCCCGCGCTGCCGCTCGCGGGGGCGGCGGCGTGAGCCCCCGCCGCTTCGCCACCCTCAGCGCCTTCGCCTTGCTCACCGCCGGCGCTGGCGCGGCCCTGGCCGAGGGTCCGCTGACGCCCTATGAGGTGCGCGCCGGCGACACGCTGTACCGGCTCGCGCAGCGCTACCTGGAATCGCCCGAGGACTGGCGCGCGCTGGCGCGGCTGAACCGCGTGAGCGACCCCAAGCGCCTGCCGATCGGCGCCACGCTGCTGGTGCCCGCCGACCGCGTGCGTGGCGTGGCGCGCCACGCCACCGTGCTGTACCTCAAGGGCCTGGTGGTGGCGGACGCGCCCGCGCGCGAGCTCCAGGTGGGCGACGAGTTGCCCGAAGGCACGTCCCTGCGCGTGCACGAGGGCGCCTTCGTCGGCCTGGGCCTGGCCGACGGCTCCACGCTGCACCTGCCGGCGCGCAGCCAGCTCACGCTGGAGCGCCTGCGCCAGTCCGACGGCATCGGCGGCGCCCGCAACACCCTGCGGCTGGACCGGGGCCGCGTCGATTCGCGGGTGCGCCCGCAGCCCACGGGCTCGCGCTTCGACGTGCGCACGCCGCTGGCCGTCACGGGCGTGCGCGGCACGAGCTTCGGCGTGGCCCTGTCCGAGGACGGCGCGCGCACCGTCTCCGACGTCATTGCCGGCCGCGTGGCCGTGGCGGCCGACGAGCTGCCGCAGGCGCCGGTGGCCTTGAGCGCGGGGCAGGGCGCGGTCACCGAATCGACCACGCAGGCGCCGCGCGTGCTGCCGTTGCTGCCGGCGCCGGTCCTGGGCGCGGCCGAGCTGCGCGTGGAGCGCCTGCCGCACGCACTGGCCCTGGCGCCGCTGCCTGGCGCCCGGGCCTACCGCCTGCAGGTGGAAGAAGAAGCGGCGGGCACCGACGGCCAGGCCCCGGCGCGGGTGCTGTTCGACGCGGTCGCGCCCGGGGCCCCGCCGCCCTTGAGCGGGCTGCCCGACGGCGAGTACCGCCTGCGCCTGCGCGCCATCGACGCCGAGGGCCTGATGGGCGGCGAGGCCACCGCGCGCCTGCGCGTGAAGGCCACACCGATCGCGCCCCTGGCGCGCTCGCCCGAAGCGAACGCGCTGGTGGGCGTGGGCCGCCTGGCGCTGCGCTGCACCGAGGTGCCCGGCGCCATCGCCTACGATCTGCAGGTGTCCCGAGACCCCAGCTTCCAATACCCGACCGCCGAAGCGCGCCAGAGCGGCCAGTGCGCCTTCGAGGTGCCGATCGCCGAGCCCGGCGCGCTGCACTGGCGCGTGGCCAGCGTCGCGCGCCGCGCCGACGGCGCGCTCGATCGCGGTCCCTTCAGCGACCCCAGCCCGTTGACGCTGGTGCCGCCGCCGTCCGCGCCCGCCATGCCCCAGGCCGGCGACGATGGCCAAAGCCTGCACTGGGCCGGCGTGGCGGGCCACCGCTACCGCGTGCAGCTGGCCAGCGACGAGGGCTTCACGCACATCCTGCAGGACCTGGAGGTCGACCAGCCCTCGGTGCGCCTGGACCTGCAGGCCTGCCGCCCGTACTTCGTGCGCTTGCGCAGCCGCTCGCCCCAGGGCCTGGACTCGCCGTTCTCGGCGCCGCGCCGCGTGGGCGCGCGCGCCGGCCTGTGCAGCCACGACGGCGTGCCGGTGCGCTCGCCCCACGGCGTGGACTGGGACACCCAGCCGCGCTGACGCGAAGCCGAGCGCGGTCCGCATGCGCCCCTCCACCCCCATCGCCTCGCTGCCGGCGCCCGTCGCGGTGTTCGGCCGCTGGGGCCTGTTCTGGGGCGCGATGCTGCTCGCCGCCGCGCTGGCGGGTTTTGCCAACGGCTTGGGCCGCGTCGACCTCGCGCTCACCGACCAGATCGCCGCGCTCGACACGCGGCCGGTCTCGCCCGAGGTGCTGGTGGTCGCCATCGACGAGCGCAGCCTTGCCACGCTGGGCCGCTGGCCCTGGCGGCGCGCCGTGCACGCGGCCCTGCTGGACCAGCTGTCCACCCAGGGGGTGCGGGCCATCGGCCTGAACCTGCTGCTGGGCGACGCCGACACCGCGCACCCGGGGGACGACGAGCGCCTGGCGGGCGCCATGCGCCGGGCCGCACGGGTGGTGCTGCCGATGTACGCGCAGTGGCCCGACGGGTTGCGCGTCGAACCCGCGCTGCCCCTGCCGGCGCTGCGCGAGGCGGCGCACGGCCTGGGCCATGTCCACGTCGAGCTCGACGACGACGGCGTGGCGCGCAGCGTCTTCCTGCGAGAAGGCGCGGGGGGCCAGCGCTGGGACCACTGGGCGCTGGCCCTGCTGGCCGCCGGCGGCGAGGCCGTGGACCCGGCGCGCCTGCCCGGCGCGCGCCGCGGTGCCGCGCCGGCAGCGGACGCGGGCGTCTGGCGGCGCGACCACCACGCGCTCATTCCCTACGCGGGGCCGCCGCAGCGGGTGGCGCGCGTGTCGTACATCGACCTGCTCGAAGGCCGCGTGCCGACCGAGCAACTGCAGGGCCGCTACCTGCTGATCGGCGCCACCGCGGCCAGCCTGGGCAACGGCTACGCCACGCCGATGGCCAGCCACGACAGCCTGATGCCCGGCGTCGAGGTTTCGGCCCAACTGCTGGATGCGCTGCGCCAGGGCGTGCACCGGCGCGCCGCCACGCCCTGGGAGAACGCCGCGTTCAGCGCGCTGCCGGTGCTGCTGGCGGCGCTGGCGCTCACGCGCTGGCCGCCGCGGCGCGCGCTGTGGTCGCTGCTGGGCCTGGTGCTGCTGGTGGCGGTGTCGGCCTGGCTGCTGCGCCGCGCGGCGGGCGTGCAGGTGGCGCCGCTCGCGGCGCTGCTGGGCCTGGCGCTGGCCTACCCGGCCTGGGCCTGGTTCCGCCTCGACGCGGTGGTGCGCTACCTCGGCGGCGAGTTCCGCCAGGCCCAGCGCGGTGGCGTGCTCGCCGCGCCGCTGCCGGCCACCGGGGGCGGCGATCCGCTGGACCGCCAGATGCGCGCCATGGCCAGTGGCGTGCAGCAGCTGCGCGCGCTGCAGCGGCTCGTGCACGACAGCCTGGACAGCCTGGGCGACGCGGTGCTGGTGCTCGACGCCCAGGGCCGCGTGCGGCTCGCCAACGCCGCCGCCGCGCGCTACTTCGGCGACGCCGAGCAGGGCCTGCGCGACCAGCCCCTGCACGGGCTGCTGGCCGCGCGCCTCACGCTGGCCGACCGCTCGCCGCTGCCGGAGCTGCGCGCCGCGCTGCAGGGGCGCGGCGGCCTCTGGCACGTGATGGACGCGCAGCGGCGCGACCTGGTGCTCAAGTGCCACCCGCGCCTGTCGGTGGACGGTCGCCTGGACGGCAGCATCGTCAGCCTGATCGACATCTCCAGCGTGCAGCAGGCGCAGCGCCAGCGTGAGGAGGCCCTGCGCTTCCTCTCGCACGACATGCGCGCGCCGCAGTCGGCCATCCTCACCTTGCTCGAACTCGAGCGCCTGGAGCCCGGCGCCGACCCGCGGGTGCTGGAGCGCATCGAGGCCCACGCGCGCCGCGCGCTCGCGCTGGCCGAAGACTTCGTGCAGCTGGCGCGCGCGCAGTCCGACGCCTTCGAGACCGAGGCGGTGGACCTGAGCGACGTGCTCATCGACGCCGCCGACCGCCACTGGGACCAGGCGCGCGCGCTCTCGGTGGAGATCCTCACCGAAACGCCCCCCGCGCCGAGCTGGTGCCGCGCCGACCGCGAGCTGCTCACGCGCGCCGTGGGCAACCTGATCGACAACGCGCTCAAGTACTGCCCGCGCGGCGGGCAGGTGCGCTGCCGCCTGGCGCGCGAAGGCGAGCGCCACGTGATCACCGTGATCGACCAGGGGCCGGGCGTGGCGCCCGAGGACCGGGCGGACCTGTTCGACCCCTTCAAGCGCCTGGGCCGCGAGGCCCGCACGCGCGGCGCCGGCCTGGGCCTGGCCTTCGTGCAGGCCGTGGTGGCGCGCCACCGCGGCAGCGCGCAGGTGGGCGGTGTGTCGGGCGAGGGCGCCGAATTCCGCCTCGAGCTGCCGGCGCTCGAGGTCGAGGACTAGGCGCCCAGGCAGGGCCGGCAAGGGTCGCCAGGCCCCGTTCCGTGACGGGTTGAACGCCCCCGCGCGGGGCCACTGTCAAACATTGTCAATTCGCTGGCGCGCGATGAAACGGCTTCATACATTCGCGCCGCACTGAGCCGAGCGCCCGCCACGACGGCGGTGTGTTCGCCCGACGTTTCCCCTTTCACCGGAAGGTGTCCACACCGCGGTTGCGACCGCGGTGAGGGGGCGTTCGTGCGTCCGCCGCGCGCGGGCGCGGGCGGCGTGGTTTCGGTGCACGAACCGAAGCAGACACATGAAGCCCTACCGAACGTCGATGCCGCAGCGCGCGCTGCGCCGCGCCCTGCTCACCGCGGCCCTTGGCCTGATGGCACTGGGCAGCGCGCACGCCCAGCTCATCATCTCCAGCATCCCCGACGCCCCGGACCCGGTGCCCGCGGGCGGCACCGTCACCTACACGGTGCGCGTGGCCGAAACCAACGGCACGCCGCTCGCGGGCGGCGCCTTCAGCTTCAGCGTGCCGGCCAACGGCCAGTACGCCGGCACCGGCGCGCTGCCCCCGGGCGTGAGCTGCAGCGGCATGGCCGAGGGCCAGGCCGGTCCGGGCCTGCTGAGCTGCACCGGCATCGCCCTCGGCCCCAACGCGGTGGCGCAGGTCCCGCTGCGCGTGCGCTCCACCCTGCAGGGCACGCTGTCGGTGACGGCCACGCCCACGCCGGGCGGCGCGGCGCAGACCGAGCTGACCACCGTCAACGCCGGTGCCGACCTGGACCTGTCGCTCAGCGCGCCGGCCAACGCCCCCGCCGGCAGCACGCAGAGCGTGGTGCTCTCCGTGACCAACCACGGGCCCGACCCCTCGCCCAGCTCGCTGCTGAGCTACAGCATCCCGCCGGGCTTCGCGCTCACGGGCACGCCCGCGGGCTGCTCGCTGGCCGGCGGCACGCTGAACTGCAACCTCGGCGCCATCGCCGTCAATGGCTCGCGCAGCGTCACCGTCAGCGGCATCGTGGGCGTCGGCGGTGGCTCCACGCTCACGCACACGGCCGACATCGCCGCCACGGGCGGCGTGGGCGACGGCGTGTCCGACAACAACACGCGCAGCACCAACACCTTGGTGGCGCCGGGCAGCACCGTGTCGGTGGGCAAGACCAAGTCGGCCAGCGATCCGGTGGCCACCGGTACGGCCTTCAACTTCACGCTCGCGCCGCGCTACAGCGGCGACTACCCCACGGGCGTGCAGGTGCTCGACAACCTGCCCGCGGCCTTCTGCTTCGCGGGCGGCGCCACCAGCTTCACCAGCGGCGCCTGGAGCTGCACCGCGTCCAGCGCCTGCCCCACGGCCGCGCCGGTGGTGTCGTGCACGCGCAGCGGCGGCGGGGCCGCCGGGGCCAACGTGGACCTGGGCAGCATCGTGATTCCGGTGCAGGCCATCGCCACCGGCGCGGGGGTGGTCAACACCGCCACCATCTCGGCGCCGGGCGCCACCCCGGCCAACGGATCGGTGGCCACCACCGTGATCGATCCGGTGTCGGACCTGCGCGCCAACAAGGCCAAGAGCTGGCTGCAGGCCGCCGTGCCGCTGAACACCCCGTTCGACTACACGCTGTCCACCACCAACCTCGGGCCCACGCCCTTCCCGGCCAGCGGCACGCTCACCATCACCGATACGCTGCCCATGGGCCTGCGGCTCAACGGCATCGCCGCGCCGACGGCATTCAACTGCAGCTCCAGCGCAGGCACCAGCTTTCCGCAGGCCGGCCCGGTCACGGTCACCTGCACCAGCAGCAACCTGGCGCTGGCGGTCGACGCCACCACGCCGGGCATCACGCTCACCGTGCAGGCCACCAGCACGGGCGGCGTGCTCACCAACACCGCCTGCGTGGCCAGCACCGGCGGGCCGGTGGACGACAACGCGCCGAACAACTGCGCCTCGGTGGGCGTCACGCCGCAGACGGGCGTCGACCTGGCCGACGTCTCCGCGCTCAAGCGCGTGATCGGCGCCGGCGACGCGCCCGGCAACCGCCAGCTCGCGGGCCAAGCCGTGCTGTGGGAGATCGAGGTCGTCAACGCCGGCCCGGCCACGGCCACCAACGTGGTCGTCACCGACGTGTTCGACAGCGCCTTCAACGCCTCGCCGGCCGACTACAGCCTGAGCACCCTGCCGGGCAGCGCCACCTTCGGCAGCTGCGGCGTGGTGGCGACCTCCAGCCACCTGGCGCTCGACAACTGCAGCATCGCCAGCCTGCCGGCCTGCACCCCGGGCCTGGACTGCCCGCGCATCCGCGTCAGCGCGCGCCACTTCGGCAATGGCACCGCGGCCGACAACAACTTCGAGGTCATCAACTCGGCCTTCGTGCTCGCCCAGCAGCAGGGCGACCCGGACCTCAACAACAACAACTCGGCCAACGCCACCGCCTACTACACGGCGCGCGCCGACGTGGCGGTGAGCAAATCGGACAACCCCGACCCGGTGCCCGCGGGCCAGGTGCTTACCTACACCATCACCGCGAGCAACCCCTCGGCCACCAGCGCCAGCCGCGCCTATGGCGTCTCCATCACCGACACGCTGCCGATCGGCGTGGTCTTCCTCTCGGCCACGCCCAGCGGCGGCGGCAGCTGCACCACCGCGCCGGCCGCGGGCGCCACCACCACGGCGGGCAACCGCACCCTGGTCTGCAGCTGGGCCTCCATCGCGCGCGGCGCGCAGGAGACGGTGAGCCTGCGCGTGCGGCCCCTGGCCTCGCACAGCGTGGTCGGCGGCGGCAGCGGCAGCATCAGCAACACGGTGAGCGTGGCCACCACCACGCCCGAGATCGCCGGCGGCGCGGCCAACAACAGCGCCACCCAGCCGACGGCCGTGACCGCGCCGGTGTTCGACCTGCTGGTCAACAAGACGGACGACGCCGACCCGGTGGACGTGGGCGACGACGTGACCTACACCGTCACCGCCACCAACAACGGGGCGTCCACGGCCGAGAACGTGGTGCTCACCGACACCCTGCCCGCGGGCGCGGGCGCGCCCACCTTCGTCGAGGTGGTGGCGCCGCTGCCCCCGGGCGTGAGCTGCAACACCGCTGGCGTCACGGCGGGCGCGGCCGGCGGCAGCATCGTCTGCACCATCGCGCAGATCGGCGGCACCGGCGCCGGCTCCACCGGCGAGCCATCCAGCGTGGCGGTGCGCATCCGCCTGCGCGGCGCCGACAAGGGCCAGTACACCAACCAGGCCAGCGTGGCCCTGGCCGATCCGACCCTGAGCGCGCTCGACTCACAGCCCGGCAACAACAGCAAGGGCGAGCCGACCACCTTCCGCTTCAAAGCCGACGTGCAGGTGGTGTCCAAGCGCGCGGTGCGCCCGGGCACCACCACCGCCATCACCGAGGTGGCGTCTTCGCAGACCTTCGACTGGCTGGTCGATGTGCGCAACAACGGCCCGCAGGCCGCCGAGACCACCAGTTTCACCGATGCCCTGCCCGCGGGCCTGGTGCTCGCCAGCGCGCCCAGCTTCACCATCACCGCCGGCAGCTTCACGCCCGCCACCGTGAGCTGCACGGGCGTGGCCGGCGACACCGCCGTGAGCTGCGCCATCGCCAGCATGCCGGCCAACGGCACGGCCACGGTGCGCATCCCCGTGCGCTTCAGTGGCGCGCCGGCCAACGGCACGGTGCTCACCAACACCGCGCGCCTCGTCACCACCGGCTCGGGCGACAGCAACGGCGGCGCCGACCCGAACGGCGGCAACAACTTCAACAGCGGCAGCGTGACGGTGCAGACCTCGGGCGTCAGCGGCCGCGTCTACCACGACCGCAACGCCAACGGCCACAGCGAGGGCGGCGAGCCCGGCGTGGCGGCCACGGTCACGCTCACCGGCACCGACCAGTGGGGCGCGCCGGTGAGCCTCAGCACCACCGCCGACCCGGTGACGGGGGCTTACCACTTCGACGTGCCGCCGGGCACCTACACGCTTGCGCTCACGCGCCCCGGCGGCTGGCTGCCGGGCCTCACCCAGGCCGGCGGCGTCAGCGGCGCGGGCTCCAGCCCGGGCACGGTGCCCACCAGCGGCGCCGGCGTCACCGCGGGGCCCAACGGCTCGGACGCGCCGCTGATCCAGACCATCGTGCTCGACGGCGCCGGCGCCGCGTCCACCAACAACTGGTTCGCGCTGCTGCGCGCCGCCAGCCTGGCCGGCAGCGTCTACCTCGACCAGGGCCTGGCCAACGGTCAACGCGACCCGGGTGAGAGCGGCGTCGCGGGTGTGGCGGTGGCCATCACCGGCACCGACTTCTACGGCAACGCCGTCACGCGCGCGCTGACCACCGACGCCGACGGCCGCTACGCCGTCACCGATCTGCTGCCCGGCAGCTACCAGATCGACGAGACCCAGCCCGCCGACCTCGCCGATGGCGCCGAGCACCTGGGCAGCGTGGGCGGCGCGCCGCGCGGCAGCGCCAACCCCGGTGGCGTGAACGACCGCTTCGGCGGCGTCACGCTCGGCTCGGAAGAGGCTGGCGCGGACTACGACTTCGGCGAACTCGGCGGCCAGCTCGGCGGCCACGTCTACGTCGACCGCGACAACGACGGCCAGCGAGACCCGGGCGAGCCCGGCATCGCGGGCGTCACCATCACCCTCAGCGGCACGGCGGCCAACGGCGTGGTGGTGAACCGCACGGCGGTGACCGATGCCACCGGCCGCTTCCAGTTCGACGGCCTGCTGCCCTCCGACGCCAGCGGCTACACACTCACCGAGACCCAGCCCGCCGCCTACGGCGACGGCCTCGACACGGCCGGCCAGGTGAACGGCGCGCCCATGGGCCAGGCCGGCAACGACCTCATCACCGGCATCGTGCACCTCGGCGGCGCGGGCGACGGCTACCTGTTCGGCGAGCGCGCCGCCTCCATCGAGGGCAGCGTGTTCAACGACGTGGCCGGCAACGGCGTGCGTGAGCCCGGCGACCTGCCGCTGGCGGGCGTGACCATCACCCTCACGGGCACCGACGCCGACGGCCACCCGGTCACGCGCACCGTGACCACGGGCGCCGACGGCAGCTACCGCTTCGACGACCTGCCGCTGTCCGATGGCGCGGGCTACACCCTCACCCAGACCCAGCCGCCGGGCTACGCCCAGGGCGGCGAGTCGGTGGGATCGCTGGGCGGCAGCGTGCCCGGCCCCAACACCCTGGTGGTGCCGCTGACCACGCCCGGCGCGCAGGGCACCGGCTATGACTTCTGGGAGCGCGCGCTGGCGCCCTCCACGCTGAGCGGCACTGTCTGGCAGGACAGCGACAACGACCGCCAACGCTCGCCCAGCGAGCCCGTGAAGGCCGGCTGGACGGTGGAGCTGCTGGTCTGCGCCGACGGCAGCGCCAGCTGCGCGCCGGCGGACATGATCGTGCTCGACAGCCGCCTCACCGCGTCCGACGGCAGCTACCGCTTCGAGCAGCTGGTGCCGGGCGACTACCACCTGCGTTTTCGCACGCCCTCGGGGCAGGTGATCGGCGGCGCCTGGCCGACCGACCCGGTGCTCAACGCCGCTGGTGGCGCGCACCCGACCACCCCGGGCATGCGCCCGCTGCCGATGATCCCGGTGCCCATCGGCGCCGGCATGGCCGTGGTCAACCAGGACCTGCCCCTGGACCCCAGCGGCATCGTCTACGACAGCGTGACCACGCAGCCCGTGCCCGGCGCGGTGGTGGAGTTCCGTGGCCCGCCCGGCTTCGATCCCGCGCTGCACCTGTTGGGCGGCAGCGGCAGCGTGACCACGGCGGCCGACGGGCTCTACCAGTTCTTCCTCATGCCCGGCGCGCCGGCGGGGGAGTACACGCTGGTCGTCACGCCGCCCGGCGGCTACGTCAACTCGGCCACGCACCTGCCCTCGGCCGGGCCGCTGAACGCGCAGACCTGCACCGCGCCCGCCGGCGTGGTGGACCCGGTGCCGGGCGACCCCTGCGTGGTGTCCACGCCCACGCCGCTGCCCGGCGTGCCCTCGCCGTACTTCCTGAGCGTGCTGTTCCCGGGGGGCGGCGCGCAGAACGTGGTCAACAACCACCTGCCGCTGGACCCGGTGGGGGGCTCGCTCATCGAGCTGCGCAAGACCACGCCCAAGCTCACCGTGAAGAAGGGCGAGCTGGTGCCCTACGTGATCACCGCGCGCAACACCCGCGCGGTCGCCCTGGCCGACGTGGTCCTGGTCGACACCCTGCCGCCGGGCTTCAAGTTCGTCACCGGTTCGCTCACCGTGCAGCGGCTGCCGGGCGGCGCCGTCGAACCCGTGGTGCCGGTGGTCGAAGGCCGCCGCCTCACGCTGCCGCCGCGCGCCTTCGCGCCGAGCGAGACCCTGCGCGTGTCCATGGTGCTCGGCGTGGGCACCGGGGTGGGTGAGGGCGTCTACGTGAACCAGGTGCTGGCCCAGCAATCGGCCACGCAGGCCGCGCTGTCCAACACCGCCACCGCCTCGGTGCGCGTGGTGCCCGACGCGCTGTTCGACTGCACCGACGTGATCGGCAAGGTCTACGACGACCGCAACGCCAACGGCTACCAGGACGAGGGCGAGCCCGGCCTGCCGAACGTGCGCCTGGCCACGGTCAATGGCCTGCTGGTCACCACCGATCCGCAGGGGCGCTACCACATCGCCTGCGCGGCGGTGCCCAAGGAGGGCACGGGCAGCAACATCGTGCTCAAGCTGGACGAGCGCACGCTGCCCTCGGGCTACCGCGTGACCACCGAGAACCCGGCGGCCGAGCGCGCCACGCGCGGCAAGTTCGTGAAGATCAACTTCGGCACCACGGTGCACCGCGTGGTGCGCCTGGCGCTGCGCGCCGAGGCCTTCGAGCCCGGCGCCACCGCGCTCAAGCCGGCCTTCGCGGCCGAGCTGCCGAAGGCCATCGCGGCCCTGGCCGAACGCCCCTCGGTGCTGCGCCTGGCCTACCGCGCCGCGCCGGGCGAGGCGCCCGAACTGGCCGAGGCCCGCGCCCGCGCCGTGAAGGCCGATCTGCTCGAGCGCTGGCGCCGCCACGGCGCCGCGCAGCCGAGCCCCCTGTTCAACCTGGACATCGAGGTCGAGCACGTGTCGCCCTCCGTCGCCCCCTGACGGAGGACCGCATGCCTGTCACGCACGACCCCCGGACCTTTGCCGAGCCCACCATGAACGCCCGCCCCCGACTGACCCTGCGCTTGCGCCGCGCGGCCCTCTCCGCTGCCGTGGCCACGGCCTGCCTGGGCATGGGCGCCGCCGCCGCGCAGGAAGCCCGCCACAGCGGCCACCACGGCGGCGGCGAATGCCGCACCGAGGCCCGCGGCCGCTTCGATGACCGCTGCGCCAGCGACGCGCGCGCCGTCGAGATCGATGGCCGCGACCACCTGCCCGCCACCGCCGAGCGCGAACTGCCCCGGCTCAGCGTGGTGCTGGGCGATGCGCGCGCGCTGCGCGAGACCACCGAACGGCGCCAGGACACCGTGCCCGGCGCCGCCGCGCCCCGCGACGGGGCGCACACCGCGCGCTTCGACTCGGGCGCGGACCTGCTGCTGGACAGCGACCGCCAGCGCCTCGACCAGATCGTGGCCCAGGTGAAGGGCCGCGACGCGCTGCGCTTTCAGATCGTGGGCCACACCGACGTGCAGCCCATCGGCCCGCGCCTGCGCCCGCGCTTCGCCGACAACCACGCCCTGGGCCTGGCGCGCGCGCACCAGGTCGGCCGCTACCTGGCCGAACGCCTGGGTCTGCCCGAGACCGCCTTCACCTACGCGTCCAAGGGCCCCGACGAGCCCCTGGCCACACCGCGCGAGGACCGCGCCCACTGGGCCGCCAACCGCCGCGTCGAGGTGCACGCCTGGTGGACCGACCAGGCGCCGCCCACCACCGTGGTGCACACCACCGTGCGGCGCAGCGACCCGAGCGAGTGCCACATGCTCTCGCCCTACGGGAGCGACGACGCGCCGCTGCGCCTCACCGTGGACGGCGCGCCCCTGATCGGCGCCGACGCGTCCAGCGCGGACCGCCAGCGCTGCATCGACGTGCAGCTGGAGCGCCACCAGCTGCGCCTGCAGGTCGACAGCCTGTCGCAGCCGCGGCGCCTGAACGCCGCCGCCTGGCCCACCACGGTGGCGCCTGGCGACACCGTGCGCTTCGCGGGTCACAGCAACTACCTGCTGTTCCTGCACAAGGCCGAGCTGCGCCTGTTCACGCTCAATGCCGGCGGGCAGCGCCAGCCGCTGGCCACGGTCGCGCTCGATGCCAACCTGCGCGGCGAATGGACGGTGCCTTCGGGCCTGCTGGAGGGCCAGGGCGCGGCGCGCGACGGCCAGCTCGTCTACCGCCTGCGCGTGTTCGACGCGCAGGGCCGCTTCGACGAGACCGAGGACTTCTCGCTCACGCTGGCGGCGCGCCGCCCCGAGGCGGCGCAGCCGCACGATCCCGAGCGCGAGCTGCTGCGCGGCTATGGCGACAGCCGCCTCGCGGTGAGCCACATCCCGATCCGCGCGGGCACCGTCACCGCCAGCGGCCAGGCCATCCGCCCCGACCAGCGCGTGCGCGCCCTGGGCCACGCCGTGCCGGTGGACCCGAACGGCCGCTTCGTCTTCCAGCAACTGGTGCCGCGCCGGGTGCAGACCGGCGAGATCGCCGTGCTGGAGGCCGACGGTTCGGCGCGTGTGTACCGGCGCGACTTCGAGATCCCGAAGCAGGACGGCTTCTTCATCGGCCAGGCCGACCTCACCCTGGGCCGCCAGCGCGTCAGCGGACCGGCCGCGCTGCTGACCATGGACCCGAACCGCCAGGACGGCGGCTCCTGGAGCGAAGGCCGCCTGGCCTTCTACACCAAGCGCCAGCTCGACGAGCGCTGGACCTTCACCGCCAGCCTGGATACCGAGGAGCGCCCGCTCAACGAACTGTTCCGCAACCTCGACCGCAAGGACCCGAGCACCCTGTTCCGCCGGCTCGACCCGGTCGACTCCTGGGCCACCTTCGGCGACGACTCCACCACCGTGGAGGACGCGCCCACGCAAGGCCGCGTCTACGCGCGCATCGACGACGGCCGTTCGCACGCCATGTGGGGCAACTACAAGCTCAACCTGGACGAGACCGCGCTCGCCCAGATCAGCCGCGGCCTCTACGGCCTGCACGGCCGCTACCTGAGCGAGGACAGCACGGCCCATGGCGAGGCGCGCCTGCGCGTGGACGCCTACGCCGCCGAACCGGGCACCCTGTCGGCGCGCGAGGAGTTCCGCGGCACCGGCGGCTCGCTCTACTACCTGCGCCACCAGGACATCACGCGCGGCGCCGAGCGCGTGTTCGTGGAGATCCGCGACCGCGATTCCGGCCTGGTGCGCACGCGTCGCCTGCTGGTGCCGGGTTCGGACTACGAGGTCGACCACCTGCAGGGCCGCGTGCTGCTCAACGGCCCGCTGCCCAGCTTCTCGGACGACGGCGCCATCGTGCGCGCGGGCGGCCTCACCGGCTTGCCCACCTACCTGGTGGTGGACTACGAGTACGCGCCCCTGCTGGGCTCGCTCGACACCCTGGCCACCGGCGGGCGCCTGTCCTGGTGGGCCAGCGACGCGCTGCGCCTGGGCGTGACCGCCTCGAAACAGGAACAGACCGGCGGCGACCAGACCCTGGCCGGCGTGGACCTGCTGCTGCGCCACGGCGAGAACACCTACCTGAAGGCCGAGGTGGCGCGCTCCGACGGGCCGGGCACGGGCGAGTTGCGCTCGCTCGACGGCGGCTACCACTTCGCGGGCGAGCCGGTGGACCCCACGGCCGACGCGAACGCGTGGCGCCTCGAAGGCCAGGCCGACCTGAAGGACCTGGGCCTGGCGGGCGGCGGCCGCATCGCCGCCTACGCGCAGCGGCGCGGCGCGGGCTTCTCCGCGCCGGGCCAGCTCGTCAGCAACGAGACCCAGCAGGTCGGCGTGGACGCCGCGCTGCCCCTGGGCGAGCGCACCGAGCTGCGCCTGAAGGCCGACCGCCGCGACGAGCGCAACGGCTTCGACAGCGACAGCGCCGAGGCGCAGCTGAGCCACCAGCTCACGCCGCACTGGCGCCTGGGCGCGAGCCTGCGCCGCGACGACAAGCGCAGCGACAGCGTCGTGACCAACGGCGGCCTGCCCTGGGGCGCGGCGGTCGAAGGCGAGCGCACCGACCTGGGTGTCCAGCTGGACTACGACAGCCTGGCCAGCTGGGCCCTCTACGGCTTCGCGCAGCGCACGCTGTCGCGCAGCGGCACGCGCCTGGACAACGACCGCCTGGGCGTGGGCGCGCGCTACCGCGTCAACGACAAGCTCGCGCTCAACGGCGAGCTCTCGGGCGGCGACGGCGGCGCGGCCGGCCGACTGGGCGTGGACTACCAGTACGACGACCGCTCCAGCCTGTACCTGACCTACGTGCTGGACACCGGCCGCACCGACGAGAACACGCAGGGCCGTGGCGGCACGCTGGTGTCGGGCGCCAAGTCGCGCATCAACGAAGGCCTAAGCGTCTTCACCGAGCACCGCCACAGCGTGGGCACGCAGCCGGGCCTGACGCACGCCTATGGCGTGCAGTACGCGCCCGACAGCCGCTGGACCCTGGGCGTGTCGCTGGAGAACGGCCGCGTGGGTGTCGAGACCCTGGGCGAGCTGCGCCGCGAGGCCATCGCCTTCAACGCCGGCTACAGCAGCGATACCGTGCGCTACAGCGGCGGCGCCGAGTACCGCTCCGACCGCGGCAGCGTGGAGTCGCGCCGCAGCTGGCTGCTCAAGAACGCCTTCAGCCTGAAGGACGGCGAGGACGCGCGCTGGGTCGGCAAGTTCAACTGGGCCGACAGCGACAGCAGCGCGGGCGCGCTGGCCGCCGCGAAGTACACCGAGGCCAGCCTGGGCTATGCGCTGCGCCCGGTGAACAACGACCGCCTCAACCTGCTGCTCAAGTACACCTATCTGCACGACCTGTCCTCGCCGGGTCAGGTGTCGGTGACGGGTGTCTCGTCCACCCAGGTCTTCACCACCGGCAACGATTACCAGCAGCGCAGCCACGTGTGGGCCGCCGACCTGAGCTACGACCTCACGCCGCGCTGGACCCTGGGCGGCAAGGTCGCCTGGCGCCTGGGCGAACTGCGCGCCAGCCGCGACAACAGCGCGCCCTGGTTCAAGAGCAGCGCCGACCTGGCGGTGCTGCGCCTGGACTGGAAGGTGGTGCGCCGCTGGGACTGGCTGCTCGAGCTGCGCTCGCTGCGCGCCAAGGAACTGGGCGACCGCCGCACCGGCTGGCTCACGGCGGGCTACTACCACATCAACGAGAACGTGAAGCTCGGCCTGGGCTACAACTTCACCGACTTCTCGGACGACCTCACCGACATGCGCTACCGCAGCCGGGGCTGGTTCATCAACCTGCTGGGGAAGTTCTGAACACGCCTGCGCTGGTCACCGTCTTCCTGGATTTCGATGGTGTGCTGCACCCCGTGGGGGCGCCACGGGACTGGCTGCTCGACAAGGCCGGCATGCTGTCCGCCGCGCTCAAGGACCTGGAGGGCGTGGAAATCGTGGTGTCCAGCGGTTGGGCCGCCTACCACCCGCTGCCCGAGATCCAGGCCCTGTTCCAGCCCTGGCCTGCGCTGCAGGCCCGGGTGGTGGGCCGCACCGAGCCCTGGGCGCGGCCGCCGGGCCACGGCGCGGCCATGCCCGAGCGCGAGCGCCAGTGCCGCGACTGGCTGCGCGCCAACGGGCGCTCGGCGCGCCACTGGCTGGCCATCGACAACCAGCGCCACCACTTCGCGGCGCGCGACCGGCTGGTGCTGGTGGACGGCCGCCAGGGCCTGCGGGTGGGCAACCTCTACCGGCTGGTGGAGATGATCCACCGGCTGCGGCGCGAGGCCTGAGCAGGCGGACTTGAACGCGCGGCTCAGGCCCGCAGGCCGATGCGCGCCAGGGTCTGGTCGATCCAGGCCGTGTCGAGCCGGCCCTCGGCGATCTGCTGCAGCGTCACCTGTTCCGCCTGCGACTTGTTGCGCGCCGCGTCGAGCACGGCCGCGGCCTCGTCGCACGGCACGCAGAGCACGCCGTCGGCGTCGCCGATGATCAGGTCGCCGGGGTGGATCACCATGCCGTCGATGGCGATGGGCGCGTTGATCTCGCCGGGGCCGTCCTTGTAGGGGCCGCGGTGGGTCACGCCCGCCGCGAACACGGGCAGGGCGCCGGCACCGATGACGTCGAGGTCGCGGATCGCGCCATCGATGACAAAACCGGCCAGGCCGCGCCGGATCGCGTAGGTGGTCATCAGCTCGCCGATCAGCGCGTTGCTGAGGTCGCCGCCGCCGTCCACCACGATCACGTCGCCGGGTTGGGCGATCTCCAGCGCCTTGTGGATCATGAGGTTGTCGCCGGGCCGCGTCTTCACGGTGATGGCGGGCGCGGACAGGCGGGTCTCGCGGCTCAGCGGGCGCAGGCGCGCGCCGGCCGCGGTCATGCGGCTCATGCAGTCGCTGACGTTGGCGACGGGCACGCCGCGGAAGGCTTCGACGAGGTCGGGCGCGACGCGGCGGGGGACGGGGAGGATGCGCAGTCCAAGCATGGCTTCAGTTCCGTTGGGCGGGGATGAGGTGGCTGGGGTCCAGGTCCTCGGGCCGCAGCACGCCCATCAGGGCCATGTTGCGCGAGACCTCCGAGCGCAGCAGGTCGATGGCGCGGTGCGCGCCGGCTTCGCCGGCCACGGCGGCGGCGAAGGCGAAGGGGCGGCCGACGAAGACGAAGCGCGCGCCCAGGGCCAGGGCCTTGAGCACGTCGCTGCCGCGGCGCACGCCGCTGTCGAGCATCACCGGGATGCCGGGGCAGGCCTCGACGATGCGCGGCAGCACCGCCAGCGGCGCGGCGGCGCCGTCGAGCTGGCGCCCACCGTGGTTGCTCACGATCACGCCATCGACGCCTTCGTCGGCCGCGCGCCGCGCGTCGCGCGCGTCGAGAACGCCCTTGACCACGAGTTCGCCGCCCCAGACGCGGCGGATCATCTGCAGGTGGCGCCAGTTCAGGTGGCCACGATCGGAGAGGTTGCGCTCCACGTGGGGCGAGAGGATGGGCGCGCCGCGCGTGGCGTAGCTGTTCTCGAAATGCGGCATGCCATGGCGCAGCAGCGTGCGCAGGAAGGTGCCGAACAGCCAGCGTGGGTGCGTGAGGCCCTGCCAGGCGAGCGCGGGGCCGGGCCGCACGGGAATGGTGAAGCCCGCGCGCAGGTTGCTTTCGCGGTTGGCCGCGGCCGGCGTGTCCAGCGTGATCACCAGCGTGCGGTAGCCGGCGGTCTTCACGCGCTCCAGCAGCGCGAGGATGCCGGCGTCGTCGCCGGGCAGGTAGGCCTGGAACCAGGCCCCGGGGTTCACCGCGATCACCTCTTCCAGGCGGATCAGCGAGGAGCCGCTGAGCACGAAGGGAATGTTCTCGCGCTGCGCGGCCTGCGCGATGACCAGGTCGCCGCGGTAGGCCGAGAGCGCGGCCAGGCCCATGGGCGCCACGCCGAAGGGCGCGGCGTAGCGCTGGCCGAACAGCTCGACGCCGGTGTCTCGCGGCGTGATGTCCACCAGCACGCGCGGCACCATCTCCCAGGCCTGGAAGGACGCGCGGTTGGCGCGCAGCGACTGGTTGGTCTCCGCCGCGCCGGCCACGTAGCCGAACACCGGTCGGGGCAGGTGGCGCCGCGCCTCGGCCTCGAAATCGTCGAGGCACAGCAGGCCCTGCAGCCACCGGGGGGCGGCCGGCGCGTCGGCGCTGCGGCTCATGCGCGGGGCTCGCGGTGCTCGGGCAGGGCCTTGCCCGACAGCGCCCGCACCTGCAGCGCCAGCGCGGCCCAGTCCCAGTCGGCGCGGCCGCCCTCGCACAGCTCGTCGAGCAGCCGCTCGGCCAGCGCGGCGGTGGGCAGCACGGTGCCCGTGCCTTGCGCGCCCTGCAGCGCCAGGCGCAGGTCCTTGCGCATCAGCGCCGCGCGAAAGCCCGGCGTGAACTGGCCGGCGGCGATGCGTGGGGCGTGCTTTTCCAGCGAGAAGCTGCGCGCGGCGCCGCCCAGCAGGGCCTCGCGCATCGACGCCGGGTCCACGCCCTCGGCCTCGGCCAGCGCGAGGGCGTCGGCCACGCCCAGCAGCGCGCCGGCCACAGCCACCTGGTTGCAGGCCTTCACCACCTGGCCCGCCCCCACGCCACCCACGTGCAGCACGCTCTTGCAGAAGGCGCCCAGGGCCTCGCGGCAGGCGTCCACGCTGGCGGTCTCGCCGCCGACCATGCAGCTGAGCACACCCTCGGCCGCGCCCTGCTGGCCACCGCTCACGGGCGCGTCCAGGAAACCGATGCCGCGCGCCGCGAGCGCCGCCGCGAACCCGCGCGCCGACGCCGCCGCGATGGTGCTGGTGTCCACCACGGTGCTGCCCGCCGCCAGGCCGTGCACCAGGCCGCCGTCGGCGAACAGCACCTCGCGCACGGCCGCGTCGTCGGGCAGGCTCAGGAAAACGATGGCGCTGCCCCGGCCCACGTCGGCCGGGCCGTTGCCGGCCGTGGCGCCCTGGTCCACCAGCGCCTGCACGGCGTGCGCCTCGCGCGCGAAGACCTTGAGCGGGTAGCCGCGGCGCAGCAGGCAGCCGGCCATGCCAGCGCCCATGGCGCCCAGGCCGATGAAGCCGAAGGAGGAGCCGGGCGCGTGGCTCATTTGCCGATGGCCTTGCCGATCAGGTCCACCGCCGCGACGACCTCGGCCTGGAAGGCTGCGCCGTCGGCGTAGTCCTGCGTCAGGCCCGACTTGGCCACGTAGTCCTTCCAGCCCGGCGCCTGCATGGCCTTGTGGAAGGCGTCGTGCAGGTAGCGCCGGATCGGCTCGGGCAGGTTCGCCGGCGCCATCAGGCCCTTCATGTTGTCCAGGGCCACGGGCACGCCCAGCTCGGTCATGGTGGGCACCTCCGGCAGGGCTGGCAGGCGCGCGCGCGAGAACAGCGCCAGCGGGCGCACGCGGCCCGCGTCGATCATGGCTTTCATTTCCTCATAGGCGCCAAAGGCGCTGTCGACCTGGCCCGCGAGCAGGGCGGTCATGGAGTCGGCCGCGCCGCGGTAGGGCACGTGCAGCAGCTTCAGGCCGGCGGCCTTCTCGAGCACGATGCCGGTGGCGTGGAAGATGCCGCCTTCGCCGGTGGAGCCGTAGGACACTTTCTCGGGCGCCTTTTTCGCTTCGGCGATGAGCGCCTTCATGTCGGCGAAGGGCGAGTCGGCGCGCACCGCCAGGATACTGGGCGCGCGCGAGACCTTGATGATGGGCGTGAAGGAGCGGCGCGAGTCGTAGTTGAGCGGGCGGAAGTGGCCCACCGAGGTGGTCTCGCTGCCGCCGCCCACGAACAGGGTGTAGCCGTCGGGCTTGGCGTCGGCGGTGGCCTGCGCGGCGATGGCGCCGGCCGCGCCCACGCGGTTGTTCACCACCACCGGCACGGGAATGATGTCCTTGGCCGCGTACGAGAGCTGGCGCGCGATCTGGTCGGCCGAGCCGCCGGGCGCGAAACCCACCAGGATGGTGATGGGCTGGGTGGGCTGCCAGGCCTGCGCGCGCGCGGCCAGGGGCAGGGCCGACAGGCCCAGCGCCGCGCCGGCGGCGCCCACGAGGTGGCGGCGTCGCAGGCCGGTGGAATGAATGCTCATGCGCTGTCTCCTTCTGTTGTGAGGGCCCGGTCCACTGGCTTGGGCCGACCCGGGGCGCATTCTGGGAACATGCCTTGTGGATGAAAAGCGATATATTTCGATCGCTCTTGTTCGCCTTTTTTCAACACAAAGGATGGTGCGGCGCCGGCCATGACGCTCAAGCAGCTCGAAGCCTTCTACTGGGCCGCCACCGCCGCGAGCTTCCTGGTCGCCGCGCAGCGGCTGCACATCTCGCAGTCCACCCTGTCCAAACGCATCGGTGAACTGGAAGCGCAGCTGCGCACCACGCTGTTCAACCGCGGCGGCCACCGCGCCGCGCTCACCGAGGCGGGCGAGCAGCTGCTGCCGCTGGCGCGGCGCATGCTGGAGCTGTCGGAGGACATGCGCGATCAGCTCGCGGCCGGTGGTGGCGTGCGCGGCCTCTGCCGCTTCGGCGTGGGCGAGCTCGCGGCCCTCACCTGGCTGCCCGACCTGGTCTCGCACGCGGCCGCCAAGTACCCCGAGCTGCGCCTGGAGCCCTGCGTGGACCTGGGCTCGGCGCTGGAGCAGCGCCTTGAAAGCGGGGAACTGGACTTCGCCGTGGTGGCCGGCCACTCCACGCGCGGCGCCATCGCCAGCGAGGCCATCGCCCAGGTGCGCTTCTGCTGGGCCGCCTCGCCTGCGCTGGTGGGACGCCGCCGCGCGGTGGACGCCGCGCTGCTGGAGCGGCACGCGCTCATCACCCAGCCCGGCGCGGCCGGTCCCACGCGCATGCTGGAGCACTGGCTGGCGCTCAACGGATTGCAGGCGCCGCGCCGGCTGGTTTGCAACAACCTCGCGGCCATCGCCAGTCTGATCGCCTCGGGCGTGGGCATCGGCCTGTACCCGCGCGGCTGGTTTCGGCGCATGGCCGCACGCCGGGCCGTGGTCGAGCTGCGCGGGCCCCAGCCCCTGCCGGCGCTGCAGTACACCTTCCAGCACCGGCGCGACGACCACCGCGCGCTGCTCACGCGGCTGCGCGAGCTGGTGCGCGAGACGGTGGACTTCGACAAGTCCGGCCCCCTGTGGGGCGGCTGAACGGGGCGGTGCCAGAATGGCCGGGCGCCAACCACTGGAGGGGACCATGCGCCGCCACGAGATGAACCCGCCGCCCGGATCGCCGCGCGGCCCACGATCGACGGAGGCCCGCCATGGCCGCTGATGCCGCCTCCAGCCAACTGGTGCCGGTCGTCATGCTGCTGGGCGCGGCGGTGGTGGCCGTGCCGCTGTTCAAGCGCATCGGCCTGGGCTCGGTGCTGGGCTACCTGGCGGCGGGCCTGGCCATCGGTCCTTTCGGCCTGGGCTGGTTCAGCGACCCCCAGACCATCATCCACACCGCCGAGCTCGGCGTGGTGATGTTCCTCTTCGTGATCGGCCTGGAGATGCGGCCTTCGCACCTGTGGGCGCTGCGGCGCGCCATCTTCGGGCTGGGCAGCCTGCAGGTGCTGGTCTGCGGCGCCATGCTCACCCTGGTCGGCGTGGCCTTCGGCTTTTCATGGACGGTGTCCTTCATCAGCGCCATGGGCTTCGTGCTCACGTCCACCGCCATCGTGATGCAGCTGCTGGGCGAGCGCGGCGACATCGCCACGCCGCGCGGGCAGCGCATCGTCTCCATCCTCCTGTTCGAAGACCTGCTCATCGTGCCGCTGCTGGCCGTGGTGGCCTTCCTGTCGCCCGACGCCGTGGCCGAGGCCTCGGGTGCCTCGCGCTGGTTGTCGGTGGGCATCGCGGCTGGCTCGGTGGCGCTGCTGGTGGCGGTCGGCCTGTGGTTGCTCAACCCCTTGTTCCAGGTGCTGGCCAACGCCCACGCGCGCGAGGTGATGACCGCCGCCGCCCTGCTGGTGGTGTTGGGCGCGGCGCTGCTCATGCAGCTGGGCGGCCTGTCCATGGCCATGGGCGCCTTCCTGGCGGGCGTGCTGCTGTCGGAGTCCACCTTCCGCCACCAGCTGGAGGCCGACATCGAGCCTTTCCGCGGCCTGCTTCTGGGCCTGTTCTTCCTGGGCGTGGGCATGTCGCTGGACCTGTCGGCGGTGGCGCGGCACTGGGCCCTCATCCTGGCGGGCGTGCTCTCGCTGATGGTGGTGAAGGCCCTGTGCATCTACGTGGTGGCGCGGCTCACGCACAGCCCGCACGCCGACGCGCTGGACCGCGCGGTGCTGATGGCGCAGGGCGGCGAGTTCGCCTTCGTGCTGTTCGCCGCGGCGCTCGCGGGTCGCGTGATCGACCCGGTGGTGAACGCCAACATGACGGCCATCGTGGTGCTGTCCATGGCGCTCACGCCGCTGGCGGTGCTGGCGCTGCAGCGCTGGGCGCCGCGCGCCGGGCCCTCCACCGAGGGCGCGCCCGTGCCCGACCACGAGGCCGGCGCGGTGCTCATCATCGGCTTCGGCCGGGTGGGCCAGATCGCGAGCCAGAACCTGCTGCTGCTGGGCGCGGAGATCACCATCATCGACGCCGACCCGCAGCTCGCGCGCGAGGCCGAGCACTTCGGCTTCAAGGTCTATTACGGCGACGGCACGCGGCTGGACATCCTGCACGCGGCGGGCGCCGACGACGCCAAGGTCATCCTGGTGTGCGTGGACGAGGCCAGCGCGGCCACGCTGATCGTGGAGCAGTGCAAGCACGCCTTCCCCCAGGCGCGGGTCGTTGCGCGCTCCTTCGACCGCGGGCACGCGGCTGAGCTGGTGAAGGCGGGGGCGGACGTGCAGGTGCGCGAGACCTTCGAGTCCGCCATGGTCATGGGGCGCGAGGCCTTGCTGGCGCTGGGCACGGAGCCGATGGCGGTCGACGCCATCGTGGCGGACATGCGCCGCCGCGACGCCGAGCGCTTCCAGCTCGAACTGGACGGCGGCGGGCTGGTCGCGGGGCGGCCGATGATCCTGGGGAACCTGCGCGGGCGCCCGGGGCGCTGAGTGCCAGGACCGGGGCTGTGCACCGAAGGTGGGCGTTCTCGCCGGACCGTCCGGCGCGCGCCGCCGCTGTGGAATGGGGACAACCCCTATTCATTGAATACTGTATCCAACATAGATTGCGGCACGGTGTTCGATCCCACGGCAAGCCGGCCACAGGTCGTCGGTCGGGGCGCCGCCTTTGCAACGTCGGTTCGCGCCGCCCCGCAGGGGTGGCACATCAATTGCATACAGTATTTCAATAAGTCTGCCCCTCAACGCGCCACAGGAGTTCGCCATGTTCCGAATCCCCCGTCCGTCCCCCTCATCGTTTTGGTCGCGCGCGGTCCATGCCACGGCCACGCTGGCCCTGGGCCTGGGCCTGGTGTCGCCGGCCGCCGCTCAGTCCACCGGCGCGCCGGTGAAGGTGCGCTACGAGGAGGTGGTGCGCTCGGTGCTGTACGCGCCCGCCTACGTGGCGATCAGCCAGGGCTTCTTCCGCGAAGCCGGGCTCGACGTGTCGATCAAGACCTCGCAGGGCACCGACAAGGGCATGGCCGCGCTGCTGTCGGGCAGCGCTGACATCGTGCTGATCGGCCCCGAAGCCTCGGTGTACGTGGCCAACAGCGAATCGCCGGTCAAGCCCAAGATCTTCTCCGGCCTGACCGCCACCGATGGCTTCTTGCTGGTGGCGCGCGAGAAACCCGCGGGCGCGTTCGCCTGGGACCAGCTCAAGGGCAAGGCCGTGATGGCCTTCCGCCCGGGCTCCAACCCCGACGTCTTCCTGGAAACGGCGATGCGCAAGAACGGCCTCGACCCCAAGAAGGACCTCAAGCTGGTGAACAACATCGGCCCGGCCGCGCGCACCGGCGCCTGGCTGGCGGGCCAGAACGACTACGGCATCTTCCTCGAGCCCGAGGCCACCATGCTGGAGAAGACCGGCAAGGGCGTGGTCGTGGCCTCCGTCGGCCGAGTCGTGGGCCCGGTGGACTACACCGTGTTCACCGCCACCGACGTCTACCTCAAGCAGAACCCCGCCGTGGCGCAGGCCTGGACCAACGCCATCGTGAAGGCGCAGAAGCACGTGGCCAGCGCGCCCCCGGCCGATCTGGCCAAGCAGATCGCCGAGTACTTCCCCGCCATGGCCCAGGCCGATCTGGTGGCCGCCATCGAACGCTACCGCGGCATCGGCCTGTGGAAGACCAACCCGATGGTGCAGCGCCAGGCCATCGACAGTCTGCAGGACATGCTGATCGACAGCGGCGTGCTCGACAAGGCCAAGCGCGTGAAGTACGAGCAGGTCGTGGTCACCGACTTCGCCGCGAAGGCCGCGCCATGAGCGCCGTGCTCGAAGCCGAAGCGCCGGTGGCGCAGCAGGTGCAGCCGCGCATCGAGATCAACGACGTCTCGCTGCGCTACTTCACCGACGCCGGCGAGACGCAGGCGCTCGACCGCATCCGCCTGTCGGTGGCGCCGGGCGAGTTCGTGAGCCTGATCGGCCAGTCGGGTTGCGGCAAGAGCACGCTGCTCTCGCTCATGGCCGGCATCCTCGAACCCTCGTCGGGCGAGGTGCGGGTGCACGGCGAGCGCGTCAAGGGCCCGTCGCCGCGCGTGGGCTACATGCTGCAGCAGGACTACCTCTTCGAATGGCGCAGCATCCTGGACAACGCCACCCTGGGCGCGCAGATCCAGGGCCGGCCGATGCGCGAGGCCCGCGAGCGGGCCGCGCACCTGTTGCACAAGTGCGGCATGGGCGATTTCCTGCACCACTTTCCGCGCCAGCTCTCGGGCGGCATGCGCCAGCGCGTGGCGCTGGCGCGCACGCTGGTGACCGACCCCGACGTGGTGCTGCTGGACGAGCCCTTCTCCGCGCTGGATTCGCAGACCCGCCTGGCGATCGCCGACGAGGTGGTGGAGGTGCTGCGCGACGAGGGCAAGTCGGTGGTGCTGGTCACGCACGACATCGGCGAGGCGATCGCCATGACCGACCGCGTGGTGGTGCTCTCGCGCCGCCCCGGGCGCATCAAGTCGCAGCACCTGATGCGCTTTCCCAGCCACGGTGCGGGCCGCCCGAGCCCGTTCGTGGTGCGGTCCCTGCCCGAGTTCAACACCTATTTCGCGCTGCTGTGGGACGAGCTCGACGTCCACGTGGAAGGATGACGCCCATGAACACCACCGCCTCCACCACCCTGGCCGCCATGGTCACCCCCACGCCGCCACCGGCCGGGCGCGAACCCAGCCCCGCGTACCGCGAATGGCAGTCGCGCCAGCGCCGCCGCCGCCAGCGCATCCTGCTCACCCGCCTGGCCCTGCTGGTGGCCTTCCTGGTGCTGTGGGAGGTGCTGGCCAAGACGCACGTGGTCAACCCCATGCTGACCAGCTACCCGAGCGCCTTGTGGCCGACCTTCCTCGATCTGCTGCACAACGGCAAGCTGCTGATGCACACCTGGGTCACCTTCAAGGCCACGCTCATCGGCTTCGTGCTGAGCATGGTCATCGGCATCGGCGTGGCCGCCGGGCTGTGGTGGTCGGACTTCGCGCACAAGGTGCTGGACCCCTTCCTGGTGGTGGCCAACGCCATGCCCAAGATCGCCTTCGTGCCGATCTTCTACATCTGGCTGGGGTCCGAGTACTCGGTCTACGGCATGGCCGTGGCGATCGCCGTGTTCGTCACCATCATGGTGGTGTACGACGGCTTCCAGAGCATCGACCCGAACAAGATCAAGCTGGCCCGCACCCTGGGCGCCAGCCGCGCCCAGGTGCTGCGCCTGGTGGTCATGCCGGGCAGCGTGCCCACGCTCGTGGCGGCGCTGAAGATGAACATCGGCCTGGCGCTGGTGGGCGTCATCGTGGGTGAGTTCCAGTCGGCCAGCGCCGGCCTGGGCTTCCTCATCGTCAACGGCAGCCAGGTCTTCCAGCTCAACGTGGTGATGACCGCCATCGTGGTGCTGGGCCTGCTGTCGGGCCTGATGTACCTGGTGATCGCGCGGATCGAGGCCGCCATGGCCAAGCGCTACGCCTGAACCGAGAGGAGCGAGCATGCAGTTCCCCCAATGGGTCGTCGAGCGCGTGGTGGCGCGCCAGGGCCGCCTGCACCCCTATGACACGCTGGCGGCCGAGCGCACGGCCTTCGTCGTCATCGACCTGCAGAACTACTACACGCAGCCAGGCTACCTCGGCGAGTGCGCGCCCGCGCGCGCCACCTTCCCGGCAGTGAACCGGCTGGCGAACGCATTGCGCGAGGCGGGCGGGCATGTCATCTGGGTGCAGACCAGCGCCGACGGCGCCGACGACTTCTGGTCGCACCACCACGCCCACATGCTCACGCCGGCGCGCAGCGCGCGGCGCCTGCGCGAGCTGGCGAGTGCGCACGAGGGCTTCCAGATCGCGCCCGGCCTGCAGCCGCACCCGCAGGACGAGCGCGTGGTCAAGCGCTGCTACAGCGCGCTGGTGCCGGGCTCGTCGCGCCTGGACGAGGTGCTGCGCGAGCGCGGCGTCACGCACGTGCTCATCGGTGGCACCGTCACCAACGTCTGCTGCGAATCGACCGCGCGCGACGCGATGATGATGGACTACGCCACCATCATGGTCGACGACGCGCTCTCGGCCGTCACGCCGGCCGAGCACGAGCACTGCCTGAACAACTGGATGCTGTTCTTTGGCGACGTGCTCAGCACCGACGAGGTGGTGCAGCGGCTGGTGCCGGTGGCCGCGCCCGTCGGCGCCTGAAACCAAAAGCCCGCCGAGGTCGTCGGCGGGCCTGGGCGCTCAGCGGCCGCGTTCGCGGCCGCGGGCGGCTCCGATCAGAAAGACTCCCATTCGCCGACCTCGTCGCTCGCGGGGGCCTTGGCCGCTGCGGGCAGGGGCTTGCCGGCGGCTGGTGCGGCGGCCTTGGGCGCCGCCGCAGGCTTGGCGGCCACCGCGGGCTTGGCCGCCGCCACGGGCCTGGCCACGGCCGCCGCCGCTGGGGCCTGGGGCGCCGCGACCGGCGCCGGCGCCAGTTGGGGCTCGCGGCGCGGGTGCCGCTCGCCCGCCGGCCGCGCGGCGATGCCGCTCGACGCGGCGCTGCCGTCCAGGCGGAAAATGCGCACCACCTCGGCCAGGCGCGCGGCCTGGTCGTTCATGCTCGAGGCGGCGGCGGCGCTTTCCTCCACCAGCGCGGCGTTCTGCTGCGTCATCTGATCGAGGTTGGAGACGGCGGCATTGATCTGGTTGACACCATCCGCCTGCTCGCCCGAGGCGCTGGCGATCTCGCCAATGATGTCGCGCACGCGCACCACGTTCTCCACGATCTCGCTCATGGTCTGGCCGGCCTGGCTCACCAGTTCCGTGCCCACGGTGACCTTGTCCACGCTGGCGCCGATCAGGCCCTTGATCTCCTTGGCCGCCTGGGCGCTGCGCTGGGCCAGGCTGCGCACCTCGCCGGCCACCACGGCGAAGCCGCGGCCCTGCTCGCCCGCGCGCGCCGCTTCCACGGCGGCGTTGAGGGCCAGGATGTTGGTCTGGAAGGCGATGCCGTCGATGACGCCGATGATGTCGTTGATCTTGCGCG